>Ga0181536_10003914_pt1 | contig 16032 bp, 10 predicted proteins | sample PEATcosm2014_Bin_41_FD_121105 | JGI IMG/M metagenome (GOLD analysis project Ga0181536, IMG submission 121105) | Peatland microbial communities from MTU Mesocosm Facility, Houghton, MI, USA - PEATcosm2014_Bin17_60_metaG | ecosystem: Environmental > Terrestrial > Soil > Wetlands > Peat | place... | reverse complement strand
TATTCTGAATATCGCAAGCGGCGGCGGGAGGTGGCCGATTCCGACGGCGCCATCGCGGCCCGGCTTGCCACGGCCCCCTCGCAAAACAGCCATATGGATCTCTTGGATTTCCATGCGGCCTTGCAACAACTGCCCACCGATCAGCGCGAAGCGCTGATCCTGATCGGCGCCTCCGGTCTCTCCTATGAGGAGGCCGCCGGTATCTGCGGCTGCGCCGTCGGGACGATGAAAAGCCGCGTCAACCGCGCCCGCAATCGCCTCGCCGAACTGCTCTCAATCCAATCGGGCAGCGAATTCGGCCAGAGCGAGGATTGGGAGGCGCTGGACCCCGCCGCCACTGGCCAGCGCTTTTCCCGCACGGGCAGCGACTGATCGGCCGCCCGGCCTGATTTCCGCCCCTTAATCACCAGCCAAATTCTTGACCTCAGAGGGGATTTTTCCTGCTATGGGAGCGCAGGCGCCGTTCGCGGCGCGCAATCCCTCATGGGCGGCGAATTGTGACCAAATTCCTGCGCGGGATGATCGTCCTTACGGCCCTGATCACGATCAGCGCTACGGCGGTCTGGGGCTTTGTTCAGGCCCATAGCGAAACCAAATCGGACGACGACAGCGACGCCGAGAAGCCGCTGAAGGTGGCGCCGCGCGTCAGCGATGTCGATGGGGTGCCAACGATCACGCCCGATGCCGATGCCGTAAAGCGCAGCGCCATCGAGACGCTGACGCTCAGCAATGCGCCCCATGCGCAGACGCTGCGCGCCTATGGCAGCGTCCTCAATCTCCAATCGCTCACCGACCTCGCCAATCGCTATGCCAGCGCCAAGGCCGATCGGGAGACGCAGCAGGCCAAACGCGATTTATCAGAGGCCAACCTCGAACGCGCCCGCGCGCTCTATGGCCAAGGCACGCAGGCGATTTCCAAAGCACAGCTCGACACGGCCGAAGAAAATTTGCGCATCGATGACGCCGCGCTCGCCGCCGCGCAATCGCAGCTCGTCACTCTGTCGAATACGGCGCTCCAAGCCTGGGGCGAAGTGCTGGGCAAGGCGATTGCCGGGCCCGACCCGGTGTTGGCCAGCCTCATCGAGCGGCGCGACGTACTCATTCAAGTCACCTTGCGCGCGGACGAGAGCGTCGCCAAAGCGCCGCAGAATGCCTTCGTCACTCTGCAATCCGGGCGGCCTCTCGGGCTGACCTATCTTTCGGCCGCCGCGGCGACCGATCCGCATATTCAAGGCGAGAGTTTCCTTTACACGGCGGAGGCCGACGGCGGCCTTCTGCCGGGCATGAATGTCATGGCCTTCGTGCCGACGGGCGAGAGCGTCGCGCGCATGCATATTCCGACATCCGCGATCGTCTGGCTGCAAGGCCGCGCCTGGGCCTATTTTCGCGCCGGCCCGAAAACTTTCGTTCGGCGCGAAGTCGCGACCGATGCACCGGCGCCTGACGGCGGATATTTTGCGCAGGGCCTAGCGGACGGGACCGAAGTCGTCGTCAGCGGCGCGCAGATGCTGCTCTCGGAGGAATTCCGCGCACAAATTCAGACTGAAGAATAGCCGAGGCCAATGAGCAAAGGGCTTCCCGTAGGCACGCCAACGAACGAGACCCCGATGCCGCAAGGCCCGCAGGCGGGCCTGCTGCGCTTCTCGATCCGCTTTCGCGGCATCATCATTGTCTTGGCCTGTATCGTTCTCGCCTACGGCGTCTACAGTCTGCAGCAGGCCAAATCCGACGTCTTTCCCGAATTCGCGCCGCCACAGGCCGATATCCACACCGATGCGCCAGGGCTTTCGCCGGAACAGGTCGAAGTCCTTGTCACACAAGTGCTGGAGAACAATCTCAATGGCCTGCCCAATCTGCGCAGTCTGCAATCTGCGTCGGCACAGGGCTTCTCCATCATCACCGTGACCTTCGATCCGTCGAGTGATGTCTATCGCGACCGTCAGCTTGTCGCGGAGCGGCTCGGCAGCGCCGCGAGCGAACTGCCGGTCGGCGTCTCACCACCGATCGTGGCGCCCCTCACCTCTTCGACGAGTGTTGTGCTCGAGGCGGGCCTGACATCGAAGACGCATTCCTTGATGGACCTGCACACGCTCGCGGAATGGACGCTGCAGCCGCGACTTCTTGCAGTGCCGGGTGTCGCCAAGGTCTCGATTTTTGGCGGCGAGACCAAATCGTTTCAGGTCCAGGTTCATCCCGATGCGTTGAAGCGCTTCGGCATCGGGCTCGATGACGTCGTGAATGCCGCGCGGCACGCAAGCGCCGTGCGCGGCGCGGGCGTGATCGACACGGCGAACCAGCGCATCGTGCTCGTCACGGAAGGCCAATCATTGACGCCGGCCGACATTGCTCGCACTGTGGTGACCAGCGGCACGACGAGCGTCACGCTCGGCAATGTTGCAAGCGTCGTAGCGGCCCCGGAACCTCTCGTTGGCGCCGGCGCAGTCGACGGAGTGCCTGGCGTGGTGCTCACCATCTCCGAGCAATATCTGGCGAACACGCCGGAGGTGACGCGTCGTCTGAATGCCGCCTTTGCGGAACTGCGGCCGTCGCTCGAACGAGATGGCATCGATCTGCGTACGGATCTCTTCCGACCGGCGAACTTTATCGCGGTCGCGACAGGCAATGTGCGCGACTCGCTTCTGCTCGGCGGCATGCTGGTTGTCGTCGTTCTATTTCTTTTTCTCTTCGATTGGCGCACGGCAGCGATCTCCGCTATTGCCATACCGCTGTCTCTGCTGCCTGCCGTCAGTGTGCTGCAGCTTCTCGACATTACGCTGAACACGATGACGCTGGGCGGGCTCGCGATCGCCATCGGCATTGTCGTCGATGACGCGGTGGTCGACATCGAAAACATCGTGAGGCGATTGCGCGAAAACTCTCGACTCGCTGCGCCGCGTCCGATGGGGCGCGTGATTCTCGACGCCTGCTACGAAGTGAGAAGTTCGGTCGTCTATGCCACCGCCGCCGTGGTGCTCGTTGCCGTGCCGGTTCTGGCTTTGCCAGGTATCGCCGGGCGCCTCTTCGCGCCGCTCGCGATTTCCTATGGTCTTGCGACGCTCGCTTCGCTCGTTGTCGCTTTGACGGTCACGCCTGCTTTCGCCATGGCGCTTTTTGGCCGCGCCGATGCGAAGCCAAAGGATCCGCCGCTGCTGCGCTGGTCGCGTTGGCGCTATGAGGCGCTGTTGAAAAAGATCGCGCACCATCCGCTCGCGATTTTGTCAGCGACGCTTGTGGCGGTCGCAGCCGGCTGCGCCGTCATCCCCACGTTCGGCGGCGCTTTTCTGCCCGAACTCAAGGAAGGCTATTACACGATCCACATGACGGCCGTGCCGGGAACCTCGGTCCAGGAATCGGTGCGCCTTGGGCGGATCACCGCGGAAACCTTGCTCAAACTTCCGGTCGTCCGCTCGGTGGCCCAGCGGGTCGGCCGCGCCGAACTCGCCGACGATACGAACGGCACGCATCACAGCGAATTCGAAGTCAATCTCAAACCGATCAGCGCAGAGGAAGCGGAGAAGGCGCCGGCGGAAATCCGCCGTGCGTTGGCCACCATCCCAGGCGCGAATTTCGCGATCAACACGTTCCTGACTGAGCGCATCGAAGAAACGCTTTCGGGCTTTACCTCACCTGTGGCCGTCAATATTTTCGGCAGCGATCTCGACGTTTTGGATCGCAAGGCGGATGAGGTCGCGCATGTGCTCGAACGAATCCGCGGCGCGGCGGATGTTCAAGTGCAATCGCCGCCCGGCATGCCGCAGCTGACCGTTCGATTGCGACATGATGATCTCGAGCGATGGGGCCTGACGCCGGTCGAAGTGCTCGATGCCGTGCGCACCGCCTATCAGGGCGACGAGGTCGGCCAGATCTATGACGGAAATCGCGTCTTTCCGCTCCTCGTCATTCTCGACAAGGAAAGCCGGTCGAGCATCGCATCCGTCGCCAATCTGCCTTTGCATTCGGCGCAAGGCGTCTATGTGCCGCTGAGCCAGGTCGCAGATGTGTTCGAGAGTTCCGGGCGCTACCGCGTCTTGCATCAAGGCGCGCGGCGGCTGCAGACGGTGACGGCCAATGTTGAGGGCCGCGACATCGCCTCCTTCGTCCAAGCGGCAAAGGCCGCTGTCGCGAAAAGCATTTCTCTTCCGTCCGGCACCTATGTGGAGTTTCGCGGCACGGCGGAAGAAGAATCGGCCTCGCAGCGCGCGCTCTTGCTAAATTCGCTGATCGCCGGCATTGGCATCGTCATCCTGCTCGCAGTGATCACGCAGAACGGACGCAATCTTCTGCTCGTACTCTGCAACCTGCCCTTTGCCTTCGTCGGCGGCGTCGCGGCGGTCTATTTCTCCGGCGGACTGTTGTCGCTCGGCTCCATGGTCGGCTTCGTCACGCTCTTCGGCGTCACGCTGCGCAATTCGATCCTGATGATCGCGCATTATCGCGATCTCGTCGAACTCGACGGCATGACATGGAATCTGGAGACGGCGGTGCGTGGCGCCGCCGACCGGCTCGCGGCGATCGTGATGACATCGCTCGTCACCGCGCTTGGCGTTCTGCCGCTCGCCATCGGCATGAAGGAGCCGGGCCGCGAAATCGAAGGGCCGATGGCCGTCGTCATTCTAGGCGGCCTCATTACGTCTATGGTGCTAAACCTGCTCGTCTTACCGACGCTCGCGCTGCGTTACGGCGATTTCCATCGGAGGACCGAGGACGATGGCCTGAGCGCAAAACCCGCCAATGCGATGATGTGAGCCCCGTTGCGGATCACGCAACGACGAAGGGCTTCACCGAAAACTCTGCTTTTTCCAGCTTTTCGCGCACCACTTTGGCAATCGCGACGGCATTCGGCGTGTCGCCATGCACGCAGACGGAATGGATCACCGTCGGAACGCGCTGGCCGCCGCTCGAGATCACGGCGCCTTCGGTCACCATGGCGAGCACACGATCGGCGATCGTCGCTGGATCGTGCAGCACGGCGCCCGCCTGCGTCCGCGACAACAGCAGTCCGCGTTCCGTATAGGCGCGATCGGCAAAAATCTCCGAGACGACATTGAGGCGCTCGGCGACGCCTGCCTGTTCGAGCGCGCTTCTGGCAACGGCGAGAAAGGCGAGGCTGGGATCGACGGCGCGCACGGCGCGGGCGATGGCGCGCGCAACATCGCGTTCTTCCATCGCGACATTGCTCAAAGCGCCATGCGGCTTCACATGGGTGATCTTGTGGCCTGCGTAAGCGGCAAGCGCCTGCGCGGCGCCGATCTGATAGGCGACAAGCCGCTCGATCTCATCCGTTGAAAAAGGCATGCGGCGGCGGCCAAAACCCCAGAGATCGGGAAAGCCCGGATGCGCGCCGACGGAGACGCCCTTTTCCTTCGCCATGCGGAAGGTCGCGGCCATGACTTCGGGGTCGCCGCCATGAAAGCCGCAAGCGACATTGGCGCTGGTGACGATGTCGAGCATCGCCGCGTCGTCGCCCATGGTGTAGGCGCCGAAGCTTTCGCCGCAGTCGCAGTTGAGATCGATGCTTGGCATGCGTCAATCATCGCATGCGGGCCGCACAAAGTCAGCGGCCGGCTTCAATTTCCTTGCGGCGGCGATCGAGCAGCATATTGGCGAGCTGCATGCGCTGGTTGGCTTTGTCTCGTAGCGACGGATGAAAACGATCCGGATGGTTGCGCAGCGCAAAGGCGCGCCGCGCTTGGCGGAGCGCCGCGACCGACCGCGCCGCTTTAAGGCCGAGCTCCGCGGCAATCTTGCCCTCATCCATGTCGAAGACCGTCTCGACGTCGATCTCTGACATCTCAGCCGTTGCGGCCTCATCCGCCTCGAAACGATCGAAGGGCGGCACCGCATCTTCATCAGAGAAAAAGGCGGCCTCGACGTTCGCGCGCGGCGGCTCGTTCACGTTGGAATGGGTCTTGAGCAGAGAGGAAAGCCAGTCCTGGCCCGACGAATTGGCAAAACGCAGGCTTGAAGAGCGCGTCTCCGTGCCGAGCGCGACATCGTCGAGAACCTCGGCAAAGCTTGGGGCGCGAATCGCACCATTCTGGGTATTCATGGGAGGAACCACGTCCGGCGGCACGCGGCATCATGCCCTTGCGTGCGGCGCCTCATGAGACGCGGAAGTGCTTAACAGAATGTTAATGCACGACTTTTTGACCCTGCGACGAAGCCCTTCAGCATCGCCTCGGGATTTCCTGAACCCTGTAACGCTCCATCAAAGCTTTTGCTCCAAGACGGACGTGACAAGCCGCAAAGCCATTGGGCCCTGCGAATCGTATTCTGCGCGAAAGGTTCGTTTTTGACAAATCTGACGCTCGGCGCTGCCAGTGAAAAATCACATGCGATCGCCAAAGAGCCGCAGCAAGCGGCGGTGCCGCTCTGGCTCCTGATCGTCATCGCGCTCGGCCTCGGCCTTGTCCTTTCTTATTCCCGCGCGCTCGACGTCTGGCACAAGGGCACCTTTTTCGATTCCGACGATGCGATGCGGCTCGTGCAAGTCCGCAGCCTATTGCATGGCCAAGCCTGGTTCGATCTGACCGCCTATCGTCTCGATCCTCCCGGCGGCGTCTTCATGCATTGGTCGCGGCTGATCGATCTGCCACTCGTACTGTTGATCAAGGCTTTCTCGCTCGTGCTTTCGCCCGATCTCGCCGAGCGCGCGGCCCGCATCGTCTTTCCGCTCGGCTTGCAGGCGCTGCTTTATCTCGGCATGGCGCGACTTGCGAAAATCGTCATCGGCCCCGCGGCGATTCTGCCCGTGCTCGTTCTTACGCTCTTGAGTGGCATGGAGGTCGGCCAATTTCAGCCGGGCCGCATTCATCATTCGGCGCCGCAGATCATGCTGACGATCTTCATGATCGGCTGCATGGCGGACGCTGTCGATCCAAAAAAGGCGCGACAGGCGGCGATCGCCGGCGTCTTAGCCGCGCTTTCTCTCGCCATCGGGCTTGAGACACTGCCCTTCATCGTCGTGCTCGCTGCGCTTGCTGTCACGTTGTGGATTACGCAGGGCAATGAAATGCGCACCATGCTCGGTGCCTTCGCGCTCGGACTCGGCGTGGCTTTGCCGCTCTTCTTTTTTGCGACCGTCGGGGCCGCCCATTGGTCTGACACGGTCTGCGATGCCTATTCGATCGCCTATCTCGTGCCAGGACTCGTCGGCGCGGGCGCGCTTCTCAGTCTTGCTGTTCTCTCAAAGCGGCTGCAAACGCGCGCGACACGCGGCCTCGCCGCGGCCGGCGCAAGCGTCGTTGTCATCGCGGCGGCATGCGCCATCAAACCCATCTGCTTCGTCGATCCCTATCACGGCATCGATCCGCTGGTGCGGCAGATCTGGCTCAACAATGTGATCGAAGGCTTTTCGCTGCGCCGTCTCTATGCGCAGGACGCCGGCGCGGCGATCATGCTGATCCTGCCCATCGCTCTGGGGCTCGCCGCGACTCTCGTTGCGTGGCTGAAAGCGATCGAGCCGGAGCGGCGACGCTGGCTCATCCTTGCCGTGACAAGCATCGGTGCCGCGGCGCTGTCATTCTGGATGATCAGAATGCTGAGTTTCGCTATTCTGATTTCATCGTTCGGCGGCGCCTGGTGCATTCTCGCGGCACGCGCGGCGCTCACAAAAACGCGCTGGCGCGAAGCCTCCGCGCTCGCCTTCTGCCTCGTTCTGCCCTTCTCGACTGTCGGCTGGGCGATTGTGATTCCCAGCAAATCCGATGGTGCCGATTGGAAGGAAGGCACGGGTTGCTTGACGACCTCCGCTTTCGTGCCGCTCGCGCAGCTTCCGCGCGGATTGGTCGCGGGCCCGATTGATGCCGGCTCGCATATGCTCGCCTTCACGCCGCATAGCGCGCTTGCCGCGCCCTATCATCGCGACAATGACGGCAATCGCGCAGAGATCGACGCCATGCTCGCGCCGCCCGATGAAGCGCGCACCATTCTTGCGGCGCATCACGTCACCTATGTGATGACATGCGCGGGATTGAAAGAGACAGAGGTGATGGCGCAGCGCGCGCCGCATGGGCTGGCCGCCGCGCTGATCAGTGGTCGCGTTCCAAACTGGCTGAAGCCGTTGCCGAGTTCCGGCCCCTATCATGTCTTCGTGATTCAGCCTTGAGTGTTACGCGGTTTTGAACGCGAGTCCGAACTAAGAACGGCTCCGCAAAATGTCGCGAATTTCCGTCAGCAGAACTTCCTCGCGCGGCGGCGGTGGCGGAGTGACCGGCGCCGCCTCCTCCTGCGCTGTCTTCTGCCGCAAGAAGAGAATCGCACGCACAAGCAAAAACAGCACAAAGGCGACGATCAGGAAATTCACGGCAACGGTCAGGAAATCGCCCCAGGCGAAGACAGCGCCCTGTTTGCGCGCGTCAGCCAGCGAATTGGCGGTGACGGCCTTGCTTAGGGGCAGGAAATAGTTCGAAAAATCGAGGCCCCCGGTGATGGCGCCGATGACCGGCATGATGATGTCCTCGACCAGCGAATTGACGATCTTGCTGAACGCCGCGCCGATGATCACGCCGATGGCGAGATCGACGACATTTCCCTTCATCGCGAAGTCGCGAAAGTCCTTCAGCATTTTTGCCCACATGAGCGGCTCCTTCCCTCACAATTCAGCCTCAGACATAGCAGGCTGCCTGCAAAAATCGAAGCCGCGCTCGGCCGATGAGCCTATGGCGCGGGCCAGCCCAAGGCTGCTAATGTCGCCTATTCGTGAGGGTTTTCGGATCGGCGCATGATACCCGGCTGGCTCGCCATCGTCTCGATACTCGTCTATCTCGTCGGCCTCTTCGCCGTCGCGCGCTATGGCGATACGTCCGGCCGCCGCTTCGTCGGCGAGCGCGCGCGCAGCGCCATTTATGTGCTGAGCCTCGGCGTCTACTGCACCTCCTGGACCTTTTTCGGCTCGGTCGGCATCGCCTCGTCGCATGGCATCGAATTTCTGGCGATCTATATCGGGCCGATCATCGTCTTTAGCCTGCTGCATCCGTTTCTGTTGCGCATCGTGCGGCTTGCCAAGGCGCAGAACATCACATCGATCGCCGATTTCGTTGCCGCGCGCTATGGCAAGTCCGGCTCCGTCGCGGCGCTTGTGGCGGTGCTCACCGTCGTCGGCGTTGTTCCTTATATCGCGCTGCAGCTCAAGGCGATCTCGGCGTCATTGACGACCGTGCTCACCGCAAGCGACGGCGCGGCGGCGACCGCTTCCCTGGCGCCGAGCACGCTCTCGGCGCTCGTCGCCGTCGTGCTCGCAGGCTTCGGCATTGCTTTCGGCACACGGCGCGTCGACGCGACGGAGCATCAGCATGGGCTGATGCTCGCCATCGCGACGGAATCGGTCATCAAGCTCGTCGCCTTCCTGTGCGTCGGCATTTACGTGACCTGGGGCATGTTTCACGGCCTCGGCGATCTCACCCATCGCGTGACGCAAAACCCGGAAATCGCCCGGCGCATCGCTTATACAGCCGATTGGCCGACGACGATTGTCATGACTTTGCTCGCGGGCCTCGCGATCATCTTCCTGCCGCGGCAGTTCCACGTCACCATTGTCGAGAACCGCAATGAGGACGATGTCCGCAAAGCGGCTTGGATGTTTCCGGTCTATCTTGTCGCGATCAACATTTTCGTCATCCCACTCGCGATTGCCGGACTTCTGACATTTCATGACGGTGCCATCGATCGCGACATGACGGTGCTGTCGCTTCCGATCGCGGCGCACGCCGCACCGATGGTTCTGATCACCCTCATCGGCGGCCTTTCGGCCGCAACCGCCATGGTCATCGTCGGCTCCGTCGCCGTCGCCATCATGGTCTCCAACGATCTTGTCATGCCGCTGCTTCTGCGGCTGCCACAGATGCGCCAGCCGATCGAAAAGAACGATATCGCCGGCGTCGTTCTGATGGTGCGGCGCCTGGCGATCGTGTTTTTGATGTCGCTTGCCTATCTTTACTTCCGCAACGCGAGCGATGCGGCACTTGCGGCCATCGGCCTTCTGTCCTTCGCCTGCATCGCGCAAATCGCGCCGGCCTTTATCGGTGGCATGATGTGGCATCGCGCCAATGCGCGCGGCGCCATCGCGGGTCTCGCCGCGGGCTTTTGCTTTTGGGCCTATACGCTGCTGTTGCCGTCTTTCGGCCCTGCCTTCCATTCGCTCGGCGATCTCGTCACGCACGGGCCGCTCGGCATCGCCTTTCTGCGGCCGACGGCGCTCTTTGGCGTGACACTCAATCCGCTTGTGCACGGCGTGACCCTCAGCCTTGCCGCCAATGTACTGGCCTTCGTCGGCTTTTCATTAACGCGCCAGACACGGCCGATGGAGCGCCTCCAGGCTAATGTCTTCATTGGCGCCAAGACGGCGCCCATGGCGCAATCCTTCCGTTTTTCGCGCTCGCGCGTCACGACCAAGGAATTGCAGGCGGCTGTCGCGCGATGCATCGGCGAAGATCGCGCCCGCCGCGCCTTCCTGCAATTCATGGCATCGCGCGGCGCCGATCTTCAGCCCCAGGCCGAAGCCGATATTCATCTCCTGCGTTTCGCCGAACATCTGATGGCCTCGACGATCGGCGCGGCTTCGTCGCGTCTCGTGCTGTCCCTGCTCTTCGCGCAGCGCGGCATGAGCCGCGATGCGACGCTCGAATTCGTCGACGAGATTTCGACCGAGATTCAGCATAATCGCGACGTGCTGCAACATGCGATCGATGTCGCTAAGCAAGGTATCACCGTCTTCGATCGCGATCTGCGCCTCGTTTGCTGGAACCGGGAATTCCGCGATCTCTTCGAACTGCCGAGCGACATGCTGCATGCCGGCGCCGCTCTCGATGAGATCATCCGTTTCAATGCCGAGCGCGGCATTTATGGGCCGGGGCCATCGGACGAACATGTGGCGGTGCGGCTTGAGAAGCTCGTCCAAGGCGGCGAGCCCTTGCGCATCGGACTGTCGTCGGGCCGGATCGTTGAAGTCCGTTCCGCGCGCATGCCAGACGGCGGGCTTGTCGCCACCTATATCGATGCGACCGCGCAAGCCGAATCTGAGCAAGAGCTCGAATTCGCGAATGAAGCCTTGGAGCGTCGCGTGCATGAACGTACCGAAGAGCTCGTCCGGCTCAATGCGGAATTGGTGCGCGCCAAAGCAGAAGCCGAAGAAGCCAATCTCTCGAAGACGCGCTTTCTCGCCGCCGCAAGTCACGATCTGCTGCAACCGCTGAATGCCGCCCGGCTCTATGCCAGTTCGCTCGCCAATAAAATGATCGGCACGTCCCAAGACGAGATGCATCTCGCCCATCATGTCGATGCCTCGCTCGAAGCCGTGCAAGAAATCCTCACGGCGCTGCTCGATATCTCTCGCCTCGACGCCAAGGCTTTGACGCCGGAAATCACGCAGTTCCGGCTCGATGAAATCCTCAACCAACTCCGCGTCGAATTCGGGCCTGTCGCCCAGGAAAAGGGGCTGAAGCTCATCTTCGTGCCGTGCTCGCTGACGGTCTCGTCCGATCGTCGGCTGCTGCGCCGCCTGGTGCAGAACCTCATCTCCAATGCGATCAAATATACGCCGAGCGGCCGCATTCTCGTCGGCGTCCGGCGGACAGAGGAAACTCTGCGTCTCTATGTCTATGATACGGGCATCGGCATTCCACAGGACAAGCAACGCGACATCTTTCGCGAATTCGAGCGCTTGGCGCCGGCGATGCGGACGGCGCGCGGCCTTGGCCTCGGCCTGTCGATTGTCGAGCGCTTGAGCCGCGTTCTCGAACATCCGATTGCGCTCAACTCGCAGACGGGGCAGGGCTCGGTGTTCAGCGTCGAGATTGCGCGCGGCGTCAGCCCGTCGCCCGCGCCGGCACAAGAGGCCGAAATCCAATCCATGTCGCCCGCGTGGCTCGACGGCATGAAAATCGTCGTCATCGACAATGAGCCTGATGTGTTGCGCGGCATGACGCTTCTTCTCGAAGGCTGGGGGTGCCGGTGCTTTGCCGGGGCGGATGTGGAAGAGGTTTTGACGAAGCTTGAGAAATCGGGCGCCGCGCCCGAAGCCGTGATCGCCGATTATCATCTCGATGAAGGCGACGGCATTTCCGCCGTGGCGGCGCTGCGCAGGCGCTTTGGCGCGCAACTTCCCGCCGTCTTGGTCACGGCCGACCACAGCCGCAATCTCAATGAACAGGCAACGAGTTTCTATATTCGCGTGCTGAATAAGCCGCTGCGGCCCGCGAGCCTGCGCGCATTGCTCACGCAATGGCATATGCTCGAAAGTATGGCCGACTGAGCTGCGTTATTTCCCCTTGTCCCAAAAGGCGTGGAAGTGGTTGAGTGGCCCCGCGCCCTTGCCGACGCTGAGTTCGTCCGCCGTCTCAAGCGTGCGCTGCAGATAAGCCTTTGCCGCTTCGATCGCCGCGACGAGGTCGAGACCGTGGGCAAGATGGGCCGCAATCGCGGACGATAATGTGCAACCCGTCCCATGCGTGTTGCGCGTTGCGACGCGCGGCGCGCTGAACGTGTGGAATTCGCGACCATCGAAGAGAAGATCGTCGCAGCTCTCTGCCTCGCGATGTCCGCCCTTGACGAGAACAGCGGCAAAGCCGCGCGCGTGGAGTCGTTTGGCGACGGCTTGCATCTCGGCGAGACTCGTGGGCACCCGCATCTGCGCGAGCGTCGCTGCCTCCATCAGATTGGGCGTGATGAGAGTGGCGAGCGGCGCCAGATGCGTGACAAGGGATTCGGCGATATCCTCTCTCGCGAGGGCTTGGCCGCTTGACGCCGCGAATACAGGATCGAGCACAATCGTGCGCGCGCGATGGCGCGCAAGCCGTTCCGCGACGATCTCGACATTCTGGCGAGAGCCGAGGATGCCGATTTTGACGGCGGCGATTGCGCTGTCCTCAAAGAGTGCGTCGATCTCGGCCGCAACGAATTCTGGCGGCAGCGCAAACACCTCTTTGACGCCCTGCGTATTCTGCGCCGTCAGGGCCGTGAGGGCTGAGAGACCATGGCAGCGTAAGGCAGCGAAGGTCTTGAGATCAGCCTGAATGCCGGCGCCGCCGGAGGGATCGGAGCCGGCAATCGACAGCACATTCGGAATTGTCGCAGGAGAAATTGCCAATTCGATCGTCTCGCAAGCCACGCCGCCGGCCCGCGCAAGGGCCGCGAAGCTAGGCGAGGCTGGACTTTTCGCCCGGCTTGACCGGATGCTTTATGCGCATATTGGTGCGCCCGCAAGGCGACGGGCCTGGCACGACCGCCGAGAGGGCGCCGGTCCCGAACCGCAGCAAGGGATAGTCGGCATTGAGACGTGTTACGACGATCTCGCCGAGCTGGCCTTGTGGCAAGGGCTCTCCCGTTCCCGGCCGCACAATCTCGACGATGAGGCTTTCATTGACGACGAGCGCGTCTCGCGCCTCTGTCTCATAAGCGACAACGCCAAGCTCCGGCGTCGCATAAGCCTCATAGGCCTGGATGTTGCGGCTCGCCAAATCGCTCTTCGCATCGGAGGAGAGATCGGCGCCGCTGAAAAAGCCATTTCGGATTGCACCGATGCGATGCCGGCCTTTTGCTGCACCCTCCAGAACGCGATTGAGAAAATCCGCCGGCCCGCAATAGGCGCTGGGCTCATAATGATCGATGACCGCCAAGGTCTTTTCGATGTCAGCGCCGCCTGCTGGAATCACGGGACAGCCAAGCGCCGCGCATCCACAATCGATCATGTGGCCGTCGGCGACGAAATGATAGGAGAAGCAGTTGAGAACAATGTCGCCCTTGCGGATCCCAGCGGCGAAAAGCGCGCGCGCGGAATTCCACCAGTCTTTTGCATGGCCATAGGGCTGAAAACTTTCCGGGCCCGACATCAAGAGACGCTTCAACGCGCCGGGACGCGTTGCACAAGCGCCACCAAAGGGTGGCATTTCATGCTGTCGCAGCTTGAGATCGGCGGCGCGCAGGACCGGGACGCGGGCCAGATCGGCGCGCGTCTTCAACGAATCGATGTCGATGTCCTTAAGTTGGGCGCGCAGGCTGCCGGCGCGCGATTTCGAGACATTCAGAATGCCGCGAAGATCCCTCAACAGGGACCCCTCACGCGAGCGCGGGGGTCGTCGCTCATAGCGGTCGTAATACTCGGTCATTCTATTGCTGAAGCTACAAGGACGAGATGGAGTCTATCGGTATTAGTAATCGAAGCCAGCCGGCAGGTTCATTCCCGCCCGTCATTCCGGCGACAAATTATGAAGGTCGCGCATTGCGTTTCCATGATCCATCCCAAAACTGGCGCCGCTGTTCCGAAACCAAGCCTAAACTCGGCGATATCAATCGCGACGATTTCACGCGCGCGTCAAGAGTCGGGGCCGATTTGAGAGGCGAGGTCCGTCGAGGGGAGGTTAGTTTTCCAGTTTAACGACAAGACAGTCTTTTCGTCATAGGCAAATTTAGCGAAAGAATTGAATAAATTGTTTTTGAGGCTCTCGATGTTGCATCAGGCGCGCACGGTCGGGTGATCGTCCGCTTCCGGATCGCGCCGTTTGAAGATTTTATGACGATAGCGGATCGGCAGACCCAAAAGATGGATGAGGCCGCCGCCGACGAAGAAGCCGATGACGCCGGCGATGAATCCGTCCCATGAGGTGGGGACGGCGGGTTGAAAGGTCTCGTAGGCGCGGGCCGCGACGGCGGGATCGAAGGTCGTCGCAAGCGTCCACCATTTTTCCGGAATATTCTTGTCATTGAAGGCGGCGTCGGCGCGTTTCAATTGATTAAGCCGGTTCACCGCGTTCTCCATCGCTTCGCCGCGGCCGCGCGCCAGTGGATCGGTGCTTTGCTCCAAATGAGCGATACCGCCCGCTTCCGTCATCCCCTGCGCTGTGCTCTCCGCATCGAACTTCGTGACGATCGCGCTCAATTCGTCGATCGCTCCTTCGAGCCTCTGCCGATATTGCTGCCAGTATTCCGGCATCTGCGTCGTCAGAATGCCCGACAGCATCGCAAAGAAAAGAGCTATTCGGCGGATGATCATCGGAGCCCCGCTTCGTTTCCCGGCATCCCGCCGAATCGTCATTCAAGACTTCGAAGTGGCCTGCTTAAAGCCGCTCGAAGCCTTCGTCATATAGGGCATCCGCGAGGCTGAAGCACGGCCTAATCACAGCTTCGCCTCTCAGAGAAGCGCGGCCATGAAACGCCCTTGGGGATGATGGAAATTAAGCCGGCATTTTGAGGAGGCCGGCCTTTCCCTCCGTCGTTCCGAAGAGGAGCCTTGAGCCGGCCTCGTCCCACGCCATGGCTGAGACGGGATCCTGCCCCTCATGCTCCGGGCGGCGGACGAGAATTTCCGCGCCGTCGCCAAGGCGGCATAGAAGAATCCAGCCGTCGTCATAGCCGATCGCCAGCACCAAGGCTTTGGGATGAAAAGCGACGCGAGACACTTTCGCCTGGCGCACGCCGCATTCGCGCGGCGACTTGTCCATCGGGCCGTCCTTATCCTTGAATAGCCAAACGACACAGGATTCGGCGCCCGATGTCGCGAGCCAATGGCCGTCGGACGACCAGGAAAAGGATCGCGTCTTGGCCGGATAGCCGCTCATCCGCATGTCGCGCTTGTCCGAGAGCCGCCAACCGTGCAGCGAATTCTCCTGCATCGACGTCACAAGGAAGCGCCCATCGGGCGAAAAAATGATGTCGAGATGCGCGCCCTTCCATTCGAAGGTCTCGACGGGCGAAGCGATGTTGGGAAACCAGAGGCTCGCGCCATTATAATGCGCGATGGCGAGCCGATAGCCTTTCGGCGCGAAGGCGAGACCGCGGACAGAGGACGGCGCGGTGAAATTCTTGATGATGCCTTTCGGATCGCGCGCGCGCACTTGCCGGCCCGTCGACCAGGCGATCGAGAAATCGTCGCGCCCCGCGATCGCATCGATCCATTTGCCCTTTTCGTCCGATAATTCCTCGCGCTGACCCTGGGCATCCAAGGAATAGACGCGGCCGTCGCCGCCACCCGTCACCAATTTTTCGCCGGCGGCCGCGGCAACAAGAATGGCGCTGTCGTCATGTACGTTGACGCGCCGC
>Ga0181536_10003913_pt1 | contig 16033 bp, 14 predicted proteins | sample PEATcosm2014_Bin_41_FD_121105 | JGI IMG/M metagenome (GOLD analysis project Ga0181536, IMG submission 121105) | Peatland microbial communities from MTU Mesocosm Facility, Houghton, MI, USA - PEATcosm2014_Bin17_60_metaG | ecosystem: Environmental > Terrestrial > Soil > Wetlands > Peat | place... | reverse complement strand
TGTTGAACAGCACGTAAGTGCCGCGGTCCTTGAGGTAGCGCACCATACGCGGCAAATTCTTCACCAACATAGGCTCGCCGACGCCGTGCAGCACCGCACGATTGAGCCGCGGTATCTGATCGACGATCGAGGTGAACAATTCCCAGCTCATATCGGCCGGGGGCTCGAGCTCCTCGTAGGTCCGCGGGCAGGTCGTGCACAGCAGATTGCAGCGGTTGGTCGTCTCCAGATAAAGGCAGACCGGCTCGTGCTCGGGAATGTCGCTGCCCGCCTCGACGCTCTCGAAGTAGCGCTTGGGGTCGACCGTCCGTTTCGTTGCCGCCATCGCCATTATGATTTCATCCCAATCTTTTCATCTCCCGCATTGGCGCTGCGGTCATCGCGCGGCTTAGGCGCGTAGTTCCTCGATCTGCATGAGCCCTTCGACGCGGCGGCTGAAATCATGATCCCGCCAAAGGCTGTTCAGCAATTCCGCCGTGTGGCTGGCGTGATGCGGCTGATGCCCGTCGAGGCGACGGCGGGACGCATCGGGCCGACACAGCTCGGCGTGCAGTCTGCGCAGGCTATCGACATCGTCGACATCGTACCAGACCGCCAGCCGATGAACCTCGAGATCGATCTCGCGGGCCCGTTCAAGCGTCTGTTCGGCGACGCGCGCGGTGCTCCACGCGATGTCCTCGAACAGGCGGCGGTGGGCGGCTTTGAGGCCGAGCAGATAATAGCCGCCGTCGCTCGACGGGCCGAGCACGGCGCGGTCGCCCGGCCGCGCCAGCACGTCGGCAGTCTCGATCAATAGCGCCGTCGGCAACGTCGGACTGTCGGAATTGAGCACGACGGCCGCGGCGTGACCGCGCGCAAAAATTTCCCGGATCGTGTGCAGCAGACAATCGCCGAAATTCGGCAGCCAGGCATCGATCAAGCCGATGGCCGCCGGCAATGTGCGGCGGAAGAAGTCTTCGGTGCCCGGGGGTCCGTAGGCCGCGTAACCGGCAATGCCGGCACCAGGAACAGCTTGACCGGCGGCGAGCAGCACATTGTCGGCCACGTCCTGCAGGAAGGCGGTGTTGAGGGCCGCCGCCTCATCGAGCGTGAGCGGCGGTACAAGCCGCGTCTTGGCGCGTCCCGGCGCCGAAGCCTTGGCCATGAAGGCGATGCCGCAGGTCGATGCCGTGGTATTGGCCGCCGTATCGGAGGCGACAAACGAAACAGCCCTGCTGTTAAATCGGTTCGCATGATCCATGCGACGTTCCCCCACAACAACCAATGCAATTGATCAACGATTGCCCGGTGTTTGGCAAAGCGCCAATCAATTCCGCCTCACCCGTTACAGGTCGGGAAACACCAAAAAGTTATCCGCTTCACCAAGTTGTGATCGTTCAAACGCCGGCTCAACGCCTGCCGAGCGCGACGCGGATCGTGTCGTCGGCCGGCAGCACCGTCGCGCCTTGTCCCTGCCAGGTCGGCGCCGCCGCGTATTCGCTCGGCGGCATATCGACCGACGCCAATTGACGGCCGAGGATGGCGACGACTTCGATCGGCACTGCAACCGGACGCCCGAACCAGCCGAACCATCTGCTGTAAGAGACGACGAGCTCGATGTTTCCCTGCGGCGTGCGCACGACCTGCCGGACGAAGCCGATCGTGGAATCATCGTCGTCGAGCACGCGCAGACCGATGAGATCGCCGACGCGGACGGGCTGCGGAAAGCGCCGCAGCATGCGCTCTTGCATCGGCATGGGCTTTGCCGCGTCATTCATGCCGGTCGGCGGCACCATGGCCTGGGCCATGACGAGAAGCGGATGCGAATTCGCCGCGACCGGCGTCGCCGCATGCGCCGGGGCCAGCACGCCGATTGCCAAGCCCAGGGCGATAACCTGCGACTTCATCCTGCGATTCTCCCGATCAAAAACGCCGCGCGAATTTGTGAAGCGGTCGCGCTTGCGAAGGGTTGTTCGCAACCGTACTGTCCGACCGCCGCGCCAGGCCGATAGGGGCGAATCAAGTCCGCACTGTTAGCGTACTGTCGTTACCGTACCGCCGCCACCGTACCACCGTTACCGTACCGCCGCTACGAACCGTCACTCAACTCTGCTCGATCAACGATCGCGGACCATCCTCGATGTCGACGCCGGCCGTCAAATCAACTGCGCGCAACGAGCACCGTCTTCACCCGCTGCCGGCGCGTATCATGCATTGGATCAACGTCGCCGCCATTTTCATCATGATCGGCAGCGGCTGGAAGATCTACGACGACGACGTGATTTTCGGCTGGCTGCATTTTCCGGACAGCATCGTGATCGGCAAGTGGGCGCAATACGGCCTGCAATGGCACTTCTTCGGAATGTGGATTTTCGTGATCAACGGGCTCGTTTATCTGACGTATGGAATTGCAACTGGACGATTTCGGCAGAAGCTGTTCCCCCTATCAGTAAGCGAAATCCTCGCGACGGTCGGCGATGCGCTGCGATTTCGCCTCGCCCACGATGATCTGACGCATTACAACGCGGTTCAGAAATTGCTCTATCTCGGCATCATGGCGATCGGCATTCTCATCGTGCTATCCGGCCTCGCGCTGTGGAAGCCGGTGCAGTTCTCCGAGCTGGCGGCACTGTTCTATAACTTCCAGACCACACGGCTCATACATTTCCTGTGCATGGCCGCGATCGTCGTGTTTTTGCTGGTCCACGTGGCGCTGGCGTTGCTGGTGCCGCAGAGTCTCCTCGCGATGCTGACCGGCGGTCCCGTCGTGGACGACAAGCCGGGGCGCGCGGTCGAACCGGCGGTCGAGATCGAAGCAACTCACTGACGCGGTGACAGGATGCCCCTACGAACCCGCACGCTATCGATCTTTCGGCCCCGCAAGCCCGTCGATCAAAGCGTGCTTGCGGAAAATCGGGCGCTGGTCGACGACATCAATCGCCGCAACGTGCTGCGCGGCGCGGTCAGCCTCGGCGCGCTGGCGCTGTTGACAGGCTGCGACGTCAGCGAGAACGATTCCGTGCAGAAAGCGTTGCGCGCGGTCTCGTCGTGGAACGATCGCGTCCAGGCGGCGATCTTCAGGCCGAACCATCTGGCGCCGACATTCAGCGCGGCCGCGGTCGTCAAGCCGCCGCGGTTCAACGCCTATTACGATATCGAGGACGTCAAGCCGGTCGACGGCGCGACCTGGACCTTGCAGCTCGCCGGCCGCATCGAGGACAAGCGGCCCTGGACCGCGCAGCAGATCTACGGCCTGCCCGAGCAGGAATTGATCATCCGGCACATCTGCGTGGAAGGATGGGATTACATCGGACAATGGTCGGGCCCGAACTTGCGCGATTTCCTGCAGCGCATCGGCGCCGACCTGACGGCCAAATATGTCTACTTCATATGCGCCGACGATTTCATCGAAAGCATCGACATGGCGACGGCGCTGCATCCGCAGACGATCCTCGCCACCAAATACGCCAATGACATCATCGCCGATCCGTTCGGCTATCCGCTGCGGCTGCGGACCTCCACCAAGCTCGGCTACAAGAATGCAAAGTGGATCAAGGCGATCGAGGTCAGCAACGATTTTCGCGAGACGTTCTGGAGCAAGCAGGGCTTTAACTGGTTCGCCGGAATTTGACTGCCTGTCATTCCGGGGCCTCGCGAAGCGAGGAGCCCGGAATCCATCAACCACCGTCTGTGAGTATGGATTCCGGACTCGCCGTCATCCAGGTCGGCTGTGCCGACTTGGACCTTCAAGTGCCGATTTCGGGTAAACCCGAGATCGGTGGCGATCCGGAATGACGGGAGCGAAAATTACTGCTGTTTGGTCGGGACGCTCGAATAGATCCGCCACCGGTCTGCCCGGCTCTCGGCCAAACGATAATCGGGACTTGAAGCGAACGGATCGTCATTCCAGGCTTTGTCCTGTGCGACGACGACGACGACATCGCAGCCGTATTTCTTTGCCAGGTCGCTCACGTCTTCCGGCGTGCCTTCGCCGTCGAACACACGGACGAACTGCGCATTGATCGCCTCGCGGCGGGCCGCGGGCAACGGCGCCAGCGCCAGCGCCAATTCGCGGCCGGCAAAGCACGAGCTGCGATCGGCCAGCAACGCCCAGGACATATTCGCCGGCCAGGGCGTCAAGTCTTCCAGGAAAAGCGGATTGTTGGCGATGCGCGCATTTGGCGCAGCATAACGGCGCACCGCTTGCCAGAGCTCCGGCGATTGCGCGAAAACCTCCCCGTCCGGCTTCGGCGTGCCGGCGACATTGGACCGTATCATTGCGGCGGTGTCCGGCAGACTGAGAATGAGCCCGCCGATCGCGGTTGCGATGATCAGAGCGCGTCGGGGCGAGAGCATCACCCCCGCCGCCGCGCCGGCGATCAGGACCAAGGCGGCGGGCAAGACCGCCCGCAGCCCGAGATCGTTGTTGTCGCCGAGCGTGCTGACCAGAAGCCACGACGCGAAGAGGCCCGCAGCGGCAAGACAGGCAAATGCCGCGACGGCGAGGTTTTCCGGCCGCGACACGCTGCTTCGCAGCATCACGATGACGGCGATCACGCCCGCGACATAGGTTGCCGGGAACTCGATCGGCAACAGAATGAGCCAATAGGCCGGCACATCCAGCACGCGCCGGAGAACTGTCGGAAACATCTCGCCAAGCACGTCGAAATGATGAACGACGACCGGATTGCCGCCGCCGCGCGCTGCAACGGCCGCGACCTGATCGCGTAACAACGGGGCGGCAAGGCAAACCACGAGCACGGCCGCAACTGCCAATCCAGCCACGCAATGCATGCGCCGCGCCGGAGCGGTCCCGGCCAGCAGCACCGGCGTTGCGGCCAACGCCGCAATCGCAAATGTAATGCCGCCCACATAGGTCGAGCTCTCGAAGCCTGCGACCACGACCAGGACCAGCGTCAAGAGCAGCGCCAAACGCTGTCGCTGCGCGTATTGGGCGATGAGCAGCATCGCCGTCACCACGCACGACGCCGCCATGAGATGCTGGGGCGCCCATGCGGCCTGAAACAGCCAACCGGCGAATCCGGTTGGCGACGCCAAAAATGGCTCAAGCCCGTATGAGCCGAATATCCAGCTCAGCGGCAGGCGTAGCGACGCCGCGGCGGCAAGGAGCACAACCCAGATCGCGGCCGCCGGTCGTTTGCTGAGCCACACCGCAAGGCCCATCATCAAACTCAACGACGCAAACGCGGTGAACCACGTCAGCCCGATATCCGCTTCCCAGCCACTCACCCGCAGCGGCAGCGCGAGTTCCGCCGCGCTGTAGTGCCAGAGATAATAGTAAAACAAATGGCCCGGAGCGCCGGATGCGCCAAAAACCGGATCGACGGGCGGCAGGCCCTGCCGCATCATCGCATCGACGATCGCGATCTTGGAATGATCGAAGATGGGGTTCGCGAGGTGAACCGAATCCGCGGCAATCTTGGGCAGGATCGCCGCGGCCGGCACCAGCGCAAGAACCGCGGCCGCGGCGTACGCCCAAACGGGTATCGTCGGTGCGTGCTCGGCATCGCTATTCGCCGCACCCGCCAAGGCCGCGCCGCTGATGATGACGCAGAGCGCGGCGACGGCGCCGACGGCGACAGGGGAAAATCCGATCAGAACAAAGATCGGCAGGGTTGCGGCGCTATGCACCGCCCAACCCATGACGGGCGCCGTGCCGATCGCAAGCACACGTGGCAGCACATGACGCGCGAGGGCATATCCCAGCAATGTCCAGAATGCGGTCGCCACCAACGCGCAGAGGGCGGCATTGACAGGCGATGCCATAGGAAGCCCGAGCCCCAAATCTTGTTAGATTCTTGAATTTGCATCCGGCCCGCCGCCGCGGCCATTCACGCCGCCTTCAATATGGCCGCCACCTTCGGCCACGGATCGGGCGCGAGAGTTCTGAAAGGGGCCCAGTCGGTCTCGGACATGCGATCGAAGATCGCGGCTTTGACCGACGGCCGCGCGCGCATCCGCGTCCACCAATCGTCGACGGCCGGATATCGATCCCACATCCCACGCAGCTTCAGAAGGTCGAGCCGCAAGATATAGGGGATAACGGCACAATCCGCATTGGAAAAGCTGTCGCCGACGAGATACGGGCCGGTCTGCAATGATTGATCCATCCACGACAGCAGCTTCTGGTGGTGGGCCAGCGCGTCGCTGACGAATTCGGAATCGAGCCCGTGCTCGATCACGCTGCGCTTGTACTCGGCACGGCGTTTGAGCGGCCCCTTGTTAATCACGGCGAGCCACACCTCGCGTGGCAGCTTCAGAAAGTTCGGCCGGAATGCCGTAGCATAGGTGAGGATCGTGCATGAATTGTGCACATATTCGTCGATCAGCTTGTTGTAGAGCCGCACGCGATGGCGCAGCGCCGGCGCCTGCGGCATCAACGGCGGATCCGGAAAAGCCTCGTCGAGGTAATAGAGGATCAGCGAGGATTCGATGATCGTGTGACCGTCGTGCACGAGGGTGGGCACGACGCCGTTCGGATTGACCTTGAGATAGGCGGGATCGTTCTGGTCGCCGCGCAGCGTCAGCAGGTGTTCCTTGGCCTCCTCGCCCTTCTCCCTGAGCGCGATGCGCACCTTCTGGGCGCAGACCGAATTGATGTTGTGATAGAGCTCGAGCACGTCGTCCTCCCGACCGGCATTGCGTTCGGGACGATCATGGTCTGCTTCACGCCGGGAGTCGAGGTGACGCGCTGTTAGGCCTGCTCGTCCTTGGCAACGACATCGGCCCAATGCTCGACGGCTTGCCTAGCCTGACGGACCGCCTCGGCAAATGTGTCCTCCTTGTAGAGGATTTTCCATTGGCCGCTGTCATAAAGTTCCACGAGATGACCCAATGCGCGACGGGCACCGAAGAGTTGCCGTTCGGCATTCCTGCGCTGGATGTCGGCTGTGAGTGTCTTGGTCATGGGCTTAGTGTCGCCAAAAGTAGTAAAAATTAAATCAAGCCCGGCGGACCCTGTCCCATGCAGCGTATTGCCCTGGCGTCACGGAGAGCCCGATGATTCGCGCAATTTGTTGTGCTATTTCAGTTAGTTACGGAATGACTGCCGTCGCTTATGTTAAACAATTGATGAACTTTCTTGGGGCTCGCAGGTTCAAGCAGTAAAGTTTCTTTTTTGGGAGCCGACATGAGCACCCCGGGTCATTGGCGACGCGCGTTCTTCGGCGGGCCGGTCTTTGCCGCGCTGTTCCTCTGCGTTACAGCGGCCCACGCCGGGCCGTGTACGGCGCGAATCGAACAACTTCAGCGACAAATCAGCCGCTTGGCGCCTAGCTCGGTGAGCGGTCCGACCGCGCCGCAATCGCTGGGGGCCCAGCTTCATCACCAGCCGACGCCCGAGGCGGTGCAAAGCGCCAAAAACAAGGCGAACGCGGACGCCGCCGCTGCACTCGAACGCGCGCGCAAGGCCGATGCGGATGGCAATGCGGCGGCCTGCACCGAGGATCTCGACGAAGCGAGACGCCTCTACGGCATCGATTAGTACGTCATTGCGAGCGGTGCTTCGTCGCTCCCCGCAATGACGTCATGCCGGTTAGAGCATTTTCAGGAAAAGTGGATACCGGTTTTCCGTAGAAAATGCGACCAAACAAAGAATCTAGAGCATGATCAGTTTCCAGCGAAACTGAACATGCTCTAGTAGGCCTCATCCGTATAAATCGGATCGACCGAGCCGGCCCACGGCCCGTGGAATTTCTCCAACAGCTCCTGCGCCGGTGTGGTGCCGCGGGCAAGGCGATCCTCCAGCACTTCGAGGTAGCGCGTCTCGTCGCGGCCGCTGACATCGAGGTGCTTACGGCGCGCGAGCCCGGAGCGCGCGAGCTTAATAATGTCGGTCGCTACGGCGAACACGGTCCGGCCGTGAACTTTTGCCGCGAGGCCCTGTCTCGGCACGTCATCGCGAAGCTTCTGGCGCTCTTCGGCGGTCCAGTCCTGGACCAGGTCCCAAGCCGCATCGAGGCTGACATCGTCATAAAGAATGCCGACCCAGAGGGCCGGCAGCGCCAGCAAATCCGGCACCGGGCCTGAGTCGGCGCCGCGCATTTCGAGGTAGCGCTTGAGGCGAACCTCCGGAAAGATCGTGCTGATGTGGTTCGACCAATCGGAAATCGTCGCCCGGGTGCCCGGCATGCCAGGCAGCTTGCCCGTCATCAGATCGCGGAACGATTGGCCGGCGACGTCGGCATACTCATCGCCGTGCTTGACGAAATACATCGGCACATCGAGCGCGTAATCGACCCAACGCTCGAAGCCCATGCCGGTCTCGAACGCCCACGGCAGCATGCCGGTGCGGTCCTTGTCGGTGTCGCGCCAAATTTCCGCGCGGTAGGAAAGAAAGCCGTTGGGCTTGCCCTCGGTGAACGGCGAGTTCGCAAACAAAGCCGTCGCCACCGGCTGTAGCGAGAGCGACACGCGCAGCTTCTTGACCATGTCGGCTTCCGACGAGAAATCGAGATTGGTCTGCACCGTGCACGTGCGGTACATCATGTCGAGGCCGAGCGTGCCGACCTTCGGCATGTAAGCGGTCATGATCCTGTAGCGCCCCTTGGGCATTTTCGGCATTTCGGCGCGCGTCCAGCTCGGTGTCATGCCGATGCCGAGAAAGCCGATGTGCAACGGCTCTGCGACCTCGCGCACCTGCGCCAGGTGCGCCATCAATTCGCTCGAGGTCTGGTGCACGGTTTCGACCTGCGCGCCGGACAACTCGAACTGGCCGCCCGGCTCGAGCGTGATCGCGCCGCCGCCGGTGACGTCGAAAAGGCCGATGATGTTCGGCCCTTCCATGATCGGCTGCCATCCGAGCAGATGCCGCATGCCGTCGAGCAACGCGCGAATGCCGCGTCGTCCCTGGTAGGGCACTGGGCGGTGTCCTTCGAGCGTGAAGGCGAACTTCTCGTGCTCGGTGCCGATGCGGAATTGCGACTTCGCTTTGACGCCCTGAGCAAGCCAATCCACGAGTTCGTCGCGCCGCTCGATCGGCGTCAGGTCGACTTCATCACGCGCCATGCAGGATCCCGGCAGAAATCGGCCGCGACCTTACACAGCGCGTGTCAAAGAGCAATGCGGGTTTCATGCCAGTCATGCAACGGCCTGGGGCATCTGCGGCGGCAAGCGGCGGTAGAACGTTTCTCCCTTTTTTGCCATGTCGAGCAAGAGCTTGGACGGCTTGAAGCGGTTTCCGTGTTGCTTCGCGAGCCGGTTGCACAGCGCGACGAAAGCTTTGGCGCCCATTCCGTCGATGTAGGAGATCGTGCCGCCGGTGAACGGCGCGAAGCCGAAGCCGAGGATCGAGCCGACATCGGCTTCCCGCACATCGGTGACGACGCCTTCCTCGATGCAGCGGGCGGATTCGAGCGCCTGGATCGCCAGCAAACGTTGCTTGAGTTCGCCGATGTCGATCGTATCGGGATCGAGCTGTTTAGGCTGCAGGTTGGCGAGACCGGGCCACAGCCGCTTCGGTCCATTCTGCGGATAGTCGTAAAAACCCTTGCCGTTCTTGCGGCCGTAGCGGCCGCACTTTTCCACCATATCTTCCAGCAGCGCCTTTTGCCGCGCGTCGATCATTTTTGGGCCGAGATCGGCCTCCGTCGCTTTGAGGATCTTCCAGGCGAGATCGACGGCCACCTCGTCGTTGAGCGCAAGCGGGCCGACCGGCATGCCGGCCATGCGGGCGACATTCTCGATCATCGCCGCCGGCACGCCATCGGTCAGCATCAAATGGCCTTCGCGAATGTAGGTGCCGACCACACGCGACGTATAGAAGCCGCGCGAGTCATTGACGACGATCGGCGTCTTGCGGATCGCCCGCACGTAGTCGAGCGCGACAGCGAGCGCGGCGTCGCCGGTCTCTTTGCCCAAAATGATCTCGACCAGCATCATGCGCTCGACCGGCGAGAAGAAGTGGATGCCGACGAAGCGCGAGCGGTCCTTGAACGTTTTCGCCAGCGAGGTGATCGGCAGCGTCGATGTGTTGGAGCCGAAGATCGCGCTATCCCCGATCACGTTTTGCACCCGCTCAATGACTTCTTCCTTGACTTTGCGGTCCTCGAACACCGCCTCGATGACGAGATCGCAATCCTGCAACGCGACCAAATCGGCGGTAGGCATAATGCGCGCCAAGAGCGCGTCGCGGTCGGCGGCGGTGGCGCGGCCGCGACTGACTTGATCGGTCATCAGCTTTTGCGAATGCGCCTTGCCCTTTTCGGCGGTCTCCGGATCGCGGTCGACGAGCACGACATTGAGCTCGGCGAGCGCGCTGACATAGGCAATGCCGGCGCCCATAAAACCCGCGCCGAGCACGCCGATCTTCTTCAAGAGCTTCACCGGCACTGCGGCGGGGCGGCGGGCGCCCTTGTTGATCTCCTGCATGGAGACGAACAGCGAGCGAATCATCGCCGCCGCCTCCGGCGAGCGCAATATCTTCGCGAACCAGCGCGACTCGACCCGCAGCGCCTGGTCCATGGGAAGCAGAAGGCCCTCGTAAACCACCTGCATGATGGCGCGTGCGGCCGGATAATTGTCGTAGGTCTCGCGTCGGTAGATGGCATTCGCCGGCGGGAACACCATCATGCCGGCCTTTGCGTAAACGGGTCCACCCGGCAGCTTGAAATTATCGATGTCCCAGGGCGCCTTGACCGTGCCGCCGGACGTAATCCAGTCCTTGGCCATTTGCACGAGATCGCCGGCAGGCACCACGGCATCGACGAGCTTCATCGCCTTGGCGCGACTGACGGAAATCTGGTCGCCCTTGAGCAAAAATTGCAACGCATCGGCCAGCGGCAGGATCCGCGCAACCCGTTGGGTGCCGCCGCCGCCCGGAAACAGGCCGATCTTGATCTCCGGAAGGCCGAGCCGCGTCTTGTCGTTATCGGCGGCGACGCGATGATGGCAGGCGAGCGCCAGTTCGAAGCCGCCGCCGACCGCGGTGCCATTGATCGCAGCGACCCACGGCTTGCCGCAAGTCTCGATGCGGCGACAGAGCAGCGAGAACTTGCGGCTTTCCTCGAACAGGCGCGCATGCGCCGCCGTCTCGCCCTGCGACGCCGCCAACGCGGCGAAGCTGCGGCTCAGCGTCTCCAGCATCGCGAGATCGGCGCCGGCGCAGAACGTGTCCTTGCCGGAAGTGATGACCACGCCCTTGATCGCGGCGTCAGCCGCGACCTGCTCGACGATCGCCGAGAGTTCCTCGATCACCGTCAGGTCGATGACGTTCATCGAGCGTCCCGGCGCATTCCAGGTGACGAGCGCGATGCCGTCGGCATCGACGTCGAGGGTGAAGTTGTTGAATGGCATCTTCAGCTCCCTGTGGCGTCATTCCGGGGCGCCACCAATCTCGGGTTTACCCGAGATCGGCACTTGAAAGTCGGCATCAGCCGACTTGAATGGCGACGAGCCCGGAATCCATATTTACGAATCGTGGTTATGGATTCCGGGCTCGCGGGCTGACGCCGGCGCCCTGGAATGACAATTACGTATACGGCTCGCCGTTCCTATGCGTGTAGCGCGCGCCCTTGTCGTCACGCACGACCATAGGATCGACATCCGGATAGTCGACGCGCTCGTGCTTCGAGCGCGTGCCGATTTCGAGATAGACCGCATCGCGATTTGTTTTGTTCACGAGATGATGGCCGTTCCGGCTGCTCGCCTTGAAACCCGCGGCGTCGCCCGGCTTGAGCACGGTTTCGCCGTCGTCCTCGATCAGCACGACCTCGCCTTCGAGCATATAGATCAGTTCGTCTTCCTTCTCGTGCCAGTGCCGCAGCGCGGAGGCCGCGCCGGGCTTGAGCGTCGTAAGATTGACGCCGAACTGGTCGAGGCCGACGGCGTTGCCGAGCCGCTTGCGCTCGCGGCCGACGACCACGCGGTCGAACGGCGCGGGATAATTGGTCCGAGTGTCGATCGGTAGTTTCGCGATGTCGATCTTGGGCATGGCTTACACCCGTTCGATGATCGTGGCGGTGCCCATGCCGGCGCCGATGCACAGCGTGACGAGCGCCGTCGACAGATCGCGCCGCTCGAGTTCGTCGAGCGCAGTGCCGAGGATCATCGCGCCGGTGGCGCCGAGCGGGTGGCCGAGCGCGATGGCGCCGCCGTTGACGTTGACCTTCGCCGGATCGAGCTCAAAAGCCTGGAGATAGCGCAGCACCACCGAAGCAAATGCCTCGTTGATCTCGATGAGATCGATGTCGGAAAGCTTCATACCGGATTTCTTCAGCACTTTGTTCGTGACGTCGACCGGGCCGGTCAGCATCAGCGCCGGCTCCGAGCCGATATTGGCGAACGCCTTGATCCTGGCGCGCGGCTTGAGGCCGGCGCGCTTGCCCGCTCGCGCATTGCCGACGAGAACCGCGGCGGCGCCATCGACGATGCCCGAGGAATTGCCGGCGTGATGGACGTGATTGACGAACTCGACTTCCGGATGCGCCTGAATGGCGACGGCGTCGAAGCCGCCGAGTTCCCCCATCTGCACGAACGCGGGTTTGAGCGCGGCGAGCGACTGCATCGTCGTTTCCGGACGCAGATGCTCGTCCTTCGCCAGGATGGTCAATCCGTTGACGTCCTTGACCGGCATCACCGAACGGTTGAAGCGGCCCTCGTCCCAGGCCGTTGCCGCGCGCTTCTGGCTCTCGACCGCGTAGGCGTCGACATCGTCGCGCGAGAACCCGTATTTGGTCGCGATGAGGTCGGCGGAAATGCCTTGCGGCAGGAAATAATGCGCGACCGCGATCGTGGGATCGACCGCCCAGGCGCCGCCGGCCGAGCCGATGCCGACCCGACTCATGGACTCGACGCCGCCGCCGACCGCCAACTCCTGCTGTCCGGCCATGATCTGTGCGGCGGCGAAGTTCACCGCGTCGAGGCCGGAGGCGCAGAAACGGTTGATCTGCACGCCAGGTACGCCATGGCCATAACCGGCAACGAGCGCCGCCGTGCGCGCGATATCGGCGGCGGCCTCGCCCACCGGATCGACGACGCCCAACACGACGTCGTCGACCAGAGCGGTATCGAGATCGTTGCGGCTCTTGATGGCGCCGAGTGCCTGGCTCGCGAGATTGAGCGCGGTCACCTCATGCAGCGCACCGTCCGCCTTGCCGCGGCCGCGCGGCGTGCGCACGTGATCGTAGATGAAGGCGTCGGGCATGGCCTCTCCTTGCGCTTGACCTCTCCCGCAACGGGAGAGCGAAGACTCCTCAGGCGACTTCCATATAGCCACAGCCGCCGAACAATTGCAGGCGCTTATCAGCTTATCGCGACAGGCCAACCTACCGAAGCATTTTTGCGGCTTCATCAATCGTGATCAGCGGAGCAACGCCGGAATCGAAGGAGTCCAGTTCGTGATCCGGCGCAAGCGGTTCGGGCGCCGTGATGGTTCCGCTATGATCCGGCCTGCCGCTCACGCCTGCCAAGCCGGCCTGCCGGCTAATAGCTTTTTAAGGCGCGGATTGGTCCTGGGCGGCTTCGCGAGAGCGTCCTGGAATGCGTCCCAGCGTTTTTGGTCGAGTTGAAATATGCGGCGATCCGCCAGCGTATCGAACGCGGCGTTCAGTCCGCAATCCAGCAGGAACTCGGTCACGGTCTTGTTCCTGACGGCGGCGGCGCGCTGCAATGTGCGTTTTGCCGACAGCGTCATCCGCAAATCGACGCGTTCCGAATGTGCTTCGCCGGTTTTGGCCATCGTCTTCACCTCAGCGGCACAGAATAGTGACCGTACATTGTCAGGACAAGTGGTATTGCCACTAGGATGCCTCCGCCGGCGATGCCATGGTGCTGGCCGAGCCCGCTTGATGCGCGAGGTGCGCGGCGGCCGCCGGCAGCATGCGCTCGATGAAGTAGCGGCCGGTGGGAAGCTTCGCCGCCACGCGGTCCGCCGCTTGCTCAGCGCCGACCCCGGCATTCGGCCGCCGTTTGGAAATTCGCGACGCACGCCGGCTTTGGGCCAGCAATGGAAGTTGAATTAGGATCGTTAGGTGCGAAACTGGCGGCAAACCAGCCCGCACCGACACCCGGATTTTGCTGCGCTCTATCGACGGGCTACTCCTTGGCGGGCGGCTTGAGCGCTTCGGCGGCGCGCGGCAATTCGCGCGGGTGGGAGGTAGAGCGGGCGCGCGGCTAATCGCGGCTGATCGGGAACCCTTCGCACTACGGAAGGATTAATACACAGGAGGGCAGTTAGGACGATGTCCTATGGCTCACATTCCCAAAGGTCGGGAGCGTGATATTGCGTCGCGCAAACGCGATGACAATCCCGATCGTGAAATGCTCGAAAAGCTACTCGCATGCCGGCCACTTGAATGGAACGACATTGCTGATGATCCAATTGTGTGGTTGCGGATTGCACGGATAATAACTGTCGCCGCGGATCAGACACGCACTCGCCATCGGCGGCACAAGCATTGTTGATTGGCGCGTACCAATCCGGCACATTCATGCTGCAGTGGCACGTCAGCCTGGCTCGCCTACGCGTCCGTGCGCCAAATGCGCCACAGCGTGCGGCGGCTCATCGGGCGGCAACTCAAAGCACAGCACGATCTTTCAGAGCCGATTTCCGACCGTCTCGCCGAACTGCTCCAACAACTTGCGCAACGGATCGATGAGGGCGGGAGCAAACCGAATAAGTCCAAAAATTCCAGACCTGGGCTTGTTCCGAGGCATGTTAGTGCGTTGCACTGTACACTGCTTTCGGATGGCGCTTCACTGAGCTGCCGCCGTGATCATTTGAATCTTGGTGGTCCATCAACTCGGCGCAGCGAAGCCATCGTTGTGCCAAACCGTTCCAGACTGCCCTGTTCTCGCGGGAACGGCTAAATTTGGCCATGACCTCGCACTCAGCAGCAAATCTCAGGAACCGATCTAATATGTTCATAAAGGAACCTCCCGCGCTCCGTCGGACCTCTGATCAACAGAATCATCCATACCCTGAAAAGTTCCGGCTAGAATAAATAAACTTTTAGCCCACCCTTTCGCGCGCTAATCAAGGTGCGCCGGCGTCCGAGAAACCTGGGCAACACCGGAAGTGGGCCTTTGCCCTGACGCGCGGCCGCCCATGCCGGCGGCGTTGGCGCATGCCCGGGAACCAAAATATCATTGGACCGTTTCCTATGTCGTTGAAAAACAGGCGCTGATATAGGAAAATATTCTGGAGGGTGCGGCCATGAATCAGGCAGTCCATCAGCTGCTGCAGATCATCCTGCAGGCGATCACATGGGTGTTGAAAACAATCGAGTCGTTGTGGGTCTGGTCGTGGTCTCAAATCAGTTCCGTCTTCAGCATATCGTGGGAGAACTTGCCGGCTTGGAAGCTCGCCGTAGCGCTCATAGCGATGGTCATTCTCGCCGCAATCCTTCTGGTGCTGTTCAAGCGCGGCCTGGAGGCCTTCGGAAAAATAGCCGCCGCGGTTTGGACGATGGCTCTCACCGGTTTCGGGATCGCCGCGTTCGTGCTCATGGCCGGCCTCTTCTCGCGCGGCGTTCAGTGGGTGGTCGCGACCGTCCCGGATAATTTCTGGGAGAAGTTCATCAGCGGCACATCGTAGAGAGCGGCCGCGCGGCAGACTTTGACTGATCGCGGCAAACATAACGAAGCGCCAGTGACCTCTATTGCGTCAGTCCGCTCGACTGCCGGTTCTGTCGGCGCATGTGCGGCATTTGCGGTGGGGTGACGTTCGCGCTTCTGGAATGCCGGCTGCAGACCGAAGGAATTCGAGACCGATGGAATTTAGGTTCGATCCATACGAGCGACGACTGCGCATTCGGACACTCGTCCCTGCGGGGCAGCATGCTCGCGCCTTCGCCGTCGACGATCTGTTCCAATTCGGCATCGAGGAGGAATACTTTCTCGCTCATACTCAGACGCTGCAGGTGCCCTCGAAGACGCCAGATGCGCTCTTTCAAACCGCCGATTTCGGTACGGCAGGGCATGTCGGACGGGAGTTCCTGCAGGCCCAGATCGAGGTGGCGACCGAGCCGCATCGCAACGTCAGCGACGCAAGGCTCGAACTGCTGCGGCTGCGGCAGAACGCGGCGGCGGCGGCTGC
>Ga0181536_10003910_pt1 | contig 16037 bp, 21 predicted proteins | sample PEATcosm2014_Bin_41_FD_121105 | JGI IMG/M metagenome (GOLD analysis project Ga0181536, IMG submission 121105) | Peatland microbial communities from MTU Mesocosm Facility, Houghton, MI, USA - PEATcosm2014_Bin17_60_metaG | ecosystem: Environmental > Terrestrial > Soil > Wetlands > Peat | place... | reverse complement strand
CCCCCCCTGTCATTGCGAGCGCAGCGAAGCAATCTCCATCAGTGGAGACTCGGAGATTGCTTCGCCGCGCTCCCGACGACAGCGCAGTCACCCCCAGGCGCTGACCTCCAGCCAGGTGCTTTGATAGGTCGCGCCCTCGCCCATGTCGGTAAACCCGTCGGCGCACAGCATATTGACCGTGCCGCCCACCGTCTCCGCGTCGGGCCGCTGACCGGGAACCAGCACCACGCCCGGCTGGATCTCGTCGCGCACCCGCAGCACCAACCCAACCTCGCCGCGTTCGTTGCGCAGCCGCACACGTTGTCCGTCGGCCAGCCCGCGCGACGCCGCGTCGGCGGGATGCAGCACGGCGTACGGCGGCCCCTCGCGCTCGCGCAGGAAGGCGTTGCCGGAAAACGCCGTGTGGCTCTGGAAATAACCGGGCGTCGTCAGCAGCCGCAACCGCGCCATGCCCGAGTGCGCCGGATCGGGGCGCCAGTCCGGCATCGGCGGCAACCCCTGTTTCGCCAGCGTTTCGGAGTAGAATTCCAGCCGGCCGGACGGTGTGCGAAACACCTGACCTTCGTGCATCCCAATCGACACCGCCTTGCCATCCAGCAGCGTCGCCGGATCGAAACCGGTCACCGCGCCACTCGCCTCGCGGAACAATTCCCTGAGCAGTTCCGGCGGCGATAGTTGAAAAACCCTGTCGGTCAGACCCAGCCGCGCGGCGAGCGTCTGCGTCAGCCGATGATTCGACCATGCCTCGCCTCGCGGTTCCACCGCGCGCTGACCGTATTGCATGTAATACGTGCCGTACGAGCGATAGAAATCCTCAGTCTCCAGATAGGTCGCCGCCGGCAGCACGATATCGGCGTACTTCGCCGTTTCGGTCATGAACGGATCATGCACGACGGTGAACAGGTCCGCGCGGGCGAGGCCGGCGCGGGTGCCAACGGTGTCGGGATTGGTCACCGCCGGATTGTTCGCGGCGATGAACAGCGCGCGGATCGGCGGGTCGTTCAACTCCCGCAACGCCTCGCCGAGTTTCAGATGATTGATCGTCCGCGTCTCGGCCGGGCCGGACGGTTTGCGCAGCGCGTTGTAGTTCAATTCGAACCCCGCCGCCGTGGCGAGCAACGCGCCGCCGCCGTAACGGCCATAGGCACCGGTCACCCCCGGCAGCAGCGCCACGGTGCGCAGATTTTGCCCGCCATCGGTGAACCGGCTGAGCCCGAAGCCGATGCGGATGAAGGACGTTCGCGCCGCGCCGTACCAGGAAGCGAAAGTCTCGATATCCGCGACCGGCAGGCCGGTGATCGCGGCGGTCGCCTCGGGCGTGAACCGCGGCAGGATCTCGCGCTCGACCTGGTCAAAGCCCAGCGTGTGGCGCGCGATGTACGCGCGATCCACCTTGCCGTCGCGCGCCAGAATGTGCATCACGCCGAGCGCCAGCGCGGAATCGGTGCCGATGCGAACCGGCAGAAACAGATCGGCGACCCGCGCGGCGCGGGTGCGGCGCGGATCGATCACCACCAGTTTGACCCCGGCGGCACGGCGTTTCTCGATCGCGGCCCACAGATGCACGTTGGTCGCATGCAGGTCCGAACTCCAGGAAACGATCAGATCGGAGCGGTGCACCGACTCCGGATCGGCGCCGCCGACCTCGCCGACGGTCGCGGCCCAGGCGGCGTCGGCGCAGGAATCGCAGACGGTGCCGCCGCGCAGTCGGCTGCAGCCGAGCGCGTGGAACAAACCGTTGGTCAGGCCGCGGTTGATCTGCCCCTGATGCGCGCTGTAGGCATAACCCTGCAGCGCCAGCGGACCCGACTCCGCCATGACGCGTTGCCAGGTCGAGACGATCTCGTCCAGCGCCGCATCCCAGGTGATCGGCGCGAACTTCCCTTCGCCTTTCGGCCCGGTACGGCGCAACGGCGTCGTCAGACGCTCCGGCGAGTGCACGAGACCGGTATCGCGATTGACCTTGCCGCAGGCGAACCCGGCGGTGAACGAGTGCTCCGGGTCACCCTCGATCTTCACGACGCGGTTGTTTTCGACATGGACCAGCAACGAACACATGTCGGGACAGTCATGCGCGCAGACGGTGCGGATCGTGGGCATAATTTAAGTTCCTGCGTTGTTGCCGTCCCCCTCGTCATGGCCCGGCTCGTCCGGGCCACCTGACCCAGCACCGTGCCGCGAGAGGTGGCCCGGACAAGCCGGGCCAGGACGGTGTAGCGACGAGCGATGACGGTGTAGCGACGGGCCAGGACGATGGGGGAGTGGCGTTACCCATCAAGCCTCACACGCCAGTCGCCCCAACGGACAGTGCCCGGAACGCGCGCGCCGCGGCCCAACCAGCCGTTACCGCGCCGCGCCAAGCACCCAGGCCAGCACACCCTTCTGCGCGTGCAACCGGTTCTCCGCCTCGTCGAACACCACGGACTGCGGCCCGTCGATGACATCCGCGGTCACTTCCTCGCCGCGATGCGCCGGCAGGCAATGCATGAAGATCGCGTCCTTCGCCGCCTTCGCCATCAGTTCGCTGGTGACTCGATACGGCGCCAGCATGTTGTGCCGGTTCGACTGCGGATCGTCCGACATCGACACCCAGGCATCGGTCACCACGCAGCGCGCGTCCTTCACCGCCGCCACCGGATCGTCGGTCAGCTCGATCTTGCCGCCCTGCGCCCGCGCCCATTCGACCAGCTCCGGCGGCGGCCGCAGCCCGTCCGGCGTGGCGAGGCGCAGCGTGAAGCCGAACCGTACCGCCGCCTCGATCCAGCTGCGCGCGACGTTGTTGCCGTCGCCGCACCACGCCACCACCTGACCGGCGATCGGGCCGCGGTGTTCCTCGAATGTCAGGACATCCGCCATCAGCTGGCAGGGATGCGAGGTGTCGGTCAAACCGTTGATCACCGGCACCGTCGCGTATTTCGCCAGCTCGCGCAGCTTCGACACCTGACCGGTGCGCAGCATGATCGCATCGACATAGCGTGACAGCACGCGCGCGGTGTCGGACGGGGTCTCGCCGCGGCTGGATTGCATGTCGGCGGCATTGAGCACGATCACGTCACCGCCCAGTTGCCGCATGCCGACCTCGAAGGAGACGCGGGTGCGGGTGGAGGGTTTTTCGAAAATCAGCGCCAGCGTTTTGCCGGTCAGCGGCCGCGACGGCACGCCGCGGGCCTTCTTGTAGTGCACCGCGACGTCCAGCATCTGCCGTAACGTCGCGGCATCGAAATCGCGCAGATCCAGGAAGTGCCGCGGACCGTCCCCCTCCGGCCGGGACTGGCTCACATCGCGTCCTGGGCGCCGCAGCGACGCGCTCATTGGGCCGCGGCCTTGGCGGCGCCGGCGGCGCATTTGCTGGTGGCGCGCCGCAGCATGGCGACCGCCTGGTCGATGTCCTCGTCGGTCACCACCAAAGGCGGCGCCAGACGCAGCACGTTTTCCCCGGCGGTGATCGCCATCAGCCCCTCGGCGACGCAGGCGCGCTGCACGTCGCCTTGCGGCATGGCGCATTTCAGGCCGCGCAACAGGCCCATGCCGCGCGCATCGACGAACACCGAGGGGAACTCCTTGGCGATTTTCTCCAGTTCGGCACCCAGCTTGTTGCCTTTGCGCACGACCTCGTCCAGGAAGCCGGGCGCCAGGATGACGTCGAGCACCGCGTTGCCCGCCGCGCAGGCCAGCGGGTTGCCGCCATAGGTCGTGCCGTGCGTGCCGGGTACCAGCGCCTTGGCGAATCGTTCCTTAGCCAGAACGGCGCCGAGCGGGAACCCGCCGCCGATCCCTTTCGCCGCCGACATGACATCCGGCGTGATACCGGCCCATTCATGCGCGAACAGCTTGCCGGTGCGGCCCATGCCGGACTGCACCTCATCCATGCCGAGGATGATGTCGTGCTCGTCGCACACCGCGCGCAGATCGCGCAGGAACCGCGGATCGGCCGCGCGCACGCCGCCCTCGCCCTGGATTGGCTCGACGATGATGCCGCAGGTGCCCGGCCCGATCTTGTCGCGCACCGCGTTCATGTTGCCGAACGGAACGTGATCGAAACCTTCCACCACCGGACCGAATCCCTGCAAATAATGTTCGTTACCGGTGGCGGCGAGCGTGGCCAGGGTACGGCCGTGGAACGCGCCCTCGAAGCAGATGAACCGGAAGCGTTCCGGCTTGCCAGCGTCGAACATGGCGCGGCGCATCATCTTGATCATGCCCTCGTTCGCCTCGGCGCCCGAGTTGCAGAAGAACACGCTGTCGGCGAAGGTCGCGTCGACCAGCCGCTGCGCCAGACGTTCCGCCTGCGGAATGCGATACAGGTTGGAGGTGTGCATCACCTTGGCGGCCTGCTCGGCGATCGCCTTCACCAGATGCGGGTGCCCGTGACCCAACGAGGCCGTGGCGATGCCCGACCCGAAATCCAACAGTCGTCGTCCGTCCACCGTCCACAGCCAGGCGCCTTCGCCCCGCTCAAAAGCGAGGTCGGCACGAGCGTAGTTCGGTAACAGAGCCGGAATCATGAGATTATGACCATGGTTGCGTTGCTTCCAATGGATCACCCACCCGCGACCATTCGGGGCGGGCTCCACGGAAGCGGGTATCTTTCGCCACCAGGCGGGGCAATGTCAAACATCGCGATGGGACGGTTCGCGGTCGGGTCAACTGAGCAGCGGACCGTCGCACCGCCAGTTTGCCTGGACGCACTGGCGTGGCATCGTCGCCGCATGTCCCCGCGAAACCCGTCCCCGCCGCGTGTGCCGCCCGTGCAACCCGCGCCCGACGCGGCCTCGCTGCGAGAGGCCGCGCTGAATTACGTCGCCCGCTATGCGACCACCGAGGCCGGCCTGCGTCAGGTGCTGCACCGGCGGATCGACCTCTGGGCGCGCCAGGCGGCGGGCGTGGATGACGTCGGCGAACGCGCCGCCGCCGCCAAGGCCGCGGTGCCCGGGGTGATCGCGCGGCTGGTCGAACTCGGTTTGCTGAACGACGCCGCGTTCGCCGAGAACCGCGCCCGCGGCTTGGCGCTGAGCGGCCGCTCCCATCGGGCGATCGCGGCGCGGTTGATGGCCAAGGGGATCGATCCGGAGCGTGCCCGCGCGGTGCTGCCCGAAGGCGAGGAGGCCGAACTGGTGTCAGCGTTGATCCTGGCCCGCAAACGGCGGATCGGCCCGTTCCGAACGAAACAGCCGGACCAGAACAAGGAATTGGGCGTGCTGGCCCGCGCCGGGTTTCCCCGCGATGTCGCGTTGCGCGCCCTGGGCATGGAGCCGGACGAGGCAGAGGAAGCGATCCGCGTGGCGCGGGCGTGATTTCGGCCCGCCAATCGCCGCCATGCCAACGCCAACTCAGCGCGGCGGTGCCTCGTCGTCCCCGGCCGGCTGAATATCGACCATCATTTCGTTGCCGAGAAATTCCAGGCCCGCCCGAATCGCCGCGACCGCCGCCGCGTCCGGCGCGCGCACGAACGCGGTCGCCCGGAACAGCGTCTCACCGCTGAACGAGCCGCTGACCACGCCGGTGATCAGCTCCTCGATATTCACCCCATGCTCCGCCAGCACAAATGCCACGTCCCGCACAATTCCTGGGCGGTCGTTGCCCACCACCTCCAGCGCCAGACGTTCGCCGGACGGCACGCCGGTGGCGGCCTCGCCCTCGCCGCCGGGATGCACGACGATCCGCAGCCCCTCGCGTTCCAGCGCGTGCAGATCGGCCAGCAGAGATTCCGGCGCCTCCACCATCACGATGCCGGCGAACTGCCCGGCGAGGCGCGCCATCCGGCTTTCGAGCCAGCTGCCGCCATGCGCCGCCACCGAATGGGCCAGCGCGCGGACCAGCCCAGGGCGGTCGGGGCCGATAACGGTCAGGATCAGGGCAGCCATGGCGGGCGGGTCCTCCATTCGTCGTCCGTCATGACCGGGCCGATGATGACGTGACGAGCCGGAGAGCGAACGAAACGTCCATTGCTCTTAGCGCCCGATGCGCGGCGGGACCAGTGGGGACACCGCGCCGTGCCATCCTGGACATCCGATCGCCAAAAGCGCAGCGTGCGGCATCCCGGGGTCACGCGGCGATCGGGTCGTTTTTTAGTTTCAAAATCGGAACGCATTCGCGCGGCGCTGGCTGCCTCCCGCGGCTGGTCGCGCGCGCGGCCAGCCCGTTTGGTTGGTTTCGGCGGCGGCCACGCCGGCAACGGGTCAAGGGCGGACAATCTGCGATGTGCTTCTCGGCGACTGCGAGTTTCGCCACGGCCGGGTTGACCGGCACGATCGGCATCGTCTGCCTGATGAAGGTCACCGCGCCGCGGCAACTCCCCTTGGCGGCCGCACCGGTGCTCTTCGGGTTGCAACAATGTGCCGAGGGATTGTTGTGGCTCAACCTCCCGGTCGCGCCCGACGCGCCGGGCTCCGCGAATTTGACGTTGTTGTATCTGTTGTTCGCGCAGGTGTTCTGGCCAGTGTATGTGCCGATCGCGATGCTGTTGGTCGAGCCGAAGCAGCGGCGCCGCCGCCTGATGTTGGGTTGCCTCGCGCTCGGCATCGGCGGCGGCGCCTGGTGTCTTTGGTCGCTGCTGTCCCACGCCCATGCCGCGGTCATTCTGGACGGCCATGTCGTCTATGTGACGGAACCGCGGCATTCCATCGCTCTGGCGCTGGTGTATCTCGCGGCGACCTGCCTTACGCCCATGCTGTCGTCGTGGCGCACCGTGGCGGCGCTCGGTGCGATCGTCTTCGTCGGCTGCATCGTGGCCTATGTCCTCTACTGGGAGGCCTTCGCCTCGGTCTGGTGTTTCTTCGCCGCCGCCGCCAGCGCCGTCATCCTGGGCCATTTCGAACAATCGCGCCGGCGGCACCTGAGGACGGTCCGGGCGTGAACGGCGCGCGGGGACCGGGTGGTTCGACGGCGGCAGCCCGGATCACCGGTGACGAAGCGGTCGGCGGCGATCGGCAAGTCCCCGGACCGCAAACCACTCGCGGCGTTTCCTCGCGCTCCGTGGTATAGTTCCGCCGGGAGAGTTTAATGTGGTATACGACAAGCCACGCCCATGGCCCCGGCCCGGCGAAAGAAGGACGCACGGCAATGGCGGCACCACCCGATGTCATTGAGGTCACCGCGGGAGAAATCGCGGCCGAACTCGCGCGCCGGGGCATTGGTTCCGATGAACGTGTGACTCTGACGATCGAACCAGAGCGGGAAGTGATCCCTGGACGGCGTGAGTCACGGGCTCGGGTCGTTGCCGCCGGTCTTACGGATGAGGATATCGACCGACTGACCAGGCAAGCCCAACATGAGGTTGAGCCGCTGCTTAAATGAGGGCCGTGGTTGATACCAATGTCTTCGTCAGCGCGGCATTAAAGGACAAATCCTTTCCGGCGATCGCGGTGCACCTGGTCGAGCAAAACGACATCCTGCTCAAATCCGCCGTGACGGAGCGGCAACTTTTCGAGGTCCTGGCTCGTCCCTATCTTGCTCCACTGATCGCCCCCGCCGCATACGACTGGTTGAAGAAACTGCTGACGGCGGCGGAAGCCGTGACGATCACCGAGCGGATCGCGGCGTGCCGTGATCCAACGGACGACAAATTCCTGGAGCTGGCCGTGAGCGGCCACGCGGACCTCATCATCACCGGCGACGCCGACTGACTGGTGCTCAATCCTTTTCGGGGAATTGCTGTCGTCTCACCAGCCACCTTCGCGCGGGGCGCGTCACGCTGACGCGAATGGGGCACCGGTGGCGAAGGCAACGGCCGCGTCGCGTTCCAGGTCTCTCCGTTATGCGAGACGACCTGGACGGCGCTCAGCGAGCGTCTACCTTCGCACCAAAGTCCCAGGCCCAGCCTCGGTGAACAACTCGAGCAGACAGGCATGCGGGACGCGGCCGTCCAGGATGACCGCCCCCTTCACCCCCTGCCGCACCGCGTCGACACAACATTCCACTTTCGGAATCATGCCGTCGGTGATCGTTCCGTCCTCGATCCGGTCCCGCACCTCGTTCACGGTCAAGGTGTCGATCAGGTTCTTCTGCTTGTCCAGCACGCCCGCCACGTCGGTCAGCATCAGCAGCCGCTCCGCGTGCAGCGCGCCCGCCACCGCCGAGGCCACGGTATCGGCGTTGATGTTGTAAGTCTGTCCCTCCGCGTCGACGCCCACCGGCGCGATCACCGGCACCAGCCCGCCGCCGGTCAGCGCATGGATCACCCGCACGTCGATCGCCGCCGGCTCGCCGACAAAGCCCAGGTCGAGCGCCCGCTCGATATGCGAGTCCGGGTCCACCTTGGTGCGGGTCAGCTTGCGCGCCAGGATCATGTTGCCGTCCTTGCCGCTGATCCCGACCGCCAGAGCGCCCGCCTTGGTGATCAGGCCGGCGACGTATTTGTTGACGGTGCCGGCGAGCACCATTTCCACGACCTCGACCATGGCCGCGTCGGTCACCCGCAACCCGTCGATGAAGGTCGACTGGATCGCCAGCCGCTTCAGCATGGCGCTGATCTGCGGCCCGCCGCCGTGCACCACCACCGGGTTGATGCCGACCTGCTTCAGCAGCGCGATGTCACGGCCGAATTCCAGCGCCAGCTGTTCCTCGCCCATCGCGTGGCCGCCGTATTTCACCACCACGGTGGCGCCGGCATAGCGGCGCAGATAGGGCAGCGCCTGCGCCAGGACACTGGCGCGTTGGGCGGCGGAGGAGAACTCGGAAGCGGATGCGGTGCTCATGCCGGGCACCTAAAGCGGCGCGGCAATTGGGGTCAAGACGGGGGGGCGGCGGGCCAGGGAGGCGGGACCGGCCCGGCTCAGGACCGCAGCAGGCTCATGAAGATCACCAGCAGCAGCAATGTGGCGCCCTGCAACAGCACCCGGTAGCGCATCAACTTGTTCGAGGTGGCGCCGCTTTGTCCCCGCACCATGCCGATCAGCCCCGCGAACAGCACGGCGATGGTGGCGAACATCAGCAGGCCGATGGCGATGGAGGCGAAGGTGTGCATCGCCCGTTCATACACGATCGCGCGCGCCGGTTCACTCCCCTGGTTGGCGGGGCAGCGGGTCAGTGTGAATTTCGCCCGCCGACCCGAAGCGGCGGCGGAGTGCCGGCCACGGCCGGAGCCGGGTTCGACCCAAAGCGGCGCTTGCCGTGAAGTGCCCGCCGGCGGGTGCCTGGCCCCGGTCAATGTGTGGGACCCGGTGTCAGGTCCGGTCATAGTTTCGCGGGGTAATGGCGTCATCCCGCGCGACACGCGCGAAATTCCGCGCGTCCGTCTTGTCAGCCGATGCGGTACCGGCGCCCGGAACCGCAAGGAATTCCGGTTGAATGGCACGCGCCGGCCGTCAACCAGCTCTCGGCATTGATCCAGATCAAAGACACACGCCCTCGGCCGACCGAGATCGAACCGGTTCGATCGCGCCGGCCGCGTTCAGCGACGCGGCGGCGCGCGCGGGAGGAAACGCGTTGATCGTGCGAATTGAGGCCTGGAAACGACGGGCGGCCGCCTCCCATGCTGACAGGGAGGTGCCCATGCCGGCGCGCCACCACATCGGCGCCAATGGCATCTTCCACGAGCCGGCCAGGCTTCGCCGCGGGAACGGCTCCCAGGCATCGCGCCACGCCGGCGCGTTCGACCGGACGGTGGGCCCACGCAATGCACGCGCCGCTCAGGCTTCGCAGACTCTCGGCAAACACTCAGGAAGGAGCGTCCAAACATGAACCAAACCTCGCAAGGGACAAGATTCACGGCGGATCCCCTGACGTTCATCGTCAGACACGAACTGTGGGACGGCAACATTCAGGATCACGCGGATCAAGGTGTTGCCATCGACGTGGCGGCGGATGTCGACGGCGGGGAGACCGCGTTGCTGCGGTTCAATTGCTTCGACATTGAGAAAAGCTACATCTACGGGCCGGAAAATCCCGATCTGCACATCGCGGCGCCGGCGATGCTGGGCGGCGCGGAGCGGCCGAGCAATGGCATGGGCCAGCTGTATCGGATGGACCCGATCACCGACGGCAATCCCATCGGCTGGACCATCCGCACCTTGGGGCAGAAGCTGCCGAAGATGCTGGACCGGGCCGGCTACAAGGCGGTCGCGGCGGCGACCAACGTCGCGGCGGTGCGGCGCGTCCTGCCCGACGTGGAAGCCTGCGCCTGGGACCTGTTCAAGTCCCGGCGCAACACGGTGAAACACAATCGGGGCACCGACATCTTCGAAGCCGGCAATATCCGGTTCGGGCTCGAGATGCGGCGGCTGCCGATGGGAGACGGCGGCCTGGCGATCCATGTCCTCGGCGACGTTGGCGGGTCGACGCGCAAGTCGTACGTGGAAGAGACCGAGCTGCTGGCCTTCGATTGTTTCTGGGACGGCGCGCATTACCACTATGGTCCGCGCAACAAGAACCACCGCATTTATTGGGACATGACGCTGATCGACGATCCGCTGGCGTGGGTCTTCGAGCAGCTCGAGAACCGCAAACTCGCCGCCATGATCGAGCGCGCCGGCTACCCGGGCATCGCGGCCGACGTGGACCTGGATAAGATCGCCTCGGTGCTTCCGGCGATGAAGCGGCGGGCGCTCGAGATGTGGGCGGAAGGCGAGAGACTGACCGGTCACAAGGGGTTGCCACTGGAGCCGACCCCGAACCTGGCGGCTGATTAGGCGTCAGGCCGGTCGAGCCGGCGGTTGCTGTCGGCAATGGCACGGGATCGCGCGTAACGGCGGCGATGGCGACCGGATTGCGGTCGTGCATCGCCGCGCCGGCGATTGGGCCTGGGCCGCGCCCGCATCGCGGGTGAGGCTGGATGCTGACTGCGGTGATGAAATCGGATCGCATCGGCCGAACCGCCGCGGTCGACCCAAAGCGGACCTTCGGAACACCAGTCGGAGTGTCCGAGTTGTGCCAACGGTGGATATGTGCACCGGACTTCCGCATCAGGAAAGCCAGGTCCGATCAAGGGCTTTTTCCATGTGCGTATTTCATGGGTTATGCATTGCACTCCGACGGTGCGTGTCACCAGTGGAGGAACGTTCCACCCAGACAATTTTCGATTGGTCTGGTAGCCGACGTGTGGCTCGGTTGGATACTCCTGTTTGAAGCGAGGTTGCTAACCCCACGATCGTCAGACAGGACGCTCCCGTCAGCCACGGGCACAAGCTCGCGCGCGGCGCACTACCGCGCGAACGGTTTCGTTCTTTGACATCGCGGTCATTCCCATGTCATGGCGCTGCACGGCAAACATAGAGTCTCATCACAGCTTGCAACCGGAGCGGACTGAGTCCTATATAGATGGTATGAGCGCTTCATCAACCTGGCCCCGCAATCGGCTTTTACTCGCTCTGCCTCCCAGCGATCTCATGCAGATTATGTCGGAGCTCGAACACATTCCATGCCAACGCGGGCAGGTCCTGATAGACGCTGATAGTGCGCTCGATCATATCTACTTCCCTGATAGCGGTGTCATCTCGGCCCTGGCGGTTTATGCGGATGGCAGCGTCATTGAGATGGCAACGATCGGCCGAGAGGGCTTCACGGGTGTGCAAGCCGCCTTCGGTACCGAGACTTCCTCGGCTGAGTTCCTGGTCCAAATCCCGGGAAGCGCGGCAAAGATGTCGCGCGTGGCGTTCGCGGAGGCGATGCAGTCGATGCCGTCCTTCCGAAATCTCTCGTACGCTTACGTCCAGGCGTTTCTGGAGCAGATCATGGTATCGGTCGCGTGCAACGGAGCGCACAGCCTCAAGGAACGGCTGGCGCGCTGGCTACTCATGATGCGGGACCGCGGCGACGATGACGTACTGCTGATCACCCAAAGCCTGCTTGCCGAAATGCTGGGTGTCCAGAGACCAACCATCACCAATGCAGCCCAGGAATTGGAACGTGCGGGTTTGATTGAGCGCGGTCGCCGCCAGGTCACGATACTCAATCGGCAGGGCCTCTCCGGGGCGTCTTGTGAATGTTATCCGTTGCTCCGCAGGCGCATTGCTCATCTGCTTCCCGCGACATACCCAGACAAAATGGACTTTCCACCACGTCGGTAATGTAGATTACCGACAACCGCCCTCAGCTCATGCACAAGCAAGACTGCAGACGGCTGACGCGGGCGCTCTGGCAAGATCGTATTCTTGCGGTCGAGCGGATGAATCCCGTCATCAGAAGGTGGATGGAGCGACTACAATGGGCGAATTCGACCCGCTGGATCTGTTGGAAACGATCCGCGAAGGCCTGCTCGTGCTCGAACGCGACCTCACCATCCGGTTCGCGAACCGATCCTTCTGCAGCACATTCGCGGTTTCGCCAGAGGATACGGTTGGCCGGAAGCTCTATGGGGGCGGCGGCGGACAGTGGGACATTCCCAGGCTCCGCACCGCGCTCGAAATGATCGTTTCCGGCCACACCACCATCGAAGCGTTTGAAGTCGACCACGTGTTCCCGTCAATTGGCCAACGGGTGATGGTGTTCAATGCGCGCATTGTTTATGGGCCCGGCGACAACGTCCAGCGCATCCTGTTGGCGATCGACGACGTCACCGAGCGCGTCAGGCTCGAGCGCGAACGATCGGCCGCGCATGAGCATATCGTAGTACTGATGCAAGAGCTGGTCCACCGGCATGGCTCAGACCAGGAAGGACCGTCGTCATGACCATTTGCCACCCGACGCAAAACGTCGCCCCGCCTTCAAACATCCTGCCATTCGTGCAGCCCGGACGTCGTCTGGACGCGAGTTACGACCGCGCGCTGGCAAGGCAGGAAACTGAATTGCGAGAGGCTCTCGCTAAAATCCAGGGTCTGCGTCGTCAATATGACGAGACGACCAAATTGGCGGAGAACGGAGTCCTGCGCGTACTGCTTGCCGCGCGGGAGGCCGCGGCACGTCGTGTCGCGAGTCTGACGACGCGAGAACGTGAGGTCCTGGAGCTGGTCCTGGCCGGATGTTCCAGTAAAATCATCGCCTGGGAACTCGGCATCAGCCAACGCACCGTCGAAAATCACCGCGCCGCGATCATGAAGAAAACCGTCTCGAAGTCGATACCCGCTTTGGCCCGATTGGCGATCGCCGCCGATTTTACTTACGATACCGGAATATCCATGGGGCACGACAGAGACAGGGAAACTCAATAGCACAGGAAGCCAGCATGTACAAGAGACTGATTACCGGTTTGACGCTGCTCTCGCTTGTGGCCGCCGTGCCACTGTTGAGTGCCTGTCACACCACCGCGGGGGCGGGTCAGGATATCTCCGCGACCGGAAAGGCCATTGAGAAGTCCGCGGACAAACACACGCCCTGATAACCAGCAGCCAGGCGGACGCGGCAGGTCCGCGACCCGGACCGGCAGGGCTTCAGGCCAGACATAAAGGTGCGGCATGGGAACAATTCTGATCATCGTCGTGGTGATCCTGCTGCTCGGCGGCGGGGGCGGCTACTATGGCTACAATCGCTACGGCGGACCGGGACTCGGTGGAGTCCTCGGCCTCGTGCTGGTCGTACTCGTCGTTTTGTGGCTGTTCGGCGGCGTGGGGTACCACAACCCCTGATGCAACGCGCCAGACGAAGAGAGTGTTCTAACGAAGGGATAGCAACATGGACAAAGATCGTATCGCCGGCGCCGCCAAACAGGCCAAGGGTGCCGTCAAGGAAGCGGTCGGCAAGGCGGTCGGCGACAGTAAATTGGTCGCCGAAGGCAAGAGCGACACGGTGGAAGGCAAGGTTCAGAACGCCGTTGGCGGTCTGAAGGACGCGGTGAAAGATGCACTCAAGGAGTAGTGCCGCACCTGGGTTCCGGGCGCCTGCATCGACCTTTGCTCCGGCCGCACCCGGTGCCCGTGAACCAACCAACCGAAAGGAATTGCCATGAGATGTTCGCTCGCACTTACGGCGGGTGCCGCGATCATCGCGGTATCGGTGAGCAGCCCAGGCTTTTCGCAAGGCGCTCCGCAGACGCTGTCCGTGATGAAGGTTGATCCGCAGTCACTGGCGACCGGCTATCGGACATCCAAGGTGGTGGGCAGCGCTGTCGTTAACGAGGCCAATGAGACCGTGGGAACGATCGACGATCTGATCGTCACCCCCAGCGAAAAGGTGCCCTATGCGGTGCTCTCGGTCGGCGGCTTCCTGGGCATGGGCACGAAATATGTCGTGGTGCCCTACAGCGCACTTGAAGTAAATGACAAGCGGATGATGCTCCGCGGCGCCACCAAAGAGTCGTTGAAGAGCCTTCCGGAGTTTAAGTACAACCCCTGAGCGATCGTGGGGAGCCTGGCTCGACCCCCGCTCCCCGCGGCGGACCTGAATAATTCCCGCACGACGCGATACGCAATTCGATCCGGCAACGTCCGCTCCGACGGTGGTTGGCGTGATCGTTTGGAAGGCGCGGTGGTGGGTCGCGGAAATCTTAAGCCGCGACACCCGCCATTGCCCCTGAACCGTTCAAGTGGAGTGATCAATGGATAAGACCCATATCGAAGACCCGGCCGCGAGCATGGCGGGCGGAATAAGGGCCGCCGTCGGTACTCTTGCCGGCGATGCCAGGACCCAGGCAGAGGAATTGGCGAGCCAGGCGGCCGAGACCGCGGAACATGTCTATGGTCAGGTCCGGGATCAGGTGCGTGGAGCGGGGACGGCCGCGGCCCGCAAGGCCGGGAGCTACCTTTCGATCTTCACAGCCGTGTCGATGCTGGTCGGCGCATTCATCGCCTGCGTGGCCGCGGCTCTGGGCGGCCAGCAACGGGATGAGTACTGAATGAATAACTCCGTCCTGTGGCCGTTTACGACGGCCACTTGAGTCACAAATACCGGGGATTATCAGGATCTGGACTGATTAGGTTGTCACTTCCGCGGGTCGATACGCAATGGCATATGAATATATCACGGCGGCGGGTGTTGTTCGCCTGCTCAGGATCCAAAGGAGCTGGGCCGTTCAGTTCAACGGCCGTCAGTGCGGTCAGTGGCGTTCGCCAGACGCCGCGGCTATCGCCGTCGCTCAGCATAAGTCCGGCCTGTCGGAATGGGATCGGGAGGGGTCCGACGCATCCAACGATCTGCTCGATTGGAGGCCGTTGGGTGAATCCCTCTGACTGAAGATCAAATCGCAATCTCGCGGTTAGAATGTGGCACTTGGCCTTTTTACAGAAATTCCGATATTTGCCTATTGAGCGACAAAGCAGACCAAGGGGGAACGGACGTGTTGATTCAAGATATGACTCGGCAGATGAGCATAAACCTGTTGAAAAGTACCCATCTTGGCCGTATCGCTTGCGCACAGGGCTCCCAACCCTACGTCGTTCCTTTCTTTTTCGCGTACCACAAAAGCTTCATCTACAGCTTCGCAACTGTCGGAACGAGGATCGAATGGATGCGCGCCAACCCGCTGGTGTGCGTGGAAGTAGAGAGGATTGCCAGCCGTCACGAGTGGCGGACGGTCGTGATATTCGGCCGATATCAGGAACTGCCCGAGACGCCGGAATTTCATGGGGCGCGAGTGGTCGCACACGATCTATTGGCTATGACCGCGATATGGTGGGAGCCTGGCTACGTGAAAACTTTCCATCAGGGCGATGAGCGCCCGCTTCAGCCGATTTATTTTCGGATTGTGATCAATCAAATCAGCGGCCATCAAGGCACTCCTGAATAAACTATGATGTCATTGCGTCATGATGGATACGGACAGAACCTATTGAGAGGATCCCGGGTATGCGTCGGAGCCGATGGTCGTCTTTGCCACTGGAATGCCGGAAACGGCGAAACAGAACCAATGAGCATTAATGAGCGATAGCTCAGTGACGTTTCTATCGGTGACCTACAGATCATCTCCGTAGAGTTTATCCGATGTCTACTACAGGTTGGATATGGCGCGAAGCCCGTGATTCATCGGCGGCGGCCTCCCGTCACCCGGTGAAATATCGCGGGACGAATGTCTGCTCCCCACCCTTTGCTGACACCCAAACTGACCGGCCGATAGGGGTCGGGAAGGTTGCCCTCCCCGCCCTCCGAACCGTGCTTGCGGTTCTCCCGCACACGGCTCTCCAGTCGCTGGTTTCCTCATCGGGAGTGTCTCGCGGTGGCATGGGCTGTCT
>Ga0181536_10003908_pt1 | contig 16041 bp, 14 predicted proteins | sample PEATcosm2014_Bin_41_FD_121105 | JGI IMG/M metagenome (GOLD analysis project Ga0181536, IMG submission 121105) | Peatland microbial communities from MTU Mesocosm Facility, Houghton, MI, USA - PEATcosm2014_Bin17_60_metaG | ecosystem: Environmental > Terrestrial > Soil > Wetlands > Peat | place... | reverse complement strand
GCATGTCATTGACGCCCTTGACTATACCGGCGTAAGCTCCCTGGAACTGGTCCGGCTTGCCGCGCTCGGAAAGCTGTCCCTGGCGCGAGGCGTCGGTCAGCCGCCCCAATTCCTTCTGCAGGCCTTGCAGCACGACGGCGACGTTATTCACCGCCTGTTTCATCTTTTCGTGATCGCCCTTGTACGTCTGGGCAATTAATTCGTCGATCTTGCCTGTCGAGATCTGCGCCAGAATCCGGTTGCCTTCCCCGATGGGCAGCAGGATCGCGTCCAGCATGTCATTGACACCCTTGACGATACCGGCGTAAGCTCCCTGGAACTGGTCCGGTTTGCCGCGCTCGGACAATTGCCCGTCCCGCGAGGCCTCAACCAGACGCCCGATCTCGTGCTGCAGCTTGAGCTCTTCTCGGATGTCATGGAAGACTTCGACGCAACCGATCACCTGGTGGTTCTGGTCAAAGCGGGGCGCGGCCGTCACACGCACTGCCATCTCTTTACCTTGCACGAGCGCGACCGCGTCGCCACTGCAGATGGAGCCGGTTTGCACAGCGCGAGCCGCCGCGCAAGTCCCTCGGCGGCAATCCGGATTGTCGAAAAGGTCCCAGAACTTTTTCCCGATGCTGCTCTCGATGGATCTGCCGGCAGTCTGGGCCGCCGCCGTATTTAGGTATACGATCGTGTGATCGCGATCCATCACCACCAACGGTCGTGGCACCAGATCGAAGAACTCAGCGATCTCGTGCGCGGAAACGCCGTCTTCAGACGCCTCCATCGGTGCGTCCAAAACCCCCACCCCACTCACGCCGCCAGGGCCGGAATGGTATTGCTTACCGTTCAGCTTTCTTGACATTCACCATCTCCTGCTTCTTGATCTGCCACGCACCTGGATCGGTCCACACGCGGGCTTGAAATTCAAAGGTCTTCAGATCTGTGCTCTGCGGTCACGTTTACGGTCTTCTCGGTATCCAAGACCAACAGCAGGCGTTCCCTGAGCTTGTACACTCCCTTGAGCAGTTCCCGCGCCGCTGGATCGACATTGTCCGGCGGCTGCTCAAAAGTGTCCGCATCCACCTCGACCACATCGCCGATCTCGTCCACCAGCAGGCTGATGGCGCCGTCGGCGGTTCGGATCACGGTGTTCCTGGGCATTTGCTCGCTGGGGCGCGGTTTAAGCTGCAAGCGGCGGCGCATATCGACCGCCGTGACAATCTGGCCGCGAAGATTGATGAGCCCTTCAATGACCGTCGGCGCCAAAGGCACAGGCGTCATCTGCTGGTACCGCAGCACCTCTTGCACCTGCAAGACTTCGACGCCGAAAAAAAGACCGTCAACGAAAAATGTGGCGAACTGCCGGCTCGTCTGGCTACCCTGTTCCACGGCCTGCATGTCCGCTTCCTGAATCGCCATATCGCTCAACCCTTTTCTCCGGCGGGCACAGGAGGCGTATCGGCCGAGACCGCTGCCGCCAGTTTGGCCACGGACCGGAGCATCGCCGCGCGATCGAATTTCATTTGGCAGTCTCTGAACTCGGCCGCGTGTTCGCCGCGTGATTTCGTTTCTTCAGCGGTATTGGCCAGGGCCAACGCAGGAATGCCCGCGAATTTAGGCACACGATGCATCTGGTCGAGCAGTGCATCCGCAGGGAGATCGAGGGATGCCACTACCAAATCAATCTGGCGCTTTTACATGACACGAAGAGCCTCCTGCGCGTCCGCCGCTTCCACCACGTGATAGCCGGCCATTTCGAGGGTGTTGCGCACAAGGCCGCGCGAGAAAGCGGAGGATTCCGCGACCATTACGGTGATCCCCTGGCGGGACTCCCGGTCATGGCGGCCAAACCACTGGTCATCCGCCGCCTCAATCACGGCGTGCAGGTCGAGAAGATCGGCGACCTTCTTATTAACCACGACCGACCCTAGCAACCCCTTGCGCTCCGAGGAGCGGCGGACGAGGATGCTCTCTTCCACAATGTCCAGAATCTCGTCCACCAGAATGCCGATGCTGCGTTCGCCATCGGTAAACACGATGACTTGCGCCGGATCCTGCGAGCCGGCAGTGTCGGCTACGTCCGGCTCCAGAATGGTCGCCAGCGATGCCAGTGGCAGTATCCGTCCACGGTATTGCGCCACGCGCCGTCCGCCAGCGCGCTCGATCTTGGACTGCGGGAGCTCTTCCAGGCGTGCCACGAGCGATAGCGGGACGGCCACCCTTTCAAACGAGCCTGCCCGGAACAGGAGAAACGTCTGCCGGTCGCTGCCTGCCTGTTGGTTATGCTCCGCGCCGTTCCTGGCCTGCTCGCGCGACTCCTGCACTACGCCGGACCGTTGTCCAATTCCTAAGACATCCAGAATCAACGCGACCTGGCCATCGCTCATAATGGTCGCGCCGGCATAACAGCTAAGTCCTTTGAATTGTTTACCGAGCGGCTTGACCACGATCTCCTGGGTGTCGCTGATGCCGTCGACGACCAGCCCGAACGGCCGGTCCTCTGCTTGCAAGACCACGATGTTCACGACGCCAGATTCCAACGCCTCTCCCATCTCCAGCACCTCGTTCAAGTAAACGATGGGTAGGAGCTGGCCCCGTCTGCGGTAAACCGGGGTGCCTTGGATGCGTTCGATCTGGCGCTTCCCGGCGTCGCCTTCCAGCCGGATCAGTTCCAGCAAACTGACTTGAGGAATCACAAAGCGGTCTCCGATGCCTCGCTGCGTGCGCGGAGCCGACCGCCGCTCTTTGGCTGTCACGATCAGACCGGGGATGATCGCCAGCGTGAGCGGAATCTTGACCTTGAGCGTCGTGCCGAGGCCCGGCCGGCTCACCAGATCCACCGTGCCGCCGATCTTCTCGATATTGCTCTTGACCACATCCATGCCGACGCCGCGGCCGGAAACGCTGGTGATTTTATCGGCAGTGGACATGCCGGGCAGGAATACGAGATTTAGAATCTCGCGGTCGCTGATCCGATCAGCCTGGTCGGGCCGCAACAGGCCCTTTTGGATCGCCTTTTCCTTGACGCTCGCCAAGTTGATGCCTGCGCCGTCATCTGCGATCTCGATATTGACCTGGCCCCCCTCGTGAAACGCGCGCAGCATGACTTTGCCCTGCGGTGGCTTGCCGCTCGAGACCCTTGCCGCCGGCGGCTCGATGCCATGGTCGCAGCAGTTGCGCACAATGTGAGTGAGGGGATCTTTGATGGCCTCAATGATGGTCTTATCCAGCTCCGTGTCGGCGCCGTCCATCTCCAGTAGAATCTGCTTGCCAAGCGCGGCCGCCAGATCCCTCACCAACCGGGGCAGCTTGTTCCAGACAACGCCGATGGGCTGCATACGCGTCTTCATGACGCCTTCTTGCAGTTCCGTGGTGATCAGGTTCAATCGCTGCGAGGTGACGTTGAGGGTGGTGTCTTCCTGTTGCGCATTGAACTGCAGAATCTGGTTGCGGGTGAGCACCAGTTCGCCCACCAGGTTCATGAGCTTGTCCAGCAGTCCAACGTCCACTCGAATGGTGGAATCGGCGACCGAAGAAGCCTTGTGAAGGACTTGGTTGTCGGGGTCCGCCGCCGAGGCGGAGCGCGGCGCATCCTCGGAAACCTCCGGCGCCGGGGATGACAAGGCAGACGATCCCCGCCGGGCCGCTTCCAAGCGCTCTCGCAGGGCCGCGTGAGCGTCCGGTCCTTCAGAGCCGGTGGTTTCGATGGAGACCAATACCCGCTTGGTGGCATCTACGGCCTCCAGGATGGCGGTGACCAACTGAGGCGTTAACTCGCGCTTCCCATCGCGCAATTGCGTGAGAATATCCTCCGCCAGATGGGTAATGGCCTCGAGCGTGTTAAAGCCCAGAAGCCCACAAGTCCCTTTGATGGTGTGAATTGTGCGGAATATGCTGGCCAGCAGAGCGGGGTCCTTGGGCCGTTTCTCCAGTTCCACCATTTCCTGGTCCAGGCGGGCCAGATTCTCATTGCTCTCGATCAGAAACTCTCGAATGATGTCTTTGTCTTCCATCGCCATTACGGTCCGGATAGTTCTATGCCCGAAGAATGTGGCCCTGACGCGCGGTCGCCAGAGCACCTCAGGCAGGCTGTGCTGATTGGAGGATCTTTCAGCATCTAAGTGGCCTTCCCCGGAGGAATTCTCAAGGATTCACGCGAGGGCTGGCCAGACGGGCGAATCACGGCGGCTTTGCAGTCCAGTTAAAAGTTCCTGGCGCCTCGCCGATAAGCCAGTTTTAGGATCTACGCGATGGAAGTGCCGGTTCAAGAACTGCTGGGTGATTTCCTGCGGGAGGCCAACGTCCCGGTTGCAGGCCCTGGCGAAGACGCGTTTCTGGAGCACCTGGTGGACGATATTCAGTCCAGCTCGGCGTTATTCAAGCGGGATGTGCGACGTCTACTGGAGAAGGACCCGGCCGCATTCTTCCCATCGGCGTGCCGCATTCTGAGGACTTCCTTAGAGCGGCCGGGAGCGGCTTCCCTACTGGACGTACTGTGGTCGAGCGCACTACTGCTCAGCAGCCTGATCGATCCGAATGTGCTATCGCTATGCAAAGCGACGGCATTCGCGAAGCGGTGGGTGGCGTTCGACCCGACACTGGACGCCAAGCTTCTGCATCTTGGGTTTCCTTTTGAAAACGACGATGCCATTTTAGGAGGGGACCTGGTGCGGCCGAAGCGGACCCTCGATATCGTAGCGGAACTCCCACCGAACCGGCACATCCTACTCACATTGGCGAAGCTATTGCGGAATCCGGATCCGAACATACGATCGAAAGCGGCCCTGTTGTATGCGCGGGCCAGCAATAACCCGGAATGGGTTCGTAAGATGCTCGCCGACCCGGACGCGCGTGTCCGTGCGAACGCCGTGGAGGGCCTGTGGGAAACCAGGACGGAGGCGGCAGGCGCTGTGTTCAAGGAGGCGGCGCTCGATCCGGATCATCGCGTGGCGGCGAATGCCTTGGTTGGCCTCCATCTCAACGGCCAGACGGGTGTGGACGTGATGGGCGCTCTGCATGGTATGACACGCAAACCCGAGCCTATGGCCCGGGCCTCGGCCGCTTTTGCCATGGGCCGGACAAACGATGCCAGCTACGCACCAATGTTGGAGTGCCTGCTGAAAGACGGAGACCAGAGCGTGCGCGGCCAGGCGTTGCAGGCGCTGATCCGGATTCGCCGGCACGGTGCAGAGGAATGCGCCGAACAGGCATCCTCCGTGGCTACGGAAGAGGTTACAGCACCAGCTGAGCTTGTTCCGCCGGAGGTTGCACCGGTCGAGGAAGCGAAACCGGAGCCGGTCAGTAGTTGACGGTACCAGAAAGGTCCAGCGCTAGAGGCCTTCCTGGCGAAGAGCGGACATCGGGTCAATGCGTGCCGCGGCACGGGCGGGCCAGAAGCAAGCCAACAATCCGGCAGCCATTACCAGGATCGAAACTGCAATAAACGAATACGGATCGAAGGTCGAAAGTTTCCAGACCTCTTGGGCGAGGACGCGGGCGGAAAGGACGCTGCCGATGAGACCCAGTGCCACGCCGGCGGCGACCAGCTTCATTCCAGCGATCAGCACCATGCGGATGATTTGCGAAAAGGTCGCACCCAGTGCCATGCGGATGCCAATCTCGTGCGTGCGCTGTGCGATCGAACTGGAGATGACGCCGTAGATGCCCAGCAATGCGAGCAACAGCCCCAGCACGGCAAAAATCGAAAACAGCAGCAGGTTGAAACGAGGGCGGGAATACACCCAGTCGTTCAGCATGGTTTCAATGGTCTTCACGTCGGTCACGGGCTGATCCTTATCGATCGCACGCACTTGAGCACGCACGGCGCTGATGAGGGAGTCCGGCCGTCCCTTTGCGGAAAGCACGAGGACATCGGACATGCCAACGATCGTATAGGGGATGTAAATCTCGGGCATGGCTTCCTGCTCCGGAACGTCATTCAGCGCGTCACGCATCACGCCGACGATCTGGAACGAGGCGTCGGTGAGGTTGAACGGCGGCGTGCGCAGGCGAGGAACAGTCAGCAGCCGTCCGAGCGAGTCGCGATCCGAGAGATACCGGCGAACGAAGGCCTGATTAACCAGCGCAACATGGGTGGCGTTGGCAACGTCGTACGCGTCGAATTCCCGGCCAGTCACCAACCCGATACTGAGAGCCTTAGTGTAGCCCTCATTGACGGAGTGGATCAGGACGGGGCGCGTATCGGGATGTGTGTTGCCGGTGACTTCGACGGGGCCGGCCATACTGCCGAAGGGGTGGAGTCCGAAATTAAGCCCGGCGGCGGCGACACCAGGTAAAGCGTCAGTGCGGCTGAGCAGTTCCTGGAAGAACGCGTTGCGCCGGGCGACATCCGGATAGCGCTTGTCAGAGAGTGGAATCCTGACGATCAGGACACGAGCCGGGTCGAAACCGAGGCCCAAGTTCTCTATCGCGAACAGGGTGCGAATCATCAAGCTCGCGCCCACGAGCAGCATAAGCGAAAGTGCGACCTCTCCCACGACCAGAGCAGCACGCAGAAACCTCTGGCGCTTGCTGCCGGTGGAGCTGCGGCCTGCTTCCTTGAGAGGGGTCAAAACATCTGTGCCGGAGAGATGCAGCGCGGGGGCGACTCCGAAAATAAGAGCGGCGGCGATTGAGATTGCGGCGGTGAAGACGAGCACGGGGACGTTCAAGGAGATGAGCGCTTCATCCGGGATGGTGTCGGGTGGCACCATAGCCATGATTCCCGCAAGGCCTGCTTTCGCCACAAGGACGCCGAGCGACCCGCCGATGAGAGCCAGCACGAGGCTTTCGCAAAGCAGCTGCCGGATGATCCGGAAACGGCTCGCGCCCAGCGAGGCACGCACGGCGATTTCCTTGTTGCGCGCGGTGGCTTTCGAAAGGAGGAGATTCGAGACGTTGACGCAGGAGATGAGAAGCAACAGTCCGACAGCGCCGAACAGAACCCAGAGCGCGTCATGCAGTCCGCTCTGAAACTGCTCGGCGAACGGAATAATGCTGACCCGCCACGTTTTGGGGAACTCCTGCGGGGCCTGGCGCTGGAGATCTTCCATGATGGGGCGCAAATCGGCTTCCGCCTGCGCCACGGTCACACCCGGCTTGAGGCGGCCCAGAACGTGCGCCATGCGGACCCCTTCGACGATCTGGCCCCGGCGAGGAACGATGGGCACATAGACGTCGGCTCCGCGCAGCATAAAACGCCGCGGCATGATTCCGATGACGGTTCGCGGCGTACCGTCGAGCGTCAACCGGCGGCCGATGACGTTGGCGTCCCCGCCGAACTGGCGCTGCCAGAATCGATAGCCGAGAACCGCGACCGGTTCGGCGCCGGGCGCCGCATCAGCGGGAGTCGTGACCCGGCCAAGCAGCGGCGGGACGCCCATTACCGAGAACGTGTTCATGGTGACGTGGTTCCCGCGGAGGCGTTGCGGCTCGCCGCTTCCGGTCCAGAGAATGTCGTCGATGGTCGAGATCACGACACCTTCAAAGATCGTATTCCGCTGCGCAATTTCGAGGTACTGATCGGTGGTGTAATAGGTGCGGTAACTGCGTCTTCCCGGCTCCCGGAACGCCGGGCTGACGAGATGAGCGACGTCCTTATACGGGAAGGGATCGAGGAGCACGGCGTAGATCACGCTATACATGGCGGTGGTGGCACCGATGCCAAGTGCAAGCGAACCGGCGGCCATCACGGCGAAAACCAGGTTGTTCCGCAAATTACGGATGCCGAAACGGAAATCCCGCATCAGATCTTCCAGGTAAGCGAACACAGACGTCTCCCCTCCTTCCTCCTTTTGACGGCGATTCAACAATTTGGTTCCTTGGACTAAGTGTACCGATCGAATTGGGCACCGCGCTCACCTGCGTGCTAGGATGGGTGATTGCTAGGTTCCGGGCTCCGTGCAATAGGCGGCTGCAAACCCCGCCAGGTCTGGAAAGAAGCAACGGTAGCGGCTTAACCTGTGTGCCGCGGATCACCCGGGGCCTGGCGCTTCCCTCCGCATGTATCAAGTCATTGCTCGCAAATACCGGCCGCAAACATTCGCGGACGTGGTTAACCAGGAACACGTCAAGACCACGCTCGAGAACGCAATCGCGCAGCAGCGCATCGCGCACGGCTACATTTTCTCCGGACAGCGCGGCACAGGGAAGACGACACTCGCCCGCATTCTGGCGCGGTGCGTGAACTGCATTCCCAAAGGGCCCACGAACGAACCGTGCGGCGTGTGCGCGAGCTGCCTGGAGATCGCGGAAGGAAATGCGCCGGACGTGATCGAGATCGACGCAGCGTCAAATCGCGGTATCAACGAGATGCGCGAGCTGCGCGAGAACGTACGCTATCGCCCGGTCCGCGACCGCTACAAGGTTTTCATTATCGATGAAGCGCACCAGATCACGAACGAAGCCTTCAATGCGCTGCTCAAGACGATCGAGGAGCCGCCGCCGTGGGTGATTTTCGTGCTGTGCACGACCGAGGCACACAAGATTCCGGCGACGATCGCGTCAAGGTGCCAGCATTTCAGTTTCCGGTCCGTAGAGTTCGATGAAGTGGTGGCGCGGATGGAGTGGATTTGCCGCCAGGAAGGCATCGAAACCGATACGGAAACGCTGGCGGTGCTAGCGCAGGCCGGCGAGGGGAGCATTCGCGATTCGCTCTCCGCGCTCGACCAGGCGATTGCGTGCTGCGGAACGAAGCTGAACGCCAAAGAGGTGCGGGCCTTGCTGGGGGCGTTTTCGCTGGAGGCGCTCGGACAGGTAACGGAGGCTCTGGCGGCGTCCGATAGCGGGCGGATGCTGGCGCTGGTGGATGAACTGGAGCGCAACGGGCATAACTTGCAGCACTTCAGCCGCGAACTGGCGCGGTACTTCCGCAATTTGCTGGTGGCAAAGATCGCCGGAAACGACACGCGGCTGATCGCGGGGGCGCCAGGCGAGCGGGCACGGCTGGGCGAGATCGCCGGCGCGTTTTCAGAAGAAGATCTGACGCGGTATTTGCAGCTCACGCTGGATCTGTTTCGCGATTTGCAGTTTTCCTTGCAGCCGCGGTTTCATCTGGAGATCGGCCTCGTGAAGCTGGTGCAGGCGGGCCGGCTGACGTCGATCGAGGAAGCGCTGGCTGGCTTGGGACAAGCAGAGGTACCAACGCCGAGACGCCGGGAAGCCGAGACAAAAGCCGCCACGCCTTCTGTTCGTACTGGGCCTTCGCCGTTTGAGCTGGACCGGGCAAAGAAGGCAGCAGCACGGCCCGAGCCACAATCCGTTGGGGCGACTGCGCTGGCCCCGGCTCCGGCGCCTGTGCCCGAAGCGGTCCTCGACTGGCGCAAGAAATTACATGCGGTAATGATGGAAATGGGCATGGTGTTTACCGCCGACGCCGTAGAACATTCGGAGATCGCCGAAGCCGGCAACGTCCTGCAATTTGTCACGCCGAAGGAGTTCCTGCTGGCCATGAAGCCGGCGGATTTAGCAAAGGCCGTGCAACGAGTGAGCACGCGAACCTTCCAGATCAAGGTCACGCCGGGCGAGGTTCAGCGTGCCGAGCCAGTCGCCGGACCGAAGCAGGAAGACGAGGTGTCACGGCGCGCACTGGAAAACCCCGAAGTGCAACGCTTCCGTGAGATTTTCGGCGGAGAAGTTCGCGCGGTGCGCGATTTAAAAGGATAGAGTAGCGTTAGGAGCAGAGACCATGAAGCTGCCAGGAAACATGCAGACGATGATGAAGCAGGCGCAACAGATGCAGGAGAAGATGGCGCAGGAGGTTGCGCAAATCCGCGTGGAAGCTTCGGCCGGCGGGGGCATGGTGTCGGTGAAGATGGACGGCAACAAGAACCTGCTGAGCGTCAAGATCGATCCGGAAGTGGCGGGCGACGTCGAGATGCTGCAAGACATGGTGGTGGCCGCGTGTAATGAAGCGGTCAAGAAGGTGGAAGACGAGGCCAAGCAGAAGATGGGCGGGCTGCTGGGCGGGCTCGGCCTGCCGCCAGGGATGTTCTAATAGAGCCGCGAATACACGCGAATTGACGCGAATGAAAGCCTGCTGACCCAGTCCTCGAACTGATTTCAATGCCAGATTTTGCCGAACCACTCGCGCGGCTGATTAACGAGTTCAAACATCTGCCAGGCGTTGGACAAAAATCAGCCCAGCGGCTCGCATTTCACCTGATGCGTAGCAGCCGCGAGGATGCCGAGCGGCTCTCGCAAGCGATTCTTGATGTCAAAGACAAGCTCGGGCTTTGTCCGGTGTGCAACAACATCAGCGAGGGCGAACTCTGCCAGTTTTGCCGCGACACGACGCGCGATATGAAGGTGCTGTGCGTGGTGGAGGAGCCGCATAACATCGTGGGCATCGAGACCACGCGCCAGTTCAACGGGCTTTACCACGTACTGCACGGCGCGCTCTCCCCGTTACGCGGCGTCGGGCCGGAACAGCTCAAGATCAAGAACTTGATCGAACGGATCGGCGCGGGCCAGATCGAAGAAGTGATTCTCGCTACCAACCCGACGGCTGAAGGCGAAGCGACCGCTGTCTATCTTTCGAAGCTGATCAAGCCACTGGGCGTGCGGACGACGCGCATTGCGATGGGTATTCCCGTCGGCAGCGACATCGAGTTCGCGGACGAAGTGACGATCTGGAAGGCGATGGAGGGGCGGCGGGAGATGTAAGGCCGCCCCCATTCACCAGCTAAGAAATCTTCTTGCAGAAGTGAGCCACCTTCCGGCCGGCCTCCTCGGTGTAATACACGGTCACCTTGGCCGACTTCTCCGTGCCCTCCGCTATATCTTTGGCAGCGTGAGCGGTCAGGTGGTAGGTTTCCTCCGTGCCATCCGCGGTCTTGACGGCAATCGTTTTGGCGCCGCGGTCGATGTGGGAAACGGTGCCATCGGTGGCTTTCAGGCCATCCTTGCCGACGCGGTCGATCTCCTCCGCAGTCTCCTCCGTACCTTTGGTGGTGACGTGCGCCACTACCTCACTGCCTTCCTCCAGGCCGTGGAAAGCATCTTTCGTTCCCTTTGCGGCTTCCGCCGTGCCATGCACGGTGGTGCGCTTGACGACATGGATGGTGTGCTCGGTGCCATCGGCGGTCTTGACGACGACGGTTTTGGAGCCGGCGTCAACTTTCTTGACAGTCCCTTCGACGGCGGTCACGACATCTTCCGCCGCAAAGGCTGCCAGAGAGAACAGCGCTAGCGCCGCTGTGATAAACAGATTTCCTCTCATATGTCTCCTTCTCAAATGAACCGGGTAGTTTACAAAAACCTTTAGATGACGGTCATGGGCAGAACGTTACAACTTAGTTTCGGAACACGTAGATGGCGGCGGTTATTCCTTGCCACCCGCGGCAGGCAGTTCACAGAACAAGAACCGGCGGTACTTTTGATCCCCGTCCGTCCCTATTGCGTAATAGCGATCCGCGACGAACGAGCCCAACACATACCAGTCAATTGGGTCACTACGAAAAGGACCAATCAGACTTCCTTGCTTCTTCCCGGCGGCAACACTGTACAGGTCGATGTGAAGAATGCCTTTTGTGGGATCTGGCCCTCTCCCTGGCCACACAAGACTTCCCTGGCGTTGAGCTTCCTTTGGGGTCTGCTTGCCGTCATAACTGTAGACCGCGATCCAGTGGCCGTGCTCTGAGATGTCGCTACCGTACGCAAACTGCCCCGTCCGCCGAAAAGTCTTGCCCTGATAGGTCGCATCGGTTTGGTAGAAGTCATCTGACGCCGTCGGATTTCGTTTTTCTCCTCGCTTCAGTTCCTCGGCGTGATTCCAGGAACTCTCATCGACGGTTCGGGTGCCCGGACGCCCAAGCCGAAACGCATACTTGTCGCTGCTATAGAAGGAAGTCAGCCCTCCATAGCTATGCACTGCCCGCATTGCCACTACGATTTCGGGCGTCGTCGTGCGCAACAGCCGAAAATTCAGGCTCGTCTTGCGGGTGACCCATGTCAATGATCGTGTGAGCCTGCCGCTCCAACTCCGGATCGACGTGCCACGATTCCCCGGGGAGCTGGACGGTGTCGCAGTTCATCGTTGCGGATGGCGTCAGATGGAGGGACGGGCCCAACAGTGAACAGCCCAAGCTGGCCAGCCAAATGGCCGTAAGACCCGCGATCGGGATGAAGACAGGTCGCATCAGGGCATTTCCTTCGCATGAATCGCAGTTGATTCCGAGCGTCACTCAAACTCCCGCACTGGTGCCGCCTGCTCGCTTCCAACCCTGCCCGCCGTGATGTGTGCCCGGCTGTAGTTTTCGCCTTTGACGGGCGCGCCGGCGACACGGCGGAGCATGGCGAGCTGGCCGGTGTGGGTGAGGGCGTCGGCGATGGCGCCCTGAAATAACTTCTCGACGGGCACGGCCAACGGCGCGTCAGACGCCAGGTAAACGTCGAGCGCCTCGAGCGCGGCGAAGAAGCGGGCGACCTCTTCCCTCCAAGGTAGCGGCCCTGCGTTGTGCCACTCTTCTTTTCCCTTGGCCTGAGACAAGACCCAATCGAGGAGATCGCCGATATGGGCGAGGATCTGAATGGGCGTGCGGGTCTGTTCGGCGACGCGGAAATCGGCGAAGTTTTCCGGGACACTGCGCAGTGTTTTGCAGCAGCGGTAGGCGAGAGTGGCGACGGCGTGGCGGAGGAATTCGCGCTTTGGATCCGTGGGCATTGTGGACTCAACTAATAATAGTCAGCGGCGCGGCTTCCTGGAGGGCTGTTTCCGACACGCCGCCAATGTGTAAATCAATCAACTGCTGTGAGGGGCGCGGCTCGCGCATCATCACCTTCAGGTAATTGCCGCTTAGGGCTGTACCTGGCTCTTCAAGTGTCACTACGGAGAGCGTACGGCCAACCATGAGCCGGCGGAATTCCAGGTTCTTTTTTGACGCCAGTTCACGCAACACGCGGCCACGATGTTTGCGTACAGCGATTGGAACCTGGCTCGGCGCATCGGCTGCGGGGGTCCCGGGACGTTCGGAATATGTGAAGACGTGCAGGTAGGTGAACGGCAGCGACTCAATGAAGGCGAGACTCGCGTCGAACTCGGCATCCGTTTCGCCTGGGAAGCCGGCCATGACATCGGCGCCGATGGCGGCGTCAGGCATCAATTGCCGGGCCTTGAGGATGCGATCGGCATAGTGCCGAGGGCGGTACTTGCGATGCATGCGGCGGAGTACACCGTCACTGCCGGATTGCAGCGGCGCATGCACGTGTTTGGCGATGCGTGGCGATTCCGCCATGAGCGTAAGCAGGTCGTCCGAAAGGTCCATGGGCTCTACCGAGCTGAGCCGCAGGCGAGCAATTTCTGTTTCCGCCAGCAGGCGCCGGAGCAAATCCGCCAAGCGCAGGCGGCTGCCGGCTTCCCTGCCCCAGCGCCCAAGATTAATGCCGGTCAGCACCACTTCCCGATACCGTGGCGCGAGGTTGCGAACCTGCTCCACCACCAGGTCTGGCGACGAGCTGCGGGAGCGGCCGCGCACGAACGGGATGACGCAGAAGGAGCAGCGATTGTTGCAGCCATCCTGAATTTTGAGGTTCGGGCGCGTCCGGTCGGCGCCAGCTTCGACCATGGGCGCGGTGAGAAAATCCCGGCGGGCGAAGATGTCGCCGACGAGGATCTGGCCGTGATAGGGAGCGCCTGCGAGCAAATTCGCGATTTCGCTCTTGTGTGAGTTGCCGACGACCCACTCAACACCGGGCAACGCTGCCAGCTCCTCCGGAGCGCGTTGGGCATAGCAGCCGGTGACAAGGATGCGGCTCTGTGGGTTTTCGCGATGCACGCGGCGCACGGCCTGGCGCAAGTCTTCGTCGGCCGAGGCGGTCACCGTACAGGTGTTGAGGATCACGAAATCAGCCGCGTCGCGGTGGGTTGCGCATTCGAGGCCATGCGAGGACAGCTGGGCTTCGAGCGCCGCGCCATCGGCCTGGCTGGCCCGGCAACCGAAGCTCTGAACGAAGAACCGGGGCATTACGAACTATTCTCCCGCCGGTAAGGGCTCGAAATATATCCGCGCGATTCTTTCGCCGCCTCGGCTTCCGGCGCGAAAGCGATGGCGTGCTTGTAGGCTTCGATGGCGTCGCTGCGGCGTTTTTTCATGTCGTAGATCTGACCCACGCGCATCCACGCCAGCACACCAGTGTTGAGATCGACTTCATTGTGCGAAGCCGTCACTTTCTTCAGGTTGTCGAGCGCACGGTCCAGGTCGTTGTACCAGAACTGGATGTTGCCGAGCTGGAAATAAATCTTCTCCCAGGGCACGCCGGCATAGCCGGGTAGACCTGCCTTCTTCATGTCCACGACCTTGTCGATCGCAGCGATCGCCTTGCTCTTGTCGCCGAGTTGGCTGTACATCTGGGCTTGTTCGAACAAGATCAGGTGGTTGCGCGGGAAGCGCTTCTGCAAATCTTCCAGCAGCGGCAAAGCTTTCCTGGGCTGGCCTTCGCGGCGATAGAGCGCACAGAGCAGCACGTCGGCATCGACGTGCGTCAATTTGCCCTTGTGAGAGACCTCTTCAATGGTGCGGATGCCGCGCTCTTTGTCGCCGTGGAACCCGATCAGAAAGCCGAGCATGCGCCAGGTCCAGGGCAAGCTGCCCACGACATAATCATGCACGCCTTGAACCAGCCGGGCATCGTAGTCCGCGGGATCAATCTCAGACACACGGTTGCAGTCTTTGCGGGCATCGGTCGCGTCGTGCAGTGCGTCGCGCCAGGCTTTGCGCACAAGAAAGTTGTAATTCGCGCGCAAACCATAGGCGACGCCGCGGCCGTAGATCGCGCCCGTGTCGTCCGGATTTTTCTCCAGGCGCGCGTTGGCGAGGCTGATGGCTTTGTCGATCGCTTCGGTGAACTCTTTCTGAACCTCGATGGTTGGGTTCATCTTCTCGCGGCGCAGGAAGGGATTATTTCCGGAAACCAGCTCTGTTTCGAGCGCTCCGTTGCGGTACATCTCACGATAGAGCAGCGTTTGGGCGATATGATTCTGCGGGCCGATAGCCTGCGGGTCTTGCTTGGCAGCGGTTTCGAACTCGGTCAGCGCCTGATCGTATTCGAGATTATAGAAATGATCGAAACCGCGGGTGATGGGAGTGTCCTGCGCCAGGAGCGGAGCAAGAAACACCAAGGCCGAGGCGCAGAGCCGCAAGTACGACATTCCTACTTCGATTCTAACTGGGCGAGCGCCCAGCGCGCGTGTTCGGCAATCAGCGGATCGGGGGATTTCGCCATTTGTTCCAGAGGAGGGCGATAGCGCTCGGAGCGCTGATTGCCCATAGCGACGGCGACGTTGCGCAGAAAACCGGAATAGCGGGCGCGTTTGACAGGGCTCTGGCGAAAGATTTCCCGGAACTCGTCTTCGGAGATCTGCGCCATCTTGGCGAGGTCGGGGGCGAAATGGCGAGGAGCGAATGCCGGCTCGCTGGTGACCGGCGCGCGCGAATTCCAGGGGCAGACGTCCTGGCAAATGTCGCAACCGAAAAGGTGGTGGCCCATGCGGCCACGGGCCTCGGCGGGAATCGGCCCGTGCAGCTCGATCGTGAAATAGGCGATGCACAAGCGGGAATCAATGGCCCACTCGGGACCGCCGGGGGCGCCGGCCGGTACGATAGCCGCGGTCGGACAGGCATCGATGCAGCGCGTGCAGGAGCCGCAAAGATCGGGCGGCGGCGCGCCGGTGTCGAGCGGCAAAGAAACGAGCAGCTCGCCTAAAAAGAACCACGAACCCATCTGCTGGTTGATGAGGCAAGTGTTTTTAGCGATCCATCCGAGACCAGCACGCTGCGCATAAGCGCGTTCCAATAGAGGCGCCGTATCCACGCAGATTTTCCATTCGAACGGCTCGCGCGTGTGGTACCGGAGCCGTTCGGCCAAGTCTTCGAGCCCGCGCCGCAGCACGCCGTGATAATCCTCGCCCCAGGCGTAGCGGGAGATCCAGGCAAGGTCGACGCTGTTGAACCGGGTGGAGTATGGCTCAGGACCGTTGTACAGCTTGCCGACACAGACGATAGACTTGGCCGATGCCAACAGGTTCCGCGGGTCGTCGCGGACACCGGCACGGCGGTC
>Ga0181536_10003907_pt1 | contig 16043 bp, 7 predicted proteins | sample PEATcosm2014_Bin_41_FD_121105 | JGI IMG/M metagenome (GOLD analysis project Ga0181536, IMG submission 121105) | Peatland microbial communities from MTU Mesocosm Facility, Houghton, MI, USA - PEATcosm2014_Bin17_60_metaG | ecosystem: Environmental > Terrestrial > Soil > Wetlands > Peat | place... | reverse complement strand
GATTGCTGATTGACGGAAACCGCTCCCTGACGGTCGCGGCTCGGTAAGCCTTGCGAAATCATCGCGACTGTTACCGAGCCGCGACCGTCAGGGAGCGGTTTCCCCAAAACGGTTAAGCACCCACCCTGATGTCAGGCTTTATACCGTCCGTATCGGCTGGCTGGCGCCGGTGGGCTTGCTGCTGATCGGGTTTCGGCCGACGTGGCACAAGGCACCACGCCCGTCGCGACTGCAGGAGTGCCTGCGCCGCTCTCTGTAACACTAGAATGTCTGGAGAGGATCCTGTGGCAACTAACACGAAAGCGCAGCCGATGGGCCCCTGGGCCATGATTTTTGCGGGATTCTGGATCGGCTGGCTGGCGCCGGCCGCCGCACGATGAGGAACAGGATCCCAGTCCCCGCAAAGGCTAGCAAAAGGATGGCAACTCCCAGGATTTTCCAATTGAGCCGCTTCGAGGGCGCCGGCACCAATATGGGCGCGGCCTCGCCTGAATTGTGCGGAAACCTCCGTGGGCGGCGTCGTGACCGGCGCCACGAAGAGGTAGCCCCGCCGGGCCACGGTTCGGACCAACTGCTGCGCATCGTCGTCGAGCGCACGCCGGATTTCCAGAACGCACTGGGCCAGCGAATTGTCGGCGGCCGAAACATCCGGCCAGACGGAGTCGATGAGCTCCGCCTTGGTCACCAGCCGCCATGCTCGACCAGATAGGCCAGGACCTCGAAAGACTTAGTCCGCAAGGTGACCTCTTCGCCGCCGCGCCTGAGCGAGCCGCGTTCCAGGTTCAGTTCGTACTCGCCGAACCGGTACTGGCGGCGCCCGCCGCTTTCGAATGGTCCTGCTCTGCTCAGCCAGTTCCCTCCTCTGAGAAGTATCTTACAACATCTTCCGAACTATTGATTTCAGTTCGTTTGATTAAAATTTGACGTGAATTTGAAGACGATTTCATTACTTTCATCGCAGGCGATGTTAGCCTCGATTCTGCGGGCGGGATGCCCAATCGAAAAGGAGGGAATCACATGAAAAACTCGCAGGTGGGGATGGCTCTGACGATAGCCCTGGCTCTAACGTTGCCGGCGCTGGCCCGGAGCTCAGAGCCGATGCTGGTGAACTACGGCGGAGTGCTGAAAGACACGAAAAGACGGCCTCTGACCGGGGTCGTCGGCGTTACGTTCCTTCTATATAAGGATCCCGAGGGCGGCGCTCCGCTGTGGATGGAGATGCAAAACGTGGCGCCGGATCCGAGCGGCCGTTACGCGGTGACGGTCGGGGTAACCAGCAGTGGAGGCCCGCGTAGCTCTTTGTCGATGGCGCAGGGCTCTATTCGGCGCGACCTTCGCCCCCATGACGCCCATTGGCTGGAGAAATCGCGCCAATCCGACACGAACGCAGATGTTATTAAGGGACTCCAATACGCTAAGGCAGTAGTGGAGTCAGCGGGCAATGTCGTAGCCGGTTCGGCAAGGAAGCTGGGCAGACCATGGCGCGCTTGAGCTCCGTACCTTACCTTCCCGCGCAATGTACGGGCGGACCATTCCGTCGCGGGTTCCCGATGGGTTTGGTACTTCACCGAACCGAGGGAAACTACGCCCACATCCTTCAAACCATGACCCAAGGCCCAAACCCTAAACACAAATCAGTTCACTTTATGGTGGGGAAAAGGGACGGCGAAGTCATCCAAATGGTCGACACCAATATGGTTGCCTACCATGTCGGGCCCGGCGCCAATCAGATCTATCTCGGGATCGAGTTTGAAAGCATCAAGGCCCGGGACGGAATTCACGGACAAGATCCACGCACCAATCAGGACCCGCTCACCGAATGGCAGATCGCCAAGGGTCAGGAGATCGTGGACTGGATTTGCCGTACGCACGGAATTCGGAAGGTCGGCCCTCCCTCGGCCAGGGAGTGGAGAAAATGCAGTGGCAGGTGGAGCGGCGTCCTCGGTCACGCGGATGTTGCGAAGGGGGGGTATTTCCACACCGACCACGGAGATCAGTTGATGGATAGGGACTACATTTTGCTGAATGTGTGGTTAGTTTAGCCAGGATTTCCGGATCTGTCGCAAATGCGGACCTCGTAGTTCTGATACCGTGAGTTCTCAATGCAGAAGACCAGGCCCGCCTTGTTCCGAGGAGTCCATTTTGAGGATCGGTTGATCGTGCTGTGCGTCAGGTGGGTACCTGACTCGCGGTTCGCTAGTCTCTTGTGATATCCTGACGGGAGTTGTTAAGGGTATCCACAACAATTTTGGGGATGGAGGGGATTATGGTTACGAACAGCGAGTTTTTCTTTGCAGCGGTATTTTTAGTTGCCTCGGCAGGCGCGCAGGCTCAAACCGCGCCCAACGTGTCGCAGGTTCTGGTGTATTCGGCCACGATGCCATCGGGCGCGGTTCCCAGCATTTTCTCGGAAACTTTGCAGCCGACGGTACTAGGAAGTACAAACTTCGGCCCGACCGTTACAAACGCCGCCTACTACACTTCGAACCAGAACTTCGTACAAATGAGCAATGCATTGAATGCAAGCATCGCCACGGCCCTGTCTATCATTCCGTTGTCGTCGCCGGCATCCGGGGTGATCGAAAGGCAGGATCCGGCTACCGGCGCGGAGCTGGCCGAAAGCAGCACGCTAGGCCCCATTTTCACGGAACGCGCCGAGACCATTGGAAAAGGTCACTTCTATATTGGTTTCTCGAACCAGGACTTTCACTTTACGCGATATAATGGCACGTCTCTCAATGGGTTGAGCATTCTGTACCCAGGCGGTCAATCCTCGGCGATCCTGACGAGCTCTACCGGCAGCGCGCTGACGACGGTTCCCGCGACGTTCGGCCTGGGGATGGACGTGAGGCTTTCCCAGAACATCGCGTTTCTCACTTATGGCGTGACGGATCGATTCGATGTTTCAGTGGGCCTGCCGATGGTCCACTCCGCGGTTGCGGCGCGGACCTATGACGGGGCGATCTACGCGGGAAACGGTTTCGGCACGAACGGCTCCACGTGCTGGTGCGCGAATACATTCACGCCCGCATCTCCCACGTTAATCCAGCAACAGATTGGGCAAGCCAGCTTCGGCAAGACGGGTTTTGGAGACCTGCTGGTGCGGGCCAAGGGGACGGTCTACAGAAAGCCGAGCGCGGTTGTGGCGGTGGGGGCGGACGTGCGGTTCCCAACCGGCGATGCGGCGAATTACCTCGGCGTGGGGACCACCAGCGTCAAACCCTTCGTTGCCGTGTCCTTTTATAGCAAGCCCTTGCGAAACGGTATCGTGCTTTCCCCGCATTTCGATGCCGGGTGGCAGTTCAGTGGGAAGAGCATACTGGGCGGTACCCTAAGCCCCACTGCATTGGCCCAAGGCGGTCCGTACGGGCCGCCGTTTACCTCAGACAAAGGTTTTTTACCGGACGTATTCTCATGGGCAGGCGGTGTGGAGTTGGCCCTGGGACGCCGGAACACCTTGGTCGCCGATATTCTGGGCAACCAGATCGGGTGGATCCACGGGATTCCGAACACGACGACTGAAACTCTCTCGGGTCTTTTGTTCCCCACGGGTGTGAATGGGGATTCCACCGGCGCCGCCGTCCCAACCAAGGGGTCCGCCAGCGGTCTGGTGAGCGCAGGAAACGTTTCCTTCGGGCAATACAGCGGATCATTCGGCTACAAACTGAAGATCGCCGGAAACCTAATCGCCAATTTCAATGTTTTGGTCCGGTTCGACAACAACGGGCTCGTGGCTCGAATTGTCCCTCTGGTCGGTCTCGGCTATAGTTTTTAGCCGGCTACTGGCCAACTTTCAGATCTTCGATGATCCAGCGGCCACCGCCATAGTGCAGGATGAGTGTGGCGTCCTGGTTTCTTGGCTTGGGTATCGCGGTGCTCAGGTTACACAGGACCGTCGCAGTGTCGCCTTGAAGCTTGGCGTCTTCGAGCGCCCTGACGGATATTGTTTGTCCGGGCAGCTTTAACGAATCGAGAAATCCTCTGTTGGTTTTGCCAGGCCAAATCGCCTTCACCTGGGCTTCCTGTTTCTTCGCAAACGCGAGATCGAGACTGGCCAAAACATCGAGGACCTGCTTTCGCAGCAGGTCCAGCCGGGCATCCTGCCTGGCATTCACCTGATCTATGATTCTCTGCGCTTCTCTGCTGTGGGGATTATTCGGATTCTCCTCCAGAAACTTACGTACTTGATCGATTTTGCCTGGATCGACGCCCTTCCAGACCAGATCGGCGATATGGGAGTTAGCTTCCGGAGCATACGCGCCACTGGGGAAGTCGCGGACATATGCGCGCAGCGATTCCACGCTGTCTTTTTTGGTGCTGGACCAAGCCAGGCGATCCAATTGCGATTCCGCATCTTTCGCGTGCCTGCCATTCGGATAGTTCTTGCGAAAATCCCGCAACTGCGCCGGATCGGAAGCATCGCGAACCTTTTCCCAGTCTCGCTCTTCGATCTCTTCGGGCGTGGGCGTTACTTTCTTGGCGATAGTTGGTGCGGGGCTGGGGGCGGCTGGCAGCGGTGGTTCCGGTTTCCAGGACAATCGCACGGTCTGGCCCGGCTCGAAGCGTTGTGTAAGCGTCCGGCCGGCCGTTCCTTGCCCTGTCTGCAATAAGCCTTGCCCCACCGACAGGATGCGATCCCCCGACTGTACAGGCACCGGGAACACGTAGTCGGGAGATCCATCCGTCCGGCCGAGCGGCTTGCCGTCCATGCGTACTTCCACATCCGCGGGCGCGCCGCCCAGTTCGAGCCGCGCGTTCTGAGGAATCAGGCGGAATGCCACGGTTTGCCGGGCGCCGGCGGTAATGTTGACCTGCTTCGCGGCCGGCTTGTCGTACCCGTTTCGTTCCACTCGCACCTCGTGGGTCTGCCCCTCCAACGACAACGTTACGGATCCGGTCTGGTCCGTGCGGTTGCGGGGAGACCCGTCGACATAGACGAGCACGTCCGGAAGAGCCGTTTGCACAACGAGAGTTCCGGTGGCTTGCGCGGGAGGAGGCGGCGGGGCCAGGGGCTGCAGAGTCAAATCCACTGTGCGATTCGACGAATCGAAGATCACCGTCTGTTGCTTTGGCTCGTAGCCCTTGAGTTGCGCCTCCACCTGATAACTTCCCGGCGCGACATCCAACTGGCAATTGGGTGTAACGCAGGAACGCTCTCCGACGCGCAGGGAGGCGCCGGGGGGATCGGTGCGGATCTCGATGGGAATCGTGGCGGTTGGTTTGGGGGCCGGGGAGGGCGTGGGAGGTCTATTATGAAGCAACACGAGCAGGACCCCGGCGGCGGCTACCGCCGCCGCGCCGCCGCCAATCATCTTCCAGGGAACCGGCTTTTGTGCGGCAGGCGCAGCCGGTGCCGCTTCGATCCGCGAATGGATGCTGGCCGCAAGGGCCACGATCTCCTGGTCTTCGGTGTAGCCGGCGGCGACGCGCTGCGCTTCGCGATCGAGTTCTTTCCGTTTCCGCTTGCGCGGCTCGATCTCGATCTGCTGGTGAATCGCCAACAGCCGGTCGCGGTCGCGCTCGCGGGCTTCGCGCCGCCTTTGCCGATCGAGTGCCTGGCGCGCGCGAGTGAGCAGATCCGCGAAGCGCGGCTGCTGGGCGAAGCGGCTCTCGATCAGGGCCAGCGCCTCTTCGGGGCGACCCTGCTCCAACAGGATCTCAGCGCGGCCGCGGGCTGCCTCGATTTCCGCCAGCCGCGCATCGAACGCGGCTTGCAATGTCGGCCATAGCGCCTCGCCGGGGTACTTCGCCCGCGCGGCGTTTAGCTCGGCCGCCGCCTGCTGGAGGTCATCCCGCTCGAAAAATGCACGTATCCGCTCTCCGGCCGCGGCGACCTCGGCCCGCCGGGCGATGAGCGCCTGCCGCGCGTCGATTTCGGCCTGGAGATCGGCCCACAAGCTGGCGTGCGGATGTTTGTCCCAAGCCGCGCGGAGCCGGGCCTGCGCTGCCGCGAGGTCGCCCTGCTTCAGGGACTCCCGGACGCTGGCCAGGAATTGGGCTTTGGAAGCCTCTTCCAACCGCTTGCGGCGGGTATCGATTGCGGCTTGCAAAGTTTCCCAGAAATCGTCGCCAGGGTAGCGGGCGCGCGCTTCAGCCGCGGCTGGCGCGTACGAGCCGAGCTGATCCAAACTGGGACAGTTCCGCACGGACTCCGTGATCTCACTTTGCAGTTGGGCCTGGCGGGCGTCGATTTCAGCTTGCAATGTATTCCAAACGCCTTCTCCCGGATACTTCGTGCGAGCCTCATCCAATCGGGCAGCGGCTTTTCGCAGCACTTCCAGAAACTGGAGTCGTGTCAGACCCCATATTGCTTCGGGCCGCGGAATGCCTTCATCCATCGACCCGCGCACTCTTGCGGCTATGTCTGCGATCTCGGCTTGCCGCTGGAGCGCCGCCTGCCTTGCGGCGATCTCCGTTTGCAGGGCTGCCCAGACGGGTTCGTTCGGATACTTTGCCCGCGCGGCGTCAAGGTCCGCAATCACCCCTCCGACGTCGTCTCGTTCCAAGCGGTCCCGAATGCCTTTGGCAATCCGGGCAACCTCCGCCCGCGATTTCAGCAGTTCCTGGTGCCTCTTGATCTCGGCCAGGAAGATGCCCCAGAGATCGTCGTCGGGATATTGTGCCCGCGCCGCAGCCAACCGAGCAAGGGCCTGCGCGAATTCGCCGCGTTCGAGACACTGGCTCACAGGCTCGGCAATGGCGCTCTCCGCATCCAGAAACGCGCGGCGCTCATCGATTTCGGCCTGCAACGTATCCCACAGGTGTTCGCCCGGATACTTGGCGCGGGCCGAAGCCACCTCGGCCATTGCGGGCGGCAGGTCTTCGCGCCGCCGCGACAGCAACGCCTGGCACATGTCAGCGATGGATCCGGCTTCCAGGCCGGCCCGGGGATGATCGCGGTTCAGCCGCCGGCGCACGCTTTCGGCGATAGCGGCGATCTCGGACTGCCGCTTCAAAATCGCCTGGCGCGCGTTGATTTCGGCTTCGAGAGATGTCCAGACGGCCTCGCCGGGAAACTTGGCGCGAGCGGCAGTCAGCACCGCGACGGCCTGCCGGATGTCGTCGCGGCCGAGCGATAGCCGCACGCGATCCTCGGCGGCAGCGATATCGGCCTTGCGCCGGAGCGATTGCTGCCGCGCATCCAAACCGGCCTGCAACTCGGTCCAGGCGTTCTCGCCCGGATAGCGGGAGCGCGCCGCTGCCAGCGCGGAGGCTGCCTGGGCAAGATCGTCCTGCTTCAGGCGTTCGCGAATTTCCTGGGTGATGCGGGCAATCTCCTGCTGACGCAACGTTTCGGAGCGCTGCAACTGAATGGCGCCGCGCAGTTGTTGAGCGCGCTTGTCACGAGGTCCCTGCTCGATGATCGCGGTGAGCAGTTCTTCGGCTTCCGAGAGACTGCCAGCCTTTCGGCGGCGCTCGGCCTCGACCAAAGCCTCTTCGTATTCCCGCCGCTTGGCAACTTCCTGCGCGAGCGCCTTCCAGCGGGGATCTTTCGCATAGACAGTGCGGGTAGCTTCGTTCTCGACGTTCACTTGCGCCTGGGAGAGAGCGTTGGCGGTCAGGTCACGGTTGACGCGCGCCTCCACTTCGCGCCAGCCTTCCTCATACAGGCCGGCGTCCACGCGATCGGCCAGATCGTCAAAGGCGCGGTCGCCGGGGAATTCGGCGCGCGCCTTGCGCAAAGCTTCGGCCGCGCGGCGCCACTGGCTGCCGTCGATTTCATGGCGGATGATGACGCGGTGTTTCTCGATCGAGGCACGTGCCCGCTCCAGTTCCACGCGGTCGCGCAACCGGTCCGCGGTCTGTACCAGGGTCGAATTGTGAGGATACCGGGACAGTCCCTTGTCCAGGGCGCCCAGAGCTTGACTCCACGCTCCCTCGGACTGGAGCTTCCCCGCGGCAGCCAGGGTTTCCTCGACATAGCGCCGCTCCTCGTCGATGGCGGCCGCCGCCCGAGCCGAGTCCAGCAGGGCGTGGACTTCGGCTTCGCCGCCGAATTCCCTGGCGCCCTCGAGACGATCGATGGCTTCGGAATACCTGCCGGCAGCCATCAGCTCGCTGACATTCTTCAACAGGCCCTCGAGCGCGGCGCTATAGCGCTGTTGCTCGATCTCCATTTCGAGCTGGTGCCCGAGATCCGCGAACGCGGCCTCGTCGCCGAGCCTCTTGCGGCCCTCAAAAATGGTGTCGAGTGCGCCGTGGACCTCGCCGCGGTCGCGTTTGGAGATGGCCTCGTTCAGCACCGCCGCAATGGCTTCGGCACGTTGATGGGCCCGGTAAAGGTCCTCTGCCGATTTGTGCAACCGCTCCAGGCCGGCATCGTCGGGGAACTTGCGGAGCGCTTCCGCCAACAGGTCCAGCGCTTCGCGGAAAGATTTCTCCTTCAAGAGGCCGCGTACTTTCTGCTGGTATTGGGTAGTCTCCTTAGCGCGAATCAGGGCCGCCAATCGCGCGCGCAATCCGGGCAGAACATCCGCCGCTCCAGGTTCGTCGGCGAAGTTCGCACACAGATGATCCACCATCCGGCCGGCGCGATCGAGATCCGGTTCCTGCATAGCCTCGCGCGTGCGGGCGAGCGCCAGGTTGAATTTTTCGGCCCGCAGGCGGCGGTCCTCTTCCGCCTGCTCGTGCTGGATCTCCGCGCGGAGCTCCGGGACGCCGGCTCCCGGCAGTGTCCTTTCGATCTCGTCCAGAATCGCCAACGCCTCGGCGAAGCGTTTGGCGGCCATATGGTCTCGCGCGGTGCGGATGGCCTGCTGGCGCTGCTGATCCACACGCCGCCGTTCGAGCTCGTCCCGAACCCGCTGGCTCAGCCGTCGGGCGTCGGTATGATCCGGATCGAGGACGAGTGCTTCCTGCAACCGTTCCTGCGCCTCGGTCAGCAGCCCTTTCTGTTGTTGGAAGCGCGCTTCGGAGACCAGGCGGTTGGCCCGAGCGGAAGTATCGAGGCGCACCCGGGCTTCTTCGAGGCGCGCCCCAATCGCGACATTGGTGCTATCCAGCCTGGCGCACGCTTCCAGGCTTTGCAGGGCCTCGGCATAGCGCCGCTCACGCATCTGCTTCTCGGCGTCCTCCAGCAACCCGGCAACCCGCGTCTGCACCTGCTTCTTTTGAATCCCCAGGTTGATTTCTTCGCGGAGCCGCCTGACGTCGCGGTTCCCCGGTTCCAGTTTGTAAGCCTGCTGGATTTTGGTCAGGGCCGTTTGCAGGTTGCCCGACTCCATGAGCGCCGGAATTTCCTGCAGGATGGCTGCCGCGCCTTCGTGTTTCAGATCGACTAGGATGGCCTCGCCGTCGAGTTGCACTTCCTCAAACTTCTGATAGCGAAATGCCGGTTCCTTGGCGAGCGTCCGGTGTACCAGGGTCTCCAATGCCTCCGGACAGCCGGACAGCAGCTCGCCGACCGACCGCGGTTCATAGCTCATGATCGCGATCTGGAGAGTTTTCCAGTCATTTTTGTACTGCTCGAAGGGATGGATGCCAGTCAGCAGCTCATAGAAGACGTCGCCGAAGGAGAAGATATCGGTCTGCTCGTTGGCCTTGTAGCCTTCTAGCTGTTCCGGAGCGAAGTAGGAAGGAGTTCCGATGATCCCGCCAGTCTGCGTGACTGCCGAATTTCGATTGGGCCCCAGGGCAATGCCGAAGTCCATGATCTTCACGTTGTCGTCGGGCAACAACATGATGTTTTCGGGCTTCACGTCGCGATGCACCACGCCTTTGGAATGGGCATAGGCCAAGCCCTCGGCGACTTGCGTCATGATGCGGACTTTATCCAGTAGGCTGAGGGGCCAGCGCTCCTGAATGATCTGCTTGAGCGTGTGGCCCTCCAGAAACTCCATCACCAGGTAGAGTTGGCCGTCTTCCTCGCCGCTGGCGTGGATGGTGACGATGTTCTTGTGCCGGAGACCGGCAGTGGTGCGGATTTCCAACTGGAAGCGCTTGAGCAGATCGGGATCGCCTTCGACGCGTAGTTTTTTGATGGCGACCGGCTGGCCGACATCCGGGTCGAAAGCGAGATAGACCTTGCCGAAGCCCCCCTGGCCCAGTTCCTTTTCGACCGTGTACTTGCCGATCCGGCCTATCATAGTTTCCGATCAGCCGCTTGCTCGAACCCCCCCGGCCGATCATGCTCCGTTCTATGATACCCCAAGCGGGCTCATGGTATTGGAGGGCTGGGCAATCCGTCGGATTTCTGAATTCCGGGCCCACTTAGGCTTCTAAATGATTTCAGCGCCGCCCGCACCTGCGTCTCGCGCTGAAACCGGGCCATCCGGTCAACATCGCCGGCAAACGCGGCCGGCAGACTCTTGATTGCGACGTCGCGGTTCAAACGCGAATCGCGGCCAGACGCCGTAAATCCGCGGTTTGGGTGGCATGAGCATTTACCCGCCAGTTGAGCGGATCACTACCGGACAACGGCCTTATCGACCTTCGAGTCGTGGGTCACGAAATGGGAGTAGTACGAGTATGGGCGGAACCACCAAGAGTACGTTCCGAATCTCCTCATTGACCGGGCGCTGTGTGAAGAGCCATTCTTCGACGCATTCGCTCCATCGCCGGCAAAGCGTCAGCCGATTATCAGCGGCGTCTGTCGCGGACGGAAACGTTGCGCGGCGCGATCCAACCGAACACGACGTGCAGATCGAGATCCTATTCTGCGGTGTCTGCCATTCGAATCTCTCATGCGGGTCCGCTCATGTGTCCTCAGATGTCCGGAAAACCCGCATTTATTTAGGCGAAGAAACAGCGAATAATAACTGCTCTACTGTACGCCTGCGGTGCGCCGACGGAACGCTGGGACGGTTCGGGAAATCGCGATTCCATCTAGGCATCACCGGAATGCTCACCAACTGGCTGCGAAATCCCGCGTATTCAACCTGGGCCTGAATGGTTCACGAGATCTCGTACTTCGCTGCCGCGCTCACCTGATCCGACAAGCAGTAGATCATCGGCACGGCGACGCCATCGGGTGTACCCGGAACAGCGCTGGCCGGCTGTTGCTCTTCCCCTCACCCTGTGAAGGCCAAAGGTGGCTATTTGCAACACTACCCTGATAATGTATTCACACGATATAATCGATACTGTCTATGCGGTCTGCAACTTGGCTAGTGTTTATTGCCTCGGCAGTCATCACGAGCGCGGGCGCCCAAACGGAGACTGCAACATCTTTGGTGGCGGCGCCAGGATCGGCTAACATAGGACAGGCTGTGACCCTTACCGCAGGCGTGAGCCCAGCAAGCGCCACGGGTACAGTCACATTTTATGATGGCACTTCCATTCTGGGTGTAGCGGTGCTTTCGAATGGCTCAGCAAGTCTGGTCAGCATCAGCATCGCCTACGGGAAGCGCTCGCTTACGGCGCGCTACAGCGGCAGCAGCACATACGGGGGAAGCCTCTCGCCGCCAGTGGCGGAAACCATTACTAACAAGCCGGGAGGAGCATTTATCGCGGGGCCAGGCACCGCCGATCTCGGCTATCAAGTGTCGGTTACTGCCGTCGCTGATTTGAATCAAGACGGAAATGCCGATGTAGTGATCACATCCGATACCGGACACTACACCAGCCCTGGCACGGTATGGGTCTTTCTGGGTAACGGAGACGGCTCATTGCAGGCACCGCAATCTTATACGGCAGGTGGCTATGGGACTGTAGTTGCCGATATCAACATGGATGGCATCCCGGACCTGGTGGTGAACGGCCCCACCGGCGTGAGTTCCTTAGTCGGGGCAGGATCTGGCACATTCACAATCGGACAAACGATTCTCGAGGCCACAGATGTCGTCAACGTGCAAATAGCAGACATCAATTCCGACGGAAAGCCGGACGTCGTCGTCCTTCGGAGCAACCCGCCGGAAATCGAGATTCTCTTCGGCAATGGCGACGGCACGTTCCAAACCTCCAGTCCCGTGATAGTACCTCTAGAGAGCGCCGGGTACGCTTTGGCAGTAGCGGATTTTAACGGCGATGGCACTGCGGACCTGGCGGTGGCGAATGCGGATGCGAATTACGTTACTATCCTGCTAGGCACGGGCCCCGGCGCCTTCGGTGCACCCACGACGTACACCTCGTATGGCGCAAGCACCCTCATAGTCGGCGATGTGAATAACGATGGAAAGCCAGACCTATTGGTCGGCGCCATTGCCGGCAGCTTCGACTTATTGTTAGGAAATGGGGACGGGACATTCAGTGCGGCGCGCACTATTCCGGACTACGAGGGCCCGCCCCTGACCTTCGGTTGTTACCCGTTAGCCGTATTTGACTTTGACGGCGATGGAAACCCAGATGTGCTTGCCGAGGATGCCAACAGCAACACGTTCATCCTTCTTGGCAATGGTGACGGCACATTTCGGGCCCCTTTGCAGTTTTACCTCTTTGCGAGCAGGGGGGGATTGGTGGCGGACCTGAACCATGACGGTGTTCCGGACTTCGTGACTGCCGGTCTGCCGGCATCCGTTCAACCTTGGCTGGGTGCGCTCGCCCCCGTATTCACGCTCACTGCCAGCCCCAATCCGCCGGCAGTTGGTCAGGCCGTAACTCTGAATGCTGCCTGCAATTATCAGGACGCAACCGGAACCATCAGTTTCACGAATATCGAAGGAACAGGCACGCCTTTGGGTACTGCGCCGTTAGTCCACGGAAGCGCCACGCTCAATCTCGGCTCGCTTGGTGTCGGGCCTTACATTATTCACGCGACTTACAGCGGCGATACAAAATATGCCGCAACCGTGTTGCCCCCTCTCTATCTCGTCGCTCAGCAATCAATCGGCTCCCTGGCATTCACGGCCTCACCGAATCCAGCGGCGCCCGGACAACCCATTACCTTGACGGCTGCCGCTCCCATCAACGTCGGTGATGGCGCAATTGAGTTCCTGGACGGCACAACCCCGCTTGCGCAGACTGTGTTCTCGCAGACAGCAACGTTCACGACCACCTTGGCAGCCGGTATTCATCAGTTGACTGCAGTCTTCCCAGGCTATTTGGGTTACCTGCCAACTTCCGCCACGTTGGTTGAAACGGTGCAGGCGGCCCCCGGTGGCATCCTGGTCCCGGGTCCCAGCTACCATCTGGATTCCAGTATTACGCAGGCCGTAGCGCTGGACTTGAATCGCGACGGTCTACCCGATCTGGCGGTGCTCGATCCCGGCAATAGTCAAGTAGACTTGCTGCTTAATGATGGACAAGGTGTCTTCGCGAGCCCAAGCGCCGCGCCACTGGGTTATGTTCCGGGTGCTATTGTTGCTACAGGCACCAATAATTACTACAGTTACACAGGCTTCGCCGTAACTAATCTCACGAGTAATAGCGTTACGGCATACCAGTATATTGCCGCCATTGGCGCAGTTGGAACGACCAGTGTCGGGCTACAGCCCGTCTCTATCGCCACAGCCGATTTTGACGGCGACGGGGTTGCGGACCTGGTGACCGCGAACGCTGCCGCCGGTAACGTGACTCTGATCCTGAGCAGCGCGCCGCATCCCGTGAGCCTCCCCGCCGGCGATTATCCGGACGCCGTCGTGTCCGGAGATTTCAATCACGATGGTAAGGCCGACTTCGCCGTGGCCAACAGAAACGATAACAATGTGATGGTTTTTCTCGGCAATGGAGACGGTACCTTCCAGCCGCCGGTAACGACGCCGGCGGGCTCCGGCCCAATACTGCTGGCCGCCGGGGACCTGAACGGCGACTTCAAGACCGACCTCGTGGCGGTGGACAGCGGTTCCGACCAGGTTACCGTGCTCTTAAGCAATGGCGACGGCACATTCAATACCTCCGCTACCGTATCCCTGGGTTCGAGTCCCTCGTCCGTCGCCTTAGCCGACATGAACGGGGATAACAAAATAGATCTGGTGGTCGCCACCGAGGCGGGTTTACTGATATTCGCCGGAAATGGAAACGGCACTTTCGGCGCACCTGTCACTTATCCCCAGTACGCTGGCGCCGCTTCCTTAGCGCCAGCAGCCTTCGCGAGCGATGGCCGCATGGATTTGGCGATTACCTTGCCGGCTGCCAGTTCGGTTGCTCTTCTCATAAACGGCGCGCCGACCACTACCTCGCTCTCTGTTTCGCCCTCAGCCAGCACCCTATCGCAAAAAGTGACGTTGAAGGCGACTATCTCGCCGGCCGGGGCGACGGGTTTCGTAGCCTTTTATGATGGTGTCATTCCTGTCGGCGGCGCACCGGTATCGAACTCGACGGCGTCATTCACAACTGCGCTCCTGTTGCCCGGAGTGCATTCCCTATCGGCACGATTCACGGGAGGCGCGGGCGTCGCTCCGAGTGCGTCGGGCACGGTCCCGCTGAATGTAACGGCCGTTCCGTCATCTGGACTATTCGGACCAACTACACAGACTTTTGTCACCGACAGTCCAATTAATCTCATTCCCGGTGATTTCAATAACGACGGCATCGAGGACTTCGCATTTTGGCGCCAAGGGAACGGACTACGGGTCCTTTTGGGCAACGGGAACGGCACATTCAATTTGGTGCCCCCCGGATTAGCCGCGGGAGGCTCGCCCGCCGTGACCGCGGACTTTAACAATGATGGCAATACCGACATCGCGTACATCAATGGCGTCTTGACGATTGCGAAAGGGAATGGGGCGGGAGGTTTCCAGGACTCGACTGTTTTCGGAACAGGCGCTTCAATCGCCGTGGCAGACTTTAACGCAGATGGCCGAACCGATATTGTGCTGGCGAACCCGGCAGGCACAGCCGACGTCCTGCTAGGTGTCGGGGATGGGACCTTTCAGGGAATTGTCAGTTATTCAGCCGGCCAGAATCCTGCCCTGATCGCAACCGGTGACTTTAACGGGGACGGTAAACCCGATATCATCGTGGTGAACAATATCCCCGGCCAATTCGGCGCACCCGGCTCGGGCCAGGTGAACTTCCTTTCCGGGAACGGTGACGGCACGTTTGCGGCTTCGCAATCATTTGCCATCCCCGGCGCACCAACGTCCATGGCCGTTGCGGATTTCAATGGCGATGGGCACCTGGATCTAGCCATAGGGTTGGCCGCCACAAACACGGCAGTCGTTTTGCTTGGCAACGGTGACGGCACGTTTGCGCCGCCGCTTAACGCCGCCTTGGGCGGAACGTCCGTGCAGCTTCTAGCTGCCGACATGAACGGCGATGGCCGTCCGGATTTGGTGGGGATGTTCAATTCACCGTCACCTCTATTCGCGGTGCTGTACGGCAATGGCGATGGGACGTTCGCCGCGCCGGTCACTTATTCCGATGTTCAGGCGCCCTCCGCGATCGCAGTGGGAGACGTGAATCAAGACGGCTCGCTCGATGTAATTGTGGCTGAAGGCGACACCGTGAACGTCTTTACCAGCATCCAACTCAACGTAAGTCCCACGGCAATATTCCTCGATGCCACCAGTCAGGCGTCTTCCATTAACGTCACCACCAACGATCCGAGCGTTACCTGGACGGCCTCCGCGGGCGGAGGATTCATCAGTCTTTCAGCGGGAGCGACTGGCACCGGCAGTGGAACAGTTGGCTTTACCGTAACGGCCAACAATACCGGCGCCGATCGCGTTGGTACGGTCACGATCGGACCACGGACGGCTTCCGTAACGCAGCGCGCCAACGCGGAGGTCTTCACGGATGTTGTGCCTGCCGATTATTACTTCGACTTCGCCGACGTCCTGTACACCTCAAACATTACCGCGGGATGTTCGCTGAACCCGTTGCAGTATTGCCCGGATTCCCCAACGAGCCGCGAGGAGATGGCTGTATTTCTTGTCGCGGCAATCGAGCGTGGCAACAGTTTCACCTATACGCAAACACCATACTTTACCGATGTCCCGCCGGGCAGTCCTTACTTCGAGTTTGTGCAGAAGATCAAAGACTTGGGGATTACTGCCGGTTGCACAGCCACAACGTACTGCCCGAACGATTCGGTTACGCGCGAAGAGATGGCCGTATTCATTATTCTGGGAAGATATGGAGCCATCGACTTCAGCGCATTATCCGGCTATTCGGCGGCGCAGATTTTCAGCGATGTGCCACCGTCGAGTCCGTTCTTCCCTTTTATC
>Ga0181536_10003904_pt1 | contig 16051 bp, 16 predicted proteins | sample PEATcosm2014_Bin_41_FD_121105 | JGI IMG/M metagenome (GOLD analysis project Ga0181536, IMG submission 121105) | Peatland microbial communities from MTU Mesocosm Facility, Houghton, MI, USA - PEATcosm2014_Bin17_60_metaG | ecosystem: Environmental > Terrestrial > Soil > Wetlands > Peat | place... | reverse complement strand
GGTTATCCTCATCCCACCCATCGGCGGCCTGCTGGTAGGCATCATGATTTACCTCTGGGAGCCCACGCTGAAGGGGCATGGGATCCCCGAAGCAATGGAAGCCGTCCTTGTCGGAAAGAGCCTAGTTCGGATGCGGGTTGGGGTCTTGAAGCCGCTCGCCACTGCCTTCGCCATCGGGACTGGCGGACCTTTTGGAGCGGAAGGGCCCATCATCCAAACCGGAGCGGCCTTCGGCTCCATTTTTGCCCAGGTAACAAAATTGACGCCTTACCAGCGCCGTGTACTGCTGGCTTCCGGCGCAGCCGCAGGCATGGCAGCGACCTTCGTTGCACCCTTTGCCGGCATCTTGGTGGCCATTGAGTTGTTGCTCTTCGAATTTCGAGCCCGGTCTTTCATTCCTGTCGCCATCTCGTCCGTAGTGGCCACGGCCGTGGCGGTTCATTTCAGGGGCTGGGCTCCACTATTCCCCACTCCCGCCTTCTCCTTGAAAAGCATGCAGGAACTATGGCTCTTCGCTCTGATGGGGCTGCTCATGGGCCTTATCGGAATTGCCATGATCCGGGTCCTGTTCCGGGTGGAAGATTTGTTTGACAACCACTTCCCGTTAAAGCCGCGATTAATCTGGGCACCCGCTTTCGGCGCTCTTCTGCTCGGGGTAATTGGGTACTTCTATCCCCAGGTCTTCGGCACAGGCTACGACACGATACGCGATATGTTGAACGACCGCCTGTCCACCGGAACTCTGCTAGGCGTTTCCCTGGCGAAATTCTGGGCCCTTGTAATTTCACTCGGTTCGGGGACCACCGGGGGCGTCTTCGCTCCCTCCCTTATCGTCGGGGGAGGAATCGGAGCAGTTTACGGACAAGTTTGGCACCACTTTTTCCCCCATTTCGTGAGCGATCCGGCCCTTTATGCATTAGTGGCCATGGCCGCGGTTTTTGGCGGCATTGCTCGCGCACCCTTTACCTCCATTGTGTTCCTTTTCGAGCTCAGCCGGAATCCGAATGCGCTTCTTCCCTTGGTGGTTTGCTGCGTAGTCTCCGACGGCTTCGTTCGGCTTTTCAGCGCTGAATCCATCATGACGGGCAAGCTCATCAAACGAGGTCTGATCGTTCGGCAGGATTACTCTGTACCGGTTCTGATGCGCGCCTGGATTGAGCAGGTCATGCGGAAGAATTTCACGGTCGTCAGGCCTGATGACGAGGTAAGGGCAGTGGTCAGAGAAGTGACTCCGGAGGCGATGGGCGTCATTCTCGTGGTCGAGAAAGACGGCCATCTAGTTGGGATTGTCGAGGCCCATGACCTATTGAAGGGGGCTGATTCCAACTTGAAAATCCAAGATATCGCCCGCCAAGATTACGTCATGGCTCGACCCGGACAGACGGTGGACGAAGTCGTACGTGAAATGGTCCTCCACAACGCGGAAAATGTGGTGGTGGTCGAGCAGGATGGAAAGGCTACACCCATCGGTGTGGCGCGCGCGGCAGACATTCTCAGATTGAGAAGTTGGATTATGGAGGAAGAAATTCAATAGCCCTCCGGAGCATTCCGCGATGAGCAATCCCGAAAACCCGTCCCGGCAGGCTCCGCTTAGCTGGCGGACCCTCGAAAGGTGGGGCATGCCTCGCTCCGGTTCTTTGCAGCCGCGTGGACGCAAGCTGCCTCATCATCATTTTGCCCGCCCGCTGTATTACCGTTCCTGTTAGAATGGCGTTGCAAGCTTTGCTGAAGGAGTCGCATGCAGAGCAGTAGATGGAAAGTAGATGTCCTCTTGCAGGGGAGTTGGCGTGGCGCGACCTCCGTACTGCTCTCCAAGGGGCGACATCACATCGTTGTGGACACCGGAATGCCTCACGAGGCGCACGAAATTGTTAAAGCTTTGGAACTCCGCGGCCTGAGACCCACGGACATTCGGATCGTCATCAACTCTCATTTCCATATTGACCATGTGTCGAACAACACGCTATTCCCGGGCAGCGAAATCTTCGGCTCACAGGAATCCTATGACTGGTCCCGAGCTGTCTACTCTGATCTCCTGGACAAGCAGAATTGGGAAACCCTCATTTTAAAGTACTATCCCGAAACCTTCGAATACGAGAGAGCAAGGGAACTAATGACTAAACTCCGGAAACTGGCGCTGCGCTGGTGGGATCCCAAGCGATTGGGCAGCTCTTCCCAATTCCGCTGGATTGAAAAGCATGCCCTGCCGAGTGACCTGGAGACCCTTCTCACCTCTGGTCACGTTCCCGGGCACGCTTCCATCATTGTGCACGGGGGAGAGCAGCGCACGGTGATCGCCGGAGACGCCCTGCTCAGCCGCCAACATGATGAAAAGGTTCTGACCATGATTCCCCACCGCCGAAGGCAGTTTCAACAAGACCGGGCGCGCATACTTGCCATGCGAGCCCGAATCCTCCCCGGACATGACGCGGGGTTCTCGATGCCCCGTTCCTGATAATCCTGGATCTATTTAACCGGCACCTCTCTTCAGGTCCCGCAAATAACTCATCCGCCCTAAAATAGGGGCGATGCATCGGCCTCGAGCAGGATCAGGAGGCAATTTTATTGAATCGACCTTGATCGCTCTTGACTTTAGGATTTATAAGTGTGTTAATCTACAAGGAGTTGATTAGTGGGTGCTAAGGGGCGGGATAGTCTTGACCGAGCAATCTTTATTCCTATCATCCGGCTCCATAGAGGATGCCTTGAACCATGACCTTCGGCCTCGCCATGTTCTTATCGTCGAGGGCGAACCCTCCATCCGCAATCTCTTCTACGTTCTGCTGGCCGGACTGGGATGCGAAGGCGACATTGCCCACACTGGCCAGCAGGCGCTGGCAATGATCAAGAAGGAAAGCTTTGACGCGGTCCTACTGGATCTCCGGTGCTCGGAGATGCCCGCTGGGGAAATGGTCTCGGCAATTAGGGAGCTTCGTCCCAATTTGGTGGGGAGGGTTTTGGTCATCACCGGCGAAGTCTCCGACCCCCTAACCATGCAGATGATAAAAAATAACTGTTGGCCCCACATCCCCCGGCAGCGGGTGATGCAAGAACTTTGGGGGCGACTCCGTGCCCTCTTGGGCCTCTCGGAATCCCCTGCCGATTCAGCCTCCTGACGTTTACCCTCAACTCTCCTTACAGGGAGAGCGTGCAAATATAGTCCGCCAGTGCCTCTTGCCAAGGCCGGGGCAGTGAGAATCCCGCTGCCTCGAGCGCGGCCATTTCCATCACCGCGTATTTCAGCCGGGGAGCTCGACGGCCCATCTGATCGGCAGGGACACCGACTACCTTGCCGGCGTCCAGTCCGGCCAACTCGGCGGCGCGCCGGGCGAGTTCGTATCGAGTACACGCTCCCTGGTTCGCAAGGTGGTAGAGGCCGTAGCGGCGAGCCTCGACAACCTCCATGATTTTGTAAGCAGCATCGAGCGTGTAGGTTGCACAACCTTCCTGGTCACTCGCAACGACGTACTGTTCTCCTGCTAAGATTCTGCGCAAGCCTTTTTCGACAAAGTTGGTCTTCCCCGGTCCGAACAGTACGGAGACCCGGAAGATCCAATACTTCGGCTGGGTTTGGACGATTACTTCTCCACCCAGTTTTGTCCGGCCGTAGACAGTGATCGGTGAAGCCACATCAGACTCGACATAAGGCCTCGTATTCTTTCCATCGAAGACGGCATCGGTGGAAATGTAGACGACCTCGGCGCGAACCGCGTACGCCGACTCCACCACGTGCCGAGTTCCGCGCACGTTCACCCAATAAGCGAGCGCGGGGTCAGCGTCGGCGATATCCAAATCAGGAATAGCCGCGGAGTGAACGACCACCTCCGGTCGGATTCGCTCCAGCGCCGCGCGCACAGATTCGGCGTCCGTGATATCGGCATCCGCCCGGGTCAACGGGAAGACCGCGTGTCGGGAAGAGAAAGCCGCCACCAAAGCATGCCCGAACAACCCCGCCGCGCCGGCAATCGCAACCTTCATCAATCAATGCTCAACAATGGACTAATTCTTTCCACTAGCAGGTTTCTCCAATGCCTCCTCGTATTCTCGAAGCTTTGCTATAACTTTCTGTGCAAGCTGGTCGGAGGTCATGGCGCGAGCGAAGATCTTGGTCTGCGGGCCCGCAGGAGAGGTAGCTTCGTCTTTCTTCTGATTGCGGTTCAGGATGTCAGCGTGCCAGACAGGCTGGTTAGTGACCCAATCAATTACGCTAATCGAAACTGCCGGAAGTTCGTCATGTTTTCCCTTCGAGCCAGGCAACGGTGGCCGGTCCGCGCCGCGCGGCTGGGCGGTCCCCGCCCGGTTCTCGAGCCGGAGTTCCTTTTCAGGATTGGTGGCCTGGATGACCAGGTCCACTCCTTCCGGATTGCTGGTAACTTTGTATTTTCCCCAGCGGCGCAGGAAGTCGATGATCCACTGGTCGAGACCATCGGGCATGGACTCGACGTAAATCAGCTTTCCCACAACCAGTTCGTTGGGCTTCTCAGCAGGCGCCTGCTGACCCAGCGCCAAAGCACAAATCCCGACCACCACGAGGCCAATCGAGGACCACAAAATACCCCGCATTTCTCTTCTGGCGTTCATAGCTTTCAATCTCCTGCCCAAATCTCCCCTAACAGTATACACCGCGCTCGGCAGGCAGCGAGCCGCAGCCAAGAACGAAGAAGCTCGCATCAGCTTACATGATCAGCCACGATGGTCCCAGCGCGCCACCTCTAAACATAAATGAAACACGCCTGTAACATTGCCCTAACAAAGCCCGAAGATCATTAGAAGCTCCTAACCTCAACATGTCGGATACGAAGGAGACTGAAAATGAAGACCTCCCAGAGGAGCTTGTTGGCCGTAGCCGCAATCATCACCATCAGTTTCATCTCGTGTAGTGGGAACAAGAGCTCTAGCCCTTCAGAGGGGGCAAAACTGCAAGGCGCAGGGGCGAGCTTTCCTGCCCCGCTTTATCAAAAGTGGTTTAAATCCTACAGCGCCAGCCACAATGGCGTGCAGATTGACTACCAATCGATAGGCAGCGGAGGCGGCATTAAAAGCGTCATCGATAAGACGGTGGACTTTGGCGCCAGCGATGCTGCGATGACTGCGGAGGACATGGCCAAGGTTGACGTCGGCGTCCAACTCTTGCCGATGACCGGCGGCTGCATCGTGCTGACCTACAACCTTAAAGGCGTGACGGGGTTGAAACTCTCGCGCCAAGCCTATGCCGGAATCTTTCTTGGAAAAGTCAAGAAGTGGAACGATCCGCTCATCGGGAAAGAGAATCCCCGCCTGACTCTTCCCGACGAACCCGTCAACGTGGTCGTCCGCGCGGATGGCAGTGGCACAACATTCGTGTTCACTAAACACCTGAGCGCTATTAGTCCGGAATTTGCCCAGAATCCCGGCGTCAACACGCTTCCTAATTGGCCCGCCGGGACTCGCTCCAAGGGCAACGAAGGTGTGACGGCCAGCGTCATGATGACCCCTGGGGCCATCGGTTACATCGAATACGGCTATGCAAAGAGTCAGAGCTTGCCCATGGCCATCCTTGAAAACAAGTCTGGCAATTTCGTCGCGCCATCAACGGCGTCAGCACAGGCGGCCCTGGCAACGGCACAATTCCCCGAGAACCTAATTGCATGGGTTCCTGATCCTGATGTCAAGGATGCCTATCCGATTGCCACGTACACCTGGCTCATCTGTTACAAACAATACCGAGACAAGGGGAAGTTCCAACTTCTGCAGGATCTCTTAACGTATTGTGTAACCGACGGGCAGAAAGAATCCGAGGCTCTCGGTTACATTCCTCTACCACAGGCAGTCGCGGACAAGGCAAAAGCAGCCGTCCAGAACATCACGCTGGCTCCCAATGCTGCCTAGGCTGGCCAGGAGCGGCGGCGCTTTCCATGAAGCAAGCCCCTCGGGAAGGGTTTTGAAATAACCCGGCGCGTTTAGAAAATCAGGTGAATCGTGGCGGAAGCAAAGGCGATATCGCAAGCACCAACGGGGTTCCAGCGAGCCAGTGACTCGGCCTTTCGCGGTCTATGTTACTCGTTCGCATGGCTGTCAGTCCTGGCGGTTATCTTTATTGTCTTACGGATTGGCTTCGCCGCCGCGCCGGCAGTCCGGCAGTATGGCCTGGGGTTCCTCACCACACGAACTTGGGATCCCAACCAGGGTCAATTCGGGATTCTCCCCGAAATCTGGGGCACGATGTACACGTCGCTGCTGGCGCTGGTGATCGGCGCCGCCTTCGGCGTGGCGGCTGCGGTGTTCTTGAGTGAGGGGTATCTGGGTGAGTTTGTCTTCTCCCTGCTGAAGATCTTCCACGTGCAGTTTCACCCCTTTTGGGGGAAGCTGCCCGAGCGCATCGAACTGGGGTTGAAAAACCTGATTGAATTGCTTGCCGCGATCCCCAGCGTCGTTTACGGCTTGTGGGGGTTGTTTGTCATCATTCCGCTCATTCGCCCGGCCTGCAATTGGCTGCACCTGAAAATGGGTTGGTTCGCTCTTTTTGGGACCGACCTCAGTGGTCCTGGGGTTCTCCCCGCGGTGTTAGTCCTGTCGATCATGATCCTGCCCACGATCACCGCGATCAGCCAGCAGGCTCTGGTTTCGGTGCCACCCAAGCTGCGCATGGCCGCTTATGGATTGGGGGCAACGCAATGGGAGACGATTTTGGCCGTGATTCTCCCCACGGCCGCCCGCGGAATCGTGGGCGGAATTCTCTTGGCCTTTGGCCGGGCGCTGGGAGAGACCATGGCACTTGCCATGCTCGTCGGCAATGCCAACTCGATCAGCATCTCGCTTTTCTCGCCCGCCAACACCCTGGCGGCGTTGCTGGCCAATACCTTTCCGGAGGCGCAACACAAGGAGGTCGGAATTTTGATGTACGCCGCCTTGGTCCTTTTGGGGATAACTCTGGTCGTCAACATGATCGGTGCCTTCATTCTGCAACGTGCCTCTGCCGGTTTAGAGGGAGGGAAATAATGGCGACGCCCGCTGCCACAGGTAGTTCCCTACTCTCCACTCTCCCCGGTGAACCAGACCTTAACCCCTTCGCCGGGGTGGACTTCGCCGAACTGGAAACCTCGCTGCGCCGTCCCCGCACGCTGATCAATATACTGTTAAGCTGGTTGGTGACCGGCATGACCCTGCTGGCGCTCATCCCGTTGTTTTCCGTGGTCTGGATGCTCCTCTGGCGAGGTGGAAGAAAGCTGAGCCTAGCCCTATTTACACAACTCCCCCCCGCCCCATTGGAGCAGGGAGGAGGATTCGGAAACGCCATCGTGGGGACTCTGATTATTGTGGCGCTGGCGGCCCTGATCAGCGTGCCGCTCGGCATCCTCAGCGCCGTATTCATGGCGCAAGCGCCGCCGGGGAGCCGTCTCGCCAGCGCGGTCAGGTTTTCAGCCAAGGTATTGACAGGGTTCCCCTCGATTCTGGCGGGCGTCTTCGCCTATGGCGCCGTGGTTTTGACGACAGGAGGCTACTCGGCAATTGCCGGAGCTGTGGCCGTCTCCATCCTGATGTTACCGACGATTATGCTGACTGCCGAAGACGCTATCCGCATGGTCCCGGCAAAAATGAAAGAGGCGGCGATCGGGATGGGAGCCACGAGGACGCAGGCTGTCACCATGGTGCTCTTGCCCACGGCCTTTCCAGGGATTCTAACCGGCATCATGCTGGCCGTGGCGCGCGCGGCGGGGGAGACGGCCCCGCTGCTATTTACCGCGCTCTTCAGCAATTACTGGCTGATCTCTGGCCATCATCTCAACCTGATGCAGCCTACAGCATCCCTGGCTGTTCTCATCTACAACTTTGCCGGAATGCCTTTTCAAAACCAAATCGAAATGGCTTGGGCCGCGGCTCTGGTGATGGTTCTCATGGTGCTGATAACGAATCTCATCGGGCAGAGCCTTTCGCGACGCCAGATACAATCCTAGGAGCAACAAAGCATGCCAGCCACAATTGAAGCGAATGAACATCGGCAAGACGGAAAACCCCAGGGGGACGCAGGACGGAAGGCGACGAACAACAATGTGGTTATCGACTGCCACATCAAAGAACTATATTACGGGACCTTCAAGGCTGTCCGGGACACCGCCATCCCCGTCAAAAAGAACACGATCACCGCTTTTATTGGCCCGTCCGGATGTGGTAAGAGCACGGTCCTGCGGTGCCTCAACCGGATGAATGATCTGGTTCGGGGCTTTCGGTTTGAAGGCCATGTCCACTTCCGTGGTAGAGACATTTACCATCCGTCCGTAGATGCGGTGGCCGTTCGCCGTTTTATCGGCATGGTGTTCCAGCAGCCCAATCCCTTCGCCACGAGTATCTATAACAACGTGGCTTTCGGTCTTCGTCTGAACAATTACAAGGGAGATCGGCACGCGAAAGTCGAAGAGGCCTTGAAACGCGCGGCTCTCTGGGAAGAGGTTAAAGATAAACTGCACAACAGCGGGCTTTCCCTATCCGGCGGGCAGCAACAGCGGCTGTGCATCGCCCGCGCCATCGCTACGGAGCCCGAAGTGCTGCTGATGGATGAACCTTGCTCCGCCTTGGACCCCATCGCTACGCGCAAGATTGAGGAGTTGATGCTCGAACTCAAGACCCGGTTCACGATTGCCATCGTCACGCACAACCTGCACCAAGCCCAGCGCGTCTCTGACGTTACCGGGTTCCTGTACGTCGATACCACCCAGGGTGGCCGTACTGGCTATCTTGTGGAGTTCGGAGAATCCAAGCAGCTGTTCGAAGACCCCAAAGAAAAACACACCAAGGAGTACATCCGCGGGGAATTCAGTTAGCGTCCAGACCTTCAAGTGGTTCGTTGAACCCTTTTCCGCACCCTTCTTCCTTTGTGGCCCCGGGCAGGATGGGCGGCGGCCGGTGGGCCTTCCACGTCGCGACCCATGCCACTGAAGAGGGAGAGGAATTATGGGATCGGGAAGCAGGTTTCTCTTGCAATCCAGTCGTTTCCTGCTGGCCCTGGCGGTTTCGGGACTCCTGGGGAATTTCCTTGCCTGTACGCTGCAACGCCCGGTAAAGGAAAAACCCCAAGTCCCTCCCGGCGGCGTCCTTCTGCAAGGAGCGGGCGCCACATTTCCGTCCCTGCTCTACAAACAGTGGTTCGCGGCCTACCAACAAGCCCATCCCCAGACGGTCATCACCTACGATAGCGTCGGGAGCGGCGAGGGCATTCGGAGATTCCTCGACCGCAATGTCAAGGAGGAAGACAAGGTGGACTTCGGCGCCAGTGACGCCGCCCTCCAGGATCAGGAGATTGCTCAGGCTCCGGACGGCGCTGTCATGCTGCCGATGACCGCCGGGGGAGTGGCGCTGGCTTACAATCTTCCGGGCGTGCCGCAAGAACTCAAACTCTCCCGGCGAGCCTACGCCGGTATTTTCTTGGGAGAGATTAAGAACTGGAACGATCCGTTGATTGCCGCCGCCAACCCCGGCGTCAAGCTCCCGAAACTTACCATTGCCACGGTAGTTCGGCAGGATGCCAGCGGCACGACTTTCGCCTTCACGAAACACCTCGATGCCATCAGTGAAAAGTGGCGGAGCCAATACGGCGCGTCCACGCTGGTTAATTGGCCTGGAAACGCTATGCGGGCGAAAGGCAACGAAGGTGTGGCCGGGCTTCTCCAGCATACGGTCGGCGGGTTGGGTTATGTCGGCTCCGAGTTCGCCCAGAAGTATGGACTGCAAACAGCCCTGCTTGAAAACAAGGAGGGGAAGTTCGTGTGGCCCAATGAAGAAAACCTCCGCGCTGCTCTGGCCTCGGCACAGATGCCGGAGAATCTGCGAGTTTTCGTTCCCGACCCTTCCGGTCCCGACGCTTACCCGATTACTACGTTCACCTGGATTCTTCTCCGCAAGAACTACGGTGACCCCGCCAAAGCCAAGGCGCTTCGCGACCTTTTTGCCTGGAGCTTGGGCGATGGGCAAAACTACGCTTCGGATCTCAGCTACGTCCCTCTGCCTCTTGAGGTCGTGGAAAAAGCCCAGGCCGCATTGCAAACCGTCAAACCCTGATTTTCGCTGGCGCCGGCTTGAACGGGGGTACACCGCCAACAGCCGAGAGGGCAAAAAAACCAATTCCGGTAAGCGAGGATGAGAAAAACACATGACCAGGCCCAATCTATTTCTGAATCTGTTTCGTGACAAGGAAGGGATGAGCTTCGCCGCCGGCGAATTTGTCTTCAAGGCGGGAGATCCTGGAGAAACAATGTACATCATCACCGAAGGGGAGGTCGATATCCTGGACGGATCGGGCACCGCACTGGACACCGCTGGCCCGGGCTCCATTGTCGGTGAGTTGGCGCTCATCGATGACGAGCCGCGCAGCGCAACGGTGGTTGCAAAGACCGCCTGCCGGCTGGTGCCGGTCGATCGGCGTCGGTTTGAGTATATGGTGCAAGAGACTCCGTTCTTCGCGCTCGCGGTGATGAAGGTTATCGCAGACCGGCTGCGCAAGACAAGCGCAAGAATTCCCTCCCATTAGTAGGTCCCGGCGGGTGTGTCGGGGTTAGGCGTCGTACTGCCGCCAATTCCTCTCCATTTTCATTGACCGGGAATACTGCCGCATGCTAGAGTCCGCCGCCTGCTAGAGTAAAGCTACAACCAACGCTGGTTTGCAAATTAGGGTTGTCAGCGCCATACCAGTTCACCGTGGCTGTGAACTGAGACGAAGAAGTTGAGCCCACAACGCTATCAAGGCTGCTAATGGTCCAGCTATTGGAGTAATCCCCCGGGTTTGAGACGCTTGTCGTCGTTATTACGGCACTAGTAATGCTATTCGCATCCCAGGTTCCGATTGAGACGTGGCTAATCGCGTTTGCATCGGTGAAACTGCCCTTGAACCCCCTGTCGCTGGAAGTGAGGTCGACTTGAAGTCCGGGGACAGGATTGCCAGAGTTTTCACACTGATTGACTGCGACCCAGTGAGAACTAGCAGTCGTGAGAGTGTCGCCGTTTGTAATGGCCAGTGTATGTTGGGCCACAGTTAGCGTGAAGTTCTGGGCTGCGGGTGGGCCAATGCCATTTGAGGCCGTGAATATTATGTCGAACACATCGCTTACGACGGGCGTGCCACTAAGCGTGCCTGTCCCGTCCTGATTGTCAACGAATGACACGGGAATTGACCCCGCCTCCGTGATGATCGGGGTGGGAGAACCAATCGTGGTCACAGTGAATGAGCCAGCCACCCCCACGGTAAACGTCGTACTGTTCGCACTGGTTATGAGTGCACCCTCAGTAGTTGGGCTGAATGTAGCCGCGCCGCAGGCCATGAGGAACAGCCCCGTTATCAATACGAAGACAACTAGCGGAAGGTACCAAGCAAGCCTCTTCATATAGAGTTCTCCTTATAATTTCAGATTAACACAGCCTTAGCATGAGGGTCACTACTACTGCCGCCCAGGTGGACCGGGGACGACGGCTAGAAAAACTTCCCCGTGTAATTGATTGGATTCGCGAGAGGCTTGTCGGTGCACTGGCTGGCGCTCGTGTCACAGCAGGGGGGCGCACTTTCGTCGTAGCCACACGTCCATCCGGAAAAATCGCTTAGAGAATAGATGCCATGATTATCGTCTGGCGCCAGGGGAAGGACAAGCACGTTATAGCTACCGGGCGGAGCAAATAATTTGTAACTGCCGTCCGCATTGGTGAGACCGTCCAGGACGACGTTGCCCGTATTCGCGTCGATAGCCACCACATGCGCTGCAAAGACGCCGCCAATGTTGGCTAAGGTGACCTGTCCGGAGATTGTACCCAAGTAGCTTGCAAAGGTGGACGACGGATAGAGGAAAGATATGGCAATGAGGTCATCTGTGGAAGGGGTTCTTTGCTGGCTTTCGCCTGTGTCCCCGAAAGGAAACATCACGGCGTGGGCGACGCCGCTATGGTCAAGCCCCAGCGCGTGGCCGCTTTCGTGGGCGGCGACGGATTCCAGATCAAAGTCGTTCGCCAGAGGCGGAGTGGAAGTGGAGAATTGAGCGTGAGGATTGAAGGCGATGTCCGCGTCATACACGATGGAGGGTGAAGTGGTCGTTATAGTTTCAAGGCCGTTGCATTCGGTAAATGTATAGGTTAACCCCGGACCCGGCGCCCCGTTCATATAGTAATCAGTGCTTACGGTCGTAAAAGCAATGGAAGCGGTCCCCGTAGGAAAGTCGGCAGGGTTATTGTCATTGAATGAAACAACATTCGTGCAATCGATTTGGGGATTCGGCAGATTTGTGACGTCATTTCCGTTGACGATGCTGAGGTTCGTCAACGGTTGCCCATTCAGCGATGCCGTCGTCCAAGATGTGAAAGCATTGATGAGGACCGTCTTGAGGGGCAGTGGATTCGTGCCATCGGTGGTGTCTACATTCCCCGGCGGTGTACCGGGATTGTCCAACACCCACGTGAAGGAGGCATTCGGCCATCGCGAAGGGATCGGAACTCCGTCGACGTCATTTTGAAAGGTGGTGTAGGCAAAGGCCAGGATGGCACCCAGCAACGTCAAACTCCCCGCCGCCGCGGCTAAGACCTGAAGGCGAATTCGAAAGGCTCTTTTCGCTTGCACCATCCTCACCTCACGTTGACCACAAGTAATCTACCTCGCAACGACCCAACCGCCGGCGCAGTGCTTCGCGCAGAAAGCAGGACCTGCTTCCCGCGAATAGAAACCTCGGTCCAGGAAATCTCCCATGAATCCCCAACTCGTTCCGCCATCCCCGAGAGGGCGCTGCCGGCGGGGATCACCAGGCCCGCGTTGGGGAAAAGGTCGGATGTAGTTCGCCCTTGGACGTCCATGCGCCTCACACCGGCAAACTGCGTGGACCTGATGGCCAGGGGAATCGCTGTTCCATGCGGGATGGTCAATGGCCTGCTGAGCGCCGTCGAAATCTCCCTTTGGAATTGACGGACTGGAACCGCCGGCCCCGCGATGGTCGAGGCAGCTCCAGAGGCCGGGGCGCCACGCGTTAGAGAACCCAAGGGAAGGATGAGCTTTTCCTCCTGCGTCGTCGCGTCACGGTAGATCCGGTAAGCGCCCTGCATCATGCCGACCGGGAGGAATTTGGAGGGGTCCCCCGCCGAACGTTCCAGGAACAACAGGTAACCTGCCTGGGAATGGAATTGAATGGTCCCCGCCACAAAAACATGCACCTTGCCGATCGTGCCGCCAGGTTGCTGGACGATCAGCGTGGAAGCCGGATTCCCCTTGTAAATCTGGTCAACAGCGACGGTGGTGTAGGTGTAAATTCGAGTGTGCGCCGGGTTCCAGAGGGTCTCCTGGCTGACTACGTGGCCGCGGATGACCTCCGTGGACGCCTGCGCAAGCTGGTCCAGACTCATCCGCACCAGAGTGCTGGCGGATGCCGAGGCAGCCCATAAGACTGCCGCAAGTACCGCAAAAAGCCGAGTGCGCATCTTCATCGCTCATTGCCCCGAGGAGGTAATCAGTAGCCCCCCCACCAAGGCGGAAAGTTCGCCCGTAGTTGGATTTGTCACCATGATATTTCGCAGCCCCGGCACAGCGTTGGAGCTCACCATAATATCGAAGGTTACCGACGGCGTGCCATCGCTAGTCTGACCGAACTGGGAGCCGGAGGGCTGCACCACGGTCACATCGGCCGGGTTTCCGCTGACCGAGTAAACAGTCCCCGAAACTATCCCCTTGCCGACCACGAAGATAGTCGCCGAGCTTCCCTGTGCCACTTGCACTCCGGCAGCCGCCGTCGAGCATGTGCTACCGCTGCACGTACCCGCGCCGTAAATGGACAAGGTTGGAGTCAGTGGCGAAACCTGTATGTTGACATTCGAAGTCGTTTGGCCGGAAGCCACCTGCACGGTATTCGCACCGGACGACTGCGGCACGATGGTCACGATGGCGGAAGCCGACTTGGTATCGTCCTCCTGGCTAGTAACCATGACGGTTACTTGGTTGGGTGAAGGCACGCTAGTCGGCGCCTGATAATAACCCGTCTGTGTAATGAACCCGACAGTAGAACTCCCACCTACCGTATTCCCTACACTCCACACAACGCGAGCGTTCGTTGTCTCTGCCACTGTGGCACTAAACTGCAAAGCGTACGACGCCGGGACGTAAGCAGTCGTGGGGCTAATGGTAACTATAATCGGGGGCTGGGGCGAACTTCCGCAGGCTGCGGCCAGCAGCGACGCACCCAGGCCAAAACCAAGAAACACTCTTGCAACGCAATTGCCGCGAATCATTCGGCGAACCCCGCTCATAACTGCCTTAGCAGATTGCTGTCTCCTGGCGCCTCAAGGCGCCAAAAGAATCGCGCCTTTCAGCCACCGGCTAAGGCTCATGATCCAAAATCTGAGATTTGAATCCAAAATCTAAAAATCGCCTCGTCCAGTTAGAGTCTATATGAAAACCCCAAAATTCGCCATTTCCTGCAAGAGGGCTCGATAATCGGCGTTGTCGAAAAGGTGCAATGATCGGATCACCAAACAGGCCTTTTACCCAGCATCTAGCAGGCAGTTCCCAAGCCAACCGGGACGGATCAACCCGGCATGTGCCGTTAAAGGGTGGCAGTACGTCATTGACCAGCACGGCCACCTGTCTGTTCAAGAATTCGATGCCTTCCCAAAGAGCGCCGTTGTCCCGGAGCCCGACAGTTCAAAGACCAGAAAATCTGATCACTGCGGCGTAGAGGTGGACCCATCTGAGGGCGGAGACGTACCTGGATTTTGCCCCGGCGTCACAGAATTTCCCGGAGGCGGCTGGCCGAAGGTGTTTGGCTGGCCTCCCTGACCCGGCTGCCCACTGACACCTTGCGGGAGCCCCGGGATGGAGGTCGCGATGCCAAGCACGCCCAGATCTACGCCAATGAACTCCCACTCGTCATAGCGTGTTTTCTGATTCCAAATGCGGATCGATTGCTTATGGCTGCTGCTGGCAACGCCGACAATGAATGTCCCCCCGCCCTGGATACCCTCGCCAAAGGAAGAGGAATTCCCCTGTGCGCTCGAGGTATTTCCGGCGAAGGTGGAATTCAGAGAAAAACCTCCCGTTGATTGACCAAATCCACTACCGCCCATTCCCTGCTGGCCAGATGCGCTTCCGCCCATGCTCGAAGTGCCGGACATCCCGAACCCGCCTGTGCCTTGGCCGGCGCCCGGTTGACCCTGCCCCCCCGATGAAGGGCCTTGCGTTTTCGAGTCCAGCAAAACTCCCTGCGCATTCGCGTGGATGAACCGCCACTTCCCATTGGGCGTCATGGGGTCAGTAAATTCCTTCCGCAGGAAGCGAAATCCACTGGTCAGCTTCGTTAGTTCGTTGAGGCTGGTTGGGTATCTTTGGAATTTCTGGTGAAAGCTCGCAATGGCGCGCGCGTACTGCGTGCCGCGGAAAATGAGTTCCTCTTCGCGCTCGCGCTGGCCCTCCAGATAAATGCTGGGCAGCACGGCAGTCAGGCCGATCAGCAAGACGGTGGCTGCCAACATGACAAACAGCAGCGCGAAACCGGAATCGAGTCCTGGACCGCCGACAGAGTTACGGCGGGACGGGCAAATCAACGGTTTGGTGAATGGTGGCATCTTCGACAGTAATCACCGTGGGTGTTATCTTGATGACCTTGTATCGAGTCCCGATGGAATCACCCTCGTGGACTACGAAAACCTGGTCCTCATCAGAAACCATGGCTTCCTTGACTCCCCCCTTGCCCTCGGAATAGCCCATGGGCTTCAAGGTCACCGGGGGGGGAGGAGCAGGCTGCGCTGCCGCCGGTGCTGCGGCCGCGGTCTGACCCGGTGCCACATGGGCTGGAGCCGCCACGAACTCAAAGGGGTTCCGGTCCAACTCTGGGAGCGGGCGGTCTTCGAGTTCCTTCAGCAGGTCCAGCTTTACGACGGGGTTGTACCGGGACAGCTCATCCGATACTCTCTGCTTCCCGGCGGGGGCCTTGGGGCCAGGGAGAGTGGTTGCCTTGGCGCGGGGGGGAGTCGTCGCCCGGGGACGCGTGTCCCCGGCGTGCCCCCGGTTAATATGCAGCACGAGGTTTACGAGCAGGGCGAACGACACTGCGCCCAGAACGCC
>Ga0181536_10003901_pt1 | contig 16054 bp, 13 predicted proteins | sample PEATcosm2014_Bin_41_FD_121105 | JGI IMG/M metagenome (GOLD analysis project Ga0181536, IMG submission 121105) | Peatland microbial communities from MTU Mesocosm Facility, Houghton, MI, USA - PEATcosm2014_Bin17_60_metaG | ecosystem: Environmental > Terrestrial > Soil > Wetlands > Peat | place... | reverse complement strand
GTCGATTCGGGTTTCGCTTTCGCTGTTCAACGCGGGATGCGTCAGCAGCCGGATCATTTCCGCGCGCGAAAAGCGGCCGCGCGGCAGATTGAGAAGCAACTCGACGGCCTCGGCGACGCGGCTTGGGCCAGCGATGCTGCGGCCGACGAGATCGATTGGGATTCGGTGCTGCTTTCGGAAAACGCTCTCGATGTGCGCCAGGTAGTCGTCAACCGCCGGGTCAGGAATCAGCACCGCGATTTCGTGAAACCGAATGCGCTCGGCGCCTCCGCTGGCGGCAAGTTTCTCGTTGTCGCGAACGATCGACCAGATCTCGTTCGCGACGATTTCGGCCTCGCCGCGAATTCCCGGGGTGGCAAGAAACCGGATTCGCGCTTCGAACGGCTTGCCGTTGCCATCCTCGACGTCCGGGGGCTGCGGTTCGCGATCGAGGATGTTTTGCTGAAGAGCCTGGAGCAGCGTCGGTGGTTCGCGAGAAACCGGATCGGAAAAGAGCGGCGCGAAATCGCATTGAGACAGTTCGTTGAGCAGCCGAACGTATTCACGGCCCGGCCGCCCCCAGAGCCTCAGAGCAGGCGGGTCGGACGATTCATTCAACGCGAACGGGTCTTCGGATTCAGCGAGTTTTTCTCCGACTTTGTCTTGACGATGAGCCCATGCGGTGAGCGCGCCGCGACGGGAACTGTCCACATCGTCCCAAAACTCGCGGCACGGATTGAGTGCGTAGATCCGAATATCGCCGAGCGCGCCGAGTCTGGCGAAAATTTCCGCATAAGCATTTCCCGCGTACGAGGAACCGAACACGTGAAGCGTCGCGGGCAGGGCAGATTTGAGGTGGTGGCTGTCGCCCGCCTCGAATGCATCGGGCAACATCATCAATCGAGTCTCGGGCTTTAACAGCCATTGCTCGCGCACGCGGCCGTGCGAATCGAATACCGACTGCCACAAATGGCGCTGCCATCGCTCAGTCTCGCTCATTGCATCAACGTCAGATCGCCGGGCAGCGCGCCATTTCTCGATCATGCGCCGCCGCGAGATCGAATACTCGCGAAACAGCCGCGCCAACTGTGCGGCAAGCAGGATCGTTCTGAGCTCGACGTCGGCGTCAGTTTTGGATCCCGCCTGGATGTAGTCGCGCGCCGGCGTCAAGTTGGAGTCGTCGCGATGGCTCGAACTTCGAAGGCACTCGAACAGGATCAGTTGGAGCTCATCGGCGTCGAGGATCTTCAGGCGCGCATCCGTCGATTGGAGAAGTTTGGCTAAATATGTCCGCAGGAACGGAAAGTTCAGATTCGCCGCGACGCCGATCGATTCGGCCAGCCGATAGCGGACGAATTGTTCGACGATGCGGTTGGGCACGACAATCGAGACCGGCTCGAGCGGCTCGCGCCTCTGATGCGCGGCAACCGCGTTGGCCAGCGGCGCGATCAGATTTTCGAGGCGATTGGAATAGCAAAGACGAATCATCGCGGCACAACTATGGATCGCGGATCAGGTTTTAGGAACATATATTGTCGTGCTGACAACCGTTGTCATCGAATAACCGGGATGATTGAATCAGCAAACTGTCGGAGCAGAGGCGATTCATGAAGAAACTTCGCCGCAAACCCACCTACGGCGCCGCGATTCGGCTGGCACGAATCGCCGCCGGGTTGTTCTCGAAGCCATACGGCTGGAGTTTCAGGGCGATCGAGGAAAGTCTGGAAATTTCCGAGCGTACACTTGCCCGTTACGTGTCGGTGCTGCGCAGCGATCTGCTCGACTGGCGTGGCGATCCGCTGGTTGAAGTTGCCGGCACGGGCGGCGAGCGCAAACTTCGGCTGGTCAGTTCGATGAAAGCCGCGGAAGCATCTTCGTACCAGGTCGCGCTGCTGTATTTCTCGCTGACCGTGCTCAAGTTCCTGGAGGGCACGGTACTGGAAGAAGGCGTTGAAGGGTTGTGGGAGAAGATTTATCAGAACCTGAGCCTTACGCAGCAGACGCGGCTGTCCGACCTCGAGCGCAAGTTCTACGCCGTCCCTTACGCGCCCAAGGACTACGGTGAGTTCAGCGAACAACTGGACGTAATCTTGCGAGCGCTGCTGGATCAGATTCGGCTCAAAGTCGATTACGCTGGTCTGACCGGCGAGGGCCGGCAACACGACTTCGACCCATACTCGCTGATCGCCTACCGCGGCGGTCTCTACATTCTCGGCTACAGCCATCGAAGCAGCGCAATCATCTATCTCGCGGTGGAGCGAATCCGCTCGGTGGAATTCATCCATCAACCCGATGGAACCTCGACGCGGTTCATCTATCCGCGCGGCTTCGATCCGGCGGCGCACACCGAAGGGACTTTCGGAATCGTCGAAGGCCCCGAGACCAGGGTCGAACTGAAGATTCACAGCGAACAAACCGAAGCGTACGTCCGTTCGCGCACGATTCATCGCAGCCAGCGTTTCTCGCATCGCCGCGACGGTACGACCATCATGACGATGACGGTCAGGGGTACGACGGAGTTGGCGAACTGGATAATGAGCATGGGGCCGTGGATCGAGGTGCTCAAGCCCGCCGCTCTGCGCAAGGAAATCGCGCAGCGCCATGCTGGAGCAGCGCGTCTTTACCGCGCCAGTTAGTGCAATGGCGAAATCCATTATATGCTTGCGGGTGGGCAACCCATGATCATATTAACCGGCGGCGCGGGCTTCATCGGCAGCAATATTCTGGGCGCGCTGAATGCCAAGAGTATCACCGACGTCCTGGTAGTCGATCGGCTGGGCGATAATTTCCGCAACCTTTGCGATCTGCGCTTTTCGGACTTCATGCAGCCCGGGGAATTCGTCCGGGCAATCGAGCGCAAAATTCTCCCCGACCGAATCGAAGCGATCTTTCATCAGGGCGCGTGCGCCGACACGACCTGCGACGACGGCCGCTACATGATCGAAAACAATTTCACGTTTTCGAAGTCGATTCTGCACTTTGCGCTCTCGAGCAAAGTTCCACTGGTGTATGCGTCAAGCGCAGCCGTCTATGGCTCATCGAGCGCATTCGCGCCGTCACGCGAAAACGAACGCCCACTCAACCTCTACGGGCTGTCCAAGCTCGCGTTCGACAATCACGTCCGGATCGTTGCCGCGCGGTCCGAGAGTACTGTGGCCGGTCTCCGATACTTCAACGTCTATGGTCCGCGCGAATCTCACAAGGGCAAAATGGCGTCGATGGTGTATCAGCTCTACCGGCAGTTGAAGGAGAGCGGACGCGCACGGCTGTTCAAGGGCACCGATGGATACGCCGACGGAGAGCAACGGCGCGATTTTATTTTTGTTGACGACATCGTCCGCGTAAATCTGGCGCTTGCCGAAGGTCCCGTGCGCAACGGCATCTTTAACGTAGGCACCGGACAGTCGCGCAGCTTCAACGACGCCGCCAGGATAATAATCGCGCAGATCGGTGCGGGTGAGATCGAGTATGTACCGTTTCCCGAGAACCTGGCGGGCAGGTATCAAAGCTTCACACAAGCCGACATCTCGGCGCTGAGGAAGGCAGGCTACGCCGAGCCCTTTTCGACTCTGGAAGATGGAATCGCGCAGTCGATCAAGGCCTGGAATCGAGAATCGAACTGAGCGACAGGGGAACTTGATTGAATGCGAAACCCACCGTGGGTTTGCAGGGGTGACCCCTGCACTCAGTATTAAGGCCGCCCGCCGTTGGCGGGCGCGGCCCTTGCCAACGGCTTAATACTGCGCTGCCGTCGCCACGGGCAGGGGTGACCTCCTTCGGCTTCGCTCAGGACAGGCTCTGCACCCAGTGTTAAGACCCGTTGGCACGGGAAGCCAGGTGTCACAGGGACGCGGCAAAGAAAAAGATCCGGGGTCCTTCGCTGCGCTCAGGATGACAGAGGGAAATCGGGATGACAGAAGGAAATATGACACAAAGAAGCGAGCGCGACCGCAGAACCCGCTAGCGCGTAGTCTTCAGCGGATGATGCTTAAAAAAGTCCAGCATCGTAGTCGTCCATTCTTTCGGCCATCGCATGTGATTACCAAGGCCAATTACCGATCCCATAGCACTGGCCGTTGATTTCTCGGGAGCCTTTGGATCGGTTCCGCACGAATCGGTACATGAGTAAACCCGGCGATGGTGATTGTCGAGGATCACGTCATCGACGAATACTCCGGCTGCGTTTAATTCGCTCGCCAGCTGCTCGCCATTGGGACAGATGCCGCCGACATCGCAACTGTTATGGATATGCATGGTTCCTGCGGCCGGATTGAAGATTTGAATCTGCGTGTTATTCCCGGGCGGTCCGGCGACCGGTTGCTGCTGACAAGGATCGTCGAAGGCGCCGAACGGATTGGGTCCCGAATAGACCGCTGACGCCGCTATGTTCGGACGATTCACCGCGTACAGATAGCCCATCGCGGCTCCGTTGGACCATCCGGAGACGTAAATCCGGATGACATCGACGTTGCCGGTCGCGACCTCGTCCGCAATGAAATGATCGATGGCGGCTGCGTCCGCATTCTCGCGCCAGGTCGTGTCTCCGATCTTTACGTCACCGGTTGGGTTCAACTGGCGATACCAATTATCCCATCCAACTCCCTTGTTGTCGGGAAATGGGTAGTAGTGCGTCGTTTTGCGCCCCTCAGGAGCCAACACGATGTATCCGACGTTCTTCGGATCATCGGTGAGTGAGACGGAATCCTGGAGGTCAAGTATATTGGTCTGAGTAATCCATCCGGCCGAAAACAGCGACGGATGCAAGTAAACGATCATTGGCAGCTTGCGATTTGCGCCTGTGGATTTGGGCGCGTAGAGGCAAGCGTAGCGATCGATGCGGTCCGCGTCTTTCCACGGACCGAGCAGCTTGCCTGCGCCGCAGTTGGGCTTGACGTCCGAAATTACCGCCGCCGACGGATCGCCAAACGGCCCGCATGCAGCCGGCGCAACGCTATCGGTGGTCGCGCTGCCGCACGAAACCAAGCATGCGAACATAGCTATGCAAATGGTTCGCTTCACAACTCTGCTTTATCATATTAATGAGCACGGCGTTGAAAAGAGCGGCGAGGTCCGCCGCTTGTCATTTCTCATCACGCTTGAAATGATCTGACCCCGTGAGCGCACCTTCAAAGCTTGAGCTCGAGCACTTCGTCTCGACGTTTCCATATTCGAGCGAGGCATTCCTGGTCGACGAGGTGCTGGGTGTCGACCTCGCGCAGCGAGAGATCGAAGCGCGTATGGACACGACGCGCTCGCTGCCCGTCGGGCGGTATCAAGTGGGCGACCCAGGCACCCATCCTCGGCACGTATCGGGGCCTGACCTCGTACTGCTGACCGGCAACATCGGCTGCCTTCACGCCTACTTCATCCACAACTGTCGTTGGGAGGAGGGATGGGTCGGGTTCGGCAACCGCATCCATCGTGCTGATTTCCGAAGTCTGGTAACCATTGGACCGCCGCTCCGGCTCCATTCCAAAGAGACAAAGGTCCGCGAAGGGCCGAAGCGGGTTGTGCTGCGCTACGAGTTTCGCTTCTGGCAGGAGGAGCGGCTAGTCTACTTTGGCGACCAGTCGGCAATCTTCCTTAAAGGTCGGGCGTTCGAGGGAGATTAGCCGGAATTTCCCTTTTTGACCCTGCCGATCAAGCACGACGGAAATTACGGCTTCGGCTAGCAGGCTGTTGAAAAAGTAATTTTCAACGCCTGCTCCCTCTCTCTTGTCTCCCCCAAAGACGGCCTTTGGGGGAGATGTTGTAGGTAAGAAGACAGCTTTTACGCAGGATGTTGAAACATTTGAAGTCGAAACCGACAATTTACCCGAATTTTTCAACATCCTGCTAGGGCGGGGGGTATCAGCTTTTGTCTGAGCGCGACGGTACAGCAGACTTAGAGTTCGAGGTCGTCGCGACGAGCACTCTCGGAGAGGCCGCCCGCGGGCGCATCATGGCGCTGTTCCGCGCGTCGTATCGGGATGCCAACGAGGCGTACCTCGAGCGCTCCCTTTCCCGGCTGCGCTTCATCGCGACCGCAACGTCGGCCGGCGCAATCGCCGGTTTTGCGTTAGGCGAGATGCGCATCATGGACCTGCCGCGCTTAGCGCAGCAGGCGGTCGCGCTGGCAGGCATGTGTTGCGTCGATGCCAACTTCCGCCGCCACGGCCTGTTCCGCGAACTCGAGCAGCGTGCGTTTATGGCCGCGGGCGTCGCGTCCGGGCCACGCGTGTTGGCCTGCGGACGCATGGCGCATCCTGCAAGCTTTCGCACCATGGCCAGTAATCCGACACACGTCCCCAAGCGTCACATCCGGCCGACGCCCTGGCAGCAGGAGGTCGGCGCGATCATCGCCCAAGCGTACGGCGTCCACGGCTTCGATCCGGAGACTTTCGTTTGCGCCGGGATCGGCACGCCAATCGGCTATCCCAGAATCGACATGGATGTCCGACCGGAAGAGTGGGACGTCTTCGCCGGGGTCAACCGCGACCGGGGCGACTCCTTGCTCGGTCTATGCTGGTTCCCGGACGCTCCACAGGGATGGTGACTCTTGACGCTGTCGTGGCAGGGCAATCCGAGCGCGGCCGAGGGCGGCTTGCGCTCGATAATTGCGCCGGAACTGGACGCCCGCACGCGGCTCGGCTTGAGCTTGCGATCCCTTTCTTATTGTGACGCGGCGACGGTCGCTTTGTTCGCTGGTTGCCACGTCGCATCCGGATCGTACGCCGCCATCGCGCCGGCTATCTGGCCGGTATTGGAACCCAGGTCGTTTTGATAGACCTGACCGTCCTGATTGACGATGAAGGTCATCACTCCAGAGTCGCGATAGCTAGCAGGATAGGCAACCAGCGCGAACCCTCCGGTCATCTTGCCCGCGACGATATAGCTTTTGGCGCCACCGGGCGCGTTGGCTCCTTGACTGGTCAGCAACCGGTAAAAGTAGCCGTGGAAGGGATGCGGTTGGCCGGTGTGTTGATAGCCTTCGCTAGCCGCTTCAGCGACCAGGGGACCGAGGGGGCTTTGCGGCTGCGAGCCAGCCGAGACCTCCCAGTATAAGCCGTCCTGCGTTCCTGCCGTGCTCCGGAACTTCTGAGCGTATTGATGCTCCGAGGCACCGTCGTGCAGCGCGGCGTAATAGTCTCGCTGGGCATCGGCGATCGCAGCGCAGACTTTGATTACGTCCAGTTCATTGGAGCCGATTCGCCGAAATAAAATCTCTTGCTTGCCGTAATCCGTGTCGAAGTACCACTGCGATCCATTTTGCCGCAGCGGTATCGGAGTCGGCCAATTCTCGGCGCCTATGTAGAGAAAGGTTCGTCCATCGGCAGCGCCGGCAAACTGATGCGATACACGATACTTGGCGACAAAGGCATCCTGATGGTCCTTGTCGGCGACCGGATCGCCGGAGGAAATCACGTCCCGTCCGGATGTTCCCAGAATCGCCAGCATCGCCGCTTCATCGTGATTCCGTACGGCTGCGGCGAAAGCGTCGCTCGCCTCCATAGCCGAACTGAAGGTCTTCTGGCCGGGCTCTTGTGCCAAGGCTGCCCGGGCGCCGCCAAGCCCAAGTACGAGGCTGACAAAAAAGATCCACAGAGCCAGCCGACCGGTCGTGCTTATTCGATTACCATTTATTGTTTGACGCATTGCTTTTTCCTGCCCTCGACGATTAGCGGCCATGACTGCTACCTCCTACCATGTCCACCACCGCCGCCATGTCCGCCGCCCCCGCCATGTCCGCCGCCCCCGCCGCCATAGCTGCTCCGCCCGCGACTGCTCGCGGCCCAGGTGTCGTGACCGGAACCATAGCCGCCAAACATGCCTCTGCCCCCACCGTAACCGCCACCGCCGTAGCCCCGGTAGACGTCGCCCCCGTAGTAGCCCCCTCCGCCATAGCCCCCGCCTCCCCAGCCAGGGCCGTAACAACCCGCCACCAGAGCTGCCAGGAGCAGCGCTGCAAGGATCGTCATTTTCCGACTGCCGATAAATCCCATTTTCATTTTGATAAGATGCTCTCTGCTTGGAGGTTGATTTTTACCTGGCAGCTCTGAACCGGTCGGAGACTGCTGCAACTTCAGGGCATCTCGAGCAAACAATTGGCGCATAGCGCCCATCGCGCGTGTCCGCCCGCCGGCACAACCAGGATTGCCGCGATCGACAGCTTGGCATCTCCGCAGCGACGGCAAATCAAGTTGTCGCCCTCGCAGAGGGCTTCGAATCCGCACTCAGCAATCGCGGCTGGATCGTCGATCAACTCGACCCGTACAAAGTTGGGGTCAGTTTCCAAAGCTTCACCCGGTAAACTCGCGGATCGCACGGAGCCAGGTCTTGCGATTCCTTTTGCGACACCCTCGGTCAGCGATTTCGGATCGTGCGCCTTTAAGCCGCCATCTGTTTATCGGCGGTCGTCACTCAACTCAGATGCGCACCAACTTGCGCATTCTTCATGGAATCGAAAAGCTTGGCGACCTGCACGACCATCTGTCGTCCCTGGCGAATCACGAACTTTTCGCGCTCTAATCGCGCCAGATGCTCGGTCACTCTTGGCCGCGAGGCGCCGACCAGGTTGGCGATGTCCTTATGGCTGAAAGCTACGCGCAGCAGCGTGCCGCGCGATTCCTCGATTCCAAAGTCTGAACATAGTTCCAGCAGCGCAATGGCTATTCGTTCGTGCAGACCAAGGTTCAGGAAACTCGAGCTGCGCAGCAGGAGGCGATACCACTGCTTCAAATCGTTGAGATGAAATTGCTTGAAGGCGGACTCGTGAGCATTTGCGGTAATGCCGTCGAAATCATCCCAACTCACAGTGCCGACGCGGCAATCGTTGTAAGCCTCGCACTGAAAACCGGACTGGCTGAGCGGCAGCGCCGGGAATTCGGGAATCGGTCCCGGCGCGAGCATCGCCACCGTGACACGCTCATTGCGCGCGTTTAAGCAGGTGATGCGCGCAATTCCTGCTAACAAAATGTGAGCATCCTGGGCGAGCGCCACCTCGCGCAGAATTACCGTGTGCCGTTTGTAATTGGCCAGCGCAAGTGCGCTGACCAGAAGCGCAAGCTCGGACGGCGAGAGCCACGACAGAGCCTTGAGCCTGCTTAGTCTGTCGAGGTCGGTCTCGCGGGAAGTGTTTCTTTCATTCAAGATCGCACCTGGAAGAAAATGAAACATACTCCGTTGGCGCTGACAAGAGAAGCGCAATGTCACCCGCATGACAAATGCGTTGTGCTCTACAGAACCTGAATAAACAACAACCGAGAAGCCTGCGCATAGTAAAAGTCGCCAAATACTCGTTAAGGCAAACCCCACTGCGTGGCGGCTTTCCGGAATTCGTCGCGATCAGCAGAAATCTGAGTTTGCGCCAAAAAACTTCCCGATCGGTCGCGATTGACGACGAGCTGGCGGTTGTCGCGCGAAATCAGATGCTTTCGCTCGAACATACTCAAATGTTCGGTGATTCGGGACCGCGAGGCGCCTCTGCGGAATCCGAGACACCTTTTTGCTTTTCCGGATAAATTATGGGCGAATGTACGCTCGATGCGAAGCCGGTCAGGGGCAAGATGCCCGGGAGATACCGCCATGCCGAGTGAAGTATTGCGAGAGCTGATCCTTAAACTTACCGAACCGGATCGGCTTGAGATCATCCGCGAGGCAGGGATAGGTGACGACAGGCCGTCGTTTTTACGCGGAGCCGCAGAGGATGGACCTCTGGAAGAGGCCGATTCTTGGGTAACTCAAAATGGCGCCAAGATACTCCCGCACCTCTTACGAAGGATCGATCCTTCAGACGATGAGATGGTCCAGCTCGTTCAAAGCGGAATGTTGCCTTTTGACCGTAATCTGCTGGAGCCGCGCGAATTTCTTGTTCGATTTAACCACCCGGCGATGCACGCTGCCCTCGATGGTGGGCTGCCACTTTCCGAAGTCGCAGCCACCTCACTAGCGCTGACCGAACTGATTATATCGCTTCTGGCGGCAAATCGCTCCTTTGGCGCGGATGCCGTGATGCCGACTGTACGGGTTGGCGCAGGCTCGATGGACTTTCTCGCAACGGGGCCTGGTTTGATCGTCGGTGGGTTGAGTTTACTCGCTACGTGCGGGGTCGGTGTGATTTCTTCTCCCGTCATAGAAGGAACGGTTGTCCACACGTGTATCGATCTGACGCTGAATTGGCAGAAGCGAAGTTCCGAAAAGGGAAGAAGCGACGCCGAGAGGGCAAAGGCCGATGCCGAGAGGGCAAGAGCCGATGCCGAGAGGGCGAGAGCCGACGCCAAAAAGATCGAAGCAGAGACAATAGGCCAAGAACTGGAAAATGAGATGAAGCGCGCCCGACTGGGCAACTTGCCGGCTCAGGTGGAAGCCCATCCGGCGGAGAAGTCCGAAACGCCTCCAGCGTCATTCTTTGTACCGTTTGCGCTGATTGAGCGAAGCTCCCAAGAAAATGGTTTGGCGGCAGCGCACGGTGTTCATCTAATCAATCGAGGATTGCCGTCGCTATTCGCAATTCTTCGAGTGATGCCCGGACTGCTGATTACCGTTGAGAATATAGCGAGGCAATAGTTAGCAGTCGCGACCAGACTGCCGCAGCCGTCGGTCGTGACACTGCGCAGCACTCCTATTCGCGCCAGGCGCAATCGGCGATTTGCTCGAGGATTGAAGACCGCGGCCCGCTATCGCTTAGCAGAAATTCTTTTTCAAACCACGGTAGCAGCGCTATTTTCAGAAATATGAGTTCGCGCCAGAAAACTTTCCAATCGATCGCGATTGACGACGAGTTGGCGATTGTCGCGTGAAATCAGATGCTTTCGCTCGAGCATACTCAAATGTTCGGTAATTCGGGGCCGCGAGGCGCCGGCTAGTTCAGCCAGGTCCCTGTGCCGGGCCGACAGTGTCAGCCGCATCCCTTTTGCGTCGGGGACGCCGAAATTTTCACTCAATTCCAACAGAATCAGCGCCAAACGCTCTTCCAAAGTGCAGTTCATGAAATTTGCGCAGCGCAATTGAACCAAATCCCAGCGGCCCATGTAGCTCGCTGCCACCCGTTTGAAGTCTGCCGAAGCGATTCCCAGCGATATTTCGACGAAGGACTCGAGGTCAATCATCCCTATTTGACAAGGGGTAACCGCTTCGCAGCGAAAATTGTAACTGATGCCGGGTACCGGCGGCGGGAAGCCGGGGATCATGCCGGGCGCGACCATGATCACCAATGTACGCTGACCCTTGCGATTGCGGCACGTGATTCGTGCCACTCCTGCCAGCAAGATACATACGGAATCGGGTGAATGTTTCTCGTCGAAAATGATCGCGCGTTTTTCCACCGTGCTGACCGTCATCGCGTTGGCGAGCTTTTCGAGCTGGCGCGCCGTGAGCCAGGAGATATTCTTAAGGCCCCGCAGTCTTCGGATGCGGGATGCTCGAGCAACAGCGGACATCTTCCCAACGTAGCAGACGGATTGATCCGCGAGCAGAATAACGCCCGCGACATAAGGTTCATTCGACGAATTCTGTTACCTCTGTAACGGATTCGCGCTGACGCTCAATCGCTGTGCAGATCACACAAACGTAGGATTCCTGCTCCCAGGCAAGGGCCCGGCGTCGCGCCGCGCGATCCAGATCAGCAGCACAAGCGCCGGGATCGTCGCGACTGTCGTGAGGATGAAGAACGGCACCCAACCGAGCTTGTCTGCCAGCACGCCCCCCGAAGACGCGACCATCGTGCGCCCCACCGCTGCCAGTGAAGACAGCAGTGCGTACTGAGTCGCCGTGAACGCGGGTGAGCATAGGCCGGAGAGATAGGCCACCAGCGCAGTGCCCGCCATTGCGCCCGTCAGATTCTCGGCGGCGACGCATAGCGCGAGATAGTCGAGCCGATGGCCGCCCACCGCCTGCAGCACGTAGAACAAATTGCCGGCCGACTGGAGGAGCCCGCACAGTACCAGCGCGCGCATCACACCGAGCTTCGAGGTCACCACGCCACCGACCAGCGCGCCGGCCACAGTCGCGACGAATCCGACCAGCTTCGAGACGGCGGCGATCTCGTTGAGTGAGAAACCGAGCGAGATGTAGAGCGGCATCGCCATCACGCCCGCCATCGCTTCGCCGAGCTTGTAACCAACGATGAAAAGGACGATCGCCGGCCACCTCGGCCGCCGCATGAAGTCGGCAAACGGCCCCGTAACCGCAGTCGCGAGCCAATCGCGGAGCGCATCCCCTCCTCCCGGTGCGGTATGCGGCTCGGCCTCTGGCGGCGGCGTCGGCTCGGGCCCGAGGATGAACACGAGCATCCCAACGCCCAGCAGTGCCGCCATCGTGGCGTAGGCCGCGAACCAACCGTAGCGGGCCGCTACGATCAGCGCGCCGGCGCCCGAGATCAGCATGGCGATCCGGTACCCGGTCTGGATCATGGCGGCGCCGGGCCCTTGCTGCTCGGGCGTGAGGATCTCGACCCGATATGCGTCGATAACGACGTCCTGGCTCGCCGAAAGGAATGCGACCAGCAGCGCCAGCGCTCCCATGCGCGCAAGATCGATTTTCGGGTTGCATGATCCCAGGGCGAGCGTCGCGGCGACGAGTGCAAGCTGAATCGCGATGCCCCAGCCACGCCGTCGCCCGAGCGGAATCGGCGGCGGCAGCCGATCGATCAGCGGCGACCACAGGAACTTGAAGGCATACGGTGTGCCGACCAGGGCGAAGGCGCCGATGGCTGCACGGCTCACGCCGGCGGTGGCGAACCAGGCCGACAGTGTCGAAAAGGTCAGCAGCAGCGGGATGCCGCTGGCGAAGCCAAGCGGCAGGATCAGCAGCACGCGCCGATCGGTGTAATCCGCGATCGAACGCCGCCAGGGATTCATGCCCTTTGCTTCTGTTGTCACACCCTGTAATCCCGGCATGGTGACTTCATATCATAGACAGGGCGATCACCATCGATCATGGCGCAACAATACCCGCGAGAAATGGGGACTTTGTTAGATTCGAAGTCGGTGGTGATCGGTCCTGTTCGGTCGTGATTGGCAGTCGTTTGGCAGTCGATTCCAAGCGCCGGTTCGCCAGACGCAGTTCGGCCTAGGGCGAGAATCCCTCGATCGATTGGGTTTGATGTATAAGCGGCAAAGGCCGTTGACCCCGTTCATCGACCACTGCTCCCCGCGTGGCTGTATTTCTATCAGCTTCCGGCCGAGGCTTTCGATCCTGATCCACGCGCGCCTGAGACATCCCCGGCGCTCTGGTTGAGCAGGCTGCCCGGAAGGTATGATTCGCCGATGCATCAGAAGACCGTGCCGTGCAGGGACCGGCTCAAGAGCATTGCGCGACAAGCGATGCTGCAAAGGGGCCTGCTGCCGGATTTCTCGGTCGCTGCTGTGGCAGAGAGCAACGCCATCGCCGGAGCTGCGACCGCCGCTGGCCCTTCTTTCCGTGACCTTCGTAGCTTGCTCTGGGCATCGATCGACAACGACGATTCGCGCGATCTCGACCAACTCTCGGTCGCGGTGCCAGCCCAGCGCGGCGCGGTTAAGGTTCTGGTCGCGGTGGCTGACGTCGACGCGGTCGTCAAGAAAGGTTCCGCGATCGATGGTCACGCGCGGGCCAACACCACGTCCGTTTACACGGCCGCCGAGATCTTTCCGATGCTTCCTGAGAAGCTTTCCACGGACCTCACGTCTCTCGCGGAAGGTCAGGAGCGGCTGGCGATCGTCGTCGAGATGGCAGTCGATGCCGGCGGCGCAGTGGGCGAATCGGACATCTATCAGGCGGTGGTGGTCAATCACGCCAAGCTGGCCTACAACAGCGTCGCCGCCTGGCTCGACGGAACCGGTCCAGCGCCGCCAGGGTTGTCGGCGGTGGCGGGAATTGACCAGCAGTTGCGTACCCAGGATCGGGTCGCGCAAGCGATGAAGAAACTGCGGCATCAACACGGCGCGTTGAGTCTGGAGACGATCGAGGCCCGGCCCGTCTTCGATGGCGATTCGCTGGCCGATCTGCGCGCGGACGAGAAGACTCGAGCCCATGAGCTGATCGAAGACTTCATGATCGCGGCCAACGGCGTGACTGCTAGATATCTCGATCGACGAGGCTTTCCATCGCTGCGACGGGTGTTACGCTCGCCCGAGCGTTGGGAGCGGATCGTCGAGCTCGCCGCGGGCCTCGGCGAGCGCCTCCCGTCAGAGCCGGACGCGGCTGCTCTGGAGAGATTTCTGGTCAAGCGCCGCCAGGCCGATCCTGCGCGCTTTCCGGACATCTCGCTCTCGGTGGTCAAGCTCCTGGGTCGGGGTGAGTACGTCCTCGAGATTTCCGGCCAACCCGCGCAGGGCCATTTCGGCCTTGCGGTGAACGACTACACTCACTCGACTGCGCCCAACCGGCGCTTCCCGGATCTCATCACGCATCGCTTGCTGAAGGCTGCGCTTGCAGGACGGCCAGCGGCCTACAGCAACGGCGAGCTCAGCGAACTTGCCCGGCATTGTACTGACCAGGAAGACGCCGCGAGCAAGGTGGAGCGGCAGGTGCGAAAGTCCGCGGCGGCACTTCTGCTGGAATCGCGGATCGGCGATCGGTTCGACGCTATCGTGACCGGCGCGTCAGACAAGGGGACCTGGGTCAGAATCGTTCAACCGGCCGCGGAAGGAAAGGTCATGCACGGATACAAAGGTCTTGATGTGGGAGATCGCGTCCGCGTCGAGCTGATCGATACCGACGTCGAGCGCGGCTTCGTCGATTTCGCGAAGGTCGAGGCATCATGAAACCGCCCAACGCAACCCACCGCCCGCTCGCTTACAAAGACCAGCAGTTTCTCGACAGCGACGAGGCTCGCCCGCTGCGTATCCTGGCGGAGTACCTCGAACCGTTGCAGATCTTCCGCCGCGAAGGTATTCACGACACGATTGTGTTTTTCGGATCGGCGAGGCTTGCCCCCGACGGTCCGCTTGGGCGCTATTACGAGGAGGCTCGCGAGCTGGCGCGCCTTATCACCACATGGTCGAAAAGCCTTCCGTCGAACGCGCACCGATACATCATCTGTTCGGGCGGAGGCGGAGGGATCATGGAGGCAGCCAATCGTGGCGCTTCGGAGGCTGGGGGAAGGACGATCGGCCTGAACATCGGATTACCGCATGAGCAGCGGCCCAACCCGTACATTACTCGCGAACTGTCGATCGAGTTTCACTACTTCTTCATGCGCAAACTCTGGTTCGCACATCTGGCGCGGGCGCTCGTAGCATTCCCCGGAGGCTTCGGCACGCTGGACGAGATGTTCGAGATTTTGACTCTGGAGCAGACCCGGAAGTTGGATCGTTCGATTCCGGTCATGCTCTACGGTTCCAGTTACTGGAAAGAGATCATCAATTTCGAGGCGCTGGTACGCCACGGGACGATCAGCCGCGAAGATCTCGACCTTTTCCAGTTTGCGGACGATCCGGCGGCGGCGCTTGGGATGTTGCAGCAGCGCCTCACGGCAGCGCCTGAAGAAGGCACGCCGGCCTTTGCTCACTCGCGGACCTACCGCCAGCAACGCGGCTGAAAGATCCTTTAGCCGAGCAAGTGCTCGCGAGTTACCAGCCGGTGTAATTTTGTAGTGCGAGAGAAGGATCGCGGCGTGTCTTCGCCGCGAGATTCGCTTGGTTCGAAGGGCGCGGCGGAGCGGACCCTTCATATCACCTGAAATGCCGATATCGCACGTAAAATCGCGATTCCCGGTCTGCTACGATCGTCGCCGCGAAGGCGGAAGGGAAGATTATGGGAAAGAATTCTCAGGAGTGTCTTTGACCGAAACGCTTATGGGCGCAATCTTTGCCGCGGCCGAAGTGTCACGGGCGAACAGGACACAGGAATCGTCGCGATAGATCTGCTTCCACCCGGGTTGCGCGATGACCAGTTTGTACGGGGGATCGTTCTTTGGCCCAACGAGGACGAAATCGTGCGGATAGTTGACCAGAAGTTCTTTGCCGCCGACTTCCCCATTGGTGAACGCCATGTAATCGTCAATAACCTTGGGCGGATACACGGTGTCGTAGCGCCCGTCGATGAAGACCTTGCTCGCGGGCGGCATGTGCCAGATGACGTACTCGCCCCATTGGAAGTCGGCCAGGATGTTGCC
>Ga0181536_10003899_pt1 | contig 16062 bp, 14 predicted proteins | sample PEATcosm2014_Bin_41_FD_121105 | JGI IMG/M metagenome (GOLD analysis project Ga0181536, IMG submission 121105) | Peatland microbial communities from MTU Mesocosm Facility, Houghton, MI, USA - PEATcosm2014_Bin17_60_metaG | ecosystem: Environmental > Terrestrial > Soil > Wetlands > Peat | place... | reverse complement strand
GGAGAGCCCGGCGCCCTATGCCGTGGTGCTCGTGGCGACCCCCCAGAACACCCTGCTGGCCACGTTCGTGCTGGAGCACCAACCCTTCCGATTCCGCCACGACCTCTTCTAGGGGCCGTCCTTCTAGGGACCGGATCGGCCTTCTGCTTCACTGCGGTGGCGCGTGTGGCGGCGTTCGGCGCGTTCGGCGCGTTCGAGGTGGCGTTCGACCTCCGCCCAGGTGAGCGTCCGGGTGTCCTCGTCACCGCCGTCGGTCCGAGCCCGCTCGGCCCGGGTGAGGGTGATCCAGGCGACGATCCACAGCACCGGCAACGTCGCCACCTTGGCCACCACGCCCGCCAACTGCTGGTCGTTGAGCGCGGAGAGCCCGATGGCGCGGTGCGAGTCGGCGAACGCCGGGTACAGCGGGTGCCGGGCGAACACGAAGATCACGGCCGGGAAGCTCGGCAGGATCGACTGGACGAAGAGGTAGGCGGCGAGCCCGACGGCCGCTGGATGGTGGGCGCCGGGGATGTGGCCGAGCACCGGCGCCCACAGGATCATCCCGCCCACGAGCAGCAGCGCGTCGATCAGCCCCCGTACCGGCGCGCTGGCGGCCGAGGCGGAGACCGCCGGCGTGAACAGCGTGCCGACCACGATGACGGTGAAGACGACGATGGCGACCGCGGGGCGGGTGACCCAGTCGAGGGTCCGGTCGATGGGGGCGGGTCGGGTGATCGCCGCCAGCAGATGGGTGGGCATGGCCAGCAACAGCATCGGGGCGACAGCCAGCGTCAACAGGAGTCGCTGGACGAGCAGGGCGGTGAGCGACCAGTGGGCGGCCAGGTCGGACACCGGCCACGTGAGGGCCACCAGGAGCGTGCCGAGGGCGCCGGCCAGCCAACCCAGCTGCCGGCGCGTCGGGAGCGCCCCGGGCCCGTCGATCCGGGCCCGCCGACGCACGGCGAGCGCGTAGCCGGCGCCGAGCAGCCCCACCGCGACCAGCGCGACGAGGTGGAGGTGGAAGTCCCACGGCCCGCTCGTCGCCGCGGCCGTTCCCGCGCCGGCGTTCGGGCTTGAGGCCGCGGCCACGGTCGCCACGGCGGCCACGATCACCATGGCGGTCGCGGCACGCCGGCCAGGTGGGGCGGGCATGGCGGGTGGGTGCCCTGAACGCGACGCCTACGCTGACGGCGATGGAGCGCGTCGACCGGCTCGAACGGCTCACGGACCTGGTCCTCGTGCTCTTGCGCGAAGGGTCGGCCCGATCGTTGCGCCAGATCGCCCTGGAGGTTCCCGGGTACCCGGAGCGGGCCGAGGCGAGGCGCCAGGCGTTCGAGCGCGACAAGCGGACGTTGCGCGACGAGGGCGTCGAGATCACCACCGAGAAGATCGACGGTCCCGACCAGGTCGGGTACCGGATCCGCCCCGAGGACTTCTACCTGCCCGACCTCGACCTCAGCGCCGAAGAGCAGGCGGCCCTCAACCTGGCCGTAGCCGGGGTCCACCTCGGCGATCCTAGCGGGAGGGACGCGCTGTGGCGCCTGGGACTACCCGGGGCGTCGGCGTCGCCGCCGATCGCCGACGTGCCCGCCCTGCCCGAGCTCCCCGTCCTCTACGAGGCGTTGCGCCGCCACGCCACGGTGCACCTGCGCTACCGGGGCGAGGACCGCCACATCGACCCGGCCCGCCTGTTGTTTCGCCACGGCCGTTGGTACCTCGTCGGCCACGACCGGGACCGCGACGCGCCGAGGGTGTTTCGTGTCGACCGTTTCGAGGCCATGCCGCGCGCCGGCGCCGAGGGCTCGGCCCGCCTGCCCGAGGGCTTCGATGCCGAAGGCGCGCTGCCCGACGACCCGTGGCGCTTCGGTGAGGGACAGCCCGTCATCGTCGACGTGTTGGTCGACGCGCCGATGGCGCGGCTCGTGGTCGAGCGCGACGTGGACGAGGCGGCCGTGGTCGAGCGCCGCGGCGACGGGTCCGTGGTGGTCCGACTGGAGGCCACGAACGTCCTCGCCCTGCGGTCCTGGGTGCTCGGCCTCGGCCGCCACGCCGAGGTGTTGTCGCCTCCCGAGGTGCGCGACGACATGGTCCGCTGGCTCGAGTCGATGCTCGCCGACCCCGGCCCGGTCGTCGGCCCGGCCGCCCGCTCCGTCGTGGGGGAGGGGCAGCCGTGACGGCCGTCGCCCACGGCGCGGGCCAGCGCTTGCGGCGTCTGCTGGCCATCCTCGGGTGGCTGGCTCGCCGCCAGGGCGCGCCGGTGGCGGAGCTCGCCGAGCGCTTCGGCATCACCCCCGACGAGCTCATCGCCGACCTGGAGCTGGCCGCCTGCTGCGGGCTGCCGCCGTACACACCCGATCAGCTCATGGAGGTGATCGTGGACGAGGACGAGGTGGTCGCCCATCTCGGCCCCGAGCTGGCCCGGCCGCGGCGCTTCAGCGCGGCCGAGGGCTTCGCCCTGGCCGCGTCGGCCCGCGCCATCATGTCGGTGCCCGGTGCCGACGCCGACGGCGCCCTGGCCAGCGCCCTCAACAAGCTCGAGACCGTCCTCGGTGGCCGGGACCGGCTCCGGGTGGAGCTGGCCGAACCGAGGCACCTCGCCGCCACCCGCGCCGCGGTGGACGACGGCGCCCAGATCGAGGTCGAATACCTCGGCGTCGGACGCGACGTGCCCGCCACTCGGGTCGTCGATCCCGTCGGCCTTGGCTTCTTCGAGGGGGAGTGGTACCTCGACGGCTACTGCCACCTGGCCGCGGGCATGCGGCGTTTTCGCGTCGATCGCATCCTCGAGCTCCGTCGAACGGGGCGGGCGGCGGACCACGGCGCACCGGGTGCTGGGGAGGCGCCGGCCGGGGCGCCGTTCGTGCCCGGCGCCGACGCCACGGTGGCCGAGGTGGTGGTGGACCGGGCCGGCGCCTGGGCGGCCGAGTCCTTCCCGGTGCTCGGCACCGAGGTCCTCGACGACGGGAAGATCCTGGTCCGCTTGGCGGTGGTCAACCCCGATTGGTTCGCCGGCGTACTGCTCCAGCTGGGGCCGCATGCCCGGGTCGTCGGACCCCCCGAGCTCGCCGAGGTCGGTCGGGCCCTGGCCCGGGCCACGTTATCCCGTTACACTGGATGATATGAAAACCATCGAAAAATACAGAGAAGCCCCGTAGGGCCGCCGGGCGGGCGGCCTCCCTCCCCCGTCGGGGGAACGAGGGCCCTATTGCACGGTGGCGAAGAGCAGTTCGTAGGTGGTCGCCCGGTGACACCGGGGACACGGCGGGAACTTGTAGCCGAAGGCCTGGGCGACGCGCTCGTTGCAGCACTCGCACACGTAAATGCCCCCGACAGTGTTCGGATCGTTCGTCTTCGACATCGGTGGAACCCCCTTGCCCGAGGTCCTCGGAGCGTGGCTCCCGGTCCGCGTTGTGGCGTTGTTGATATCGGGTCTGCGCTGGGGAACCTTGAATCGGACCGGCCGGCGCCCGCACCGCCGGCAGCGCCCGCCGGGCCACGCCACGGTGGGCCTCCGGCTTCCGTCCGGCACCGGTCACTCGCCGCCGCCGCGGCCACGGGAACGTCCACCGGCGCGTGCCGGGAGGGGTCGCAGGTGCTGCGCGTGGCCAAGGTGCCCGTGGGCGGGCACGCCTACTACCTGGATGCGGCCGACGCCCGGTCCTCGGGCGCACCCGAGGAACCGGGGCGCTGGATCGGGGTGGGCCCGGCGGTCCTGGGCCTGTCCGGTGCCGTGGCCGGCCCGGACCTCGTTGCGGTGCTGGCCGGGCGCGACCCGGCCGGCGGGGACGTGCTCGGGCGGGCGCACCACCGGGTGCGGGTGGCCGCTTTCGACCTCACGTTCAGCGCGCCGAAATCGGTCAGCCTGCTCCACGCGCTGGGCGGCCCGGCGGTCGCGGCCGCCGTGGGGGTCGCCCATTGCGCCGCCGTCGACGCCGCCGTGACCTACGTGGAGCACCACGGCGTGGCCGTACGACGGTCGGGGCCCTCGGGGCGGACGACCGAGCGGGCGCAGGGGACGGCGGTGGCCGGCTTCGAGCACCACACGAGCCGTGCCCTCGACCCGCACCTGCACACGCACGCGTTGACGGCCAACCTGGCCCGGGGTCCCGACGGCGCGTGGAGCGCCCTCGACGGCCGAGGCGTGTACGCGCACGCCTCGGCCGCTGCCGCCGTGTACCACGCGCAGCTCCGCTACGAGCTCACCACCCGGCTCGGGGTCGAGTGGGGGCCCTTGGACCGTGGCCGGGGCGATGTGGCCGGCATCGGCATCGAGGCGCGGCGCGCCTTCTCCGTTCGCAGCGCCCAGATCGCCGCCGAATTGGCCGGGCGCGGCTTTGGTGGGCACCGGGCCCGGGACCTGGCCGCCACCCGGACGAGGGCGGCCAAGGACGCGGCGCACCCGCTCGACGAGCTGCGCCGGTGGTGGCACGAACGCGCCGGGGCCGTGGGGCTCGGACCGGCGCATCTCGGCGCCGTCGTCGACCGGGTGCCGAGACGGGTGCCCGACCTCCCCGACCCCGACGCGTTGGCGGCGGTCGTACGCGGCGCGCTCGAGAAGCGTCGCTCCAGTGCCGCGCGTCGCGACGTCGTGGTCGAGGCCGGCCGCGCCCTGGGGGCCGGCGCGCCGTTGGCCTTCATCGAGGGGTTCGCCGACGAGATGGTGCGCGGCCTCGACACGGCGGGCCCGGGCGTGTCCCGCCGTGACGCCCCGGGGGTGGGGGAGCGCCGTTTCGCGCTCGACGCCGGGCGCGATGGCGCCTACCGGTGGGAGAGGGGCCTGCCCGACCACCGGACGCGGGCCGCGGTCGACGAACGGCGCGCCCTCGAGGCCCTCTTGCGCCGCCGTGGCCTGGCGACCGACAGCGGCCTCGGCCGGGGAGCGGCCCGGGCCGTCGGTTTCGGCCGCGACGACGTCGGGCCCGGCGTCGTCGACGGGCTCGGGTTCGGTTAGTGCGCTCGCGCCGACGGCACGATGGGCCCGGCGTCGGCATAGCCCTGACGGACGCCCTGGCCGGCACGGCGCTGGAGCTGGTCGGGCTCGAAGAGCATCCAGTAGGCGTTGCGGGCGTGCTTGCGGGCCCGGTCGACGCATACCGCGGCCAGGAGATCGGGGTCGTCCTCCTCGTTCTCGTGGACGAAGACCTCCAGGACGTGGGTGTTGGTCATGAGCTGCGCGAGCATGATCCCCTGCGAGGCTTCGTGGGCGCAGACCTGGTCGACGGCCGCCCGCCCGGGCATCGCGAGGGCCACCACGATGGCGCAGCCGTCCTCCTCGACGAGCTTCTTGCATTCGACGCCGAGGTCCTTGAACCCGGGCACGGTGCGGCGGATGACCTCGAAGCGCTCACGGTGGCCTGGGCACGACGCCAACTCGTCGACCGCTTCCGCCCCCATGTCGTAGCGGGCGAACATCGTGTCGACCACGCCGATGCGCTCCATGGGGCGATTCTCGCGCGTCCTCGGCGGTTCGCGAGAAGAGACCGCCGTGCTCACCAGCACCACGCGCCTACTCACCATGGGACCGACTGCGGGTTCGACACCACGGCGGGCAGCGGCGACATCGCGCCGTCGGTAGTGTGGGAGAAGCTCCGTGCCTTGCACGACGGCGCGTCGCTGGCCTCCTCGCTGCTGTTCTGACGTCGGGGTCGCGCCGGCCGCTCAGCCCGAGGCGGTCTCTCCGTGGTCACGGCACCGGGCCCGAAAGCCCGCGGGGGTGACGGTGACCGCCAGGCGCCGGCCGCAGACCGAGCAGTGCCGGGGCGGGTCGAGCTCGCGGCCGCACCCCGGACACGTCGTCGACGGCCGACCACACGCGCTGCAGTGGGAGGGGAGGGGATCCGCCGCGTTCACAGCACGGCGCTGAGCGCGCCCACCGGCATGCGCAGGTCCTCGAGCATGCGCAGATCGTCCTCGGGGGCCCGGCCCAAGGTGGTGAGGTAATTGCCGACGATGAGGGCGTTGATCCCCGACGTCATGCCCATGGCCTGCAGGTCGCGCAAGGTGATCTCGCGACCGCCCGCGTAGCGGAGGATGGTGGCCGGCAGGGCCAGGCGGAACAACGCGATCCACCGGATGGCTTCCCACGCCCCGACCGCCGGGCGCTCGCCGAGGGGGGTGCCCGGCCGCGGGTTCAAGAAGTTGACCGGCACCTCGTTCGGCTCGAGGTCGCGCAGCGCCAAGAGCAGCTCGACACGCTGGGCGTCGGACTCGCCCATACCCAGCAACGCGCCGCAGCACAACTCCATGCCCTGGGCGCGCACCAGCCTGCAGGTCTCGGCCCGTTGCTCCCACGTGTGGGTGGTGACGACGTGGGGAAAGAACGAACGCGACGTCTCCAGGTTGTGGTTGTAGCGGTGGACCCCACCGTCGGCCAAGCGACGGGCCTGGTCCTCGGTCAGGATCCCCGCCGACACGGCGACGTTGAGGCCGGTGGCGGCGCGCACGGCCGGCACGAGCTCCAGGAGGCGCTGCATCGTCCGCTCGTCGGGCCCCCGGACGGCCAGGACGATGCAGAACTCGGTGGCCCCCAACGCCGCGGTCTCCTCGGCGGCGCGCAGCACCTCGCCGGTGTCGAGGAAGGGCGTCGCCTTCACGGGGGTGTCGAACGCCGAAGACTGGGCACAGAAGTGACAGTCCTCGGGACATCCCCCGGTCTTGGCCGACACGATCCCCTCGACCTCGACGGTGGGCCCGCGCCAGGCCAGACGGACCTGGTGGGCCAGGGCGGCCAAGGACATCACCGACTCGTCGGGCACCACGGCCAGTCCGGCGAGCGCGTCGTCGGTCAGGGCCTGCCGGTCGTCGAGCAGGGCCGCCGAGGCGGCGGCAATGCGCCGACGCGCCTCGGGTTCGGTCGGGGCCGGGTCGAGGGTCACGGGACAGGCGTCGTCGGGTGCACGCACGGTGAGCGTGGTACGCGTGGGGTCCTGCGGGGAGCGGCCGGGCATCCCGGTACGGTAGCGGGCGCCCCGGACAAGGAGGCAATCACCATGGCCTGGGACTTCGAGACCGAGCCGGAGTACGAAGCGAAGCTCGCCTGGGCCCGTGGCTTCCTGGACGAGGAGATCCTCCCCTTGGAGGCTCTCGAGCCCGATCCCGAGGTTCTCGGCCCCGCGCTGGCGCCGCTCCAGGAGGAGGTCAAGGCCCAGGGGCTGTGGGCGGCCCACCTCCCCCCCGAGCTCGGGGGCATGGGCTTCGGCCAGGTGCGCCTCGGCCTGCTCCACGAAGTCCTCGGTCGTTGCTGGCTGGCGCCGGTCGTCTTCGGGAACAACGCGCCCGACTCCGGCAATGCCGAATTGCTCGCCGTCGGGATCGAACAATCGGGTCGCGAGGACCAGCGCAGCCAGTGGCTCGAGCCGCTGCTCGAAGGGAAGCTGCGCAGCGCGTTCTCGATGACCGAGCCCGGCGCCGGCGCCGACCCCACGCTCATCTCGACCACGGCGGTGCGCGACGGCGAGGAGTGGGTCATCAACGGCCACAAGTGGTTCACGTCCAACGGCTCGGTGGCCGACTTCCTGATCGTGATGTGCGTCACCAACCCCGACGTCCATCCCTACGCCGGCTGCTCCATGGTCATCGTCCCGGCCGATGCGCCGGGGGTCGACATCGTGCGTGACGTACCCACCATGGAGCATCCGTTCGCGCACGCGGGCCGCTTCGGCGGGCACAGCGAGATCCTCTACCGCGACGTGCGCGTCCCGGTGGAGAACCTCGTGGGTCGCGAGGGGGAGGGGTTCCGGTTGGCCCAGCTGCGACTGGGCCCGGGGCGGATCCACCATTGCATGCGCTGGCTCGGCCAGTCCCAGCGCGCCTTCGACATGTTGTGCGAACGGGCCGTGACCCGCCACCTCCACGGCTCGCTGTTGTCGGACAAGCAGTTCGTCCAGGGCTGGGTGGCCGACTCCATGGCCGAAATGTCGGCGGCGCGGCTCATGACGCTGCACGCCGCCTGGAAGATGGACAAGGAGGGCCCGGCCGCGGCGCGGGTCGAGATCGCCATGATCAAGTACTTCGGTGCGGGCGTCCTCTACAACGTCATCGACCGCGCCATCCAGGCCCACGGGTCGCTCGGGTTCTCGACCGACCTCCCGCTCGAGCACATGTACCGCGCCGCCCGGGCGGCGCGCATCTACGACGGGCCCGACGAGGTGCACAAGGTGACCGTCGCCCGCCAGGTCCTCAAGCGCTACGCCCCGGCCGACCCGCCCACCGAGCACGTGCCCACCCGGCGTCGGGCCGCCGAGGAGAAATTCGCCGACCTGCTCATGGCGGTGACGGCCGACGACTGAGGCTCGACGGCGCCGTTCGGTCGCCTCGTTCCCGTCGCCTCGCCGCTCAGGCGGGCACGAAGCGCAGCTCGGCCCGGCGGATGCCGGCGATCACCGACGATGGTGAGCGCTCGACGACGCCGGCCAATTCGATGCCGGCGAAGCGCTCGATCAGGGCTTCGAGCACCACCCTGGCCTCGAGGCGGGCCAAGGCGGCCCCGAGACAGAAGTGGTTGCCGAATCCGAACGCCAGGTGGGGATTGGGTGACCGGGCGACGTCGAGGATCCCCGCACTGGGCCCGAATGCCGCCTCGTCGCGATCGGCCGAGGCGAAGAGCATCAGCACCGGTGACCCGGCGGCGACCGCTATGCCGGCGATCTCGGTGTCACGCGTGGCCGTGCGCATGAACGAGATCACCGGGGTGGTCCACCGCAGCAGCTCCTCGGTCGCGCTCGGGATCAGGTCCGGCTCGGCGCGAAGTCGCGTCCACTGGTCGGGGTGCTCGGCGAAAGCGATCAGGCCGGCGGCGATGAGATTCCTGGTCGTCTCGTTGCCGGCCACGAGGAGCTGGACGAGGAACATGGCCAGCTCCGCCTCGGAGAGCCGATCGCCGTCGACCTCGACGGCCGCCAGCTCGCTGATGACGTCGTCGCCGGGGTCGGCGCGCCGTCGCGTGGACGCGTCGAGGAGGTACGTGATCATCTCGCCCGACAGCGCCTGGCGGCGCTCCTCGGGCCAGTCGGGCCTGGCGCCGGGGATGACCGCCTCGGACCAGTGGTAGCAGCGCTCCCAGTCGTCCTCGGGGAGCCCGAGCACCTTGGAGATGATCTGGAGCGGGAGGGGCACGGCCAAGGCGGCCAGGACGTCGACGCGCTCGTCGGGGGCGATGGCGTCGACGAGGGCCGAAACACGGGCGCGCACCACAGGTTCGAGGGCCCGCACCACCGAGGGCTTGAACCCGGGCTGCACGAGCCGCCGGTAGCGGGTGTGGGCGGGGGGGTCGGTGTGCATGATGGTGGGCGGCGCGTCGTACTCGGTGCCGATCTCGTCGATGAGGATGCCTCGCCCGGCGCAAAAGGTCTCGGCGGCGCTCTCGACGGCGACGACATCGGCGTGGCGGCTCACCGCCCAAAAGCCCCGATCGGCGTTCCAGGCCAGCGGGGCCTCGGCTCGCAACCGGGCGTAGAGCGGGTGCGGGTCGCCGGCGTACAGGGCGGGGTCGGTGAGCTCGGCAGCCAGCGCGCTCCCGGGTCGGTCTTCGGTCGACACCGCGGTCACCTTGCCCCTGTCGCCGCCGACGGCGGGTCGTCGAAGCGCGCGGCGCGCCGCTCGCGCCGCGCCGCGACGCCTTCGCGGAAATCGGGACCGCGCATCATCTCCTCGAGTCGTTCGCCGGCGTCACGGACCGCGCTGGCCGCGTCGCGATGCAGGTCGGTGTACAGCTGCATCTTGGTCGCGGCCAGCGACGCGGGGGAGACCTCGGACGCGAGCCGGTGCGCATAGGCGTAGGCGGTGGCGAGCAGCTCGTCGGCGCCGACGACCTCGTTCACCAGTCCCAGGGCGTGTGCCTCCTCGGCCAGGAAGACGCGGCTCGACAACAACAGGTCCGCCGCCCGGGTCAGGCCGATGAGGCGGGGCAACAACCACGACAGCCCGAATTCGGCCGGTAGGCCGAGGCGACCGTGGGCCGTGGTGAACTTGGCCCCGCTCGCCGCGAAGCGCAGGTCGCAGTAGCAGGCCAGGGCGAAGCCCACGCCGGCGGCGGGGCCGTTCACCGCCGCGATGATCGGTTTGGGGATCCCGAAGTGGTAGGCGAACTCGGCGTCGAACTCGGGCCGGACCCCGTAGCCGGGGGTGGCGATCTCCGGCCCGGTCCCCGGGTCGTAGCCGCCCCGGCGGACGTGGCCGTCGAGGGCCGCGGTGTCCGCGCCGGAGCAGAAGCCCCGCCCGGCGCCGGTGACGACGATGACGCGGACCCCGCCGTCGGCCGCGGCGCGCGCGAGCAGGGCCCGGTACTCGCTGTGCATCCGACCGGTCCAGGCGTTCAGTCGCTCCGGTCGCGACAGCGTGATGGTGGCCACCGCGTCGGCTACGTCGTAGGTGGTCACCTTCAACTCGGCGAGGTCCACCCCGTGTTCCTACCCGACCGGGCCGGGCGGTGCTCGTCGCCGGGCGGGCCGCAACTACTTACTGAGGGCAAAGATCTGTCAAGACAATTGCGGGTTCGTTGTCCACGCGAAGGCCTTCAGATTCTTCGACCGGTTGTCGATTGATGACGTGCACACAAGGAGGTGGGGCGGGGTTTCCGTCGCACCAGGCCCAAGAGGGGCCATCTCACGGATGAGAGGAGCAGTCGTGCGACGGAACAAGAGGACCCTTATCGCCGCCATCGGAGTCGGGGCACTCGTGCTCGCCGGCTCGGCGGCCTTTACCGACCAACTGACGACCACCAACGTGGCCGTCAACCAGAAGGGCAACTTCGCCGGGTACGGAACGCTGAACGTGACCAACGGCAGCCTGGAGGACATCAGCTACACGCTGTCGACCGCGAACCCCCCTGTGGTGACGGGCGCCACTCTCGAGATGTTCGGTGACACCCATCACCAGACCGCTTACATGGGCTTCAACGAAGTCACACCCGGCACTTTCGGTGCGACCGACACTGTCGCGTGCGCCCAACCGGGCGGCAATGGTTACGCGGCCGCCATACCCGGCGATACGGAGTACAACTGCGACCTGACCGGTCTCACGCCGTCGGATCCGACGCCGACGGTCATCAACGACACCGACGTTGCACTGGCCAACACCTAAACACCACGGTACATAGCTGAGAACACCCGAACGGGGCGGTGCGGGCCGATATGGCCCGCACCGCCCCCCTTTCGGGAGGAGGGAGACAATGGGGGGGCGACGGCTTCGATGCATCGGCGCCACCCTGGTCACACTGGCCAGCCTGACCGTGGTGGTGACACTCGCCACCGGTGAGGTGGCGCTGGTCACCACGCACGGGATCAGCATGGAGCCGCGGTTCCATACCGGGGACCTGGCCGTCGTCGTCCCAGGATCGCCCTACCGCGTCGGTGAGATCGTCGGCTATCACAGCCCGCTGCTCGACACCACCGTGCTCCACCGGATCGTGGCCGAGCACGACGGGTTGTTCACCTTCAAGGGCGACAACAACTCGTTCCTCGATCCCCAGAAGCTGCCCGCCTCGGCCATCAAGGGGCGGCTGTGGCTCCACATCCCGCGCGGCGGTGTCGTGCTCGCCTGGGTGCGATCCCCCGTCGTCCTCGGCCTCCTGGCCTTTCTCCTGGTCGCCCTCGGCCTCGGCGCCGGCGCCCGACGCCGCCGGGCACGGGGCCCGGCCACCGGCCCTGGCGCCATCCGATCGGGTCCCAAACATGCCGCCCCCGGCACGGATGCGGTCGGGTGGTGGCCGGTCGGCGTCGCGGTGGCGACGGCGGTGGTCCTCGCCGCGCTGACGCTGGCGTTGTGGTGGCGACCGACCACTCGCCCGAGCGAACAGCCCGTGTCGTACGCGCAGAAGGTGGCCTTCTCCTACACGGCCAGCGCCCCGGCCGGTGTGACCTACCCGACCGGCGTGGTTTCCACCGGGGACCCGGTGTTCCCGAGGCTGGTCCAGACGCTGGAGGTGACGGCCCACTACGCATTCAGCCCGACTACACCGGGCGCTTCGGGGACACCGCTCACGCTGTCGGGCACCATAGGGGCCGACGCCGTGCTCGAAGGCCCGCACGGGTGGAGCAGTCCGCTCAGCTCGGTGGCGCCGGTGATCTTCTCCGGCGCGAGGGCGAGCGTCGCCGTCCCCATCGACCTGGGGCAGATTGCCTCCCTGGAGAACGAGTTCGCCACCGAGACGCGGGTGTCGATAGCGTTCCCCCAGATCGCGATCACGCCGACGGTCCACGTTCACGGGACGCTCGAGGGAGCGGGCGTCGACGCCACCTACGCCCCGTCGCTCACCGTCCCGGACAACGGCCAGGAGTTGGATCTGGGCTCGACCGACGCGGGCGTCGCCTCGGCCCAGTCCGATGAGCTCACCCCGGAGAGCTCCGGCTCGGTCGAGCTTCCGACCCGGGTGCCGGCGAGGATCACGATCTTCGGCCGGCTCCTTACAGTCGCCGACGCCCGTCGTCTCGCGCTCGGCGGGCTGCTCCTGTCGATCCTCGCCGCCATCGGCGCGTGTGTCTGGGTGATCCGCCGCCGGCGGATGGACGAGACGGCCCGCATCCACGCCACCTACGCGCACGACCTGGTCCGGGTCTCCTCGAGCCCGACGGCGCAGGCCAAGCTCGTGGTCGACGTGGAGACCTTCGAAGCCCTGGCCCGCCTGGCCCGGCGTTATGACTGCGTCATCCTCGAGCTCGAGCACGCCGGCGGCCACGCCTACTTCGTCGAGTGCGGCGCCACCATCTATCGCCACGGGCCCGACCCCGCCGCCGGGCTGTCGGCCGTCGACGCCGTGATGGTCGACCCGCTGGACACCGCGGTCATCCCCGCCGTGCCCGCCCACGCCGAACGCGGTCTCTCGAGCGTCCCCGACGGGCCCTCCGACCTGACCTACTACGTGCGCGCCGTGTCCTCCGCCTCGTAGTCGCCCACCGGCGTCGCCCTACACTGCCGTCGGAGCGGGCCGGCTGGTCGCCACGTCGTCCATTCGCCAGAGGGGCCGCCATGCCCGGTGTGGGGTTCATCGCCGCCGGGACACCGACCGCCGTCACCGCGCTCGCCTTCGGCCTCGCCGCCGTGGTGAGCCTGGGCGCCAGCGCCGTGCTCGTCACCCGCCTCGAGCGCGTCGGCGAGCGGCTCGGCCTGTCCGAGGCCATGCTCGGTCTCGGCGCCGCGCTGGCCGCCGACGCCCCGGAGATCACCGCCGCCGCCACCGCCCTCGTGCGTGGCGAGCGCACCATCGGCGTCGGGGTGATCCTCGGGTCCAACGTGTTCAACCTGGCCGCCCTGCTCGGCTTGAGCGCCATGGTGGCCGGCCGCATCCGGATCCATCGCCGAGTCGTGGTCTTCGCCGGCAGTGTGGCCGTGTGGTTCGCGGTGGTGGGACTGGGCACCGCCGCGGGCGTGCCCGCCGGCGTGGGCCTGACCCTCGCCCTCGTCGTGTTCGTCCCGTATGTGTTCGTCTCGGCTGTCTCCCTGGCCACCCTGGTTCGGCTCCCGCTGCCGCCACGCGCCATCGGGTGGTTGCACGTGGCGGTGATCGAAGAGGAGAGCGAACTGTCCGAGGCCATCCATCCCGAGCGCGGCGACTGGCGCGACGCAGTGGCGGCCGGGGTCGCCCTGATGGTGGTGGTCGTGGCCAGTGTGGTCATGGAAAGCGCCGCCTCGTCGCTCGGCTCGCACTTCGGTGTGTCCGAGATCGTGGTGGGCGCGGTGGTGCTCGCCGGCGTGACCAGCCTCCCCAACGCCGTGGCCGCGCTGTACCTGGGGTGGCGCGGGCGCGGGGCGGCGCTGCTCAGCGAGGCGCTCAATTCCAACAACCTCAACGTGCTGCTCGGGCTCCTCGTGCCGGCCACCATCTTGGGCCTGGGGACACCGAGTGCCCCGGTGTACCTGGCCGCCGGCTTCTACGCCGGGCTGACCGTGGTGGCGCTGATCCTCGCCTACTGGGCGAGGGGCCTCGGCCGCGCCCAGGCGGCGGTCGTCATCGCCGCCTACGTCGCCTTCGTGGCCCTGCTCGTCTGGGCCTGAGGGCGGTCCTTCTGACGCCGGCGAGCGCAGCGTCGTCGGCTGCGACACGATGGGGCACCGGGTGCGCCGCACTCGACGAGACGGAGGGGACCATGGCACTGCATCACCGGGCGGGCGTCGGGGAGTCACTGGATTCGGTGTTCGCGCACAGCGACCTGTCGTCGCCGCTGCCCAAGTACCGCTTCCCCGCCAACGAGCGCGAGGCGCGCGAGTCGTTCCAACTGGTGTCCGACGAGCTGCTCCTCGACGGCAACGCCCGCCAGAACCTGGCCACCTTCTGCCAGACCTGGGAGGAGCCCGAGGTCCATGCGTTGATGGACCTGGCCATGGACAAGAACCAGATCGACAAGGACGAGTACCCGCAGACGGCCGAGATCGAGCGGCGCTGCGTGCACATGTTGGCCGACCTGTGGAATGCGCCGGACGCGGCGAACACGGTGGGGACCTCGGCCATCGGGTCCTCGGAGGCGTGCATGCTCGGTGGCATGGCCGCCAAGTGGCGGTGGCGGGCCCGCCGAGCGGCCGCGGGCAAGTCCACGGACCACCCGAACATGGTCTGCGGCCCGGTCCAGGTGGTGTGGCACAAGTTCGCCCGGTACTGGGACATCGAGGTCCGCGAGGTCCCGATGGCGCCGGGCCGCTACTGCATGGACGTCGACGCCATGCTCGAGCGCGTCGACGAGAACACCATCTTCGTGGTGCCCACGTTCGGGGTCACCTACACCGGGGCCTACGAGCCGGTCCTGGACCTGTCCGAGGCCCTCGACCGATTGCAGGCCGACACCGGGCTCGACATCGACCTCCACGTCGACGGGGCCAGCGGGGCCTTCCTGGCTCCCTTCTGCGCGCCACACGTGCAGTTCGACTTCCGGGTGCCTCGGGTGAAGTCCATCTCCACCTCCGGCCACAAGTTCGGGCTGGCCCCGCTGGGCGTGGGCTGGGTGGTGTGGCGCGACGCCGTCGAGTTGCCCGACGACCTCATCTTCCACGTGAACTACCTCGGCGGCGACATGCCGGTGTTCCAGATCAACTTCTCCCGGCCCGCCGGACAGATCATCGCCCAGTACTACGACTTCATCCGACTCGGGCGCGAGGGCTACCGCCGGGTGCACCAGTCGTCATACGACACGGGTCAGTACCTGGCCGCGGAGATCGTGAAGGTGGGGCCCTTCGAGCTGCTGTGCGACAGCGACCCGAATACCGGGATCCCTTCGGTGGCGTGGCGGATCGCCGAGGGGGCGGACCCCGGGTACAGCCTGTTCGACCTGGCCGATCGCCTCCGGGTGCGGGGCTGGCAGGTGCCGGCCTACACGCTGACGGGCTCGGTGTCCGATGTCGCCGTCCAGCGGATCCTGGTGCGCCAGGGCGTGACCCGCGACCTGGCCTCGATCCTGCTTGACGACTTCAAGGACGCCGTGGCCCATTTCGCCTCCCACCCGGTGACCGTCGGCATGCGCGCCGAGGAGGCCGGAGGCTTCAACCACCTGTAGGTCGAGGCGGCGACGACACGCCCGGGCGCCGAGCGCCTACGATCGCCCTGGTCGTCTGGGGGGAACCGATGTTCACATTGCTCTACGCCTGGAACGAGCTCAGGCGCCGCCTGGGCCGGACGTTGGTGACCGCCCTCGGCCTGGCGGCCGGCGTCGGGATCGTCATCGGCGTCATCGGCGTCTCCGACGGGCTGCGCCAGGCCCAGGACAAGGCCCTGTCGCCGCTGTCGTCGGTGGGCACCGACCTCGTGGTCACCCGGACGGTCCTCCCCACCAACACGGCGGGCACCTCCGCGTCGGCGCCGCAGCCCCAGACCCCCGGGGGCGACCTGCTCAAGCAGGGCGGCTCGTTCTTCGGCAGCGCCGGGGGGGCCTTCGCCAAGCTCAACGCCCAGGACGCGGCGGACGTGTTGAGCTCGAACTCGTCGGTGATCACCGACCTGTCCAAGCTCGGTCCGCCGGGCACGCAATTCGTCCACGACTTCTTCCTGGCCGGCACCTTGATCACCTTCCCCCAGCAGTCGCTCTCGGTGGTGTCGTCGATCAAGGGCGTCGAGTCGGCCGTCCCGGCCCTGTCGCTCCAAGCGCAACACGAGACGGG
>Ga0181536_10003896_pt1 | contig 16071 bp, 13 predicted proteins | sample PEATcosm2014_Bin_41_FD_121105 | JGI IMG/M metagenome (GOLD analysis project Ga0181536, IMG submission 121105) | Peatland microbial communities from MTU Mesocosm Facility, Houghton, MI, USA - PEATcosm2014_Bin17_60_metaG | ecosystem: Environmental > Terrestrial > Soil > Wetlands > Peat | place... | reverse complement strand
CTCCGCGCCGGCCGTCACCGTCCTCAGGCAAAAGCCGAAATCCCCATAGATCGGCGCCGCAACATCGCGGGTTCGTACTTGGGCGGTTTTCGTACGCCTCACGGCATCCGAAAACCTTCACCATGGCGGTCGATATAGGACCAAAGGACACCTCTCCGAAGCGGCCGTTTAATTTCACTCTTCGCCGGCGGCAGTGCGCCCATTTTGGTCATTCGGTCGCACTGGCTCGCTTCTTGAAAGCAGACATTACGGCGGGGAGGGCCTTCGACCGCTATGGTGAAGGGTTTCGGACGCCGGCCCCAACACGACATCGCGTGCCGCCGCGGGGCCGGCGTCCGAAAGCGTCCCAAGGAGGAAACCGCGGGCAGGATGGGCTCTGTTTGGCCGGGCGCGACCTATGGGGAATTGAAGGTCACGGACGGCTCGCCTTCATCGCCGCGGGGGCCAGTGGCCTCGGTCTTGGCGGTTTGGACGAAGACGACGGGCGCGTTTGACCTTGGACGTGTGGGGGTTTGGCGCGACCGCGGTGCCGGGAGAGGGCCAGTGGGCCAAGCGAAGACAGCGCCCGTCTGTTCTGACGCGCGGCCGGAGTCGAAGAAGGTCGGCGTTGCGAGGGACGAAGCGCGGCGCCGCTCATGAGGTGTCGATCCTGATTGGGGTCGGAGACGGTGAGCGCGCAGGGCGCAGGCCTTCGAAGGTTTCGATGACGATCATCCGGCCGCCGCAACACTCGGGATCGCGCAGCTTGTCAGAGCGACACTCACCGAGCCAAATACCCGCCATCGATAGCGAGGACATGGCCGGTCACGATCTTTGCGGCAGGCGAAGCGAGATAGACGACGCCCGCCGCGACTTCGGTCGTCTCGGCGAACCTGTGCAGCGGCATCAGTTCGAGGATTTTCCGTGACATTTCCGGATCGTCGAGCAACGTCTTGGTCAATTCGGTCCGGACCCAGGTGGGCGCGATGGCGTTGACACGAATTCCGCGCGGGGCCCATTCCACGGCCAAGCCCCGCGTGAGATTGACGAGACCTCCCTTGCTCGCGTGATAGGACGCGATCGGATAGATTCCTCCGCCTGAGAGGCCCATGATCGACGCGATGTTGATGATGGCGCCGCCGCCATTTGACGTCATAGGACCCGCCGCCTCACAAGAGCAGACGAAGGCGGCGTTCAGATTAACCTCCATCACTTCGCGCCACACTTCGATGCTCGTCTCGACAGCCGGAGTCCGCCGCACGAGCGCGGCGTTATTGACCAGGATATCCAGCCGGCCGAAGCGATCGAGCGCGGCGGCAAAGGCGCGTTTGACGTCCTGCGTGTTGGCGACGTCGGCGACGAGCGCAAGCGCCGTCCCGCCTTCGGCGACGATCGCGTCGACAGCGCTCCGTGCGGCGTCCTCGTCGCGGTCGAGGATCGCGACCCTTGCGCCGACCTTGGCCAATAGCGAAGCGGTCTCCCTGCCGATTCCCCGTCCGCCGCCGGTGACGATAGCGACCTGATCGCGCAGCGAGAATAATTGCTCCAACGTCGTGGACATTTTCGTCATCTCAATGGATCGCCGCATACATGATCTTTTCTTCCGTAGCTTCCGAAGATGAGAATTCCTCGACGATACGTCCTTGCCTTGCCACGAGGATGCGATCGGACAGGCTGAGGATTTCAGGCAGATAGGAGGAGATGACGACGACCGCGATCCCCTGCGCCGCGAGCGAGCGGATGAAGTCGTGGATCTCCTGGATCGCGCCGACATCAACGCCACGCGTCGGCTCGTCAAAGAACACCAGCTTCGGGTTCTGCACCAGCGATTTGGCGACGACGACCTTCTGTTGGTTTCCGCCGGAGAGCTCGACGATCCGCGCGCGGGCGTTGATCGCTCTTATCTTTATTCGCTTTATCCACTCAGTCCCGACGCGCGTCTGTTCCCGCGTCGACAGCAGCACAGTCGCGCCCTCCGGCGTCGCGAGCCTACCGACATAGATGTTCTCATCGATACGCATCGTTTCGAAGAAACCGTTGAGCTTGCGGTCCTCGGTGACGTAGGCGATGCCGTCGGCGATGGCCTGACGGGGTATGCGGTAGCGGATCGGCTTTCCATTTAAGTATATCATGCCGCCGAAGATGTAGTTACGCTTCAAGACCCCGGCGACAACCTTGGCGACTTCCGTGCGGCCCGAGCCAACTAGGCCGGCAATTCCGGTTATCTCTCCGGCATACACCGAGAACGACATGTTCCTGACCATCTTGCCCATGATGACGTTCCGGACGGACAGGACCTTGTTTTTTCGCTTCTGCGTCTTCTCCGGCCCGCGCGCCTCACCGTAGTACGTCTGCGCAAGATCGCGACCCACCATATGGCGAACAAGTATCTCGCGGTTAAGGTCCTTCGCCGGTCCCATATGAACGCGCTCGCCGTCGCGCAGCACCGTCACGCGGTCCGCCAATTCGAGCGCCTCCTCGAGCGCGTGGGATATGAAAATGATCGCCACGCCCTCTCCTTTCAGACGGCGGACCAGATCGAAGAAGTGCAGCTTTTCCTCTGGCGTCAACGTCGCCGAGGGCTCGTCGAAGATGATAAGGCGGGCGCGATAATAAACCGCACGCGCGATCTCGACCATCTGCTTTTGCGCCGCGCCCAAAGTCGACACCACCGCCGTCGGATCGACATGAAAGTTCATCGACTGGAGAACCTGCTGCGTGGCGATATACATGCCGCGCAGCCGGGTAAGGTATTTCTCCCGCCCGAGAATGATGTTCTGCCCGACCGTCATGGTTGGTATCAGGCTTGTTTCCTGATAGACCATCACTATCCCCGCACTAAGCGCGTCGGCCGGCGTTGTGAACACCTGTTTTTCGCCGTCAAGAAATATATCGCCGGAAGTTAGCGAAATGGCACCGGCGATAGCCTTGGTAAGGGTCGATTTGCCGGCGCCGTTCTCGCCGACGAGCCCGTGGATTTCACCGCGGTTGACATCGAAATCGACCTCGCTGATCGCTCGGGCGCCTTCGTATATCTTGGTTCCCTTCACCACTCGAAGCATGGGTTCGCCATCATGCCCAACGTTCATTGCGACTTTCCTCCGGCCGCCCGCACAAGTTTGACAATTTTGCTGCTGCCCTTTGATGTTACATAGACATCGCCATCGTGCTCCGCGACGCCGGTGATCCCGTGACACGATCCGCCGACTCGGCTGTGCAGGCTGGACTGGGGCTCGAAATCCTCGTCAAGGAAAATCACGAGACCATACGAGCGCGGCGGCGCCCACGCCTTGAGGCTGCCGTGCTTCCGAAGTCCGCCGCCTTGGACCGGCTCGAGATAATGGAACTCCGATCTGAGCGCGGGCGAGATCCAGTACGCCGGATCGATCGTCTCCATCATCTTGCGCCGATAGGAATCCTCGGTCAGCACGAAATCCACCAGTTGGGTCCGAAGGGCGAACATCGCCAGGCAATAGCCGGGCCCGAACGGCCTGATGCGCGCGGGGTAGCCGGGCAGATTTCCCGCCACCGCGTTAGGCCGCGACGGCTTCGAACCCGCCCTCGACAGGGGCACTCGCAGCAGGCAGTGCGACCATGCTTCCGAGATGATGAGCGATTGGCCGTCCGTGCCGAAGCAGACGCCGTTCGGATAGGCGAGCCGCGATTCGAGCACCTCGATCTGACCTATTTTCGGATCGACGCGGAGCAACCGGCCGCTCCTCCGCTTCTCCATTAGGTCGTAGACCCAACGATCGGGCGTATTGTCGAGCGATCCGTCGCAGACGTAGATTACGCCCGCCTCGTCTACGACCACCGAAGTCGGACATTTCAGTCCGTCCGGACCTTCAAATCTAAGCAGCCTCCCGTTCTCCGGCCCACCGGCGAAGGCTATTCCCTGCCCCGCGACGCAGACAACGACCCCGCCTTGTGGATGCGAAGATAATCCCGTCGCCAATCCGTCGAACTCCGCGACGGTCGTCTGATCGGCAAAATCCGCATTGGAGAATCGAATAAGCCTGTGACCGCTGGTGACGTAGACGGAGCCATCATTGGAAAAGGCGATATCGTCCGGCTCGTTGATCGCCGCGTTGACGACCGGACATTCCTCGAGCCGCGAATTGGGGCGCGTGGGACCATCCAGAACCGGATTGGCGAGGCGGTCCCGATTACGGAACACTATCTCATTGATTACATCGATGACCGCACTGCTCACTGAGTGATCCTCCTCGGCGCCAAGGCACGGAACGCCGGACTATCGTTTGCCCCAATATGCCGTCGGCCCGTTCCATTCCGGATCGGCGTCCGGCAGCTTCACCCGACCGATCCGATCGTTTGAGAGGCCGCCGATATAGAGGTAGCCGCGCTCCTCGCGCATCGAGGTCACGGACGGATGCGACTTGCCGCCGATGTCGCCGAGCGTCTCGAGGATCGATCCGCTCTCGTCGAACTTCAAGACGCAGCCGTTGTTGATGTTCGGATAGAGCCATTCGTCGTCCGGGATGCGCTTGATCATGCGCCTCCTGAACTCCGGATACTCCATCGCAAGGTCATGGGCCGGCGTGCGCAGGCCAACCAGCGCCAGCCAGTAGCGGCCGTCCGACGCTCGATTTATATTGTCGGGCATTCCCGGCAGATCGCCGATCAATGTCTCGAGCTTTCCCGCTTTGGGTCCGGCGATCCAATAGCGCTCGATTCGGCAGGGCCAAGTCAGGGCGAAAAGAATCGACTGTCCGTCATGCGCGACGCAGACGCCGTTCGGGAATACCTGGTCGCGGAGCAGCGTTCTCGTCTTGTTCGTCGCGGGATCGAAGACGATGATGCGTCCGTTGCCGCGCCCTTCCAGCGCGTCGGTCGCCCAAGTAGCGGCGGTGTAGCGCAGAGTCGCTTCGCTGAAGTAAATCTTTCCGTCAGGCGCGATGTCTAGGTCGTCTGCGAGCACCAGTCGGGAATCGTCGCGTATCTTGCCGAAGGTGCGGTTCGTCTCGTCGGTGAGCTTATATACAGAGCGGTCGGGCCGCACGCCATATACGCCCATTCCCCCGATGCAGATGATGAGATTGTCGTCGCGATCGAAAGCCATTCCTAGCGGCCGCCCGCCCGTCCGGGCGAAGATTTCCTGAGTTTTGAAACCTTCGCCGCTGAACCGCCAGATAAAGCCCTCGCGCGTGCCGCAATAGAGATTGCCGGCGCGATCGAAAATGACGTCTTCCGGCCCATCGAGCTTACCGAGGCCGATCGCCTCGGCGTCGCGCAGGCGGTTGTTGAGCGAGAGGGGCGAGCCGCCGCCGGGCGAAATGTCGCGCCTTTGCCCCAGCTTGAAATAGGTCGGCACGACATAAATTTTATCGATAGCCTTATTGCGGTTGCGCGACCATTTGACGTCGATGCCGACCGCCAACAGCATCATGAATCCGAGGAAGGTCCATGTCGCGCCGCCGACCAACCCGAAGCGCACCAATCCGTTGTTGAGCACTAGCACTATCGTCGCGCCGATCAGCGCCTGGGCGACCGTCCCCTTGCCGCCGGACAGGTTGACGCCGCCCAGAACGACTGCGGTGAGCGCGAGTATTTCCATGCCCACGCCTGTGTCAGAAGTCGGACTGTTGACCCGCGCCGCATAGAACACCCCACCGAGTGCCGCAAGTATGCCGGCGACGACGTAAGTCAGGAAAAGATGCCACTCGACCGGAATGCCCGCATGGCGCGCGGCGCGCCGGTTGGAGCCGATGGCGGCGATATACCAACCCGGTCGACCGCGGCTGAGAAAGACATGTCCGACGATAGCGACCAGCGCAAGAATCAGGATGTTGGACGGCGCGCCAAGGACGCTGCCGCCACCGAGCCAATCCCATATTCGGCTGTCGCCCAGCGAAAGCGCCATTCCTAGCGAATATTGCAAGATCAGCAGATTGACTATGGCCCGAAAGATGAGCATCGTCACGAGCGTCGTCAGGAAGGCTCCAAGCCCCACGAACCCGATCAGGAAACCGTTGACCGCGCCCATGAGTCCGCCGCCCGCGAGCGCCAGCACGATGGCGACTGGCGCCGGCAATCCACACATATTGAACATCGCCAGCGCAACGAAATTCGCGATGGCGAAATTCGCGCCGACGCTGAGATCGATGCCGCCGGAAATAATTACGATGGCCTCCGCTATCGCAACAAACCCGAATTCGCCGAATTCGCGACTGGTCGCGACAATGTTTCCGCCCGAAAGATAGCCCGGAATGAGAAGCGCGAAAGCCACGATCACCGCGATAGCGGCTGTGAAAGGCACAATCGGGTCCATCCACCGCTTCTGCAGTAATTCTCCGACGAATAGCTGGGGCGACCACTTGTACTGCAGGCGCAGTAAGCATTCCCCGAAGCTGCTGTCAGCCATTCGATCCATCCCTAATTCTCTTGCAAGCGGCCGCGCAACGCGCGCGGCCGCGCCTGGATGTCGCGCCTCCCGATCAAGTCTACGTCAATAAGGCTTGCCGTCCTTTGGAATGTCGCTGCAGCGCGCGTGATCGATATTGTCCTTGGTCACCCAGAACCAAGTCGAGTAGGATGCGACACTGTGCGAACCGGGCTTCTCGCCCGACATCATCAGGGCCTTCGCCATCACAACCACCTCGCGGCCTTGGTTCCACGCTTCCCAATCCAAATATTTGTCGATTAGACCAGCCTTCACCGCGTCGCAGCCTTCGCGATAACCGCCCCCGTTGCTGTATACGATGACCTTACCCTGAAGCCCGGCTTTCTTCACCGCCTCGGCGCCGCCAATCGTCATGATGTCGTAGGGGCCGAAAATCGCGCAGACATCTGGATGCTGCTGGAGCACGGCGGTCGTGATGTCGTAGGCCTTCGTGGCTTCCCAATTCGTCGCCTGGCTCGAAACGACCTTGATGGTGGGGTCCTTTGCGAACTCCTTCATCAGCCCGTCGACCATGTAGACGTTCTGGGCCGCCGTAAGTTCGCCCTGCAGAATCACGACCTTCCCGGATCTGCCGCTGTCTTTTCCGCAATCCTTGACGATCTGCCTGCCCGTCTCCAACCCCTGGTCGATCCAATCGCCGCCGACGTAACCGTCGCTAAGCGCATTCGACATCATGCTGAGCTGAATGACGTAGATTCCAGCGGCCTGCGCCGCTTTGATCTGCTTCACTAGCAACTGGACGTTAAGGTTCTGCGCAATGATCACGTCGGGATGGTCCGCGATGAGGCCTTCAAAAGCCTGAGCGTCGGCGACGCTGTTCCAGGCCGGGTCATGGACCGTGTATTTCATGTGGTTGTGTAACACCTCGCTGCGGATCACATATTCCCATGTGTCCATCAGGGGCGCTCCAAGCGTCATCGGCAGGAAGGCGATCGTCTTGCCCTCCAACGCCTTCGCAGAAAGATCATGCAATTCAGTGCCGGCGTCCGCCGCGATCGCCGGCATCGCGAACAGGCCGATCACCCCCGCAATCATCAAGCCAAGCGGCTTTGCCAGCCGTTTGCATTGGGTCATGAGAAACATTGTATCCTCCCAAAGTGACGCGCCTTGATTGTCGGATCATGTCGAGGAAGGCGCCGCCTCTACAGATCTCCTTGCCGAGCTGTCTCCTCGTCTCTTGGATGCAGCTTTCGATCCAGAGCAATGGCTCCGAGAAGAACGACGCTCTTCACGATGTCCTGAACGTCGCCCTGGACGTTCAAGAGGATCATGGCGTTCAGAAGCGTGCCGATGAGCGCTGTTCCTGCCAGCACGCTCACGATGGATCCGCGACCGCCGCTGAGACTGACCCCGCCAAGGACCACGATCAGCAGAACGTCGAATATGAGGCTCGAATTATAAATAAGCGTGTCGATCGAGGCGATGGTCCCTGCTGTGACCAAGCCCGCCAGAAATGCGACCGTCGCTGAGAAAGCGTATTGTCCGATCGACAGGACGCGCACGGAGACGCCCGTCAGGCGAGCGGCCTCGGAATTGTCGCCAAACGCATAGACGAATCGGCCCGCGCGCGTGCGGGTCAGCATCAAGTGCCCGATAAGCGCCGCAACCGCAAAGATCAGCACCGGAACTGGCAGGCCAAAGATGTCGCCTTGACCGAGAGCGATCAGGAAATCCTGGCCTGGCGGCATATAAGTGATGATTTGGCCGAGCAACACCCAGCGGCCGACTCCATAGACGAAAAGCCCGGAGGCCAGCGTGGTGAAAAGCGCCGGAATCCCGATAATGGAAATAGCGAACCCGTTGAAACAGCCGACGATGAGAGCCAAGCCGAGACCGAGGCCAAGGCCGGCGGCAAGACCGTATCCAACTCCGATCAGCTTCAGGGACCAAGCGGCACAGACCGCCATGACCGCGACTTGAGAAAGATCCAGCCCCCGGCCGATGACCACCACCGTCATGCCAACGCCGAGGATCCCGAGAACGGAAACGGTGCGCGCCAGGGTCGAGACGTTCGCAAGACTGAAGAAGCCATCCACGAAAATGGCGCAAAGCACGAAGATCACGATCGTCGTCCCGAAGACAAGCGTCTCCTGACGGATGTTCTTCAGGCGGAAGGCGGCAGGTTCGGCTGTCGCCACCTCGCTGCCCTTGCCTGATCCCATTGAAACTTCATGTATCATTTTTGCTACTGCTTTGAGACAGAACGAAAATACGGCGCCAGCCTCAGACGAGCATGGCCATCGGCTCCTCGATCAGCGCCTTGAATTTCGATAGAAGCTGCGCCGCAGTCGCCCCGTCGACCGCGCGGTGGTCGGCGGACAGCGTGACCGTCATGACGGTCGCCACCGCCGGAGCGCCATCGCGAACGACGACCCGCCGTTCGGCGGCGCCCACGGCCAGGATCGTCGCTTGCGGCGGATTGAGGATCGCGGCGAAGTTCCTGACGCCGTACATCCCGAGATTCGAAACGCTCGCGGTTCCGCCCTGATATTCCTCCGGCCGGAGCTTGCGTGCTTTCGCCCGCGCCGCGAGATCCTTCATCTCGGTCGAAATCGTCGACAAAGTCTTGGTCTCGGCGCGCCGGATAATCGGCGTGACGAGACCGCCGAGGATCGCGACGGCAACGCCGATATCCGCGTGCCGATGGCGCAACAGGGCTTCCTCGGTGAAGGACACGTTGGCGTCCGGAACGCGTGCGAGCGCCAGCGCCAGAGCTCTGACGACGAAGTCGTTCACCGACAGACGGATGGCCTGCCCCTCGCCATGTTCCACCGCCGCCACGCCGTTGAATCGTTCCTTCAGCTCGAGCAAGTCGTCGATCGCGCAGTCGGCGGAAACATAGAAATGAGGAACGGTCCGCTTCGCATCCGAAAGGCGACGCGCAATCGTCAGCCGCATGGAATCATGCGCGACTTCCTCGAAGCCTCCGGGCTCGAATAAGCCGGCGGCCTTGCCGGCGTCCGAAGCGAGCGTCTGCGGCGAAACCGGTCCGGCGAGCCGGATATTCGCCGGCGCGACTGCCGGCGTCGTCGCTTTTCTCGCCGCGAGCGCACGGAAGGCCGGCGCAGCGGTCACATCCCGCTCAATGATGCGGCCATGGGGGCCGCTGCCGTCGATCGACGCCGCGTCGAGGCCGGCTTCCGACATCAGCCGACGGGCGATCGGCGAAGCAAATAGGCGGATTGCATCCGAGCCGTTCGCGCCTTCGGAAGAATGGCTCTGCGAAGGCGGCGTTGGACGGGCCGCCGAGAGTTCCTGAGACGAAGCATGGGCGGATCCGTCCGCCGCGGCGATCGGCCGGATGGGCTCGATCGTTTCGGCGGCTGTCCGACTCCGCGCAATTTCGCCGCAAGCCGCCTCTTCTTCGCTGGCGATAATCCCGATCACCTCATTCACCGGGACGTCCGGCGAGCCGGCGGGAACGAGGATCCGCACGAGGACCCCCGCGGTGGTCGCCTCGACATCCATAGTCGCCTTGTCCGTCTCGACTTCCGCGATGATCTCGCCCGAGCGAACTTTATCGCCGATGGCTTTCACCCATTTGACCAAGCTGCCCTTTTCCATGGTCGGCGAAAGCGCTGGCATAAGAATGTCGGCTGGCATGCTTATCGGAACTCCGCTAGCGAGTCGTCCGGTTAGGATCAGCGGTAGCAGGCGCGACGAATCGCATCGGCGATCGCGTCCTGGCTTGGAATGACGGCGCGCTCGAGTTTGTCGTTGTAGGGCATTGGAACTTCGAGGGCGCCCAGGCGCTCGATCGGAGCGTCGAGCCAGTCAAAGGCCAGTTCGCTGATCTGAGCCGCGATTTCGGCGCCGAGGCCGCCGGTTCGCCAGGCTTCGTGAACGACGACGCAACGATGCGTCTTCTTTATGCTTTCGATGAAGCAATCCATGTCGAGCGGGCGAAGCGTGCGCGGATCGATCACCTCGACAGAAATGTTCTCCCGGGAGAGGACCTCGGCCGCCGACAGCGCCCGCTCGACCATCGCTTGGGTCGCTATGACGGTAACGTCCGCGCCGCGGCGCTTGATATCAGCCTTTCCGATTGGGATCTCGTAAGGCGCCTCGGGTACCGGCGCGGCTTGACCGAGATAGAGCAGTTTGTGCTCAAGGAACATCACCGGATTGTCATCGCGAATCGACGAGATGAGAAGGCCCTTAGCGTCGTAAGGCGTCGACGGCGCCACGACGACGAGCCCCGGAACATGGGCGAACCAGGCTTCGAGCGACTGGGAATGTTGGGCGGCGAGCCGAATTCCGCCGCCCTGAGGACCGCGGAACACGACCGGCACCTTGGGGGCGCCGCCCAGCATGAACCGCAGCTTGGCCGCCTGATTGACGATCATGTCCATCATCAGGGTGACGAAATCGAAGATCTGAATTTCGGCGATCGGCCGGCGACCGCAGATCGCCGAGCCGACGGCCGCGCCCGCGATCCCCATTTCGGAAATCGGCGTGTTCATCAGGCGCGCGCCGCCGAAGCGATCGATGAGCCCACGGGTGACGCCGAACGTGCCGCCGATCCGGCCGACGTCTTCGCCGAGAATGAAGACGCGCTCGTCTCGCTCCATTTCCTGCGCCATCGCCTCTTTGATGGCTTCGAGGTAGGTGAGCGGCCGATCGCCCGGCGGGGGCGGCGGGCTCGCCGCCTTGAAAGGCGCCGAGACCGACTGCAGCAGGATGCCGACGTCGGGCTCGGGCGACGCGTTGGCGAAGGCGACCGCCGCGTCGATCTCTCGATTGGCCTGCGCCGTCATGGCCTCGAACTGGGCGTCCGTGAGGGCGCCGCGCTCCTTCAACATCGCCACGCACCGCGTAATCGGATCGGCGGGGCCTCCCGCCGACCACGCGCGCTCCTCGTCGGCCTCGCGATACTGGGGCAGGTTCGCCCGCATCGAGTGGTCGCCGTGCCGATACGTGATGGCTTCGATGAGGGTCGGCCCCTCGCCCGTCCGGGCCCGCGCCAACGCCACGGCCGCCGCCTCGTAAACCGCGACCACGTCGTTGCCGTCGATGGTCTCTCCGGGAACCCCGTAGCCCGCGGCGCGCGCCGCGACCGACCCACCGGCGGTCGCTTCCCTGAAGGGCGTGGAAAGCGCGTACTGGTTGTTTTCGCAGATGAAGACGACCGGCAACTTCCAGTTGGCGGCGATGTTGAGCGCCTCATGGAACAGGCCTTCATTCGCTGCGCCGTCGCCGAAGAAGACGACCCCCGCGTCCTTCCCATTACGCTGCTTGGCGGCGAGAGCGGCTCCGACGCCGAGGCCCATGCCGGCCCCGACGATGCCGTTCGCGCCGATGATGTTGAGGCCGAAATCGGCGATGTGCATCGATCCGCCGAGCCCCCGACAATATCCGTCGCTACGGCCGAGAAGCTCCGCCATCATGCGATCGACGTCTGCGCCCTTGGCGATGCAATGCCCGTGGCCGCGATGGTTGGAGGTGACGAAGTCCTCCGCCGCGAGCGAAAAACAGGCCCCCGCCGCGATCGCCTCCTGACCGGCCGAGGAATGCGCCGTGCCTTTCACGGCGCCTTCCAGAAAGAGCTGCGTGACCTTCAGTTCGAAGGCCCGAATTCTCATCATGGTGTTGAGGAGCTTTCGCAGATCCTCGTCGCCCAACGGCGGCGCGTTGCGCGCGCTCGCGCGCACGACGGCCTGTTCCGGCGCGCGGGCGTGTTGCTTTCTCTCGGCGACCCGCTGCGGCAGACCTGTCGAAGCCGCGCCCTCCCGACTTTTCGCCATCGAGTTCTTCACGATCGCTCCTCTGCGCGCCCCCTCGACGCCGCTGGCACGGGACGCCGCGGTCGTTCGACTCGGCATCAGGCGGTGGATTGCACGCGTGGGTGCTCGTCGTTTCCGTCCCGCCTCGCGTCCCCCTGCCGTTACGGCGGAGACATCGTTGCCGTCAAAGTTGATGAATTCAGCTCTAAGCACAAGAACAATCTACCTATGGAAGAAATACGCATTCCTTATAGCTCCTCGTTCAGAGCGAAATGCGGCGGCCGCGCGCGAGCGAATTCGCGCGCCTCCTCGGGGTCGGTTCTGGGAAGCGGGCAAGCCCGTCCGGTCGGCGCCTGCGGGCCATGCGCCGGAAACCTCGATCGAAGCGACCGCGGGCACGTCGCGCCGCCGTAACGGCGCGCTTGCGAACAACGATCGAGGGCTCTCGGTCTTCATCGCCGGGTCGAGGGTCGGCGAACAGCGGCGGCGCGAAGGATGATCGCGCGGGAAGCCCGGCTCGGCCTCGCCGGCGACGGCCTTGAAAGGCCCTTCGATTTCGCTCCCCGCCAAGGCGAGGGGGGCTCTGCGACTGCGGACCTCGCTCAGCGGGGTCTTTGTATGATTTCGACAGTGACGCCGTCCTCCATGCGCAGATACGCGACGACCGCACCCTGGTTCGGACCGCCTTTGACATTGACCAAAGGGGGGGCGATGGGAAAGACCGCGAACGCCGCCGCCGCCGCGACGACCTCCTCGACGTCGGTTACGTCGAACGCGATATGCGCGAAGCCCACGTCACAAGGGCGCAGGCGAAACTCGCGGCGGTCGGCAGGCGCCAGATATTCAATCAATTCAATTACATGATCGCGGCCCAGGAGATAGGCGATGTCCACCTCGGCGCCGGGCACGCCGGTGATCGTCTCAATCACCTTCGGATCGCGCGTGGCCCGCGACTTCAATGCGAAGTCGAAGACTTCGACGAAAAAGGGAATGGTCCTGTCGAGACTCCTGACGGTGAAGCTCGTGTGGTTGGTTCCGACGATCATCCCGCGTGGCATTGCGCTCCCTCCATGCCGCCAATCCGCGTCCATCAGTAGTCGGATCGGCCGCCGGTCAAGTCGAACGTGGCTCCGGTGCTGAAGGACGCCTCCCGCGAAGCGATCCAGGCGACCATCGAGGCCAACTCCTCGGGCGTACCGAAACGGCCCATGGGAATTTTGGCGAGAAGCGTCGCGACGTAATCTTTCGGCCAACCGTCGAGAATTGCAGTGACGATCGCCGCCGGGGTGACGCAATTCACGCGAATGTCCGTTCTCGCCAGCTCCCTGGCCAAGGTCTTCGTCAACCCGATCACCCCGGCCTTTGAGGCGGCGTAGGCGACAATCGATGGGCTCGCCTCCTTGCCTGCGACCGACGAAATATTGATGATTCTGCCATAGTTTGTTCCAAGCATGGTCGGGACGATCGCGCGGCAGCAGATGAATACTCCTGTGAGATTGATGTCGATGACCCTGCGCCAGTCGCCGAGGTCCAGTTTCCAGGTCTCGCAATTCGGGCCGGCGATCCCGGCATTGTTGACGAGAATTGAAATTGTGCCGAATTGAGCGAGCGTGTTCTCGACGGATTGCCCCACCTGGCGTTCGTCGACGACGTCCACTTGGCGCGTGTGCACGCGGCCGAGCCCGCCCAATTCGGCCGCGGCGACTTGCAGCGCCGCGGCGTCGCGATCCCAAAGGCTGACGTTCGCGCCGTCCTGCAGCAGGCGTTTGGCGACCGCCCGTCCCAACCCTTGAGCGCCTCCGGTGACGACCGCCGTGTCGCCCTTAAGATCAACTCCCATCCTCGCCGCTCCTCGCCCACGTCGCCGGTCATCGCCCATTTGCGATGCCGCGATTTGGCGACACGATAACGGCGTGCCAGCCATCACCACAAAGACAATTGGATAATTGCTACCAATCTCGTAGGTTATGGCTCGCCCGCCGCGGGCGCCTCGGTCGGAGGGGACATGGATCTTCGCCAGCTGGAATATTTTCTGCATGCGGCGAATACGCTGAACATCACCCACGCCGCGCTGAGGGGAAATGTCTCGCAGCCCGCACTCAGCCGTCAGCTGCGGCTCCTGGAGGAAGAGCTCTCGGTTCGTCTGTTCGAACGCAAGGCGCGCGGCGTGGTGCTGACGGAGGCGGGCGTCCGCCTGCGCGACAGAGTGCGGATTCTGCTCGGAGACGTCGACCGAATTCGAGAAGAGGTCATGAACTTCGACGGCGAGCCGAGAGGCGTCGTGCGATTCGCCGTTTCGAATTCGCTCACGCGCATGCTGACCCATCTCGTCGTCGCTGACTTTCAAAACCGCTATCCGCTGGTGCGGATCAGGATCGCGGAAGGCACGTCCATGACGATCCGCCAGACGCTGGTCTCGGATCAGGCCGACGTGGCGCTGATGTCGGACCGGGAGCCTAGGGCGTCGCTTCTGGTCTATCCGTTCGTCACGGAAAGTCTGTGCCTGATCGGCCCGGTCGAGGCCAAGCTCGATATGCGACGGCCGATTCCGGAAAGCCTCCTCATCGACAAGGCGTTGATCTTGACGCCGTTCCCCAACAGCCTGCGTCGATCCGTCGACGAGATCCTGGTGAGGAACAAAACCGAACTAGAGCCGAAGATCGAGGTGGACACCAATTCATTGATGCTGGAGCTCGTGCGGCTCGGCGCAGGATTTTGCGTGCTGCCGTACAGCGGCGCGCACACCTTGGTCGCGCGACGAGAAGTTTCCGCAGCGCCCATTGTCGACCGGCATTGGACTTGGATCATCGCCGTGCAGCGAGACCGCGCCGTCTCTTCGGCCACCCATTCCCTGATCGAAATGCTCAAAGAGAGGGCGGCGAAGCTGATTGGCGAGCGCAAGTGGAAGACGGCCATGTTGATTGCGAAATGACCGAAAAAAGAACCCCGCGAATGTGAGTCGGATCCGGAGATCGACGACCCCTTCACTCTGTTTGTGATCGAGGAGTTGTGATGCCGATCGGCGTAGGGACCCCGCGCCGAGTGACACCACCGAATCCCGCAGCTAAGAATCTAACGGCCGGCGGGGGCGATCACGATCGCGACGGATTCGAAGTCGCGATCATGTTCGGCCGACGGCGCGCCGCCGAACCAGTCGTCGATTTTGCCTTGATCGGGCTAACAAGAGTCGGCGAGATCGCATCCGTATTGACGGCTAGCCGAGAGGCTAAATGAACGGCAACTATGCGATTACAAACGCTTTGAAGCCGCCAGTCCGCTGTCGGCCAGACCTTGCCGAAGGGGAATGTCCGAAAGCGCCATCAGCGATCAGAGAGCAGACGAGCAGAACCCCCCCCATTGCTGCTGTTCGGCATGCGTAGCGCGGGCGTCTATCCCGGCTATTTCGGCTGGACCGCGCGGGGCGACGCGGACAAAGTCGACGACGCGGCCGAGGCCGAGGAAGAGGCGGCGAACGACGCCGCGCTCGCCACCGAAGAGCCGCAGACGCCTTTCGAGCCCGCCGACAAAGGCGAGCCGTTCTGACTTTTCTCACAATTGAGATCGCAAGCTTGTAGTTTCGTGGAGCCGGCCTAAAGTTTTTGTCGCAGCCGCCTCGCTCGCAAGGGGTTGACGTCATGACCTGGATTACGAACGCCCGCGCGCGGCCGACGCGCTATTCGGTCGCGGCGAAAGCCATGCACTGGGTCGTCGCATTCGCCGTCATCGCGATGATTCCTGAGGGCATGGCAATGAAGCGGCTAATCGCCGAGGGGCCGACCAAAGAGAGCCTCTACAACCTGCACGAGGCCGTCGGGGCGCTGGTGCGGCGTTGTCACGTTGACGCGTGTTACTTGTCAATAGCGGTGACAGCCCCTCGACCCACATGTGCAAAATCAATGGCTTGCGTTTCTCGCCGTCGAGCCAAAACAGCCAAAAAGCGCCTATACT
>Ga0181536_10003895_pt1 | contig 16071 bp, 15 predicted proteins | sample PEATcosm2014_Bin_41_FD_121105 | JGI IMG/M metagenome (GOLD analysis project Ga0181536, IMG submission 121105) | Peatland microbial communities from MTU Mesocosm Facility, Houghton, MI, USA - PEATcosm2014_Bin17_60_metaG | ecosystem: Environmental > Terrestrial > Soil > Wetlands > Peat | place... | reverse complement strand
TTCCGCGGCGCGCTGGACGTGCGCGCCACCACCATCAACGATGAAATGAAGCTGGCCGCCACCCGCGCGCTGGCCTCCCTGGCCAAGGAAGACGTGCCCGATTCGGTGCTGCGCGCCTACGACGTGGAGCGCCTCGAATTCGGGCGCCAGTACATCATCCCCAAACCCTTCGATCCGCGCGTGCTCATTTGGGAAGCCTCCGCGGTGGCGCAGGCCGCGATGGATACCGGCGTGGCACGAGTGCCCGTCGACATCGCCCAGTACCGCGAAGCGCTCGAGCGCCGCCTCGGCAAGGCCTACGGAGTCGTGCGCAACATGATCAACAAGGCGCAGAGGCAGCCTCGGCGCGTCGTCTTCACGGAAGGCGAAGAGGGCAAGATCCTGCGCGCCTGCCAGATCCTGCTCGACGAGAAGATCGCGCTCCCCATCCTGCTCGGCCGCGAAGACACGATCCGCGCGAAGGTGGAGGAGCTGCATCTGCACCTGGAAGGCGCGCAGATCGTCGAGCCGGCGAAATTCCCGCGGCTGGACGAGTACACCGAAGAGTTTTTCGGCCTGCGCCAGCGCAAAGGCGTCACCCGCACCGAGGCCGGGCAACTCATCCTCAACCCCGTCACGTTCGGCAGCGTGATGGTGCGGCTCAACGATGCCGATGCGCTGGTCGGCGGCCTCACCACCCACTACCCCGATACCATCCGGCCCGCGCTTCAAGTAATCGAAATGCGGCCGGAGATGCGGATCGTGGCTGGCGTCTACGCGCTCATCACGCCCAAGGGGGACCTTTATTTCCTGGCCGATGCCACGGTCAACATCGAGCCGAGTGCCGAAGACCTGGCCGAAATCGCCATCCAGGCGGCGGAAAAGGCGCTCCGCTTTAACCAGCAGCCGCGCGTGGCCATGTTGTCCTTCTCGAATTTCGGCAGCACGCGCCATCCGCTGGCCGAGAAAGTCCGCCACGCCGTGAACCTGGTGCGGCAGCGCGCCCCCGGCCTCATGATCGATGGCGAAATGCAGGCCGATACCGCGGTGGCCCCGCAGATCCTCGAGGAGACCTACCCGTTCAGCACGCTCAAGGGCGGCGCCAACGTGCTGATCTTCCCCAACCTCGAAGCCGGCAACATCGCCTACAAGCTGCTGCAACGCATCGGCGGCGCCGAGTGTATCGGGCCGCTGCTCACGGGCCTCTCGAAACCCGTGCACGTATTACAGCGCGGCTCGGAAGTCAACGACATCGTGCACGTGGCGGCGGTGGCCGTGGTAGACGCGCAGGAAGTCGGCAAGCCCTACCGGACGCTCAGCAACGCCGTGCGCCGCTAGCTAGCGCAATCATGGGAGCAGTCCGAAATATCCCGCCGCCGCACCGATGGCCAGGATGAACGCGGGATGCCAACGCAAGCCGGCGAGCAGGCAGAACGAGAGAGCGAAAAGGGCGTACCCGTGCCATGAGACCAGGGCGCTTCGCCCCAACACCAGAGCCGCGCTCAGGATGAGACCCACAACCGCCGGATTGACTCCCGCCAGAAAGCGCTGGGCACGATGGTCATCCCGGAAGCGCGCGTATTGACGACTGATGGCCAGCATCAACACGATGCCGGGGGCGAACAGCGCAACCGTAGCCGCCAGGGCGCCGGTTGTGCCGGCCTGGTGAAATCCGGCGAAAGTGGCAAGAACGGCGATCGGCCCCGGAGTCAGATTGCTGATCGCAACGCCATCGAGGAACTCTTGCGGCTTCAACCAGCCGAGTTGGGTGACCAGCCGGTTGTGGAGAACGGGCACGAGCACAAATCCGCCGCCAAAAAAGACCAGACCAATCTTGAAGAAAGTGGCGATCAGAATCGACAATTGCCCCGCGCCGAAGAATGCGAATGGCATCAAGTTCAGCGCCCGGCCGCCGGCCGCCTTTCCAGGCCGGGGCGGCTGTCGTGGCGCGGTCAATCTCGCGGGCAGCAGAAAGCCCGCGGCTCCCGCCGCGACCAGCACCCAGGCCGCGTTCCACTGGACCACTCCCGCCGCCAGTGCGCCCATGGCGATCAACATAGCCGGCCATGAGCGCAGCACGTTGCGGGCAATCGACCAGCCGGCATCCAGAATCAAGGCAATCACAACCGGAGCAAGCCCCGCCACGGCGCTCTGCAAAGCAGGCACGGCGTGGTAGCGGAAGTAAAGATCCGACAAGATGATGACGAGAGTGATCGATGGGACCAGGAATGCGCCCGCCGAAAGCAGCGCGCCGGCGATACCGAACAGACGGTAGCCGATGAAGATCGCCACATTCACGGCGAACGAACCCAGGACCTGTCCCAGTCCCACGCCGTGGACGAATTGATCGAGGGGGATCAGGCGGCGCCTTCGCACGAACTCTTGTTCCATGAGCGCGATTACGGCCATGCCTCCTCCGAAACCGATGCTGCCGATTTTGAGAAATGCAACCAGCAGACGCGGGAGAGAAACAGAACCCCCACGGTCACCGTTCAGCGCCGATGGATCGCGATCCGGGAGATCCATGTCATTTCCAGTCGCCCAGGAGTTCTTCCCGGCCACAACCGTTGGTTTCGGCTTCGAGGGTGGCATGCGTAATGCCCCACTCCTCATGCAGGAAACGGCGCACTTCGGCGGCGATGGCTTCCACTTCGAGCAAGGTGGTTGCGCCCACCTTCATGTGGGCGGTCAACACCCGCTGGCCCGGTCCCACCTCCCAGGCGTGGACGTGATGCAGTCGGACATCGGTGAACCGCCGCGCTACGTCTTGGGCCAGGTCTTCCACATTCACCCCGGCGGGGGAAGCCTCCAGCAGGGTACCGAGCGATTCTGAAACGATCGAAATGGCGCTTCGCAGGACCACGACTCCGATCAGAATCGCCACTGCCGGGTCAACGTACCGGCCGGCCGCCGTTCGGGCAAACAGCGCCGCCACCACTACCGCCAGCGAGGCCAGGGCGTCCTGGGCCAGGTGCAGGAAGGCGCTTCTGACATTGATATCCTCGGCGCTGTGCGCGCGGAGCAGAAGAACCGAGCCGACATTGGCCAGGAACGCTGCCGCCGCCGCAACCAGCATCACCGAGGAACGCACCGGCTCCGGATGGAATAGCCGGGCCACCGCCTCACGCCCGATCAGGGCGGAGATCGCAATCAGCACCGCCGCGTTGAGCAGGGCCGCGACGACTTCGGCGCGCTTGAGACCGTATGTGTGCCGCGGCGTGGGTGCGCGCCGGCCCAACCTGCGCGCGAAGATCGCCAGACCCAACGCCCCGACATCCGCCAGATTGTGCGCCGCGTCAGCCAGCAGCGCCAGGCTTCCGGCCCAAAGCCCGCCGATGATCTCGACGAGCGCGATGCCGAGATTGAGAGCCGCGCTAGCCCACAGCCGGCGGTCGAGATTTCCAGGTTCAATCTCGCGATGATGGTGCGTCATGGCGGGCTCCCTTTCGCGGCTTGAAAGAGCACGTGGCAGGGCGAAACACGCGGGTTGCGCTGCCAGTCCACCGGCCGAGGATGCCTATCCTTTTCACTTCTTTTCCAAAATCAGCTCGGCGACTCTCTTGCCGGATAGCAGCATGCCACCGAAAATCGGCCCCATCCGGGGACCGCCGAAGGTGGCGCAGACGGCCATGCCCGCGACCCACAAACCCGGATAGGCTTCCGCCACCCGTTCGACGACAAACGCCTCGCCTGCCGTCGCGTCCATCGGCCCTTCACAAGACCCGGACGAGGCCAGTTGCGACGCCAGGAGGTTGCGCGCACGAAGGCGCTCAACGGCCACCGCCTCGTGTCCGGTTCCGTCAACGACGTTCTCCGCCTGGAGTACGATCGGGTCGACCGGCAGGGCGCCGGAAATCGTGGTTCGATTGACGACCACGCCCGTCACCTTGCCGCCATGAACGCACAGATCTTCGAGCGTCACCAGGTTCAGCAGCACCGCTCCGGCCCGAATCGCCTGAAGGCACAGGGCGCACGCCAGCTCCGCGGCATCGACGACGTACAGGCCCTCGTAGCGGCAGTCGTGGCGGATGCCGGCGGCGTCGAGAATCGGGACAGCTTCTTCTTGTACGACGATTTCATTCATTCCCATCCCGCCGCCCCAGACACCGCCGCCCGGCGCGAGCCGTTTCTCCACCACCGTGACCTTTCGACCGCGCGACGCGAGGTGGAACGCCGCCGTCAGACCCGCCGGACCGGCGCCGACGATGACGACATCGCTCTCAATCGAGCGCAGCAACTTCCGATGGTAGCGGTCCACAATGGCTTTGGAGATCAGCGGTTCTTTGAGTTCGTTCATCGACCATGCTCCCTTCATTCAAGCGGCGTATCCGAGTTCCCCGGCGGCGGAATGCCGGGATCGCTTCCCATCCCGTGCCGTGGCAAGACAAGCGTCCTGCGCGGAGGCGGGATTCGGCACGCCGGCCCGTGCATTGTCTGTCTCGTCTGTTTGACGAAACGGGCCATCGACTTCGAAACGTGCTCGAGAACGGTCGCCCACTCTTCCAGATGCCGCTCGCCCCTGGCCGTCAGTTTGTAGACCCGGCGAGCCGGGCCGCCCCTGTCGGTTTCCCACTCGGAGGCGACATTACCGTTCAACTCCAATTGGCGAAGCGTCCGGTACAGAGCGCCTCGCTCGATCTCGGCGTCGGTCAGGGCATGCTCCCGTAGATCCCCGGACAAATCGTAGCCGTACGAATGCCCCTTCTTCTTCAGGAGCAGCAGGACCACCGGCTCCACAAACCGGTAGAGATTACCCATGGCGCAGGTGCAGGGTTGATCGTTGCCATGCCGCTGGCACATCCGTCTTGGTGGCACATGAACCTCCCGTTTCGCGGTTCCCATACAAGTCCCCGCTCTCAGAGTAGCATCGAAATAGATGCATGTTCCACCTAGTGTGATCGTGCCTCGCAATGGGCGGGATTCCCGCCGGGTGCCATCGGCAAGGCGATAAGATCTCCCCGGCCCCGGAACTTGGGGGATAGGTGTATGTTGCACATATTATAATAGGTGCTTATGCGCAGATCGCTCGCTCTGGCCTTGAGCCTGCTCGGATTGTTCGATTCGCTGTACCTGCTTTATACCTACACCTCCCCATCGCGTCCCATGGTCTGCATCGGGACCGGCTGCGACGCTGTGCGCGCCAGCGCTTACTCCACCCTGTGGGGCGTGTCCATGCCGGTGTTCGGTGTGCTCGGCTACACGCTGCTGGCGATCGTCATCGTCACGGAATCCCTGTTCTCCGCGCCCCTCGCGCGATGGGCGCGCTACGCCTTTCTGGGCATGACCGGCTTTGGGTTTTTCTTCTCGCTTTACCTCGAATACCTGCAAGCCTTTGCGATCCACGCTTACTGCGCGTGGTGCGTGACCTCCGGCGTGGCGATGACCGCGCTTTTCGCGCTCGCCATCGTGAACCTGGTTCGTGCCGGGCAGGAGCCTGAACCGGCGGCGCAACTCACCCGCGCGCGGAGCCTCTTCGCCGTCTCGGTCGCGGGGGTGCTGGTGGGTGTTCCGGCCTTCTACCTGCTCGCCCGGCACAGCCAACTCGCCCCGGCGGCGCCCCAGGCCACGCAGGCGAGCTGGGTGGAACGGCTGGTGCGCCCCGGCAGCTACGAGACGGGCAATCCCCAGGCGCCGTTGACGGTGGTTGAATTCGGAGATTTCGAGTGCCCCGTCTGCGGGCGGGGAGAAGCCGCGGCACGGGAGATTCGCACCCAGTACGCCCGCCAGATCCACTTCGTGTTCCGGCAATTCCCGCTGGAGCGCATTCATCCTCTCGCGGAGAAAGCCGCGGAGGCTTCCGAATGTGCGGGCCAACAGGGAAAGTTCTGGGAAATGATCGACAAGCTTTATTCCCGGCAGTTCGACCTGAGCATCGAGGGACTCGAACGCGACGCCGGCGAACTGGGCGTGGACCAGCCGCGTTTCAACCAGTGCCTCGCCAGTGGCGCCACAGCGGGACGCGTTCGCCAGGATGTGGAAGACGGCCGGGCGCTGGGCGTGCGCGCCACCCCCACCTTCTTCAGCGGACAGAAAATGATTGAGGGCGTGATGACGGCGGCGCAGTTCTCAGAGCTTGTCGCCGGACAACTGGCCGACCTTGGGGTGGCCATGGCGGGGAGTGCCGAGCCGGCCGCAACTCCGGCTGCCGCGGCGCCCAACAAGCCAGCCACGAACCCCGCCGCCACCGGGACTCCGCTTCCGGAGTTTGCCGCAACCACCCAGCCGGCCCCCAGTACTCATCCAGCAAGCGCCGGCCCCGGCCAAGCTTCGACGGGTTTGCAGGGAGCGGCTCCGGGCGGGTCCGTCGCGGGCTGGCAGGGAGCGGCCCCGGGCGGACCCTTCGGCGTCCAGACCGCCGGCGGAGCGTGCAGTGAAGCCGATGCCGCCAAGAAACAACCCGTGCTGATCGACACCCAGGAACTGCGCCAACTGCTGGCCGGCAACGCCAGACCGCTCTTCGTGGACGTGCGGCCCGCCAGCGACTATGCCGCGGGACGAATTCCCGGAGCGATCAGTCTTCCCGCGGACGAGATAGACCGGCGGTGGAGCACCTTGCCGAAAGATCGCATGATCGTTCTGTATGAAAGCGGGAGGTCGTCCGGGGACATTTGCGCCGCCAGCCGCACGGCCGGACGCACCCTGCTGGAACACGGGTTCCCCATCTCCCAGGTCAAGGTGTATCGGGATGGCCTTGTGGGTTGGGAGGGAGCTGGAATCGGTTCACATAGATAAGTACACACTCAGGCACGTCAATTTGTAGTCAACCCAATGCATAACCTCGTGAAATCATGACGAAAAAACGTGTGGTGATTTCGGAGGCGTCGCGGGCGGCGCCACCTGCGCGGCGCGCCTGCGCCGGTTGGACGAGGACGCGGAAATCGTCATACTCGACCGCGGGTACTACGTCTCCTTTGCCAACTGTGGTCTGCCCTACTTCGTGGGCCATGTGATCCAGCAAGAGTCGAAACTTCTGCTGGCTAGCCTGGAGCTGTCTCGCGAGCGCTTCAAAGGCGCCAGGTAGGAACTGATGAATTGCGGGTGTGACTGCATCTCTCCGAAAACGCGCGTCAATGTGGCGGCCAAGGCGTCCAGGCCGGAGAAGAAACGGTTGTGCGTCCCGTTCTTGCGCCTGTGCTGCCATAGCCGTTCGGTGGGATTCAACTCTGGCGAGTAGGGCGGCAACTGATGTACCTCCAGCCAATGCCGGTTGGCTTTGAACCAGCTCCACACGCCGGCGTCCTTGTGGTAGGGGGCGTTGTCCTGAATCAGGATGGCCCCCTGGCGGCGATAGCGCCGGGCCAGTTGTTCGAGGAAGCTGACGTAGGTGGAGGCGTTGAAGACGGTGTCTTGCCGATAATCGAACTGCGTGCGCCACAGCTCGATGGCTCCGAGGATCTTCACGCTCTTGCGCTGTCCGGTAACCGGAACTTCTGGAGGGCAACCCACGCGGCTCCAGGTAGCGTGCAGAGTCGAGTCCTGCCGGAAGCTGGCTTCGTCGGTGAAGGTCAGCGCCCAGTGCCGCGCTTGGGCTATTTTTTAAGGTTCGGATAGATCCTCCGGCGCCAGCGGTCTTGCGCCGCTACATCGGCGCGGGCCAAAATGCGGCGTGGACGCGGCACCGAGAATCCCCACGCATCAAGCAACTTGCGCACATGACCGGGGTGATACTGGACGCCGAACTCCTCCTCGATCACCCAGGCGATCATGGGTGAGGTCCAGATGCCGTTGTCCAGACCGTAAGCCACCGGACCACTGTCCACAATGTCCCCCAACTGTTGCTGTTGATTTTCCGTCAGTTGAGATGGCCGACCCGACCGATAGCCTTCCAGCAGACCGTCCACTCCCTCGGTCTGATAGCGCTGGAGCCACTCGGACACCCTCGATCGTGGCGCCTTGAGAATCCGCGCCAACTCGCCGCTGGTTTGGCCTTCCGAGTTCAGCACGACCGCCTGCAGTCGTTTCGCAACGCGATAGGCTCCGTCCCGTTCCGCTTCCTTGCCGAGTCGGACTAACCGCTTATACGTGCTCGGGTGTAATCGCAGCAGTCGCGCAAGCATGGCCACTCCTTCCTAAAACGAGTGTGCCACACCGGCATGCCTTATGTCCCTTTAATTATGCGCGGCTGTATAGCAAGCGGCGAGATGAAACAACACGGTTTATCTGAATCACTCGGGCCGAGAACCCCCAAGCCGTTGACTGTGCCCAGCCCGGTGCGCAAGCCAAGCGGGTGTTTCGGTCCGAGGCATGTTCTTCACACGCTCAAGAGCCTACCAGCCGGTCGTAATCCGAGTGGGTGCCGATCCAGGCCCAGGTCATCTTCTCGCCTGCGAGCCTGCCGATGGCTCGATAGTGGTCTCCGACGCGAATGCTGAAGCGATCTTCGCGTCCCTGCAAACGCCGGAAATGGAGGGAGGGATGATTCGGGTTCCGTCGCCATAGCCGATAATTCTTGACGGCGAGATTTTGAACTTCAGACGGCAACGCCTGGAAGAGTCTTCAGAATCGCCGTGTGCCTGCGGATCTCACTCTTGAGACGGCCACTCGCGAAGGAGCTCTTTCGCCGATTCACTTTCTGCTTCGTCAAAAAGGAAATCGAGCTTACCCGCGGAGGAGTCGGCGTCCATCTGTTGGTCCCACCGCTCTTGTTCGCGCACACGAAACCATTGGACGATGTGCCGGTATTCTTCCGGAGGCAAGCCATCGATAGCGGCCTCGATCTCCTCAACTCGGCTCATGCTTGGAGTCTATCACTATCTCGTGGCGCTGTTCTTCATGCTCATGCTGACGCTGACCGATTTCACCACGCGGGGATGGATCGGCGTGCCGGGACGGTAGGGCATCACACAGAAAAGGGGACAGACGCATTTGTTGCCAGACCCGTAAAATGCGTCTGACCCCTTTTTCTTAGAGCCGGCCGCATAACTGCTCCAAGCGGGCGAGGTCTTCGCGGATTCGCGGCGCGGCCTGGCCGGTGGAGGCGATCAGCTTCTCGATGGTGGCAACCAAGCCTTCCAGCCGGCGAGTCGATTTCTTCTCCAGGTCGGACAGCGCCACGCCGACGATCTCCTGCCATTGCGAGACCAGCCGGGAAAGGTTCATGAAGACCGCGTCGGCCACCTTGCCTTCGAAATGCCGTTTCACCACGCCTCCGAGCAGCGCCATGGGGAACAGGAACGACAGCAGTTCCCAGTTGCGGTCGAAGATCTTGCCGACACGCACATCGGGCGAACGCGGATCTTCCGTGTACAGCTCGATCTCGGTGGTCCGTAACGGGACCCCCAGCGCCGCCAGGGTGCGCTCCGACAGGCGGTTGCGAAAATCCTGGAGCGATTGCGAGAGGCGGCGGCCGGCGCGCCGGACCGGTTCCACGAACTCGCCGCGATGCCTGTTCGAGAGTTCGGCCATCTCCCGGGTCAGGCCAGCGCGCAGCCAATCGTCGAAGCGCCCGGCCGCCATGCCGAGGCTGTGCGCCCACGATGGAAACTCCTCGTCCAAGCGAGCGAGAAGCCGCTCGCGCACCGGCAGCTCATCCTGGCGCAGCAATTCCTCGAATGTCGTGCGAATGCTCCCGGTAGCGTGCCGCACGATGAGCCGTAAGGCCAGCCGCGCGTCGTCGAGAACCTCCTTCCGCCCGAGAATCTTCCGGCGCAGTTCCTCGCGCTCGGAATCCGCCGTCTCGGCGGCCTTCAGGGCCACGGTCAGATAGCCGGCGCACTCCCCCAGCAGGGAGTCGATCTTATGGCGCAGAATGGCTGCATGTTGCTCGCCGGCTTCGGAGTGCGCTTGAGAGAGGAGGCACTCGTCAAGTTCCGCGCGGAGGCGTTCGAAGCCGGGCCGGACCGAGTAGGGATATACGGGGACCGCATCGTTCCAATACCGCGCGAGCTGCTTTTGTACGAATTCCCGGACCTGCGCCCGCTCACCCTCGTCCAGGACATCGACCTTGGTGAGCAGGAGCGAGATGTTGGGAGTATAGCGGCTCAGGTTCCGGATCAACTCGATGTCGTGCCGCGAGAGCGGCGGATCGACTCCCACCGCCACCAGCGCCAAGCCCACGTTCGGCAGCCAATCCAATGAAGCGTCCGTGTTGTGCTCGAAGACGCTCTCCAGGCCCGGCGTGTCCACGAATCGAATTCCCCGGTAGCGCTCCATGGATGGCAGTTCCACCCGCACCGCGGCCACTTGCTTTTGGTTCTCCGGGTTCTCGGATTCCGAGATGAACTCACTAATGCGGCGGAGTTCCGTCGTTTCCGTCCGGCCATCGAGAAAGCGGATCTGGGCACGCTCTTCCGGCCCGTATTGGATCTCAGTCACAGCGGAAGTGACCGGAATCACCCCGACCGGCAGCAGCGGCCGCCCCAACAGTTGATTGAGAAAGCTGCTTTTGCCGGCCTTGAACCGCCCCAGAATCGCAATGTTCAGCGTCTTCTCCCGGTCGAAGGCGCGGCAACTTTCCAAGAAGTCCTCGAGCGAGGAAATCTCATAGCGGCGGCAGATGTCGCCGGCGGCGTCCAACGCGTCTTGCACTATTCTGGTCTCGTCCATCATGCTAACGCCGATAACACGTCAATCCGAAGCGGAAGGAACTTGATATATCGTCCGCGCTGGTATTCGGGGCGGGCGGCCATGCGGCACATGGCGACGATCTGCCCCGGGTTGCCCTGAGCCGCCGCCAACACCTTCCGCCTAAACTCACCCAGATCCAACGACTCCAGGCGGAATACGCGGCAAGCCTCCTCGAACAACAGGAGCGCCTCCGGCCGATTCAACGGCTTCAGCGCGATCTCTTGGCCGGGATCCCAGAGAAGCTTGCGCAGGCACCCGAGGCCATCCCTCGACCGCGCCGTCACCACCAGGCAGCCATCCCCGGCGTAGTACACTTTTTGCAGAAAGCGATACATCCGCGGATCCGTGCCGGACACATCTTCCAGAACCACACACCGCGGCGACTGGCGAAGCGCGTCCAGTACAAGCGGCTTCAGAACCATGCTGGTGGCGCGCCGCACATCCGGAAAACGGGCGCAGCGGCAGTGGAGTCTCTCCGCCAAATCCACCAGCAGGCCGTGCAAAACAAACGGCCCCTGCAAACGCACGAACGGCTGCCCCGAGGCGGGGAGCGACTCCTGGAGAAGTCGCGTTTTCCCGATCCCCGCGGGGCCGACAATCAACCGGGACTGGCGCGCTCCGACCGCGGACGAAAGCGCTCGAACCTCTTCCCGGCGGCCCACCAAAGGGACCAGCGGGTTCCCGGCGGATGTCCGTTTAAGCGCCCGTCCCGTCATGGGTAGTGGCCTTCTTCTCCACGCGAATCATGCGAACTTCCGATGCCGCCATCAGGCCGGTGTCCATCATTTCCTCGACCGCCGGAACCAGGCGGGCGAGATTTTCCTCGGTGTCCACGATGGTGACGATAACCGGCCGGTCCCTCCGGGCGAAATGCGCCCGATGCATGGCCGCGGTTTCGCCGTAGCCCTCCAGTCCAACTAGGACCGTGGCCCCGGCCGGCGCGCCGATCGCGAGCTGGGCGAGGGTGCCCACGACAATCTCGGAAAGCGCCGTGGAGATTCTCAGCCAATTGGCGGCGAGAACCGCAACCAGCGCCAGGAAGAGCCACCGAGCCCCTGTAAACCACACCTGCTGCATCGAACGATCTCCTATTTGGCCGTTTTGTGGTTTGCCGGGAGGGGATCGGAACCAACACTCCCACAGCGAAACCACTGCAGGAGTCATTGGCCGTTCAGAACAGCGTTAAGCGAACTCCACCGCTACCATTAGCGTACAACGGAGCCGCCTCCTTCCGCAAATCGCTGCGCTTCGGCCTGCCTCTCCAGAGGAAGAGGGATCGACCAGGAGGCCTCGGAAGAGAACTTGACCGACAAGGCGCAGGTCTCGGCCGTTCGCCGGCAAGTCAACTGAACCAGCGATCTAACTGGTGCGAATCGAGTCACTGTGCCATAGGCTGCGTAGCGTTCCTGGACACGGTCGGTGATCCACAGAACGCGGCGATTGGTCAAAGCCACAAGATCGCCAGGCACCCACGATTCCCATCGGAATATCCAGTGCTTTCGGATCTTCTTTGTAGCCGGACTGAAGAAGTGAAACAGCACGCGCTCGCCGGCGTCCAATTCGAAATACTCGGCATTGTGAAACTTCAAATCGAGCGATTCGCCGAACCCAAATGAGCCGCATGGACTCAGATTAAGTGTGGCCGGAAGATACTCCTCGCGTAGGATGCAGAGAAACTCTTCAACCGAGCGACCGCTCCGAGTGTTGTAGGGGAGCTTGTGTTCAACACCCTTTTCGACAAACCGGAGCCATCCGATCAGTAAGATGTGCCCTGCCTCGACAAACAGAAGCTGCTGGAGCGGAATGCGGATGACAGGCTCCCTGGTTTTCGGGTGAGGAAGGATGACGATCGCCCCTCCGGAGAGTAATAGAACGCGAGTGGGATAAGCGGATCTGCCGAACCAGTCCGGCTCGTCACGCGGGAGGAACAGGCCCAATCGGAAGCCATCATCGCCCGCCGGAATCGGGAAGTCCGCCGGCACGTCCTCAAGCGATCGAATCAGATAGGCGAATAGGTATTGGCGAGAATCGACTTCGGGCATAGGCGCCGTCACCGCTGCGTAAGCATATCCAGGTCGCGCTGAATCATTTCTTTCTCCAGCGGGGTTGCTCTTACCTGCGCCGTGATGCGATCCAAGTGAGCGCGGTAGCCATCCGCATGCGCATCAAAGCGCCGCTGTAGCTCGGCCAGCATCCGCCGGGTCCATGCTTCGAGCATCCTTCCGTAAGCGGAAAAAGCCTCCGCAAGCGTGTGCCCGATCTGCGCGCGCAACCGGCTCTCGATGCGGCGTTTCGCCAGTCCTCGCCACACATTCACCCAGATGTTCGGCCGAAGGTTCAGACGCAGCGTCCCGAGATCCATCCGCGGCATTTCCTTCAAAACCGAAGTCAGTTCGCCCTCACTTGGAACATCCTGTAAATCGAGGGCCTTGGCCGTTGTCTGCAAAGCCTGTGCGAGATCCTGGGCGAGCGCATCCAGCGTGTCGAAGGCTAAACGGGCTTTCGCCGCGGCCAGTTGCGTAAGGGTATCCGCGACCATCGGCCCGATATCGGCGCCTGCATGGCTGTTTTGGCGCCACCGCTCCAGAATTTGAGACGCGGCAGCCGGCAAGCCCGCATCGCCGAAGTTCCGAATTCCGTCGGTAATGTTCCAGCACATCTCACGCGCCACTTCGAATCGGCCAGCCGCATTGCGCAACTGCGCGTCCACGTCACGCAGGCTGGAATTCTCTCCGCCGGGCGCCATGTCCGAACGCTCCAGACGCACCTTCAGCGCGGTCTCCACCGATTCCCGCAACGTCCCGATCTTCCGCCTCACCGACTCTTGCGCCAGCTCTCGATGGCGGTCATACAACGGCAAAATCGCCTCTTCCAGCCAACGCTCCAAGAGAGGCGAATGCTCTGGCTTCACGCTGACTGGATGAACCGCCAGCTTCAGCCCAAGTTGTGACTGGATGTGGCCGGCAATGTATTGGGAGGCCCGCACCCGATCTTCCGGAGCTAAGAGGTCGGCCTTGCTCAGCAGGACGGAAGCCGGCACGCCCGCCTCGTACAGAGCTTGAATGGTGCCCAGATCGTCCTCGGTGAGAGTGGAACCGGCATCGATCAGGACAACGCCCAGATCGCAACGCGGCAGGTACGCCAACGTTTCCACCGCACCCGCGGTTGCGAGGGAACCTAGGCCGGGCGTATCCACCAGGACCACGCCGTCGCGCAGCCGCGCCGAGGGCAGCGCGACCGTGATCCGAGTGACATGTTTGGAATTTGCCGGATTGAGATCTTCGGTGACGAACTCCGGCAGCCGGCCTATGTCAACCTGCTCGGAACTCTTGTGAGCGAACCAGACCGAGAGCGTTCGCTCCGGTCCGTAGGCCAACCGGGTTGGCACCGCGGTGATGGGATTGACTCCCACCGGAAGGACATCCGATTGCACGATGTAATTCAGCAGGGACGATTTCCCGGAACTGACTCTGCCGAACAGCGCAATTTCAAAAGCTTGACTTTCCAGACGGTCCAGAATCATCGAGAGGGTCGAACGGAATTCGACAAGACCATGCTGGTCGACGACCCGTTCCAACCGCTGGAGCAGGCCAATCTCATCTCCAGTATGTTCCAATCTTTCGAGGCGGGCCTGCAGGTCCTGTCCTAACCCTTGTGCGAGATACTGGTTCAGCTTTTCGGCGGCGGCTGTCATCTCACCCACTACGCCGTTCAATTCCTGGACCTTGGATTCGGGAACCTCACCGTAACCGCGCATCCGGCCCGGCGTCAATTCCTCAAACGCAATGCGCACAAACGCAAGAGTCATGCGGATGGAATGAACCGAGCCGAACTGCGGAGCCGGCGGCTTGATTCCCTGACTGGCGAGCACGCGTACCATTTGTGCGCGAAGCCGGGCCACGTAATCCTGTACGACCTTGGCTTGCGCCGGAGCGATGTCGCCCTTGAATCTTGGGAACGGGGACTTGGAGCTCGCGGCCGACAGCACCGCCTCGATCTCCGACAACAGCTTGTCGGCGTACTGACAGCTTGTTAAGAGGTGCCGCTTCTGGGAAGAATTGAGGCCGTCCTCCGGGTCCATCGCTCGCATTGAAGCTCTCGCAACCTCCTGGGGTTCAAGATGGCGGGAAGAACCGGCGAGAGATGTTGGCCTCTGCTCCGCCGGAGGAACCCCTGGTAGGAGTCATCTTCCCCTGGTGGGGCGGTTTAAAAGGCGAACTCCAACACCCGCTCTTATTATCGACCCGGTGGGAAGCCCGGTCAACCGTGTGTTTTGTGCGGCTCGGGCATCGCCCGCGCTGTTTGGTATGATGATGGTCCGCCGGCCGCGAAGGATTCGACCGCCGGCGACTCTCCAATGAAGATAGTCATCATCTCCGACGTCCACGCCAACTCCGAAGCGCTCGGCGTGTTGCCCCGGGAGTACGACGAACTGTGGATTCTGGGGGATCTGGTCAACTACGGGCCGAACCCGCTGGAGGCCGTCGAATTCGCGCGCGCGAAGGCTTCACTGATCGTGCGCGGCAACCATGACCACTCGGCCGGCTTTGGCGAGGACCCCCGCTGTTCCGCCCGGTTCCGGTCGATGGCCGAGGCGACGGGACGCTTCGCGAGTTTGGTGCTTTCCGGCGCGCAGAAGCAGTTCCTGCGAGAATTGCCGCTACGGGCCGACCGGGAGGTGGATGGCGTGAGGTTCTTCGCCTGCCACGCCACCCCATCGGACCCTCTCTACGAATACTGCCCGCCGGCTTCGGACCGCTGGCCCGCGGAAGCCCGCGGCGTCCGGGCCGATATCGTGCTTACCGGCCACACGCATTTGCCGTTTCAACGAAGGGTGGGCACGCAACTGATCGTCAACCCAGGAAGCCTGGGACAGCCCAAGCACGGCCGCCCGGAAGCGTGCTACGCGGTCTGGGATGGCGGGTCGATGCGGCTTCATTCCTCGGTTTATCCAGTTGAGGAGACGGTCCGCAAGATTCTGGCCCTTCCGCTGCCGGCGAAGATACAGGAGCAGTTGTCAATCGTTTTGAGAGAGGGCCGCCTCCCTGCCGGCTCGTAACGCCGGATGGCGCACCCGGCGCTCGGCGTTGGCGGGCTTCCGCGGATCGAGAGCAACGCCTTGGCCTCGTCGTCCTAGAAATTCGGCGCGGGGTTGCCGCTGGCGTAGTCGGCCTGAAGCCCGTGGTCGCCCGAAAGATAGAACAACAAGCCCTGTTCCAGCGCCGGCTGGCTCTGAGCGATGCCCGCCAGCGCGATGCACAGCAGCAAAACTGCGCTTTTGGTCATGGTATGTCTTGGTGGGGCATGCTTTAGCTTGCCCTTTATCTCCCCGGAGCCAGCTCCCGATTACTTCGCGGAACCCAGCTCTTTCAGTTTCTGGTCGAACATGGCGTACGGCTCGGCGCCCACCACCAGCTCGCCATCCACTCCGTTGGGCGTGCTCTTGCCAATCACGAACGTGGGCGTCCCGTTGGCGCCGATCTTCATGGCTTCCATGACGTCGGTCTGCACGGCGTTCTTGTACTT
>Ga0181536_10003894_pt1 | contig 16073 bp, 15 predicted proteins | sample PEATcosm2014_Bin_41_FD_121105 | JGI IMG/M metagenome (GOLD analysis project Ga0181536, IMG submission 121105) | Peatland microbial communities from MTU Mesocosm Facility, Houghton, MI, USA - PEATcosm2014_Bin17_60_metaG | ecosystem: Environmental > Terrestrial > Soil > Wetlands > Peat | place... | reverse complement strand
TGTCCCGCCGGAGGAATACGCTGAGGTCAAGGCGTCGGGTGCCTGTTGGGACGAGGCGTCGAAGCGTTGGTACACCCGCGGCGCTCCGGTGTCGGCGGCATTGTCGCGATGGTTGGGGGACGAAGGAGACTTAAGGGACGAGGCGGAATTCGGCATTACTTGCGACGCGGCCTTCGTTGCCGCCGCGCGAGTCGCGTGCACGACATGCCGCGAGCGGATCGAGGTCATCTGCATCTACTGCGACAGCGGTACCGATACAGAGACGGGAGAGGTGATGACGCAAGTCACCCTGTCGAACGTCTGGGCCATGGACAGTGCGCTCACCGCACAGCTCGAGCGCTGGCCGTTCTTCAAAAAAGCCGAAGGTTCGAATTCCGGCGAAGGGTGCTTCGCCAATCACTGCCCCCACTGCGGGGCGGTGCAGGAGGATTACTTGCTGCATGCGGAACCCGGCGACGTCTTTTTTTGCATCCCGCAGGCGGAGCCAGGATCGGTCGAACTCACGCCGCTGGTCGGGCCGATCCGGTTGAGTGGGGATACCAGTTTCGGAGTCTGAGCTAGCAAATGGTGTCAGCGGCGACTTGATTACCGTTTAATTCCGGCGGTTTGAACGTCGATGTTTTCTTCGTTCGTTTTCTTCGGGCGAAATTAATTTATCGTCTTCTTCGCATCTCGATTTTTCCGTCGCCGGTGTTGGTGCATCGGGAGCGTCTGCGGCGACGGCATGGGCGTTGAGGGGTGCACGTTTGCGCCGCAGGCGATTCGCGCGTTGCTCACGCCGGCAAAAGGTGTTCACCGCCGCGCGTATGGGAACGCGTGATGCATACACGTACTTTCTCTTATTTCAAAGGACCGGCCTCGAGCGCGTAGTCGTGGCTTTGATAGGCGGGTCTTATGAAGCATGCAGTGGGGCTTCAGCGGGGTGAACCATCGATGATGTGCCAGAAACTATTGCACCGATCTCTGCGGACGATGGGGGGGTTGGTCGTCATGGGGGCGTTCGCCGGATGTGTCTCCGAGCCGGTATCGCAGGTACCCGTCGGCCCACCCGACACGACGGTCTATTTCTATCCGAGTCGGAATCAGCCGAGCGCGCAGCAGGATCGCGACAAGTACGAGTGCCATCTGTGGGCCGTGCAGCAGAGCGGCTTCGATCCGAGCTCCCCGAGCACTCCGCCGCATTTACGCACGGTGATGGTTGCAGGTCCGCCTCCGGGCGCAGGCATTGCGGCCGGAGCAGTGACAGGAGCTGTGGTGGGTGCGGCGGTATCGCGGCCGTGGGAAGCGGGAGCCGGCGCACTCGTCGGTGCCATCGCCGGCGCGGCGATCGGAGGCGCGGCAGAATCGGCCGCAACGGACCAGGCGCGCGAGCAGGCGGAGGCGAACGCGAACAATGCGCGCGCGGCGGCGCTCGAGCATCATGCGAGCGACTATCGCCGCGCAATGACCGCCTGTCTGGAAGGGCGAGGATATATGGTGCGATGAAACCAAGACGTAGCGCGGCGAGAGTCGCACAGGTAGAGAATATCATGTGGACGAAGAGATCTTTTTGGAGCGGTCTCGTGCTGGCTGGCGCAATGATCAGTGCGAGCAGCGTGGCGGTAGCTCAACATACCACTAGCGGTGGCGGGCATGCGTCCGGCGGCCACGCTCCTGCGGCGACCGCGCATCAACACTTCGACGGGCGGTTCGGTCACAACCAGTATTACTACGACCGCGGCTACTCGGTGCGCAGACCCCCGACCGGGGGACTCGGCGAGGTGCGCGGCCGCGACAGTGGGCGCTATTGGCGCCACGCCGGCAATTGGTATCGGTGGGACGGCAGACGCTGGATCGTGTGGGGAGCGCCCTTCGGCCTATTCGTGCCGTTTCTGCCCTGGTATTACACGACGGTGTGGTGGGGCGGCATTCCCTACTACTATGGCAACGATACCTACTACGTGTGGGACGACACGCAGCAACAATACGAGGTCGTGGCGCCTCCTGACGGAGTAGAGGCGAGCGGTGCGACGCAGCCTCCCCCAAGCAATGACCTGTTCGTCTATCCCTCGAGTGGCCAGTCGGCCGAGCAGCAGTCGAGGGACCGTGCGGAGTGTCAGGCTTGGGCCAGCGGTCAGACGGGCTTCAATCCGACGGTGGTGGGCGGTGGCGTCGCACCCGATCAGGCAGTCAGCAAGCGCAACGATTACTTCCGCGCCCAGGTAAGCTGCCTCGAAGGGCGTGGCTATACGGTGCGGTAGCCGCTCGCGAGTGCGCGGGCGGATCCGCGCCCGTGAGCCGCGCCGGGACGTCCTGCACGCATTGCAGGTTGGACGAGACGTCCTCGCGACTCGACCATCGCCGCGGGTTTCGCCTCGCACGAACGCGCCGTCCTCATACCGGCACACCGCGGTCGGCCCGTCGATCTTCGGTTCGGCCACCGGATCGAGGGGATCGGCGACAATGAGCCGGAGGGCGCGCCGCGTGCGAAACTGCTGCTCGATCGCGGAGAGCCGCGCGCGCAGCGCATCTTAGGTGGGATCCGGGATCTCTGGCGCATTGAGCTGATAGTCGAGTCGGTCGTGAAGAGCGATCTGGGCCGCGAGCCGTGCGAGCTCTTGCTGCGCCCGCCGCCTCCTCAGCCGGTCGAGGCCGGTTCGCGCCTCCGAGCGTCCGCTATCCGCTACCGCATCCTTCATGTGCATTCCAAATCTACTGACAGGGCGCGGCCCGCGCAATGCCATGGCTCTGCTCGAGTCTATGTAGTGCTACGGATGGCCAAAGGCATCGAACTTCCGAATCATCGATCTCCCGAAAGCAGAGTGGCGGCGGCCCGACGTGAGCGGATATTGGGAACATTTTAAGCTCGCCGAAGCCACCAAGATCGCGGGGTTGTCATGACGGCCGGTGGCGAAGACGCTCGCAGAAATCTCACGGGCCGCGCTAGCAGGCCATGAAATGCGCCCGGCGAGCGCGTAGACTTTGTGCTGTCGCCGCTGTTGGAGATGAGCGAAACGGCGTCAGGCACGGTTGAGTTTCAAAGCGAGAACGAACGTGGGTCTCTTCGGCGAATCTATGGTGTTTGACGATCGAGTAGACGCCGGCCGCAAGCTGGCGAAACGTTTGGAGGCGTATGCCAAGCGCAAGGACGTAATCGTGCTGGGGATTCCGCGAGGGGGCGTTCCGGTTGCCTTTGAGGTGGCGAAGGCGCTGGAGGCTCCGCTAGACGTGTTCCTGTCGCGGAAGCTCGGCGTGCCAGGACAAGAAGAACTTGCATTTGGCGCGGTCGCCAGCGGCGATGTATGCGTGCTGGATCGGCAAATCATCGAGGCGGTCGGCGTTTCCGAGCGGCAAATTGAGCAGACGACTCAGGCTGTGAAAAAGGAACTGGAGCGGCGCGAGCACCTCTTTCGCGGGAGCCGGCCGCCGCTCAACGTGGAAGGATGCACCGTTCTTCTTGTCGACGACGGCATTGCCACAGGTTCCAGCATGCGGGCAGCTATAAATGCGTTGCGCCAGATGAAGCCCGCGCGCATTGTGGTGGCGGTTCCGGTGGCTCCTGTTTCGACGTGTAATCGCCTCAGACCCGAGGTCGATGAGCTGGTCTGCTTGCACATGCCGGAGTCATTCTTTGCCATCGGCCAATTCTATGCCGACTTCTCGCAAGTACCGGATGAGGACGTGGCGGGCCTCCTCCAACACGGCGCAGAGCCGGCTGTTCAGAAGGCGAGACAGACAAGGGCTACAAAGAAAGGAGCTTCACCATGATTCCCGGGCGGAAAGCCAAGCACGACGGCATCGAGAGCGAAGTAACTGTCGAAGCCGACAAGGTAACGTTGGGAGGCACTCTAGCACTCCCGGACAAGGCTGCCGGGATCGTTCTTTTTGCGCACGGAAGCAGCAGCAGCCGCCATAGTCCGCGGAACCGCTACGTCGCACAAGTGCTCCAGTCAAAGGGCGTCGGGACTTTGCTATTCGACCTTTTGACCAGCGAGGAAGAATCGATCGATCAGTATAACGCGGCGCTTCGTTTCGACATACCCTTTCTCGCGAAGCGGTTGGTCGGCGCGACGGAATGGATACTGCGCAGGCCGGACACGAACACTCTCAAGGTGGGCTATTTCGGGGCCAGCACCGGAGCTGCCGCGGCGCTCGTCGCAGCCGCCGAGCTTCCGGATACGATCGCCGTAGTCGTATCCCGCGGAGGCAGGCCCGATCTCGCGGAAGACGCACTCGCTTCCGTTCGAGCTCCCACACTGCTGATTGTGGGGGGAGACGATGTGCCGGTGATCGCCATGAACCAAGGCGCCCTCGCAAAACTCCGCTGCCCGGAAAAGAAACTAGTCATCGTTCCGGGAGCCACTCACCTGTTCGAGGAACCAGGAACTCTCGAGGAAGTGGCGCGACTCGCGGCGGAGTGGTTCGCCCAGCACCTTACGCCCGCTGTCCAAGCCAGGACCCAGGCATCGACGCGTGACTGAACGGTCTAGCGGCATCGTCTTTCGCCGGACTGGCTGTCTGTGAGTATCCTTAAATCTGTCAACTTCACTCTCTTGAATTTTTCGGCTCGCGGCCAGCGCCACCCCGCGCAACATGTCGATCCCTATGGCTTTGCCGCCTAGACACGACGTTGCCACCGCTAAGTCCGACTGACAAACGCACCGTGGCTTTCTGTCCTTGCGTCGATTTCAATATTTTGCGTCAATTATTTCAACAATTCATGTCATAACTCACGTTGTGCGCCGCGATCGACGTCGGCGAAATCCGTCGGACGTCAATCCACCATTGCCGCCGGTATGCTGTTGGCCAGCTCTCCTGCCGATGGGCAAGCCATTCCCTGCCGGCGGGTGCGGACCGGACGATTCGTGCGATCTGGCGTTCTTGCGGAGTGGAACCAGATGTGCGATCGGATGCGTCCCCGTGACACGATGCCAATAACGCGTGTGCGACCCACAGCGCCGAACCGCGTACCTTGGGATGGGTGACCTCGCGTAATGATCGTTCCCCGTTCTGACTTTGGTCTCCCGATCCGGATTGACGCCGAAGTCGTCCGACGATGCCATAGCCTTCCTGCTCCTCGACAGCCGTCAGGTCTTCCGCGCTCGACCAAGCGGAAACCGGTTCGAAATGCGTCAATGCCCATGTGGTTACGTCGTCGACGACAGTCAGGAATTCACGCGCCGTCAGATTGCCCCACAAAAGTCGATTGGGAGCGATTCCCGCGAGCGCATCGGTGACCGCCAGCAGGTACGAGGTCCGGAGGGCGCGTCGATGGAATTCACCAGCGCCGCCGCGCTCATGCCGTATTCGCGCCCGATTCTCTCGATCCACGAGGGGAGCGATTCGTCATGCCCGGGTCGCGGGCAGATAGGCCACTCCCGCAGCATCGCCGCTAGATCGCCACAGCCCGCAGGCGTAAATTCCTGGCGAACGAACTCAAGATTGTCGTGGTCGTCGTCGGCACGTCCGATGCCTTCCACGCGCTCGGAGGCCCTTGCCCGCGCTCCCAATAAATTCCTTGATCTCCGTCCACCCCAAGGCACGAGCCTGAGCCTGCCGCGCCGAAGTCTCCCGGCCCATTTTCTTTAGTGCCAAGCGCACCGGCGGTTTCTCTATTTCGTGCAGCGATTTACGCAATTCCATATGCCGGCGGAGCGCTTGATCACCTGATATTCGATAAAGCTGACGCCATCCGACTCAGAAACATACAAGCTTCGCTGGCCGCCCTGTCAGCCCAGCTAGAGAAGGTACATGAGTCAAAGATAGACAAGTCCTGGTTTGAATCCGAGGAGGCGCTAGCGGCATTCAAATTAATGGCGGACAAAGTATCTTACGAACCTGATCCAAAGAAAGTAGACGCCGTGGGGAGGATAGTCGGAGCGTGTGGAAACACTGAACACTCAAATGACCATCGCAAGCTCTCGCGCGTCGGGCGTTTGATGATCACGCTGTATTTGGTAAGCAAGGGAATACTTAAACAACCAATACTGTATCTTTCCGATTTCTTTGAACGTAATCGAAATCACTATTACGACAACTTGAGTCGCGTTCGCGAGCAGAACGATCTGCAGCAATGGTTTAAATTCTTCCTTGTGGGTGTAATTGAAACTGCGAAAAGCGGCATCTCGACGTTCGACAATATTGTGAAGTTACAGAAGAAGGTCGATGAGCAAATCCAAACGCTCGGAAGCCGTGCTGCAAACGCGCAGAAAGTTCTACATGCGCTTTACCGGCACCCCGTAATCAACGCCGCCGACGTAGGGAGAATCGCTAAGATATCAGCAGCATCTGCATATAAGCTTGTGGCAGATTTGGAGCGGCTGAAAGTTCTGCGAGAGATTACTGGTGGAAGACGCGGTCGTACATATTTGTTCGACAGTTACGTGAAGTTCTTTAGGTAAGACTCAGCAACTACGTGCCGAACGGCGATTCGCAACAGACTGCCAAAACACAGCCCGCGATCTATTCGAGTGTCCTCGGTTCAGTTGCCGAAATCGACAAAATCAGGTGGGTAACTCTTTTAGCACGCAGGAAAACGCCGTAATTTATAGCCTATCGCATACGTTCAATTCCCTCCCTGGCCACCACAATTTTCTTATTCTACAAATACCTAAGCACTTGGTGGGCCCCTCAGGCGCCGAACCAGCGGCGGCCGCGACAATAGAACACAAGGCCGACTGCAATCAATGTGGCGCAGCCTCCAATGACCTTGATCGCAAAGAGGGTAGGGCTCGTGCTATCGGCCGGCGGCACCATGGCCACGACCAGTGCGAGAAGCGTCACCAGGAAGCCCGTCCCGCCGACCAGCCAGCAGACGAACACTCCGCCAGGAATGAGAGTGATGTTCACCTGCTCAACCGGTGCGCGGCGGCGAAGCGTCGGGAGGGCGGCGAACATATACAACAAGGGCAAAAAGCTCAAGATGAGGGTCATGTCGATCAGTATGAGATAGGCTTCATGGACCGCGGAGCCGGAGATCGCAGCCAGCAGCACGATCGTCGCGAGTACTCCTTGTGTCAGCAGCGCTACGTGCGGCGAACCGGACACCGGGTGAACCGCGCCAAGCGCTCTGGGAAGGTAACGGTCGAGGCCGAAGAGGAACGGTAATCGCGCGGTACCGGTGATCCACGCGCCCAAGCTGCCGATGAGCGACAGCGTGACGAGCGCGGCAGCGATGCCCCCAAACATCGGCATACCCGCACGCATCGCGACCGCCGAGAGTGCCTGGGGGACACCGCTGATCGCATTGATCTGCCGCGCCGGAAGCGCCATGAACAATGCCGAGGTACCGGCGATATACAGGATCCCAATCGCAACACAGGCAATCAGCAGCGCGCGCGCGATAGTACGCCGCGGATTCTTGATCTCGCCGCCCAGAATCGGCCCGAGTTCAAGACCCGAGTACGCTAGAGCGATCGTCGCGAAGCTGGCGAATGTCGGCAATGATCTAAAGTTCGGAACCAGGGCTGGGACGGTGATCGGCGTCGCAGCGCCAAATTTGTGCCAGGCAAGAGCACCGCCGCAGAGTACCAGCGCCCCCACGATCCATGTCGCTACGGCGCCTATATTCTGCAGCCATTTTGCGCGCTCAAGTCCGGCGATATTGAGCAATATCGCCAACCAAAGAATGCCAAGGCAGAACGTGCCGTTGTAGATCGGATTGTCCGCGAGCTTGGGCCATGTACCCCCATGAATGTACAGAAACGCCCCAGCGCCAAAGATGAGCAGCGACGGGAAGAATACGAGGTTCGCTATCCAGTAGCTCCAGCCTGCGATGAACGCATGCAGGTCGCCAAATGCGGCCTTCGACCAAAGATACACGCCGCCTTCACCCGGTAGACGCGAGCTAAGCTCCAGTACCGACAGCGCCGCTGGTATCAGGAAGGTGATCAGCCCCAGCAGCCACAGCGTGAGGCTGGACGGCCCTATCTGCGCAGCAATCGAGAGGTAGCGCAATCCGACGATCGCGGCAACGTTCAACAGGACGAGGTCGAATGTGCCCAGCACGCGATGCAGATGAGGGGTGCTTTTGACGTCGGCACCCATGCTGCCGGAAACCTCGCTAGAGCGAGACGTTGGCACGGGCCGCTAGGCGCAACAGCGGATCCCGCAGCAACAGGGCAATGACGCAGGCAGCGCCCATGATTGCGGTGGCGCCGAGGAGTCCGAGGGCTTGGGCTGCCGGCCAGCCGAACCCACCGTGGATGGGGCTGCCAGTCGAAAACAGCACGAGGATCGAGAGCATGCCGTAAAAGCTGAACCGTTCCCAGAACTCGACGCCAATGACCAGCAATGCGCCCTTGGGATACACGAGCCATTCACCGGGCCGCGGGTTCGTTTGCTTCACAGTGAAAACGGTCCCCAATGTCGGCGCAGCGCTAATGGCTACGGCCGGCGGCGCGCGCGATGCGCGCGGCCTCCGCCGTGAGTGAGGTTCGATCGATCTTTTCAGTGCCGGACACCGGCAGCCGGTCCATGAATTCTATGAAGCGCGGATGGGCATAGGCCGGTCCATGTTCGAGGGCGTACTCCTTGATTTGCGCCGCCGTCGGCGTCGAGCCGCGGCGGGGAACGATGAACGCGATCGGGATCTGTCCCTTGATGTCGTCCGGCGCCGGCACGACGATGGCCTGCGCCACGGCCGCATGCCGTTCCAGCATCTTTTCAATCTCGCCCGGATAGACGTTCTCGCCGCCGCAATTGAACATGTCGTCCGCTCGACCCACGAAGTAGTAAAACCCATCCGCATCGCGGCGCATGACATCGCCGGTCAGGTACCAGCCATCGCGCATGCGGGACGCGGTCGCCTGCGGTTGATTCAAATAACCATGCGTCAGCGCGGCCGTGCGCAGCGCGAGAATGCCGTCGTCGTCGGAGGCGCCGTCAACGAGTTTGCAGCCGATGTCAGCCAGTGGGTAGCCGAGCGACAACGGCGGCCGCGGCCGGCCATCGGGATGCGGCCCGAAGACGGCGGGCCCCGCCTCGGTCGTGCCATAGCCGTTCTCAACTTGCGCGTTCGGGAACATTTCATGGACCTGGGCGAGCAGCGCATCGGTCAACGGTGCCGAGCCGATGGAGACGTCGCGCACGCTGCCCAAATCGAGCCGCCCAACGAGATCGCGCTCGCGCACCATCAAGGCATACATGGTCGGGATCCCGGAAAGAAAGCTGCAACGGTATCGATCCACGGTTTCGAGAAAGCGGCGCGCGTCGAAACGCGGGAGCAATATCACTTGCGCGCGATTCGCGAGCGCAACGGTAATATTGAACAGTCCATTCATGTGGTACAGCGGCGCCACGACGATGGTCGAACCTTGAGGCAAGGTGGGCGACACCGGTTCGAGGTAGCGCACGGTGGCCCAGAGTTGGCCGCTGTGCGTGAGCGGCACACCCTTGGGCACGCCCGTGGAGCCGGACGTGTACAGAATCTCCGCCAGCGCATCGTCGTCGGGCACAAAGGTTTCGAGCGGGCCTGAGTCGAGGAACGCGTCGAATCCGACCGCGCCGCCGCCGTCGAAGTCGATTGTCGGCACCGTCTCCGGCACGAACGGCCGGCGTGCCGCGTCGCAGAGCGCAAGTTCAATGCCGCTGTCGCGGAAGACATGTACGATCGTCGCGCGAGGCAGCTTGTGATTGACCGGCACGGCGACGGCCCCCATGCGCATGATGCCGAAGTAGCTGGCGACGAACTCGACACGGTTCTCGGCGAGAATGCCGACGCGCGCACCCGGCCGGATGCCGCGGCGCAGAAGGCCGCGGCCGACGGCGTCGCACAGGGCACCGAGTTCAAATGCGGTGAGCTGGCGTGCCCGCGATTCATCACGCAAATCGACGATGGCGCTGCGCTCACCATGCGCCGGAAGCTGCATAATATCCCCGAGATTGTAAGGACCTGAATGATTCTGCGTCATGATAGTCACGGCTTGAGCAGCACTTTACCCACCACTTCACGATCCTCGAGCAGACGTTCGCCCTCGGCAGTCTCCTCGAGCGGCAGTACCTTGTCGATGACCGGCACAAGGCGCCCATCGGCCACCAGGTCGAGCAGTATTTTGAGATCGTCTATGTGCCAACCGTTGGAACCGATCAGCGTGTGCTCGTAGGTCCACCAGTAGCGCGCATCGAGCGTGAGATCGAACCCGGCCGTGGCGCCACAGCAAAGGATTCTGCCGTTCAAGTTCACGCATTTCTGCGTGGCCGGCAGGGTATCCCCACCCGTGAAGTTCACCGCGACGTCGACGCCGCCGGCGCCGGTAATGCGCGGCTTGCCGTAAATCTCCTTGACGGTGTCGAGAAACGGTTTGTCGATATAGTTGGCCACGTGGCTGGCACCGATCTCCTTGAGCCGGCGCATTTTTGCATCGCTGCTCGCGAAGGCGAGCACTTCGGCGCCGATCATCTGGGCAAGCTGCATGCAGGCGACGCCGACGCCGCCGCTGGCGCCGAGCACCATGATCCGTTCGCCGGCCCTGATCTTGCCCCGCGTGATCATCATCCGATAGGCAGTACCGTAGGCCAGCGGCAACGCGGCCGCTTGTTCGAATCCCACTCCTGCCGGAATCTCCACCAGCATCGATTGGCGCACGACCACCAGTTCTGCCCGGCCGCCATCCACCGTTTCGCCCAACATGCCGAATTGGTTTCCTTCGCGCATGACCGGGTCGATCAATACACGCTTGCCGAGCCAGTGGGACTCCACGCCTTGCCCGAGCGCCTCGACAGTTCCCGCGATATCGGAGCCCACGATCACCGGCAGCTTGATCTTTACCCCCAGCATGCCGCGGCGGGTGAAGATATCGTGGAAGTTCACCGCCGTCGCGGCGACCCGCACCAGCAAATCGCCCGGCCCGGGGATGGGCGCCGGATAATCGTGTCGCAGCTGCAGGACCTCGGGACCCCCGTGGGCGGTCGTCAAGACAGCTTTCATCGCCTCTCTCTCCTCCATGTATCAGCCCGGCTGGGTGCCGTAGCAACCCCGGCCGAGGGCGACTAGTTTGCCGGCGGCGTCCGTGACATCGATATCAACGACGCCAATCGTTCGTCCGGCGCGTCGTACCTGCGCCTTCGCGAACAGGTCCGAGTTCGCCGCCGCGCGCAGATAGTCCACCCGGAAATTGATCGTCGGCACGCCATAGCCGAGTACCGCGATCAGCGCAAAATCTCCTGCGATGTCGATGAGGCTGGCGATCACGCCGCCGTGGTATTGGCCGGTCCCGGACGAGCGCTCGACGTTGGGTCCGTAAATCGACCGGATCGTGACCGTCTGTGCGGCCAAGTCGAACCCCTCCAAGCGTAGGCCCAGCAATTGCTGAAAGGGGCTGTCCGCCAGCAGTGTTTCCAAGGTTTTCTGCGACACGGGATCGTCAGCATTCATAGACGAGGTACTTGGCAGGCATGTTCAGGAGGAGAGTAGCAGGACAATAAATCGAGCAAACATGGCGGACGACGTCTCACTACTGCGATCCGACGGCTCTGGATGATCTTTTCACGTGTACTCAAAAGCGCCCCCGTGCTGGAATACAACCCATCGACCATCGTTCCTGTCCAAATCCTCCGGGCGCACCGTCATGGCTACACGCAAGTCCAAAGTCCTGCCCGGGAATCGCATACCAAGACAGCGTGGAGCAACGACTCAGGCCGAACGTGAGCGGCCTTCCGAAGCACGCGAGGACATTCCCGTCGCCCGTCAGCCGCTGGTGGGGATGCTGCAACAGGATATCGAACAATTACTCGGAGATACGCTCACGACGGAATCTGGACGGATGCCGCCACTGACACTCGAAGGTGCTCAGCGCCCCCAACATTGGGCGACACGCGGAATGCGGCATTTTCTCAACGAGCAGGAGGATAACGGGTACTGGGATTTCTTCAAATTATCGGACGGCTTCTTGCTCTCCATCACCGACGCACAATATCGCAAGGACACGTGGGTTCGGGTCGAGGGCACCGGGTTCTTCAAGCTCCGTTTGCTGTTGACCGGTTCCCTGCGCGCGGCGTCGGGCGAGATCATTGCGCAGGCTCCGCAGGCTCTGCTCTATTTATCTCCGGGCGCGAGTCGCGGCGGTTACTACATTCTTGCCGCGCAGCCGATCCGAATGGTGGTGCTGCACTGCCGACCGACTGTCCTGACACGTGACTTCGGCTTGAACTCCAGCGAGGTGCCGCCGCCCCTGAATAAGTTGTTCACGCGCAACCCGGAAGCCGAAAACCAAAGGATTTCGCTGGACACGAATCTCATGCATGCGGTTCAGCAGATGGTGGAGTCTCGTTACACAATGATGCCGGCTTTGCGCGGACGGTACCTGGAGGCATTGAGCACGGAGATTCTGCTGCAGGTGATCGGCGAGTTCAGCAATCGCGCGATGATGAACCGCGCGCCCACCGGCGTCCGCGCGCGCGATGTCAATGGCATCTACGAGGCGCGCGACTATTTGACGCAGCATTACCGAAATCCCCCGAATATTCCCGAACTCGCGCGAATGGTGGGCCTGAATCAGACCAAGCTCAAGGCGGGCTTCCGTGAGGTCACGAAACTCACCATCTATAGCTACATCACCAAATGCCGGATGGAGCGCGCAGCCGATCTGCTGCTGAACGGCAACTATGGAATTGCAGAAGTGGCTTACGAGGTGGGCTATGACTACCCTGCGAATTTCACCTCCGCGTTCAAGAAATTCTATGGAAAGCTGCCGCGCAGTATGACCTCGCGGGGTCGGGCGCCGTATTCCCGAAGCGCCTAGAAACCGCGGAGCCGGGGCATTCGCTTCGTGCCCACCGATTCTGCTACTAATGCAAGTCGACATATAAGTAATGAGATCCGACAAAAACAGAAAAGACACGGCTCATGGCAACCGCCGGTTGTAGCTATCATCCCGCAAGCGATCTGGCCGACGTTCGTCCCATCCTCGTTCGGAAGAGCTAAAACAAAGTCGTAAAGGGAAAGCACCATGCACAGCGAGCGCTCCTCGGTTCTGGATTCCACGGCAACTGAAATCTGTCGGTATGCCTGCGTCGCGCTGCTGGGACTGGCGGCGAATTGGTCGAGCGCGAATCCGCTCGCCATTACCAATGTCAGGATCATCGACGGCAACGGCGGCGTGCCTATTGAGCATGGAACCGTCGTCGTCGACGGCCAGCGGATCGTCGCCATCGGCGCATCGTCGGCGGTGCACGTACCTGCGGGCAGCCGGCGTCTCGACGGCAAGGGTGGATCGCTGATCCCGGGTCTTGCGGACATGCACGTGCATCTGCTCGGTGGGACGGACGGCGTTGGACTCGATATTCTCGGATATCAGAAATACCTGAACGCCTTGCTGTACGCGGGCGTGACCACCGTGATGGACACCGGCAATGTGGAACCGTTCGTGCTGCAGCTCCGGGCGGCCGTCCGGTCGGGATTGGTGCTCGGGCCGCGCATCTATTGTGTTGGGCCGATTCTCGATGGCGCAGATCCGGTGTGGCCGGCACTCTCGATGGCCATTGCGTCGAAGGATCAGGTGCCGCGGATCGTCGAATCGCTGGCGGGCGAAAAGGTCGATTTCATCAAGCTGTACGTGGGGCTCTCGGATCAATTGATCCATGCGATTTCCACTGAAGCCAAGAAGCACAATGTACGCACGATCATCGACCAATGGCGACGCAATGGATCCGCCGATATTGCCCAGGAGGGCATTGCGGGGTTCGCGCATTTCCCCTCCCATCGGATCAGCGACGACACGATTGCGGCGATAAAGGCGCACAACGTCTTCTTTATTTCCACGCTCGCGGTCCAGGAATCGAGTCTCGGGCGCCGTTTTGCTGACTTATCCTTCCTCGATAGCCCGCTGATCGCCGACACGACGCCGAAGCGCGCGCTCGAGGGGTTGCGCAAACAATACGCGGGCTTGACCGAAGAGCAACTCGCCGCCAAGAGCGACTACACCATGCACGTGGACCTCAAGGGTGCGGAAAGCAATGTGCCGCGTTTGCGCGATGCGGGGATCTTATTCGCGGCCGGCACCGACGCCGTTTATCCCGGGGATTTCCAAGGCGAAGGCTTGCACCGCGAACTCGAGCTCCTGGTCGAGTCGGGATTGACGCCGCTGCAGGCGATCACGACGGCCACTAAGAATGCCGCCGCCATCGTCAACGCGTCCGACGAATGGGGGGCATTGGAGGTGGGAAAGCTGGCCAACCTCGTCGTCGTCGACGGTGATCCCGACCAACGGATCAGCGACACTCGCCGCATCGTATTCGTCATCAAGGAAGGTGCGGTCATCGATCGAGCTGCGCTGCGGCTGGACCACAGCCACATACCGGACTATTCAGAGACCGGTTCTTCGATGGCACCCGTGTGGTAGCGCGCGCGCCGCTCATCACGCGGGGAGCCCTCGCACTATTCGCGTGCGGCGCGGTAGGTGCGGCGGAAAACCCGCAGCTTAGCGTGACGCCGGCGTCCGGCTTGGTCGATGCGCCGTTCCACGTCATGATCCGAAACGTCGTGCCGGGCTCGCGGGTAAAGGTGAGCGCGCAACGGCCGGATGTTCAGGGACGTCGCTGGACGGCCGTGGGCGTCTATCTTGCGGACGCGAACGGCAGCATAGACACCGACACCGCCCCATCGCTTGACGGAAGCTACCAGGGGGTGAGCCCTCACGGCTTGTGGTGCTCGGCGCTGCCGGTGGCCCCCGAACAGCTGGGAGCCTACCTTGCGGAACTGCCGAAGCACCCTGAGTTGGGCACGGCGCCGACCCTCGATGCAAGTGCGCTCTACACCGTCACGCTCGCGGCCAGCATCGACGGCAACACCGTCGTGACCGCCACGGCCACGCGCAGCTATGCGGCCGGTATTGTTCCGGAGGAGGTCACCGCGGCCGGGGGAGTGCGTGGCTTATTCTATCCATCACCCGCTCAGGTCCCGCAAAAGGTGCCCGTTGTCGTCCTGGCGGGCTCCGGTGGTGGGTTGCCGCAAACCCAGGCCGCCTTGCTGGCAAGTCATGGTCATCCGGCCCTGGCGCAGGGACTCTTTGCCTACAAGGACCTGCCGTCCACCCTTCGCGGCATTCCGCTCGAATCAATTCGGGCCGCGGCACAATGGTTGGAACAGCGCACGGGCGCGCATCGGGTGGCGGTGATGGGCACGTCGCGGGGCTCCGAGGCGGCGGGATTGGCGGCCAGTTACTTTCCACAGGACTTTTCCGCCGCCGTGGTGTTGGTTCCCTCCCATCTGAGTAACGGTGCGTTCGGCCCCGGCATCACGGATGTGGAGGCCGCTTGGACGTACGCGGGCAAACCCGTGCCGGCGGATCGCGGGGAGACCGACTCGAACAACGCCGGCGACGCCGCGCAATCGAATGAGCCCCCGGGTTTCGTGGGGACTCCGTACTATCTCAAGACCTGGAGCGATCCGTCGATATCTTCGACGTTCGGTATTCCCTTTGAGAGGATGCACGGGCCCGTGTTGGCCATCGGCGGGGGCGCCGACGAGATGTGGCCCTCGTTCATCGGCGCCGAACAGATACGCCGCCGCCTCGCCGAGCATGGCAAGGCCGACATGGTCGAGATGCACATCTATCCCGGCGCCGGTCACTTCGTCTCGCGGGTCGGCAGCGGCGGCCCGCTCTCATCCTTCGTCTTTCATCCTGTCGCCAAAGACTTCGAGGCCACCGGCGGGCTGCCGAATGCCAACTGCGAAGGCTCCTACGACGCGTGGCAAAACGTAGTGCAGTTTCTCGCCAAGGTTAAACCCCGCTAGAGTCGGGTGCCCGTCATCACCGCTTAAGGTAATTTTTTGTATTTCGATACTTCAATCGTATATGCAAATGACAGAAGAGCAGTTCCGATTTGCTTTTCCCTCCGGTACCTTGCGTTGCGCGTTCAAGTCAGCGGGTGCCTTTCGATGGACGAATAATGAAGAATAACGCCTATGAGATGCCGGCACCGAGGCCCGGCATGACGATTGATCGGCCGTATTCAGCGGAAAACATGCTTTTTCCGTCGGATTGCATGCTTTGGTCGCGATCAAACTCCCTAAAATTGGGTTGATTTGCCAAACCAATGATTGCACGCCTGACGTGCGACGCATAACGACGCAATTGGGAGAATCCGGGTGAGCA
>Ga0181536_10003893_pt1 | contig 16073 bp, 13 predicted proteins | sample PEATcosm2014_Bin_41_FD_121105 | JGI IMG/M metagenome (GOLD analysis project Ga0181536, IMG submission 121105) | Peatland microbial communities from MTU Mesocosm Facility, Houghton, MI, USA - PEATcosm2014_Bin17_60_metaG | ecosystem: Environmental > Terrestrial > Soil > Wetlands > Peat | place... | reverse complement strand
CATCGGGGCCGACGGGGGGATCTTCGCCTTCGGTGACGCAGGCTTCGTGGGGTCACTGCCCGGTGTCACAGTGCACGTCACCAACGTCGTGGGGGCGGTGCCGACGACGGGGTGATGGGGGAGAATTATTCCAGGTCAGAAGACCAGGCACTCGGTACGGGCACGAGAGGCCGATGGGCTCACCGACGCCCGCCGCTGGCTTGGGGGCGCCACTGGCGAAGAAATACGGTTAATTGGGTCTAATTGGGTCGCCCTGTCCCCCGTCGCCATTCGCTGCGGTGGCTCCGTCTCTCGTCACCTTCGCTGAACTGGGTTGGGGACATTCGTGGGGACATCGACGGGTACGTCGGAGGTGGCTTGTTCTAATCGGACATACGCCACTCGTGCTCAGCTGCTCCGGACCTGCGTCAGACGCCCTCATCGGTCTCTCGACGGTCGGGGGGCCACGGTGTGCAGGAGATGATCCGGAATGGTTGGGATCCCACGGGTTACTGGTCGTACCGTGCCTGTGCCTCTTGGCATTCGACGTGTCATCAAGGGAGGCGTCTAACAACTACGCCTGGTTGGAATCCACCGGAATTCACAGCAACGACGTCGAATCGAGGTGTCAGCAGGCAGAGCTGCCGCGTGAATGTGACTCTGACCTGGACTGGGGACATTGCGATCGAACACGGCCGCTGAACAACACTGGGGCCAGAGACCGCGTCGCAGCGCCCTGAGCAGGAGCTGATTTGGCTCCTTCGAAGTTCCCCCCGCCAGCCCAGCAACGGAAGGCTCTCCGAGCATCCGACAGTCGCCGCCACCGGCTGCGATCAAGATGTTTCGTATATACGAAACACTATCTTGCTGCACTGGGGACAATTCCTATTGACCCGGTGGCCACCGGCGCAAGCTCCAACGAGCGCGGGAGACTGGGCAGACTGACAAGTGGGATGCCGACGTGGGTCATCACTTGTTACGGGGTCCGCGCCGCCTCGTACATGACGGCAATGTACGCCCTCGGGCACCGCATCCAGTGGTTCATTCTGGCGTTCGCGCCAGGCGGCTGTTGGCCCGGCTTCATGCATCCGCCCGGGGAAGCGCGAAAAGGGGCCGGAGGCCCGAAAGCCCCCGGCCCCTCTCGCCAGCGCTAGCCGGCCGCGGTGTCCTCCACCGGGGCGTCCTGGTCGACCTGGCCGTTCCGGCGCTCGGTCCGGTGCACATCGGCCGTGGCGAATCGCAGGCTCGGTCCGACCTCCTCGGCGACGACCTCGACCTTGGACCGGCGCTCGCCATCCTCGGTCTCCCAGCTCCGCTGCTCCATGCGACCGGTCACGATGACCCGCATGCCCTTGGCAAGGGTTAGGGCCGCGTTCTCGGCCAGCTCCCTCCAGCAGACCACGTCGAAGAAGGAGGTGCTCTCCTCCCACTCCCTGGTCTCCTTGTTCTCGAACCGGCGGTTGACCGCCAGGCCCAGCAGGGTGGAGGCATGGCCCTCTCGGGTGTAGCGGATTTCCGGCTCGCGGGTGAGGTTCCCGGTAAGGGTGGTGTAGTTGGACATGGCACTTCTCCTTTGCTCATACCGACGAGCGTGTCCCGCCGGGTGTCCCCCGGAGGCAGCCGGGGACCCCACGCCGGTCAAGGGCGCAGAGCGAAGGAAACGGAGGCCGACTCCGGCGGCGCTTGCGCCGACATTCCGGAGGCGAGCCGGCGTCCCGGAGCGTCCCTTGACGGGCGATGGGGTGGCTGCACGATGGGAGACCCCGGCAGGCAAGTACTTGAAATGGCCGCCAGGGACCGCCGTCAGGCGGCAAGAGGGACGCGCCGCAGCGTCCCCAGAACGTGTCGGGGAACCACGAGCAATGGAGGGTCGGCCGAATGACCGAACTTCCTTTGCCGCTCCCCTACACAGCCTTGCACTCGGCACCCTCGACGTCGGCGGGGAGTGCCGTGTCGATGATCTGAGAGGCACACTTGCGCACGGTGTTCGCTACGGCGAGCACCGTGTCGGTATCGCTGGCCCAGGTGGCGACGTAGCCGACCGTGTAGGTCTGGCTGTCGAGCCCGAAGGCGTCACAGACCAGGAAAGCCACCGACTCGGCTTCGACCTCGCACCGTCCCCGGTCGGCCCGGTAGGCAGTCAGGTCAGTGTGGAGGTGGCAGTGGGCCAGCTCGTGGGCGAGCGTCTTGCTCTGGGCTGCCCGGTCCCTGTCCCGAGTGGCGATCTGGACGGTCTTGGCTATCGGGTCGGTGGTGCCGTTCGCCCCCGACGAACCGGCGATCTGGTCGACCAGCTGGACCGTGTGGCCGAGGGCGGTGACCTGTTCGCCGAGGGCCTCCCACATGAACTCGGGCGCGTCCCCGGTCAACAGCACGGGGCGACCGACTCGCTCGGGCAAGTCATCACCGGCGGTTGTAGACACATCAAACACGTAGGCGATGCGAAAACCGCGCACGACGGTGCCGGTAATCACAGGAGCGTCGGGGTTGTCCCTGTCGGCCAGTGTGGTCTTGTAGGCGCAGGGGGCGAGGATCGCGATGCCCTTGGCACCCCTGTTGACCGACCGGCCGAGCGACTTCCACGTCTGGAAACCAGCGACCTGGGTGGCGTCCCCTCGCTGTAGCGCAATGAGAAAACAGTTGTTCGCCGAGTAGCGGTGGAACTTGGCCATCGTGGCCATGTAGGTCATCCAGTCGTCCGACGAGTGCAGGGCGGCGACGGCATGGACGAGACGCTCGTGTGCCGTGTTGAGCCGCTCGGCCCGTTCTTCGGCGCTGAGGCGAGGATGGGACATGTGAGGACCTCCTTGGTCGAGCCGGCTGGCCTCTCCGGCCGGGTACGACCCGCTGTTCTGCGGGGACCCCCCGGCCGTCAGGGGACGGCCGAAGGCCGAGCCGAGGAGCGGAGCCCGGCGCCGGCGGTGAGCTGCGCGAGCCGGTGACCGGCGGCGAGGCGGCGCCCCGGAGGCGACCCTTGACGGGTGAAGGGGTGCAGACACAATGAGAAACCCCGGCAGGCAGGAAACCTTGTCCACCGCCAGGAGTGGCCCGCTTAAGCGGGCCGAAGGGTGAGTGGCGGGCCGGCCAGACCGCCCCGACGACACTCACTGGTTGTTGACGGCCGTGCGGAGCTACACCGAAGAAGCGCGACGAAAGGGCCGACGGGCGAACCCGCCGGCCCCATCGCCAGGTCGAGCGACGCTATTCGCCGTTGCTTGTGGCGTGGGCGTCGACGGCGGCGACCTCCCACCGTGCCAAGTCGACGTCACCGAACCCGGAGTACTCGACGCCATCGAGTGCGGAGCCCACCCGCTGGGCGGCCTGGTCCTCGGTCTCGACGTCCTCGGATCCGGTGACCTCGAACACGGCGGTGATCGTGGCGGTCACCCGGTAGTGCTCGATGAACGGGTCCAGGCCCAAGTCTTGCAGCGCGGCGTTCAGGCCGGGGCGGCACCAGCCCTGCTCGTCGGCGGCGTCCTTCGCCTTCTGGCGCACCTGTTCGCAGAAGCTGGCGTAGCGCTCGTTGTCGATCCGGCGGGCCTCTCGTGCCTCGGCCAGGTCGCGGAGCGCCTTGCCGGCCTGGGCAGTCACGTAATGCAGAGTGCTCCGCAGGGCCTCGATCGCCTCGCCCTGCTCGGCGATTTCGGCGGGCAGAACAACCGACAGGCCGAGTTCGTGGAGCACCTGGTACTGCGGGGTGTCCACGTCGAACTTCGACAGGTCGATGGGGATGGAAATTTGGGACATGGTGCATCTCCTTACTCGTCCCGACCGGGCTTTCCAGCCGGGTACGGCCCGCCGGCTCTCGGGGACCCCCGAGCGGTCAGGGCCGGCCGCAGGTCGAGCGCAGGAAGCGGAGGCCGGTCGGCCCGGCGAGCACAGCGAGACGAAGTGGCCGAGCGTGCCGGCGCCCCGGAGCGTGCCTTGAGCGCTCGAGGGGTGAGAGCAGACTGACGGCGACCCGGCAGGCAGAATCCCCTCTGCCACCGGGTCACAGGCCGAGGTGCCGGCGGTACCAGCCGAGGGCGGGGCGATCACCTCGATTGAGCATGTCCGCAAGCTCAGCTGCGGCCCGCTCGGGGTCGACAAACTCAAGGCGGTTGGCCCGCTCGGCGAGAGCAGCGAGCTCCCGAAGGGTCCGAGGCGGTAAAGCAGCCACCCAGCCGTAACTGGTCCGGCGTCCGGGTTCTGCGGCGGTAGGCATGGTTGTGACCTCCTTGATCCTGCGGCAGGACAGCCCCGCCGGCAGCGTCGGCAAGGCACCGGGGACCCCCGCCCGTCACGGGCGGAGAGGGGAGGAAACGGAGGCCGGCCCCGGCGGCGCATTGCGCCGATCTCCGGGGGCGTGCAGGCGTCCCGGAGCGTCCCTTGACCGGTGGAGGGGTGGTGCCATGCTGCGGAAGGCTGGGGGGAGAGACGAAAAAGCCGCTAGGGAAGGCGTCGGGCGCCGCCGGTCACGCGGATCGGCGGTTCCGACCGCATCTTCTGAGTGGCGCGGGTCGGGATGGGAATGCTGGGTCGGTTCCCATCGCCAGGTTTTGGAGTTATCCCGAGATTCTCCTCGAAGGGCGCCGATTCACTCGACCGTTCGTTAGATGACACCTCTGGATCCAGGAACAGGAGGAGACATGATCGAGCCAATGGGCGTTGACACGCCGGTAATGATCAGCGTTGAAGGTGCGGCAGCGCTTCTAGGCATCGGGAGGACTCTCGCCTATCAACTCGTTCTCACCCAGGAGTTGCGGTCGGTCAAGGTAGGAAGGCGACGCCTGGTCATTCGCGCCTCCATCGAGGAGTACGTGGGCCGGCTCGAGGAGACCCGCCGTTAGCCAGCGTTCGATGGTGGCTGGGGGTTGCCTCCGTTCCGCCACTTCGAACCTCCGGGGCGACATATCCGCTTGTAGCCGAGCCTGCGTAGGGAATGCATACGCAGCTGCCTACTCAATGGTGCATCACCCACGTAGAGGGTCCCCAGACACCCGACCTTCGGGTTCTGGGCGACGGTGCGCTACTCCGACCTAACTAAGGCCCAGGCGGGGCCGTGTCCGGTCCGTCTTCCTCAGCACGTTGGATCGCAACGAACCTGTCGTCGCCAGCAGTGGCGAGGCCGTCGACAATGCTCCTGAAGATCCGCACCGCCTCGTCACCGAGGACACCGGCTCGGAGTTCGGAGAGCCAGGTAGGGAGATGCCAGCTCTGATTGCTGAACTGGCCGTAGTTGCCTGCGATGATGCGGTCAATCCAACCGAGGCCGGGGTCGATCTGTTCCGTTTCAGGCAGAGTACGGAGGTAGCTGACGAGGGAGTCGAGAGCTTCGGTGGAGCCGGTCGCCATCGATAACCATTGCTCGGTCTCCGCTCTGATTTCGGAGAGGGGGATCCAGGAGCCACATGCTTCCGTGAGCGTTGCGTCAGGGTTTTTGTCACTGATCGTAAGCTGAGGGTGCAAGATCAGTGAGGCGATGGCATCTGGCCTGCGGTAGTTACTCTTGCTGGTCCCGGTACGCCTCGGGTCGCGGCCGCCGTCGATCTCCTCAAACACCGTGGCCATCAATCCGGGCCATAGTTCGAAGACGGTGCTGCGCCGCTCCGGGTCGTAGGTTGCGACTTGGGCGAGGAGCCGGAGGAGCTGCCAGAGTGCGGCCGGATCATCGATAAGTGCGCGAATGTGCTGGGTGACGTCTTGGTGGTAGCCGGCTCCGTGAAGGTCGACGAGGGCCTCCGCTACGGGCACCTGCCCCTCGTCTCGCATCTCGTAGCGAACGGCGGACCAAGCGATCGCAGCATGCTGGTGCGCGACGAGTACGGCGTCGAGGAGTGTCCGGGCTTGGGCGGTGATGCAGGTGTCCGATCGCGCGGCGCCCGTCAGCCCGACGATTGGTCCAGTAAGCCGCTCGATGAGGAGGTCTTCTCCCGCAACCTCGCCGAGTTCGAAGGAGAGTTCGCCCGTGAGGGGCTCCGGGTTCCGTCTCTGGTCGGCCCAGGGTCCGAGCCTACAGTCTCGGAGACCGTGCTCGATGCTCTGATAGGCAATCACGTGGCGGCATTGCCCGTCGAGGAGGTCGCGGCAAGGCGCAGCCCACACTGCGGTCACGGCAGCGCCGGCTACCCGACGGACTTCGTCATTGGGACTGGTCGCCGAGTTCATGAGGGCCGACTGAATGGTCTGCAGGTCCTCGCTGTCGAAGGGGTCGTGCGTGCTCGCCTCGTTGAAGGCTGGAAGCAGGAGGCATGGGAGCGCGCTCGCTGCGGAGCGGTCCGCTCCGGGCGAATACCATGAGCCGGAGTACTCAAGGTCCGTCCCTGGGGGAGGGAGTACCGCGTCGATGACCTCGGCTGCGGCCCACTCGACGTTGTCTCGGGAAAGGCGATGGCGTCCCTCGCCGTGAGCGATGAGTGCGGTGGCGGCGAGGGCGACGACAGCGTCCATGCCGCTTCGCCCGAGTGATGCGGGCGGGGTCTGTTCGAGACAGCGGGCGACGGCGATGTCGTCATTGATCTGCGCCGGGTCGGGTGACCGACGATCAGGATCGAGAGCGTAGGTGTTGAGCAGGCGGTAGCCCTCGTTGGCAAGATCCATCTCGGATCGCTGTGCTTCACGGGTGGCTTCGATCTCGGCGGGCGGTTTGGCTTGAAGCATGACCCTTCCATCATCGAGGGGCGTGGCTACGTAGCTTGAGGCGCGCAGGTTGCTCGCCCAGACGTGCACCGTGGGGTCGACCGCCCCTTGGGGGTCGGTGGCGTTAGCGACCAGCTGGTCGGCGAACCGCTCCAGAATGGCGAGGCGAGCGTCGTCGTGGGCGAGCATCGCTCGTACGGTGAGGGTGCTCGCCGCGTCCGAGAGGTTGTAACGGCGTTTGTCGAAGCCGTGGACTTTCGGGTCGTCGCGCTGGGCGCGGAGCAATCCGTGCTCGCCGACCATACGGCCGAACTCCAGCTCCCAGATTGCCGGTTGGGTGAGGAAGACGTCGAGTTCGGTGGTCACCTCGTCGAGGTGACGGATGAGAAACCCGACCGCCAGACCGACCGTGGCCAGGTTGTGACTGTGCTCTAGGAGACGGAACGTGACGGTGTCAAGGGGCACGCCCGCTTCGTGCCAGCTGTCTGCTGTCACTTCGACGGCGAGCAGTGCGCTGATGCACGGGTACGGGCCGAACGTCGTGCCTCGGTACCAGGACCAGGCCCGAGCGTCCCCGGCAACGGTCCGGGCCCCGAAGTGGGGAAGGATCACTTCGATTTGGCTTTCGACCTCCGCCGCGGTGAGGCTGTTATGACGGCGGGCGCTGATGTTTGCGGCGTGGTCGAGCATCCGATTGATGAACGCCAGCGTTTGAAGAGGTTGGACGCGCAGCAGCAGGTAGAACGGTCCGGCATACGAGGCAGCGAAGGGGAAACCAACGCCCATGGTCGTATGGCGCCTGATGCCGTCGTCCATGATGGTCATGGCGAACGGGCTGCGCCCCGGTCGTGGTCGCTCGATGTAGTAGGCCTCAGCTAAAGCGAGAAGCAGATTGGGGTGCTGGCGCGCCAAGGAGAGGACGGCGTGCGGTGATTCGACCGCCTTGGCCAGCTGATGGGGGTGCTGGCTGGCGACTTCGCGGAGGGCTGCTTCGGCTCTGTCGTCGAGGTCGGGGCCAAGCAACGCCAGGCGCTCGACGGTCTGTTCGCTGGTGCCGCTGCGCCCGGCAAGTTCACGCTCTCGAATGGCGATTCGAGTGACGTTGCTTTCATCAAGTCGGCTGACCACGAGGCCGCGTAGGAAGCCGGTGATGGCGTTGCCGGCTGCGTTGGTGACCTCGCGGGGCAAGTCCTGCGCATCGGCGGGGTGCGCCAGATAGGCGTCGACTACGGGACCGGCGACGATGGGATCAGCGGCTCCGCTCTCGCTATAGCGCTGGGCGATCAGACGGAAGACCCGGCTCAGCCCTGACGCCTCGTCCCCAAGGAGGGTGGGCCAGATCTGGTTGAGCACGGCCGGCGACGATCCAAGGGTGAGAGTCGCCTCGTCGACCAGGTCGGACCAGCGGTTCCCGTGAGCGGCGCCGAGCGTGTCGAAGATTGTCTGCAGGTCTTGTCTGGCTACGGTCACATCGCTGGCGCCAAGGATGCGCGCCTGCAATGCCAGCATTGCGGCGCGTATTGCCCACCGGGGTGCACCAGCGGAGCCGAGAGCATCGAACCCGTTGATCACAAACACGCGCGCAATTGAGAAGTCGCGGACTAGGTCGGTGGCGAATTGGTCGCCACCCGACCAGGCGACGGTCGGACCGGGGGCGAGAAGGAGCCCGTCGGAACGCAATGAGGGCAGGACGCTGAGATCGGCCACCGCGGTTACCTGGCCGGTGAGCGCTTGCGTCGCGAGTGCGACCAGTGCCTGTTCTCTGCCGTCCGGGCTCGGATCTCCGGGTCCGTGATGTTCGTCTCGTCGGACCAGGCGAGTCCACACCGCGGCAAACACGTCGGCCTCGGAGAGGGCCCCGTCGGGAAGGCTGGCGGCTGCACCTGCCCGCAGGACGAGCTCGACAAGGCCCGGCCGTCCCAGGAGCCACGCCGATCTCGGGTCGGAGGAAAACCGTGACAGGCCGTGGAAGTTGGTGGCGACTTCGGTGCGCTCGTCGGCGTCGAATGGTGGCACGGTGAACGTCTCGAATAGTTGGCCGTCCCTCGATGCAGCCGCCGAGACTCCCCCGGCCGCGTCAGCACGCGCCACCGCGACGACCCGAATACCCACCCTCTCCGCTGCAGCGGCGAGGTCCGAGAAGATCGTGGATCCGCCCTCAAGGACGGCTTCCGCACCGTCGATGACGAGAAGACGGCCTGTACCGATGGGACCGGAGGCCAGGACATCGTCAATGGGCCCGCCGATGAGGTGCTCGAAGTCAAGGGTGAGTCGCGGAAGATCGCGTAGGTGGACGACGTGGACAGCAGCTCCCTCGGACACGAGCTCTGCTGCGACGGCAATCGCGGCGGCTGACTTACCCACGTCAGGGTCACCGGTTACCAACAGTCCAGCGGCCTCATCGGAGACGCCGAGCATGGTTGCCTTCAGATCCGCGCGGAGCGCGGACCTGTTGACCTCCAGCGACCGGCCTTGGGCATCGAGACGGTTCCGCGTCCGGGACCGTGCTCGCTGGCCAAGCCGATCCAGGATTGACCAAGCAGCCGAATACCGAAGTGAGCCACCGATCCGAGCCTCTCCGACGAGATCTCTTCGGAGCATCCCCGCGTCCACTTCGGCGCCGGCCGGCGCATAGCGGCCGACCAGCACGGCAAGTCGATCGAACAACGCTGCGGCTTCGGCCGCTCCATCCGCAACCAGCTGGAGGCGACTGACACAAGAGGTCCGGTCCGAAGCTACATCGCCTTCGAGTTGGACGGCTGCCACGTGGAGCGCGAACAGGAGTCGCCACGTAAGCACCTCCACGGACAGTTCAACGTCGGTGCCACTGAGTGCCTCACCGACCGCACCCTCCAGGTATTCGAGTCTCTGGCGAACGCGCCCGTGCGTCGCGCCCGGAAGCATGACCGCCTGGCGGAATAACTCAGCATTCGGATGTGAACGGGCGAAATCGCTGAGAGTGGCCGTCTGTACGGCGCCACTGTGAGGCGCAGCCACCACCAGGCCGATGCGATAACGGCCGGCGCGAACGTCATCCCACGACTCGGCGACAGCCTGCAGCATGGTCCCGATCAGCTTCACGAATTTCTCGTCCGAACGGGCCATGACCGGAGCGCGCCGGACGGCGATTGCGATCTGTCGCAGGACCGGCTCCGGCCCATCGGTCGTGCCGGTGACGACGAGGTCATCGACTGGGCTGAGCCGTCGAGCTTGGAAGGCCACCTGATCGACGACCACAGTGTCACCCAGAAGATCCAACGGCGTACCGACGAGGAGTCCGGCCAGGACGGTAGCGCCGTAGACATGCTCCAACACCACCCCGCCGCCGCCGGTGGCGTAGGAGTTGGCTCCGGATGAGCTGGGCTGCTCGTCGGTCACGGCCGTCCCGGAGTTGGGTAGAGCCCGCCTCTGAAGTTCCTAGCGGATGACACCTTGCCGTTCATAGCAGTCCTGATCCATAGAGGGTTTCGAGGACTCCATCCCCTCACGCGATGATGACGGACTCGCGTGCTCGGGCAACGCAGGTGCCGTCCTTGACGATGTAGCACTCCATCCAGTGGTGCCCGGTGTAGAGGGTCCTCTCTTTCCGCTGCCGGCGTCCCTCATCGGGGTGGATCTCGCCGCGCAGCTGCCCGAGACGTTTGGCCTCCTCACCATTGTTCCGAGCCTTCCAGAACACCTGAAACGGCGGAGGGACATCGGTCTCAGCGATCCCGAACAGAAGCTCGCGCTGCTTCGGCACCCGCCCGGCACGGCTGCGTAGAGCTCTACGGGCCGCTCGGTTCAACGCAACGGGCTCGGACACATCGCAGGTCACGGTGACGCTGCGGGTGAGGTCGACCGGGACCATCTCCTCTATGAACTGCTCCTTGGGAGCGCGTCCCGCCCCGGGTGCGATCTTGCGGAGGATGGTCGCCGCGCTGCGCGGTGCAGCGGTGAGGGACTTGGGGAAGGCGTCGCCGAAGACCGCCCGCCATGCGGTGATGCTGGCATCCACTCCCTCGGTGTCGTAGGCGCCGCGGACGTTGGGGGCAAGTTGGTGGATCTTGTCTCGGAAGGTCGTGTACTGGCTGTCGGTCCAGCGGTGGTCAAAAGAAGTGGTCGGGCAGCTGGGGTCGCTGATCGCCGGCTTGTACGGCCGGGCCTGAAGCCAAGTGTCTAGGTCGTCGAGGAGGTGGACCAGGGTCGTCGGCACGTCTTTGTAGTAGTCGGAATCGAAGGTTCGCCAGGACTCGACGACGTTGCCGACCAGCGTGGTGAGCAGAACGGACTTGACGGCGAACGCGGCGCGATCGTCACGGAGGTACTTAAGCAGGCGGATCACCTTGCGGAGGTTGCCCCGGGTGAGATCGTCCTTCTCTTGAAGCCATGCGGTGAACCCGACGGGGTTGGTGGTCTCGAAGGTGTTGGTAGTCCGATTGACGATGACCTCGGAGCCGTCGGCGCGCACGACGTAGGGGACGATGTCGACGTGGCAGAAGTTGGCGTAGCGGACGCGGACGCACCGGCTCTTGCGGCTGGTCATCACCATGTAGATGCCGTGACTGCTCAGGGCCTCCCAGACGGCGTCGTTGTACTTCTGAGGGTCGTTGTTCCAGGCGAAGTCCTCGGCCAGTTGGACCAGGAAGTCGGCGTCGAACTCCTTCCCGATCACGGGACGGATGATGGTCTTGTGCGCCCATGATCCCTGAGGGACGGTGTCGAGGACCCGTCCGTCAAGCTCAGTGGCCTGCTTGAGGACCTCGGTGATGGAGTCAACCCGAGAGTCGAGGTCGTCGAGTCTCGACTGGTTGAGGTTGACCTTGTCGCGTAGGAGCTGGGAGAAGTAGTCGAGAAGCTTCATCGGCGTCCGCTCCGAGATCTAGACGATTGGTGGCTATCACGGGAGCCGGTGCCCCGTTCGGGGCGCAGGTCAGCTTGAGGGCTGACAGGTCGACCGCTTTTTCGCGGGCCGTCAGTTGCCATCGGGCGTCCTCCCCGAGCCGTCACCATGGGCGGATTCCGGCTCACCGTCCTCGCCCCTCGGCGAGAGACGGCCGCCTGCTTTAGCCCTCATTGTGCGCACGAGGGTGTGACCGTTCCCGGGTGCCGCGGGTCGCAAGGCTGCTCGCTGCTGGCTGAACCGGCCTCCCCACCGGGGCCGGGGCATAGCCATGCGGCCCCGTCACCAGGGCCGACACCCGCTGGCAGGGGGTCGGCTGTCAACGGGTACGGGCCGCGGAGCTAGGAGGGCGGATAAGATACCATCATTGTAGTTACGTTGTGAGGATTTCGCGTTCGCTCTGAACTGGGCTTCTCTCGATACTGCTGCCAAATCGAGGTCGGAGGACACGACGCGCCCGGTCGATCAGGCTACGACGGCGTGGATGGTCCTGGGCCTCGGTCGCTGCGGGGATCGTCGATCGTGAGTTCTCGGCGATTCCAAATCCTCGCCCTGGACGGCGGCGGGTACAAGGGCATGTTCTCGGCTGCCGTGCTGGCGCGGCTGGAGGAGGACCTGCGAACGTCGATCGTCGACCACTTCGATCTTGTGGCAGGAACCTCGACGGGCGGCATCATCGCCCTGGCCCTCGGAGCCGGGAAGGCGCCGCAGGAGATCGTCAACTTCTACGCGGAGCACGGACCCCGGATCTTCGGCCACCGCCGACGTCGGACCGTCCGCCAGCTGGTCCGCTCCAAATACGACGTCGACCCGCTCAAGATGGCGCTCGAAGGCGTGCTGGGTGACCGGTGCCTATGGCAGAGCTCGGTGCCACTCTGTGTCCCGTCCTACGACCTGCGTACCGACAAGGTCCACCTGTTCCGCACCCCCCACTCGGAACGATTGGTCCGCGACTGGCGGGAGCGAATGGTCGACGTGGCACTGGCGACCTCGGCTGCGCCCACGTTCCTACCCGCACACCACTTGCGCGGGCTGAGACTGGTCGATGGTGGCCTCTGGGCCAACAACCCGGCGGTCGTGGCGATCGCCGAAGCGGTGAGCGAGTTCGGCGTCGACCTGGCGGACATCCGTGTGCTTAGCCTGGGCACGACCAGCGACCTCGGCGTCCGCTCCAAGCGTCTCGATCGAGGCGGGTTCGCCGCCTGGGCGACGTGCGCCACCACGGTCATCCTCCGAGGTCAGAGCCTCGCCGCCAGCAACGCCACCTACCACCTGGTCCCGAAGGGTCAGTCGCTTCGCATCGACCCTGACGTGCCCGACAAGCTCCTCCGCCTCGACGGAGTCAGCCCCGAAGAGCTGATGGGACGAGCCGAGCAGGAAAGCCGCTTCATCAACGATGACGTGAACCGGATCTTCCTCGACCACCACGCCGGCCACTACACCCCACTCCACACCCCCGACGGGAGCACAACGCCATGATGCCCACCACCGCCACCGGGACCATCGGCTGGCTCCTCGCCAACTTGGCTGACATCGTCGACCTCCCACCCGACATGTACCAGGCCGCCGACGAGCAATACCGGCTGGTCGGCCAGTTCCTCGCCAATCGGTCCGACGAGGACGAATGGGACGTCTACCCGCAAGGCTCTATCCGGCTCGGCACCGTCGTCCGACCCTTCACGGGCTACGAGGGCTTCGACCTCGACATGGCGCTCGGCACCTCGGATAATCAGCGGCGATTCGACGATCCAGCAGCCCTTCTCGAAGGAAGGTTCGGTGCGAAAAGATGGAGCCAGCGGATCTAGCCGATCTCCACGACTTGGTCATAAGCGCCGAAATCGGCGTCGAACTCGAGCCTCAAGCCAACACCCTCTATCGCATGGTGGGGATCGGGCCCAATTCGTTGCTCGTACGTGGCCCAGCACTGGACCTGCACAATGCGCTCAGTCTCCGTTTGGCCCAGTCGGCGCTTGGCGCTAGCGGTCACGTGCCACAGTCGGTAGCGAACCTTCTGGACGAGTTCATCAGACGCGCCAACGCCACAGGTGAGGTGAAAGCCATCGCATGGCTCGAAGCCGAGCTGATCACGCCACCGCAGAACTGGACGTTCGTACAGGGACTCAAGTTCCATACGCCGCTGGACTGCTTGACCGTCGGCAAATGCTCAATCGTTCGGAAGCTCGATGACATCGCTCCAGGACTGCCAGGGGCATTTCCGATGATCTCGGAGCTAGGCAATCCGCTGATCTTGACCACGGTGCGCGCTCGCGATCATTTTTCGGCACGGCTCCTCGCCCGGGAGACGTTCGCAGAAACGGAGGCCCTTCTCACCCTCATGGCTGGGTGGAACAACCTTCCGGATAATCCACACCTCGAGTTTCATGGGACAAGCCAGCGATATTCGACGGGAGCGTCAGCACGGGCGCTCATCCAAGCCGTGGATTCGATTGGACAGCTTTGGCCTGGCTACTTGGAGGCGTCCGATGCCCTCGCTCGGTTCCCGACCCTTCGGACCGACTGGGAGAAGAGGACCCTTGCCGCATCGCGATGGTTCCGGGTCGCTATCGGTACCAGTTGGCCCTCGCAATCGATTGCCGCGTCGATGTCGGCTCTCGAGTGCCTGCTTGTCAAGCCGACCGAACGAAACAAGAAGCGGGACCCAATTGCCAAGCGTGCCACTGATGTCGGCCGCCTCAGAGGAAAAACCCAGGCTGAGCAGGTGGCGTGGCTGAACACCATGTACGGATACCGCAACGACGCGGTTCACGCCGGAGAATTCCACCAAGATGAGATCGACGCCCAGGCGCTGATGGCGCTAACGAGGTCGGTAATGCATTGGGCTATTCACCACCTCGACCCACTCCACGGCAAACAAGGTGGGGGACAATGCCTGTCACTCACAGACGTGCTCGCCGCTCACTAAATGGCCGGACATGAGACAACAGCCGGCGACCGGGTCCTGGTTGGTGCCCTCGTTCGACCTCCGTGACTACGTCCTCAGTTGCCCCTGGCACGTGGCGGCCGCCGTCTATCGTGCAGCCGAGGGTCGCCACGACCTGCCCAGCGACATCTGCTGGGTCGATACGGGTTCGGCCGGACTGCCACATCTGATCCGCTGAAACAACGAGCGGTCGGACGCGGCCCGGAACTTTGAGCCGGATGCCTAACAACGTGCCGTCACACGAGCACACTCAAGGAAGTGCCCGGCGGTTCACCGCGGGAGGACCGGTGACCAGTCCTGCACCCGAGTCCACACAACGTCGGTTGCCGATCCTCGCCCCCAGAAATGTAAGCAACGATGTAAGCAACCGGGCCAGATTCCCACGAACGGCGGCGGACCCAAGCAGACGGAACCCCCAGTTCAGAGGACCGCTACGAACCCGTGTGAACCCCCCGCCCGTGGCTGGAAGTCAAACTGGTTTCACGTCAATCGGCTCCCCTTCCTAGAGTTGGACTCCAACGAGAACCTGAACCGGCTCCTGCGCGAAAACGTCGGCAATGGTAGGAACCTCAACGTCTCCCAGCAGGGTCTCGACTGCACCTCCCTCCGCGTCAGCACCATTCCTCATCGGCTACACAACTGGGACAGTTTCAGACAGCTACACCGCGGTAATCGTCGCACTGAGCGCTTGAACTCGCCGAGCATTCGAGGATCCCAGGCTTGGTACAAACATTGACCTACTTGATTTCGGTCCGCCACCACGGCGGCGAGAGGAACGAGAATGGGATATCCGCCTGTCGTTCCCACACGGCTTGTACTCCTGGGGCGTAGGAAGGGTTCACTCGGCGCGCGATTACAACTATGCCGGCGACAGTCGCACCAGCATGAGCGAGGGCTGAAGCAGCACTCTGGGAGCGGGCTCCCGTGGTGTATACGTCATCAAGAAGGAGCACACGTAGGCCAGACACATCCGTCATCGCCCGGTAGGCATCGTCGCTCAATGTCGACGTTCGCGTTATCCACCACCCGAACGTTCAAGTAATCCACCACCTCGGACTCCAGTGATGGTGTCTACTCCATGGCGGCTCCCTTCGCCCTCTTCGGGCTGACGAGGGCGGCGATCTGGTTGGCGAGGTGGTCGGCCGACGGCCGGCCGAGCTCTGCGGCCACCACCACCTGACGGCCGCCACGGCGCAGGCGGACGAGCCACACCCTGCCGACCGGGCGGGCTCCTTCCTCGACCGGCTCGTGGTCGACCTCCACCGTGAGGCGCCCGCCGCGGGCCACGCTCCGGGACCGGCACGTGGGCGAGCAGTAGACCCGGGGACGGCCCCGACCGCTCTGTGGCGCGAGCACGACCCCGCACCCCGGAGCGGCGCACAGCTTCGGGCCGCTCACTTCCTCACCCCGGCGTCTGGCCGGCCCTTGGGCCGGTAGGACTTGCCTTCCATGTGGATGTGGTGGGCGCTGTTCACCAGGCGGTCGAGGATCGACTCGGCGACGACGGGGTTGGGGAACAGCGAGTACCAGTCACCTGGAACTGGCACACGTTCGTTCGCGTAGATCTTCCCTGCTGGCTGGGCAAACGATGCGCTGAGAGGGGTCCGCGCTATTCAAGGTGAGATCAGCCATTGTTAAGTGCCACCTTCGTTT
>Ga0181536_10003891_pt1 | contig 16076 bp, 15 predicted proteins | sample PEATcosm2014_Bin_41_FD_121105 | JGI IMG/M metagenome (GOLD analysis project Ga0181536, IMG submission 121105) | Peatland microbial communities from MTU Mesocosm Facility, Houghton, MI, USA - PEATcosm2014_Bin17_60_metaG | ecosystem: Environmental > Terrestrial > Soil > Wetlands > Peat | place... | reverse complement strand
CGATGATCGGCAAGCTCAAGGGCGTGATCGACTCCTACGGCGAGGATGCCGTCATCCTCGACGAGTTTCATCCCGACGAGGCGGCGGTCGAAGCGACGTTCGTGAACAAGGACGCCAAGGCGACCCTAAAACTCGGCCAGGCGCGCGGCATCGCCATGGTGGTGCCGGCCAAGGCCGGCGTGCCGGTCGCCGAATACGCGCCAAACCTGGTGAAGAAGAGCATCGTCGGCGCCGGCCACGGCGACAAGGCGCAAGTCCGCATGATGATCGGCGTGCTCTTACCCAAGGCCGACCCGCATTCCGATGATGCCGCCGATGCGCTCGCCATCGCCGTGACGCACGCGCATCACCGGGCGAGTGTGATTCTCAAGGTGGCGGCGCGATGATCGGCATTTTCCACAGCGTCATTCCGGGACGGCCCGAAGGGCCGGGCCCGGAATCCATAACCACAGGTCGCGCAGAACGGGCGCTGAACTTGATCTGCGAACATAGGGGCTGTGGATTCCGGGCTCCTCGCTGCGCTCGGCCCCGGAATGACGACCGCTGGGCAAAACCATGATCGGCAAGCTCAAGGGCGTGATCGACAGCTACGGCGAGGATTCCGTCATCCTCGACGTGAATGGCGTCGGTTATCTGGTTCATTGCTCGGCGCGTACGTTGCAGGAATTGCCGCGCGCGGGCGAGCCGGCGACGCTCTCGATCGAGACGCACGTGCGCGAGGACCAGATTCGCCTGTTCGGTTTTACGACAGATGTCGAACGCGAGTGGTTCCGGCTCCTGCAAACCGTCCAGGGCGTCGGCACCAAGGTCGCGCTCGCCGTGCTCGGCACGCTCAAGCCGGCCGATCTCGCTTCGGCCATCGCGCTGCGCGACAAGGCCATGGTGGCGCGCACGCCGGGCGTCGGCCCCAAAGTCGCCGAGCGCATCGTCACGGAACTGAAAGATAAGGCGCCGGCCTACACCGATATCGATCCGGCGCTGGTGCGGCTGTCCGGCGCGCTCGACGACAAGCGGGCGCCGCAGCCGGTCACCGACGCGGTCTCGGCGCTGGTCAATCTCGGCTACGCGCAGCCGCAGGCGGCGGCCGCGATCGCCGCAGCGGCCCGCAGCGCCGGGGAGGGGGCGGAAGCGACGACGCTCATCCGGCTCGGGCTGAAGGAGCTGGCGAAATGAAACGGCCGGCGCAATTGAGCAAGGCGGACAAGGAATTGATTGCGGCCGCGACTGCGGCGATCAAACTCCGCTATCGCCGCGATTGGCAGGAGGTCGGCGCGGCGCTGCGCACCCGGTCGGGAAAAATCTTCACCGGCGTCAATCTCGACGCCTACCTCGGCCGCATGGCAGTGTGCGCCGAGGCGGTTGCGCTCGGACGTGCGTTCGTCGACCTGGGCGATGACGGAATTGCGCTGATCGTCGCGGTTCGTCATCCGCCGCCGGAACAAAAGGATCAGACCATCGCGGTGGTGTCGCCGTGCGGGGCGTGCCGCGAACTGATCTTCGACTACGATCCGAAAGCGCGCGTAATCGTGCCGAACGGGACAGCGCCGGCGGTGGTGCCGATCGGCGAACTGTTGCCCAATAAATACAGCCGGGGATCGGAGCGGTGAGCTTAAGCCCAAACCCAAGCGCAAGCCGCAAGCTGGTGACGGCCGAGCGCCGCGAAGAAGACGCGGCGGAGGCTTCTTTGCGACCACAGCGGCTCTCGGAGTTTATCGGTCAGGAGCAGGCGCGGAAGAATCTCGGCGTGTTCATCGAGGCGGCGCGGGCGCGGCGCGAGGCGCTCGATCACGTACTGTTCGTCGGCCCGCCCGGCCTCGGCAAGACGACGCTGGCGCAGATTCTGGCGCGCGAGCTGGGTGTCAACTTCCGCGCCACGTCGGGTCCGGTGATCGTCAAGACCGGCGATCTTGCGGCGCTGCTCACCAATCTCGAAGAGCGCGACGTGCTGTTCATCGACGAGATTCACCGGCTCAATCCGGCGGTCGAGGAGATTCTCTATCCGGCCATGGAGGATTTTCAGCTCGACCTCATCATCGGCGCGGGACCGGCGGCGCGTTCGGTCAAGCTCGATCTCGCCAAGTTCACGCTGATCGGTGCGACCACGCGCGCCGGGCTCCTCACCAATCCGCTGCGCGACCGGTTCGGCATTCCGGTGCGGCTCAATTTTTATACCGAGGCCGAGCTCGAACTGATCGTCAATCGCGGCGCGCGCGTGCTCGGCATCGGCGTCACTGCCGACGGCGCCAACGAGATCGCGCGGCGTGCCCGCGGCACCCCGCGCATCGCCGGGCGGCTATTGCGGCGCCTGCGCGACTTTGCCGATGTCTCCGGCGCCGCCGCAATCGACCGTGCGGTCGCCGACAAGGCGCTCGCCGCGCTCGAAGTCGACGCCGCCGGCCTCGATGCGATGGATCGGCGCTATCTCACAACCATCGCGGTGAACTACAGCGGCGGTCCGGTCGGCGTCGAGACGCTGGCCGCCGCGCTGTCGGAGCCGCGCGACGCCATCGAGGACATCATCGAGCCCTACCTGATCCAATGCGGGCTCTTGCAACGCACCCCGCGCGGGCGGCTCATCACCAATCACGGCTTCCGCCACCTCGGCCTGCCCGAGCCGGCGCGCGATCCGGCGCAATTCGGATTGTTTGGCGAAGGCAATGGCGAGTAGAATTCGTCATGCTCGGCCTCGTGCCGGGCATGCACGTCTTTCTTTCCTGTCCGACCTAAGACGTGGATGGCCGGGACAAGCCCGGCCATGACGATGAGAGAGCATTGATGAAGCTCGAATATGCCGTGCGCATCGAGAAATTGGCCGAAAATGACGGCGGCGGCTATTTTGCGAGCGTACCCGACCTGCCTGGGTGCGCATCTGACGGCGATACCCCGGACGCGGCGCTGAAGAATGTACAAGAAGCGATTGCCTCCTGGATCGAAGCAGCCAGGGAATGGAAAATCGACGTTCCGCGGCCGCACACGGCGCGAGTCTAATGGCGCAAACCTACGAAGGCGGCTGTCATTGCGGCCGCGTGCGATTTCGCGTGACGGGCGATTTGTCGCGCGTCACCGAATGCAACTGCTCGATCTGCGCCAAGAAGGGCTTTTTGCATCTCATCGTGCCGCCCGATGCATTCGAGCTTCTCAGCGGCAAGGATGCGCTGACGACCTATCGGTTCAATACCGGCACGGCGCAGCATACCTTCTGCGCCACGTGCGGCATCCACCCCTTCTACATCCCGCGCTCGGACCCCGATAAGATCGACGTCAACGTGCGCTGCCTCGATGGCGTCGATGTCGCGGCGCTCAAGCCGCACCTGTTCGACGGCAAAAACTGGGAACACGCGATGGCGGAGAGGGTGCCGTGGAGATAGGGCGATGAGCAGCGTTCCCCTCGACGGCGAAATCCGCGACGGCCGCCATGTGCTGACGTTGCGCGTCTATTACGAGGACACCGACTTCACCGGCATCGTCTATCACGCCAATTATCTGCGCTACATGGAGCGCGGGCGCACCAATTATCTGCGTCTCATCGGCGCCGACCACCGCGCGCTGTTCGAGGCGACCGAAAAGGAGGCGCCGGGATTTGCCTTCGTGGTGCGCTCGATGAATATCGACTTCCGCAAGCCGGCGCGCATGGACGATGTGCTCGACATCGTCACCGAGCCGGAGGAGGTGAAGGGTGCCTCCACCACGCTGCGCCAGCGCATCATGCGGGGCGAAGAACTTCTGGTCGAGGCGCGCGTGCGCGTCGCTTTCATCAGCGGCGGCCGGGCGCGGCCGATCCCGAAACCGCTTCGGATTGCCATGCGGGCCGATCACGATCTGCTTGCGGTTGCGGGCCGTGACGATGAAGGGAAATAGGCCGGTCGGAATCCAAGTTCCCGGGCATTAACGCCCCATTAAGCACAGCTGGGGCTTCGTTACGTCCGAACGACCGGTGTTGCGCCCTAGTTTGGACAATTTTCGCGATGAATTCGGTCTGGCCGGTGGTCGGTGGCCGGGTCCGGCTCGGGTCCTCGCGAAATTTCGGCTCTTGGTCGGCGCGCGCGAAGCGGCTGCGGTATGCCGCTTTGGTCCTGGCGCCAGTGCGCTGCTTCGGTCGTGGCGCTGGATTTGGCCGTGGTTTTGGCCCTCCCCGGTCGGACCGCTGAAAGGATGCCCAATGAATCCTGCCGACATCGCGCAGTCGGTCGCACCATTGACATCGTCGAACCTCTCGCTGTTCCAGCTGTTCTGGCACGCCCACTGGATCGTCGAGACGGTGATTGCCGGGCTCATGGTGTGCTCGGTCTGGGTGTGGGCGATCGCTATCGACAAAACATTCTTGTTTTCGCGCATTCGCAAGGCTGGCGACCATTTCGAGCAGGCGTTCTGGTCGGGCCAGTCGCTCGACGAACTCTATAAGTCGCTCGCGGCCAAGCCCGAGCACTCGACCGGCGTGCTGTTCGTCGCCGCCATGCGCGAATGGAAACGCAGCTTCGAGGGTCCTGCCCGCTCTTTCGCCGGGTTGCAGATGCGCATCGAGAAAGTGATGGATGTCGCCATCGCGCGCGAAGTCGAGCATATGGAGCGGCGGCTTCTGGTGCTGGCGACGGTCGGCTCGGCGGGGCCCTTCATCGGCTTGTTCGGCACGGTTGCCGGCATCATGACCAGCTTCCAGTCGATCGCGGCCTCGCAGAACACCTCGCTCGCGGTGGTCGCGCCCGGCATTGCCGAAGCGCTGTTCGCGACCGCGATTGGCCTCGTTGCCGCCATCCCGGCGACCATTTTCTATAATAAGTTCACGACCGAGGTGAACCGGCAGGCCCAGCGGCTCGAAGGCTTCGCCGACGAGTTCGCGGCGATCCTGTCACGGCAGATCGACGAGCGCGGGTGAGGGGACGGTTATGGCGACAAGCGTCGTAGGCGCGGTCTCGACCGGCAAGCGCAGAGGCCGCCGGCGCGCGGTCATGAGCGAAATCAACGTGACGCCGTTCGTGGACGTCATGTTGGTGCTGCTCATCGTGTTCATGGTGTCGGCGCCGCTGCTCACGGTCGGCGTGCCGATCGATTTGCCGCAGAGCCAGGCCAAAGCGCTCAGCCAGGATAACGCGCCGCTCACCGTTTCGGTCACCGTCGAAGGCAAGGTTTACCTGCAAGACAACGAGATCAAGCTTGACGATCTGGTGCCGAAGCTCAAGGCGATCATCGACGCCCGTCATGGTACGTTGGACGAGCAGATCTATGTGCGTGGCGACAAGAAGGTTGACTACGGGACGATGATGCGCGTGATGGGGCGCCTGTCGGCGGCGGGCTACCATCGGGTGGCGCTGGTGACGGAGGTCGAACAGGGCGGCGGATGAAGCCTGGTCTGACCATATCGTGTATCGGGCATGCCACCGCACTGGCGTTGGGGCTCGTGGCAATCTCGGCGCAGCCGATGCAGGCACCGCCGGTCACGTCGCTGCCGGTTCAGTTCATTTCCGACAAAGATTTCACCCAGCTTACCCAGGGCGTGAAGAACGCTCCGAAGCTGAAGGTCGACGACATCAAGCCGCTTGCCGACAAGGTCGACCAGCCCAAGCCGGTCGATCAGCTCGCGGCCAAAGTCGCGGACAAGCCGGACATCAAGACCGAGACGGCCGCGGCCAAACCGCAGCCCAAGCCCGACCCGAAGCCGGCGGACAAGCCCGACAAGCTCAAGGCGCCCGACTACAAGCCGGACCAGATCGCCGATTTATTGAAGAAGGACGCGGCCAAGCAGCCGCCGCCAAAGACGGACGATAAGCCGACGCCGGACAGTCCGGCACACGACGCCCCAAAATTCGACGCCAACCAAGTCGCGGAACTGCTCGACCATCGCGAGCCGCGGCGTCAAATGGCGGCCGCCGACGCGATCAACAACACCGCTACCCTTGGCGCGGCAACCGGCGCGCAAGACGCCCAATTGTCGCAAAGCGAGATCGATGCGCTGCGCAAGCGTCTTAGCGATTGCTGGAGTCCGCCGCCGGGCATCGACGCGACAACCAAGATCCATGTTTCTTTTCGCGTTTTGTTGAAGCCGGACGGTTCCCTGGCGCAACAACCGGTCCTGGTCGAAGCGTCGGCCTCTGCGCTGGGACCCGCGCTTGCCGAGAGCGCCAAGCGGGCGCTGCTGCTGTGTCAGCCGTTCACCATGCTCAAGCCCGAGCATTACGACCAGTGGAAAGACCTGCAACTCGACTTCGATCCTCAAGAGCTGCTCGGCGGCTGATCAGGCGAATTCAAACACCATGACGATTTGGCAAATGCCCAATTTCCCGGTGACGCGCCGGCGAGCGCTTGCGCTCGGCGCCGCAGCTGGAGGTTTGACGCTGTCGGCGCGCTATGCCGCCGCGGTGGTTCGCCTCGATATTACCCAGGGCAATTTCCAGCCGCTGCCGATCGCGATTCCCACTTTCTTCGCCGGGGCGGAAAGCGATAACGACACCGCGCTTGGCGTGACGCAGATCATCACGGCGAACCTCAAGGGTAGCGGTCTTTTCCTGCCGATCGATCCTGCCGCCTTCCTCGAGAAGATCGCGAGCGTCGACAACGTGCCGCACTTTCCCGATTGGCGTACCATCAACGCGCAGGCCCTCGTGACCGGCCGCGTCACGCGCCAGACCGACGGGCGCCTCAAGGCCGAATTCCGGCTCTGGGACGTTCTCGCCGGCCAGCAACTCGCCGGACAGCAATATTTCACGACGCCCGACAATTGGCGCCGCATCGCCCATATCATTTCGGACGCCATCTACGAGCGGCTCACGGGTGAAAAGGGCTATTTCGATACGCGCATCGTGTTCGTGGACGAGACCGGACCGAAGGAACGCCGCATCAAGCGGCTCACCATCATGGATCAGGACGGCGCCAACGTGCGCTATCTGACGCGCGGCGATGAACTCGTGCTCACGCCCCGCTTCTCGCCGTCGACCCAGGAGATCACCTACATGGCCTATGGCCAGGGCGATCCGCGCGTGTACCTTCTCAACATCGAAACCGGACAGCGCGAAATCGTCGGTAACTTTCCCGGCATGAGCTTCTCGCCGCGGTTCTCGCCGGACGGCCAGAGCGTCATCATGAGTCTGCAGCAGGGCGCCAACTCCAACATCTTCGTCATGGACTTGCGCTCGAAGGCGACGACGCGTCTGACCGACACCCAGGCGATCGATACCGCGCCATCTTATGCACCCGACGGCTCGCAAATCTGTTTCGAATCCGACCGCGGCGGTCACCCCCAGATCTACATCATGGCCGCGGCCGGCGGGCCGGCGCAGCGCATCAGCTTCGGCGACGGCATCTATTCGACGCCGGTGTGGTCGCCGCGCGGCGACTACATCGCCTTCACCAAGCAGTCTGCCGACACGTTCGCGATCGGCGTGATGAAACCGGACGGTTCCGGCGAGCGCATCCTCACCGAGGGATTCCATAACGAAGGGCCGACCTTCGCACCCAATGGCCGCGTCATCATGTACTTCAGCGACACGGTCGGCAGTCCCGGACCTTCGCTGTTCACGATCGATATTACTGGACGCAATCAACAGCGGGTTCCGACGCCAAGCTTTGCCTCCGATCCCGCTTGGTCGCCCCTTTTGTCGTGACCGTGCCCGCGCGATCACATCCTCGCCGCATTGACGCCTCATTAACCATTGCAAAAGCTTTCCAGGGGTTCCGCGCGGTCGAAGCTTCTTTGCAAGGCTGCATCAAGGTTGATGGAACCTTCGTTTAACGAAGGCGCTGCTAGACCGGGAAGCCACCCCCTCCTTAGCCTCCCGGCGAGGAGGGAGGGGGGAATGACGGAAGCAATGGAGGCACCGGAATGAACGTGATGAGTATCGTCCGCGGCGCCAGATTCGCAGCCGTTATCTTGGCGGGGCTCATGATCGCGGGCTGCGCCAAGCAGCAGCCCGATCAGACGGCGATGGCAGCGGCTGCGGCCCCCGGCAGCCAGCAGGACTTTGTCGTCAATGTCGGCGACCGCGTGTTTTTCGACACCGATTCCTCGGAACTGTCGGATCAAGCACGCGCGACGCTCGACAAGCAGGCGCAGTGGCTCAATAACTACAACCGCTACGCCTTTACCATCGAAGGCCACGCCGATGAGCGCGGCACGCGTGAATACAACATCGCGCTCGGCGCGCGCCGCGCGCAGACGGTGCGCGAATATATGATCTCGCGTGGCGTATCGGCGCAACGCATGCGCACCATCTCGTACGGCAAGGAACGGCCGGTCGCGGTGTGCGACGACATTTCCTGCTGGTCGCAGAATCGCCGCGCCGTGACCGTGCTCGACCAGAGCTCGTAACGATCACACGTCGCGCAGAACGTCGTCTCGATCGTAACCGATCGGCGCCGTGATGGCGCCGGTTATGTTTTGGCGCCGCTTGCGTCTCGGCGCCGATCGCGTCTCGGCGCGATGTTTCGCCTTGCCAAGGCGCGCCCGAAGTCGGATCGTAGTGTCCGCCGCAGCATTGATCGCCAGCACGGTTCGGCATTCGCAAGCATAATCAACGAGGTTTGCGCATGAGCCCCGCCGCATTCGCCCGCGCCACGCTCCTTTTCGCCACCGCCGCCGCTGCGGCGGCCTGCGGTCAGAACAACCAATATGCCGCGCCGCCGCCGCCGAAGGTCACCGTCGCCACGCCCGTCGAGCAAGACGTCACGCGCTATTTCGACGCCACCGGCAACACCACGGCGGTCAACTCGGTCGATCTGGTCGCCCGCGTGCAGGGCTTCGTGCAAGCGATCAGCTACACCGACGGCGATTTCGTGAAAAAGGGCACGCCGCTTTTCACCATCGAGCCGGAGCCGTACAAGCTCAAGGTGGACGCCGCGAAGTCTGCTGTCGTCAGCGCCCAGGCGACGCTGACCCAGGCCCAGGCCGAGTTCCAGCGCCAGGCCGATCTCATTACCAGGCAGGTCTCGACGCAGGCGAATTACGACAAGGCGCTGGCGCAGCGTGATTCGGCGCAAGCCGACCTGCAATCGGCGCAGGCCGCCGAACGCCAGGCCGAGATCAATCTCGGCTATACCGACGTGACCGCGCCGTTCGACGGCGTCGTCACGGCGCGCCAGGTCTCGATCGGCGAACTGGTGGGCGCGAGCTCGCCGCCTACCGTGCTCGCCACCATCGTGCAGCTCGATCCGATCTACGTGAATTTCAACGCCAGCGAGCGCGACGTGCTCCAGGTGCGCGCCATCTTGGCGAGCCGCGGCGAAAGCACCGCCGCCTTGCTGGGCATGCCGGTCGAGGTCGAACTGCAAAACGAAAGCGGCTATCCGCACCGCGGCAAGCTCGATTACGTCGCGCCCAACGTCAATCCGTCGACCGGCACGCTCGCGGCGCGCGCCAGTCTGGATAACGCTGATCGGGCGCTGCTGCCGGGCTATTTCGTGCGCATCCGCGTTCCCGCGCAGCCGCGGCCGGCGCTGCTCGTGCCCGACGTCGCGCTTGGCAGCGATCAGGGCGGCCGCTACGTGCTCGTCGTCAACAAGGACAGTATCGTCGAGCAGCGCAAGGTCGAGCCCGGACAGCTGGTCGGCGATCTGCGCGTCATCGAAAGCGGGCTCGCCAAGGATGACCGCGTGGTTGTGGGCGGCATCATGCGCGCGATACCGGGCGAGAAAGTCGACGCCGAACAACGCTCCGCTTCGGCGGCAAACTAGCGCATCGCTGGCCGACGATGATCTCGAAATTCTTCATCGAGCGCCCGGTTCTCGCGAATGTTCTCGCTATCCTGATGATTTTGATTGGCGCAGTCGCGCTCTACGCTTTGCCGATCGCCCAATATCCCGATGTCGTGCCGCCGACCGTGCAGGTGACGACGCGTTATCCAGGCGCCAGCGCGCGCACGCTGATGGATACCGTGGCGCTGCCGATCGAGCAGCAGGTCAACGGCGTCGAGAACATGATCTACATGCAGTCGACCAGCTCGAGCGACGGCAGCTATACGCTGACGGTCACATTCAAGATTGGCACCGATCTCGATGCAGCACAGATTCTGGTGCAGAACCGGGTGGCGAGCGCGCTATCGTCGTTGCCGCAAGCGGTGCAGGCGCAAGGCGTCACGGTACAGAAACGCTCGACCGCGATCCTGTTATTCGTCACGTTGACGTCGCCAAACGATACTTTCGACAGCCTCTATCTCGCCAATTACGCCACCATCAATCTCAAGGACGAGCTGGCGCGATTGCCCGGTGTCGGCAATGTCAACATTTTCGGCGCCGGCCAGTATTCGATGCGCATCTGGCTCGATCCGGAAAAGCTGAAAGCGCGCAGCCTGAACGCCCAGGACGTCGTGACGGCGCTGCAGCGGCAGAGCCAGGAAGTCACCGCCGGCCAGGTCGGTATTCCGCCGACCCCGCCCGGCGTCGACTTCCAATATACGATCGAACTCCAGGGCCGCCTGAGCGATGTCGATGAATACCAGAACGTGATCGTCAAGACCGGCGACAACGGCGAGGTAACGCGGCTACGCGATATCGGCCGCGTCGAGCTCGGAGCGCAGACCTACGGCCAATATTTCACCCTCGACGGCAAGCAGGCCGCCGGTATCGGCATCTACCAGTCGCCTGGCGCCAATGCGCTCGACGTCGAGCATCAAGTCAAAGCCAAGATGACGGAGCTGTCGCGCGATTTTCCGCAGGGGCTCGTCTACTCAATCCCGTTCGATACGACGGTGTTCGTCAATGCCTCGATCCACGAGGTCTACAAGACGCTGATTGAAGCGGCGGTGCTCGTCCTGATCGTCATTCTGGTGTTTCTGCAGGACTGGCGCGCCATGCTGGTGCCGGCGACGACGGTGCCGGTGACCATTATCGGTGCCTTCGCGATGATGTGGGCGCTCGGCTTCACGGTGAATTTCTCGACCTTGTTCGCGATCGTGCTCTCGATCGGCATCGTGGTCGACGATGCGATCGTCGTGGTCGAGGGCGCCGCGCACAATATCGAGAAGGGCATGAGCGGCCACGACGCGGCGATCCGCGCCATGAACGAATTGCTGGGGCCGATCATCGGCATCACGCTGGTTCTGATGTCGGTATTTCTGCCGGCAGCCTTCCTGCCCGGGCTCACCGGGCGGATGTATGCCCAGTTCGCGCTGGTCATCGCCGCGACTGCGCTGTTGAGCGCAGTCAATGCGGTGACGCTCAAGCCGACCCAATCGGCGATGTGGCTACGCGCGCCGGTCCCGCCGGAACGGCGCAATGTGTTTTATCGCGGCTTCAACGCCGTCTATGCGCGCTTGGAGCGCAATTATGCCGGCCTCATTCACCGCATGGTGATCCATGCCGGCGTGATGACCGTCGTCGCATTTGCCATCATCGCGGTGGCGTTCTGGGGACTGGCGCGCATACCGACCGGATTTCTGCCGATCGAGGACCAAGGCTATTTGCTGGTCGTGGCTCAGCTTCCGGACGGCGCCGCGCTCGCCCGTACTAATCAGACGCTCGATCAGATTTCGACAATCGCGCGCAAGGACCCCAGCGTCGAACAAGTGATCGCCATTGCCGGCGTTTCCGCCCTCGACAACAATGCCACGCTGGCCAATGCCGGCGTCGCCTATGTGATGTTCAAGGATTGGAGCGTGCGCGACAATCTGCAAACCGTTTATCCGCGGCTGTCGCAGGCGCTCAACGCTGTCGACGCGCGCGTGATCACGCTGCCGCCGCCGCCGATTCAGGGCATCGGCAATGCCGGCGGCTTCACCATGCAGATCGAATTGCGCGACGGCTCGACCGATCTCGCCAAGCTGCAGAGCATTACCAATACGGTCGTCGCCAATGCGCAGTCACAGACCGCGTTGCAGCGGGTCTCGACCTCGTTCCGTGCCATCGCGCCGCAATTGCGCATCGATGTCGATCGGGTGAAAGCGCAGACGCTGCATGTTTCCGTCGATCAAGTTTTTTCCACGCTGGCGACCTATTTGGGCTCAACCTACGTCTCGCAGTTCAACAAGTTCGGCCGCGTGTTCCAGGTTTACGCCCAAGCCGATGCGCCATTCCGCCTACGACCGCGCGATATCGAGAATCTTTCGGTCCGCAATCAGCAAGGCAATATGATCCCGCTGGGCACGATGCTGGAAATAGAACCGATCGTCGGCGCGCCGTTGATCAGTCTTAATAATCTCTATCCGTCGTCGAGCATCATCGGCCTGCCGGCGACGGGCTTCAGCTCCGGCGAGGCTATCCGCCTGATGGAACAGAACGCGGCGCAAACGCTGCCGCGCGGCACCGGCAGCGAATGGACCGCCATGTCGTATCAGGAGAAGATCGTCGGTAAGCAGATGTATTTCGTCTTCGCGATGGCCTTGCTCTTGGTCTATCTGGTGCTCGCCGGCCAATATGAGAGCTGGTATGCGCCGCTGTCGGTCATCCTCTCGGTGCCGCTGGCGTTGGTCGGGCCGGTCGTGGTGCTCGGCATGCTGCGCGTCGACAACAACCTCTACACACAGATCGGCATTATTCTCCTGATTGCGCTGTCGGCCAAAAACGCCATCCTGATCGTCGAGGTGGCACGCGAGCACCGCGTGCATGAGGGTAAGCCGATACTCGAAGCGGCGGTGGACGCGGCGCGCGCGCGCTTTCGCCCGATCCTGATGACCTCGTTCGCCTTCATCCTCGGCGTCGCGCCGCTTGTGATCGCGAGCGGCGCCGGCGCCAGCGCCCGCAAATCGATCGGCATCACCGTGTTCTCAGGCATGATCGCGTCGACCTGTCTCGCGGTTTTGTTCGTGCCGTCGCTGTTTGTGGTAGTGCAGCGCTTCGAGGAATGGCGCGCCGCCCGCAAGCATCCGCGCATTCAACCCGCGGAATGAGGAAACGACATGCGACGGACGGTCACAATGCAGGCGATCACGAGTGTCCCGATTGCGAAGTTCGCAAGCGCTTGCGGCATACGCTTGTGCGAACTTCGGAATCAAAGGGGGACACTAGTAAATTTATGATTCTAGTGTGATTTTTGGATTTGAAGTTCCTATGCGAGTTTGCCGCGAGATGGTAGGAACTGCAAATCCATCACACTAGCCGAACAGTCACAATTTGGACGCAGGGTGCGCTATGTTAGGCATCGCCAATCCACCGCAAATGTTACCGGCGATGCTCCGCTCCGCCCCCATCTTCGTGATCGCGCTGGCGTGTACGTTTTGGGCCGACGCCGCCGGCGCGCAGGTGTCCCCTACCGACCTCTTGACGCGCATTGATCGTCTCGAGGAAACGATCCGTAATCTCACCGGCACGGTGGAACAACTGCAATACCGCAATCAGCAGCTCGAGCAGCAGGTGCAGCGGCTGCAGGACGAGATGCCGAGTGGGGCGCGACCGGCTTCATCCTCGCCGCCGTCGCCGGGGCCGCCGCCGCCGTCGCCGGCCGCGCAATACTCGCCGCCGGCCTCGCCGCCACAATATTCGTCGGCGCCATATTCGCCGACGCCGCCGGCCGCCGGACAATATTCGCCGCCGGCCACTGGCACGGCACAATATCCACGCCCGACGCCGCCCTATTCACCTCCGCCGCAATCTCCCGCGGAGGCATCGGCAGCGCCGATTGCACCTGCCGAAACCGGGGCAGCGACAGGACGTCGCGGCGATGCCTTCGACCCGACACTCAATCCGAACGCCCCGGGCACGCCCCGCCAGCTCGGCGCGCCTGGCGTCGCTGCGGCCGAGCCGCCACCGCCAGTCTCGGATGCGCCGGTCAGCGCTCCTGGGCGCCGTCAACCTGGCGCGCCGCTCGATCTTTCGAGCCTTTCCGCACCTCAGGGCGGCACGGCACCAGGCGGCGAACTGCCGCCTCCGCCGCCAATAAATCCGAGCGCAACCGGCGCCGTGCAGGCAACGCTGCCGCCGACCAGCACGCCCAAGGACGAATACGATCTCGCTTACGGCTACATCCTGCACAAGGACTATGGCCTCGCCGCGGATACGTTCGGTGCGTTCCTGCGCCAATACCCGAGCGACCGGCTGGCACCGGAGGCGCAATATTGGCTGGGCGAAGCCCTGTTCCAGAACCAGCGGTATCGCGATGCCGCCGAGGCGTTCCTCGCTGTGTCCACCAAGTACGAGACGACCGCGCGGGCGCCTGATGCGCTGTTGCGGCTCGGCCAGTCGCTTGCGGCGCTCGGCGAAAAGGAAGCAGCCTGCGCCTCGTTGGGCGAGGTCTTACGCAAATATCCGCGCGCCTCGCTCAGCGTGAAGCAGAGCGTGGACCGGGAACAGAAGCGTGCCCACTGCTGAGCAAGCCGTTCCTGACGGTGAAGCGAGCGCGCTGTTCCGTGGTCTTGAAGGCTTGCGCGGGCTCATTCTCGCTGTCTCCGGCGGTCCGGATTCAACCGCGCTGCTGTTGCTCGCAGCGCGATGGGCGAAGCGGCTGCAACGCGCCCCGAAGCTCCTCGCTGTTACCATCGACCATGGCCTGCGGCCGGATGCGGCGCGCGAGGCGGCTGCCGTGAAGCGCCTCGCGCGTCGCCTCGGCGTCGGCCACCGCACGCTGCGCTGGCGCGGCAGCAAGCCTCGAACCGGCTTGCAAGAAGCAGCGCGCTACGCGCGCTATCAGTTGCTCGCGCAAGCGGCTGCGCGCGAAGGTTTTGCGCACATCGTGACCGCGCACACGCTCGACGATCAGGCAGAGACGGTGCTGTTTCGCCTTGCCCGCGGCAGTGGGCTCCTTGGGCTTACCGGCATGGCGCGCGCCGCACCGCTCCCCGCGCGCGGCGAGCGCGAGATTTTTCTCGTGCGCCCGCTCCTTCAAATTCCCAAGGCGCGGCTGATCGCGACGTTGCAGGCGGCAAAAATCGGCTACAGCGAAGACCCGACGAATCAGGATCCGCGCTTTGCCCGTGCGCGGCTGCGCACATTGCTGCCGGCGCTGGCGCGTGAGGGACTCGATGCGCGTGGCTTGGCCCGGCTCGCGTTACGGCTGCGGCGCGCCGAAGCGACGATCGAAGTGGCGGTTGACGCTGCGCGTGCCGCGCTGGCGCCTCCGCCGTGGCGGCAGCGCGGACCGATTGTCTTCGAAACGTCACGGTTCGCAGGCTTGCCCGCCGAGGTGGCGCTGCGCCTGCTCGGCGAAGCGATCGCTCATACCGGGGACGAAGGCCCGGTCGAACTCGCCAAGCTCGAGGCGCTTTACGAGGCGCTGCGGCAGACGCGATCCCGGCTGCGCCGGACCTTGGCCGGAGCGCTCATCACGCTGTCCAGCGACCGGCTCACGGTCGAGCGCGCACCCGCGCGCCGCAAATTAGCCAACCGGCGCGCCCTGCGCGCCGCAAATTAGCTATACGCCGGGACGGCAACAGCAGCTTTACGAAATAGGACCTATAATCGACAGGTTGCCCAGTCTCGGGTTCTTGGCATGGGGCAGGTCGACGCCTACATTGCGAGAGTATCGGGGACGTGAAGCCGCCACGATTTGCAGGCACGTAGTAAGCTTTCCGGCGCCGCGGATGGATTCGCGGGTCTAAGGACACGAGATGAACGCCAATCTGCGCAATTTCGCCCTGTGGGTGATCATCGTTCTGCTGCTGCTTGCGCTGTTCACGCTGTTCCAGAACCCCGGCCAGCACACGACGTCGCAAGACATTTCCTTCTCGCAGTTGCTCACTGAGGTCGACCAGGGCCGCGTGCGCGACGTTCTCATCCAGGGCCCCGAAATCCACGGCACCTTTACCGACGGGCGTACCTTCCAGACCTATGCGCCGAGCGATCCGACGCTGGTCCAACGCCTCTACGGCAAGGGCGTTTCGATCACGGCGCGGCCGCAGACCGAGAACGTGCCCTGGTTCGTCTCGCTGTTGATCTCCTGGCTGCCGTTCGTCGCGCTGATCGGAGTATGGATCTTCCTGTCGCGCCAGATGCAGGGCGCCGGCGGCAAGGCGCTCGGCTTCGGCAAGTCGCGGGCCAAGCTTCTGACCGAGGCGCATGGCCGCGTCACCTTCGAGGATGTGGCCGGCATCGACGAGGCCAAGCTCGACCTGCAGGAGATCGTCGAATTTTTGCGCGATCCCGGAAAATTCCAGCGGCTCGGCGGGCGCATCCCGCGCGGCGTGCTGCTGGTCGGCCCGCCCGGCACCGGCAAGACGCTCTTG
>Ga0181536_10003888_pt1 | contig 16083 bp, 19 predicted proteins | sample PEATcosm2014_Bin_41_FD_121105 | JGI IMG/M metagenome (GOLD analysis project Ga0181536, IMG submission 121105) | Peatland microbial communities from MTU Mesocosm Facility, Houghton, MI, USA - PEATcosm2014_Bin17_60_metaG | ecosystem: Environmental > Terrestrial > Soil > Wetlands > Peat | place... | reverse complement strand
GCCCGTCAAATCGCACAGAAGCGCCGCGAGACGAGACACCCATTCGTTCATGTTTTTCTCCCGGGCTTCGACATCCAGACCCGCTCCAGATGACTTCGGAGACGCAGGATTGCCTGAACTCTTAACTGGCCGATGCGGGACAGGTGCATGCCCATAATCTCGGCGATTTCCCGCAGGTTCAGCTCTTCGTAGTAATAGAGACTCAATACAGTCCGCTCGTTTTTCGGCATGCGGTCGATAGCAAGGGCAAGGATACGCTCAAGTTCGGAGCGCTCAACGATGTGCGATGGCCACGACTCCTCATCGTCGGAAATCAGGTTGAGCAGATCGACGCTCTGACCGTCGCCCGGCGAGTATTCCAGCCTTTGAATTTCGATCGACTGAACCTCAGCCAGCCACTTATGGTAATCGGCCATGGAGATCTTGAGTTCCTCGGCAATCTCTTCCTCCGAGGGTTCGCGTCCAAAACGCTGCTTGAGTCTGTGAATAGCCGCTTCTATCAGCTTCGATCGCTTGCGGGTTTCGCGGGGCGCCCAGTCCATGTCGCGGAGACTGTCCATAATCGCGCCGTGGATGCGGTGTTCCGCGTAAGTCTTGAGCTGCACATTGAGAGACGGATCGAAGTTATCGATCGCCGCCAGTAACCCGATGACACCGGTGGAAATCAGGTCGTCGAGACAGATATAGTCCGGAAGGCGATCGTGAATCCGGCTGGCAATAAGGCGCACCTGAGGCAGATGCTCCAGCACGAGCGTCTCGCGCCGTAGTATGGCATCGTCATCAACCGTGGACTGGTGTCCGTAACCCGCCGTTCCCATCGAGTCTCTTAAGCCGCCGCTTTCAGTACTTCTGGCAAGCGACGTACCAAAGCTTCGACGATGAGGGACTTGGACGCAGGTTGTATATCCTCGGGAATCAGTTGGCCGCCGCAAAAGAACGAAATGGCCTTTTCGCGGCGTGCCGCGATGCTGAACAAGGCTCCGAACGAATCAGTTTCGTCCATTTTCGTGAATATCAGGCGAGAGGGGCGGAACATTTGGAAGCGCCCAAGGGCGCCTTCAAGGTCGCTCTGGCGTGAAGTGGCCGTCAAAACCAGATGGGTGTCAATATCCTGACGGCTGCCGAGGAGAGCGGAGAGGCCGCCGCCGAGGTCGTTGAGCAACGCCGGACTAAGTCCCGGGGTATCGACCAGTAACATCGAATTAGCGGGAGCGCTGTCAATGGACTGCGCCAAAGCCGTCACAGACTCGACGGACTGAAAAGGCACGCCGAGAATGGCAGCGTATGTCCGCAGTTGCTCGGCGGCGCCGATCCGTTGCGTGTCGGCGGAAATGAGGCGTACAGCGCGTCCGCCGGCGATTCCGCGCGAGACAGCGAGCTTGACGAGCGTAGTGGTTTTACCCGTTCCCGGAGGCCCTACCAGAACCGTGACCCGCCCCAGTTCGGATTGCGTCTGCACACGGTTACCGATCTCCTGTTCGGTCTCCTGAACAACCACATCCGGATCCCACTCCATCTGTTTGCGGGGACGTGAGATTTCCATGACCGAGCGGCGGCTCATCCGAAGCTCGACGGCGCCTTCGATTTCAGCGGCGAGAGCAGGTTCCAGCCCGGCATCAAGAAGCACCCGTTCGATGAGAGGTTGCCGTGAATTCGCTGCCACGGGCGTCATACCCGTGCGCAACAGGTTGCGAATTTCGTCCATCTGCTGCCGAAGACTGGCTATCTCGCCAGTTGGCGCGGCAGCGGGAATTTCAGCAGGGCGGCTTTGTGGATAACTGCCAAAGACAACTTCGAACTCTCCGAGATGGCGGGCCTCCGGGGGTGCCGGACGGGAATTCAGAAGCAATGCCTCAGGACCCATTTCGCGGCCCGCGTGCTCGATGGCCTCCTGAATTGACCGGGTGAAATAAGACTTCACATGAAGCTGCGCGTTCGGCGTTGTGGACATGGCTATTGAATGACTCCAAGAGAAACGATCCTGACTTCCGGAGGTATCTCGTTATTCGAGATGAAAAACAAGTTACGAATCGACGGTTCAGCAATTTGCCGCAGAAAATACCGGGAGGCGGAGCTGGCGACGGCGACCACCGGTGTTTCCGGATTCCCTGCCTTCTGACTGATCCGCTGCACAATGTCCCGAATGACCTGAGGCGCCAGAGTCAGGTGGCTGCTTTGTTCACCGTGCTCGATGGCGGATTCCACCACTTGCTCGAGCGACGGATCCAGCAGGTAGGCTGGCAGTTCGCCGTTGGCGTTGAGATACGGCTTGACAACGATGCGGCGCAGCGTCTGGCGGACGTATTCGGTAACGAGTATGGGGTTGCGGATAGTAGCCGCCGCTTCGCCCAGTGCCTCGAGGATCGTCACGGAATCCCGGATCGATACTCGCTCGCGAAGCAGATTCTGCAGCACGCGCTGCACTCCCGCCAGTGGCAGCAGTTTTGGAACGAGGTCTTCGACCACCTTCGGGTGTTCGACTGCCACCCGATCCAGAAATTTCTTGGCGTCCTGGCGCGAAAACAATTCGTGCGCGTAGCGGCGGACCATCTCAGACAGATGCGTGCCCATAACGCTCACCGCGTCGACAACGGTGAATCCTTTGCGGCGCGCTGCGTCGGCCTGCTCGGCGGGAACCCACCAGCCAGTCATGCCGAAGGCGGGTTCTTTGGTGGCTTTGCCTCCGGCAGGCGGCTCGACTTTACCCACGGGAATCGCCAGCTCACAGCCGGGCGGCAGCTCGTAGCGGCCAATTTCGGCGCCTTTGAGCAGAATGACGTACTCGTGCGCTCTGAGGGCGACGTTGTCGACGACGCGCACCGGGCCAAGCAGGAACCCCATGTCGCCGGCCAGTTGTCGGCGAATACCTGCGATGCGTTTCAGGAACGGGGATTCCTGGCCGCCGCCAACAAACTTCACCAGACCAAGACCCATTTCGACCGTAAGCGGTTCGACCTTCAGCAGGGTCTCTATGTTTTCTTTGGCCGCGGCGGGTTTCGAAACGGCTTCGACCTTCTCAGCTGCGGCCTGCTTCTTTTTCATGTTCCATGCGGCCGCGCCCAGGCCCGAACCCATCGCGAGGAAAGGAATGGTCGGCAAGCCCGGGAAAAGAGAAAGCACCACCAGAACTCCGCTGGCGAGCAGAAGAGGCTGTGGATTGCCAAAGAGCTGCTTCTCAAAATCGGATCCCAGTCTCTCTTCCGAGCTCGCCCGGGTCACGATCAAACCGCCCGAGATGGAAATCATCAGCGCCGGAATAACCGTTACAAGACCGTCTCCGATCGTGAGAACAGTGTAGGTTTGCAGCGCACGGGCCAGATCCATTCCATGCTGCAGAACACCAATCAGAAAGCCAGCAACGATGTTGATGCCGGTGATCAGAATGCTGGCAACAGCATCGCGCTGAGTAAACCGCGATGCACCATCCATGGCGCCGTAGAATTCCGCTTCTTTCGCAAGGTTCTTGCGTCTTAGCCTCGCCTCAGTCTCATCTATCAGGCCTGAACTCAGGTCCGAATCGATGGACATCTGTTTGCCCGGCAAAGCGTCCAAAGTAAACCTGGCCGTCACTTCGGAAATACGGACTGCGCCGTGGTTGATGACAACATACTGAATCGCAATCATCACCAGAAAAATCACCGCGCCGATGATGTAGTTGCCTCCGACTACAAAGTTTCCAAAGGCCTGAATGACGTTTCCGGCCGCTGAGGTCCCGATATTCCCGTTCATCAGAACGAGTCGCGTGGCGGAGATGTTAAGCGAGAGACGAAACAGAGTGAGGAGAAGCAGCGTCGTGGGAAAGACGCTGAAATCCACCGGTTTGCGAATGTACATTGCGACCATCATGACGATCACGGATGTCATGATGTCGGTGACGATCAGGATGTCCAGAATAAATCCGGGCAGCGGCGTGATCAGGGCGATCACGATGCCCAAAACCGCCAGTGGAACGCCCAGCTCTTTCCAGTGGGTAAGAGTCGTCGGCGAGACTCCCTTCCAGGAGGCGGGTGCCGTCATCGCTTTTGTTTGAGCCACTCCTTATTGATCCTCGTATTCGGGGCTACTATGCAGTTCGCCTGCCATTCATGATTCGGAAGATATAAGCCAGAACTTCGGCAACAGCCTTGTAAAAATGCGCCGGAATCTCCTGTCCGACGTCAACCGATTTATACAGGCCCTGAGCCAGAGGAGGGTTCTCGATCAGCGGCACTTGATTTTCGAGGGCCTTTTGCCGAATCCGCAGCGCCAGATAGTTTTTCCCTTTGGCCACGACCTTTGGCGCGCCGCGCGTCTCCATACTGTACTTAAGAGCGACCGCATAGTGTGTCGGATTAACAATCACCGCCGTTGCCGTGGGCACCTCATGCATCATGCGGCGGCGCGCGAAATCACGGCGCAGACGGCGAATGCGGGCTTTCATCAACGGACTGCCTTCCACTTCCTTCATTTCGTCGCGGATTTCCTGCTTACTCATCCGCAGCTCCCGCTGGTAACGCGATTTCTGCCGCAGCAGGTCGACGATGCCGAAGATTACGAAAAGAAATGATGCTTTCCAGAGCAGCGCCTCGATAGACGTCAACACTTGAGTCGTGCCTGTTGCGAGGTTTTTCAACGGAAGAGTAAGGTAGGCTTCCAGGTTATCCGCAACCATGTAATAAACGGCCAATCCAAAAACAGGAAGCATGATCAGCGCCTGTGCAAGGGCGGCAAGGTTTTGACGGGGTAACTGGCGCATTCGGGCGAGAGGATTGAGCCTCTGTATATCCGGTGTCAACTTCTTCAGACTGATGCCGAAGCCTGTCACGACGAGCTGAATCGCAATCGCGACAAGAATCAATAATCCGCCCATAAGGCCCACAGGTATCAGTAGTTGCTTCAACAAGGCAAAGCCGACATAGACCAGGTCCATCGCGCTGAGGCGGGGGTTCAGCGCCTGCTGCATAACTGCGATAAAACTGCTCCGCAGCATGTGTATCCAGTCCCCTCCCCAGGCATGCAAAAGGCCCACGAAAGCAACAAACTGCAATGCGCTGACGAACACCCGGGCAGTGGGGAAATTCCCTTCTTCGCGGGCCTTATGCAGGCGGCGGGGAGTGGGCTTCTCAGTTTGCTGGTGTCTGTCGGCCATTGCGCTCAGCGGACCGCAAAGGCCCGGGCAGCCGCAAAACTGGCGCCGCTCGCGCCGCGCAACAGCGCTGGCAATAGCACCGCCAGCCAGGCCAGCAGACCCAGTCCAAGCATCATCTTGATGGGAAACGCGATCGCCATCAGATGCAGTTGCGCATTGACGCGGCCGAGCAATGCGAGCGAGATCTCAACCATCAACATTACCGCCATCACAGGCAGCGCGAGGCGAAGTCCCGTCGAAAACATCGTCGATCCCGCGAGAAGAATCAGCTGCGTCGCGCCTCGCGACATGACAAACGTACCGGGCGGAAAAACCACGAGGCTCCGGGCGAATATCCGGAGCACCTCGCGGTCGAGGCCCATCGCGAAGAACAGAAGACCGGCGGCAGTCTGAGCCAGCGCCACAAGTACGGTGGAATCCGCCTGCGTGAACGGATCGACCATCGAAGCGAATGAGTATCCGGCCTGCAATCCCACGATTTGCGCACCTACCAGAAACGATTCGATGGCAAAAGCCACTGCCAGTCCGATGCCAATTCCAAGAGCGGCCTCTGACATGACCCAGAGGACAAACAGACCAGGGGAAACATTACCCGTTGGATGAGGCCACACAGAATAGAGTGCTATCGTGACCCCCAGCATAAGAAGGATGCGCGCCGGATCGACGGCGCTCTTCAACCCAGGAATCGGCACAAACACAAAAACGCCGGCCACTCGGACTAATGTAAGAAGAAAACCAAATATGGTCGACGCCGAAAGCAGATCACCGCCCATAGCGGCCAAGATCTCCAAACAGTCCCACCGTATACGTGGTCATCTTTTGTAACATCCAGGGCAGAGCAAGAACAAATGCTCCGAGGAACGCCACAAGGCGCGGAATAGCATTGAATGCCGAGTCCTGTATGGAGGTAAGTATCTGTACGAAGCTGATGATGATTCCGACAGTAAATCCAACCGCCAGCAGCGGAGCGCTCAGCATGAGCGCAGTCATAAGGGCTTGCCGGATGATTTGAATGGCGAATTCCGGAGTCATGCGTAGAGTCCTTTCACGAGCGAACCAATGACAAGATTCCAGCCATCGGCGAGAACGAACAGCAGAATCTTGAATGGCGCCGAAATCATGACAGGCGGCAATTGCACCATGCCGACAGACAACGTGACTGAAGCGACCACCAGATCGATGATGAGAAACGGCATGAACAGAACGGCGCCAATCTGGAAGCCGGCTTTCAGCTCGGACAGGATATAAGCGGGAATCAGGATTCTGAGTTCCAGATCGGAGACGTTATGCGGCGTCGGCGCATGCGACAGATCGAGGAACAGCTTGACGTCCTTCTCGCGGGCGAATCTGACCAAAAACGTCTTGAGCGGTTTGCTTCCGGCTTCGAAAGCCTGCGCCGTTGTCATTTGATTGTTCTGCAGAGGTTCCCACCCCTCGTGGTACATCTCCACTGCCACCGGCTGAACGACTAACATCGTGAGAAACAGCGATATTCCAACCAGCACCTGATTCGAGGGCGCCGTCTGCGTACCCAGCGCCTGACGCAGGAAGTGCAACACGATCGCGATCCGCAGGAACGGCGTGATCGACATGACGATCGCAGGCAGCAGCGTCAGCAGAGTCAGCAGTATGACGATCTGCATCGGCACACTGAGCGAATCGCCGCCTTTGCCCATGTTGATGCCGAGTATGGAATTCGAAGTGGCTGCCGCGGCCTTCCCTGCCGCAAGCACGATGAACAATCCCCCGCGTACGAGACGCCCAGTCATTCGGGAAGCCCCTCTTCAGGGGAAGAGGCATTCCAATCCCCGCGATCCAGAACCGAACATCCGCCTGGCGAAACGGCGATCAGGACAACGCGTCCCGCGACCCGGACCAGATGAAGGGAGTGTTGTGCTGTCAAAGGCAACCGTTCGATCGACTGCAGCCGGCGCTGGTTCGATCCAGTTAAGCCGGGCAATGTAAAACGTGCCATACCCCTAGCACGCAGCCAGTAAAAGGTAATGCCCAGAAGAGCCAGAACCACGAAAACAGCTGTTGCCTGTTGTAACGGTTCCACTGGGATTTACTTTCCGTGAAAGTCGAGCATGCGCACCGCGAGGCGTCCATCCAGAGCGGTCAGTTCCCCTGCTCCGATTTCCGCGCCGCCCGCGCGCACACCGACGCTCTCGCCCGCGGACAAGGTGGTGGCAATCACGCTGCCGGCTCGCAGGGCCAGAAGATCGCTGATCTTCAGCCTGGGGCCCTCCACAACGGCTTCAACCGTCAAAGGAACACCCAGAAACGGCGCCATATCGGAAACTCCGCGCATCGGCTGTTACGCGTGAATCAGATTGACCGTTTCCTGCAGTAACTCGTCGGATGTCGTAATCACGCGTGAATTCGCCTGATAACTGTTCTGGAAGGTCAGAAGATTCGTAAACTCCTGCGCGATATCGACCGTCGAAGATTCAAGCGCGCCTGCGACAATCTGGCCGCGGGATCCGCTGCTGGCTGTTCCTACTGCTGGTGTCGCGGTCGTGGAAGAGGCCTGCAGGTTATTGTTCCCGACGGAAAGCAGGCTATCCGGGTTGCTGATAGAAGCCAGGGCCAGCTGACCTACTGTGAGTTGCTGACCATTGGAGTAGTTCGCCACAAGCAAGCCCCCATTCTGAAGACTCACATTCGAGATCTGTCCCGCGCCGGAACCGTTCTGGGTGGTTCCGGAAACGCCGGACGCTTCGGCGTACTGAGTGATCGTTCCGTTCCCGGCGCTGTCGTAAAGGTTCCAGTTGATGGTCATATCGGCCGCACCGTCGGCTAGGCCGGTAATGCTCACTGTTTGCGGATCGGAGCTGGCGGGCGGGGTCGTAAGATTTCCGCTGGAATCGAAGGTCAGGGTGCCTGTCGCGACACTGGTCGTGCCGCCGGTCGCAAGATCGGCTGCCGGAATGGTTACCGCATAGGCCCACGAGTTCGACCCGGAGTTAGTAAACGTCGCGGTCAGGGTGTGGCTGTTTCCTTCGGAATCATAGACCTTAATGGGCGCCGTGAAGGTTGCGCCGGTTGCGGCGCTGGCATTCAAGTTCAGAGCAAGATTCATGGTGGTGGTTGGAGTGGCGGGGATGTTCGCTCCCAGAGGCACTGTAATGTTGCCAACGGGACCATTCGTGTTCACGCTGCCGTCCACGGCGCTCCATCCCTGTACGGTATCGCCCGACGCTGTGACCAGATCGCCGCTCGCGTTGAGCTGGAAACTGCCGTCCCGCGTGTACAGCGGCTGGTTATTCTGATCGTTTACGACGAAGAAGCCATCGCCTTCGATGGCAGCATCTGTGGGTCCGTTCGTGGTCTGAATGGAGCCCTGCGTGTACTGCGCCAGGGCGGTAACCTGACCCACACCGAGTCCTACCTGACTCGAGCCGCCGGATGCGCCAAGCGATTGCGACAACAGATCCTGGAACGACACTTCACTGGCTTTGAAGCCTGTCGTGTTCAGATTGGCCAGATCGTTGCCGATGATGTTAATAGCGCTGGAATCGGCGTTCAAGCCGGACAGTGCCGTAGAAAATGCGGTATCCATGACGTTTTTTCTCCTATATCAGACTGGATCCGGCAGGTACATTCTGCCCGGTATTACTCGTTGAAGTTGAACTTGTCGCGGTTGCGTTTGAAGTACTGTCGGTCGAATTCGAACTGGATTGCGACCCCATGTAGCTTTCGATATCGCTTCGGATGCCGACCACTTGCTCGAGTTCGCTGATCTGAGCTAACTGCGATACGAACTGCGTACTGTCGGTCGGATTCAGCGGATCCTGGTTCTTAATCTGCGCAACCAGCAGATTCAGAAACATCTCCTCCGTTGGGGTGGTGGAGTTGCTTCCCGAGCTGCCTGAAGACGCTGAGGAAGTGTTCGTCTGCGAGCCGGTAAGTGAATTAACTGCTGAGGCCATCGAATTGTCCTGTTGGTGCGGCGCCGCCGGTCAGGCTCGTTTCAAACTCCTGAACCCAGGGGGGCCGGTTGGATTGGTTTTGGTCGCGCTGGCCGCGTCCTTGCTGCGACCAGCTCTGTTGTTGTTGCGAATCGCTGCCGCCGGAATTGCCGGATGAATTCTTATTCTCGGAAGTTGCCGCAGAGGCTTCGGAAGCGGCGGGACGCCATGTCTCCGCGTGAAAGCCGCTTTCCGACAAACGATCGGTCAGTTCCGAAAGGTTTTGCCTCAGTCCCTGGACCACATCGCTGTCTCCGCCATGCACCGCCACTCTGAGTTCTCCGCCCCGCTCGACGACGCGAACTTCGACGTTCTGTCCCTGAGGTTGCTCGATTCGCAGCGAAACGTCTTTCAAAGGCGCTGCCGATCCCGGCGACTGTTCCTGCTGCGGAGCCTGAAGCTCATTCGTTGGTCCCGTCGGCGTGCTGGCTGTGGTTTTTGGCGTTGACGCTAAACTATCCGGCTGCTGAAACGCGGCGGCTATGTTACTAGCCGGCATACTGCTCACCGCCAAAGGAACCTCAGTAGCCCCGGTTGCGTGCGCGCTCTCTGCGTCAGCGGCAGCCTTTCGAATCGCCGCTGCGGTTGCCGCCACGGTTTCCGTAAACGAGCGTCCGGAGGAATCCGGCGATGGCTGGGAAGCTGCCGCGGCAGGCTGCACTTTAGCGGCGAAAGCGAGCTCACTTGCGGAGCCAGCAGGCGCATCAACACCCGTCGTCTTTGCTCCCTTGAGAGTTTTCGTCTCATCTTCCGACGTCTGCTGGCCGCCGTTGCTCGGTGTTTCAGGCGGAGCCACCGCAATCCCTGCCAATTGAGAACCAGAAGCGCTGGTTTCCGGCTGGCTTGAAGCCGCCCTCATGTCGGACGCTTGCTCCTCGAGAACGTCGGTATGCCCAAGCAGCACGTTCAACCCGACAGGCAGCGGCGATGGAGCCTGTCCGGGGACTGCAACCGCGGCGACTACGTTTCGATTCGCTTGAGTCGGTTGCTCTGGGCGTTGAGTAGATTTGGAGTTGCCTTGTGACTTGCCGTTTGTTTTTGCCGAAGTGAAATCGGTGGCGCCCTTCGCGTCAGGCGCGTGGGTCCCTGAACTATCACCTTCAACAGCAGCAGGCATCGCTGGCAGCGCGTCTTCAGGCGCTGTCGATTCCTCTGTCAGGGACTGAATTCCACTTGTCCCGGGCGCTTTCGCAGGAACGGCCAGAGGCGCAACCAGGGCATTCGCAACCAGCCGCTGACCTTCACCCAATGTTTCTCGTTTGGCTGAAGCAGGCGCTGAGACGCCTGGCGCAGCCGAGTCCAGTTCTGCCGACACTTTTGCAAGATGTTCGCCGAACCCGCCGGACGCAGACTCGCTGGCGAGCGCCGGGGCCGGAAGTACGCCGGTATCCATACTCATTGCCGCAGCGCCCGTCGGAGAGAGGAACACAGCCCGAGGATTGCAGTTCAAGCGCCAGTTGTGCGCTTGTTGGTTTTCAACCGGATAGCAGATCCTGCCGATGTTGGCGTTTTGACAGCGCTGCCGGCGCGTCAAACATTTGACAACTTATACCGCCGTTACTGCGTGCATATCGACGGTTTCTGTGGATTATATAGACTAATTTCGCAGATTGTCTTCGGTATCTCGCGTGCATATGTTGTCGCGCACTTATGGACAACCTCAGCATTGCAGCCGTCAGCGGTCTCCAATCGCGCATGTTGTCTTTGGATCTGCTCGCCAACAATCTGGCGAATGCAGGAACGAATGGATACAAGAACGATCGTGAATTTTACGGAGTCTACTCTTCTCAGGACTCGCAGAACAGCGTAGACGGAGGTCAGGGAACGGCCCTTCCCACGATCGAGAAGCAGTGGATCGATTTTAGTCCCGGCACTCTTCAGGTCACTGGCAATCCTCTCGACGTCGCCCTCAGCGGAAAAGGCTTTTTTGCTCTCAACGGACCCAATGGCACCCTTTATACGCGTAACGGCAGCCTGAAAGTCCTTCCCTCGGGAGAGCTCGGGAGTGCGGATGGCTACCCCCTCCAGAACACTGCTGGCTCAACAATCAAAGTCGCAGCCGGGAAAGCGCTCGTCATTTCGACCGATGGAACTGTGCGGCAGGACGGACAAACGGTCGGACAGATCGCAGTCGTCGATTTCAAGTCGACTGACTCGCTGCGCAAGCAGGGCAGTGCGAATTTCGATAATACAGACCCTAAGAATGTTCCGGCACAGGCCGCGAATGTCACCGTGGAACAAGGCAAAGTGGAAGGCTCCAATGTACCCGTAGCAGACGCCGCGATGAGGCTTGTCGGAGTGATGCGGCAGTTTGAAATGCTGCAAAAGGCGATCACCGTCGGCAGCGACATGGATACGAAATCGATTCAGGAAGTCGCCCGCGTTGGCAGCTGACGATCAGGATTCAAGGAAAGATATTGAGGAGTAACCAATGATTCGAGCTCTATACAGCGCCGCCAGCGGGATGACGGCACAACAGTTGAACGTGGATAATATCGCGAACAACCTGGCCAACGCGAACACCGCCGGTTATAAGTCGCGGCGCGCTCAGTTTCAGGATCTTCTTTACCAGAACATGGTCCAGCCGGGCTCGGCAGCGGGACAGGCGACGGTTGTTCCGACGGGGTTACAACTCGGCCTCGGTACGCGTACATCGTCAAACGAAATCATCTTTACCCAGGGCAACTTTTCCCAAACCGATAATCCGCTCGACCTTGTCATTCAGGGCAACGGATTTTTTCAGATCAAGCTGCCTAACGGCGACCTCGCGTATACGCGCGACGGAGAGTTCCAGCTGGATGCAAACGGCAATCTTGTAACCGCCAACGGCGATCAGCTGCAGCCCCAGATCGTGATCCCCAGCACGGCGCAGTCGATTACGATTGCGACCGACGGCACAGTGAGCTATCTGCAGCCCGGACAGACGACTTCGACAAAGGCCGGCCAGATTCAGGTGGCCGGCTTTCAGAATCCCGCCGGACTGAACAGCCTCGGGCAGAATCTCTATCAGCCCACCGACGCTTCAGGCACGCCGGTCGTTGCGAACCCCGGAGGGCCCGAGGGTCTCGGAACTTTGCTGCAGGGCTATACCGAGCAATCCAACGTCAGCATCGTGGAGGAGTTCGTCAACCTCATCGTCGCGCAGCGCGCTTACGAGGCGAACTCAAAGGTGGTCAAGGCCGCCGATGACATGTACCAGCAGGTAAACAACCTGAAACAATGACACTCCGGGGACTACTTACACTCGCCTTGTTTTCGCCCTTAGCGTTCGCGCAGCAGACTTCCTGCCTCATGATCGATGGCGATCAGATCAGAGGAAGGGATATGGCCCGCGCCCTGCCTCCCTTCGCGACCATACCCGCGGACACGCCCATCGCGCCTGCTCCTCAGCCGGGCGGCCTGCGGGTCTTTCATCAGTCAGAGCTGCAAGCGATCGGTATGCGCTTTCTTTTCCATCTCGATTCCCCGCCCGACGTTTGCTTCCGCATCTTCACAGAGCCCCTGACGCAGGACAAGGTCATGCCGGCCATGCGCGAATCGCTCGCAATTCCGGAAGCGACCATCGAAATAACCGAAATGAGCGCCGAGCCGGCGCCGCGCGGGCGCATTGAATTTCCGCGGGATCATTTGGGGACACCAGCTTCGCCGGACCGGCGTCTGCCTGTCTTGTGGCGTGGAACCGTGGTCTCTGCCGGCGACCGCCGCTTCGCCATCTGGGCCAAAGTGTGGATCACGGCGCCTGTCGCGAGGATCGTTTCCATCGAGAACCTCAGGCAAGGCATTCCGATTCAGGCCAGCCAGGTGCGTCGTGACGTAATCGAGGCGTTCCCATCCGCTGTCATTGCGGACCGGACGCTCGATCAGGTCGTTGGCCTCACGCCAATTCGTTCCATAGCGGCGGGAGCCGAGGTACGACCGGAGAATCTGGCACGCCCCAATGACGTGAATAAAGGCGACATGGTCCGTGTCGAAGTGCGCATCGGTGCCGCCCGTCTGGCATTGAATGGGCGCGCCGAATCGACGGGCCGGGTCGGCGATTTCATTGCCGTACTCAATCCCGAGAGCAGCCGCACGTTCCAGGCTCGCGTCGCCGGCAAAGACAGCGTGGTGGTTGAGCCAGCCGGAGGGAACTGACGTGAATTCGAAGTTACGCGGGGCATTCGTTGGCTTCTGTCTTCTGTTCGCCCTCTCGGCGGCAAACGCCGCGAACAAGAAGGCAAAAGCGCCTCAGCCGACTGCGCTGGACCAGTACATCAAGGAGGCGTCGAGCCACGAGGATGTTACTCCGGCCCAGCCTTCGACCGGCTCTTTGTGGACCTCAGCCTCACGATTCACGGATCTCGGCAGCGATCTGAGGGCCATTCACGTGAACGATCTGGTCACGATCGTTGTCAACGAGAATGCGACTGCGGTGGCCAATGGAGCGACCCAGACCTCCCGCGCCTCCACCTTATCCAGCTCTGTAACTCAGCTCGGCGGAATCAAGAGCCCGACCGGAGGCCTCGTCAACCTCGCCAACTCCGCGACCACTACGGCATTGAACGGGGCCGGTTCTACCAGCCGGGGCGCCACCCTGACAACCACTCTCAGCGCCCGAGTGACCCACGTGTTGCCGAATGGCTATCTCGTACTGGAAGGTACGAAGGACGTACAAGTCAATTCCGAGTTCCAGCAGATCTCACTGCGCGGGATCATTCGACCGATCGATCTCGATACCGCGAACAACGTGAGTTCGACGGCCATCGCGCAAATGGAACTGAGAATCAACGGCAAAGGCGTCGTCGCCGATGCTATCCGGCGGCCAAATGCCGTTTACCGCTTCATCATGGGGTTACTTCCTTTCTAACTGGCACTTATGAGACAAACGATCGGTACGATGCTGATCCTTACGGCTTTTGCGCCGCCAATGGCTTCCGGCGCCACCCGGCTGAAGGATCTGGTCTCACTCGAAGGAGTGCGGGATAACCAACTCATCGGCTACGGGCTCGTCGTGGGACTCAGAGGCACTGGCGACCGGCAACAGACTATTTTTTCCGCGCAGAGTCTCACCAACCTTCTCGAACGTATGGGACTAACCGTATCACCAACTGCCATTCAGGTAAAGAATACTGCCGCGGTGATGGTGACGGCCACGCTTCCGCCATATGCCCAGCCCGGCGCTCGCCTCGATGCAACGGTGGCGGCGATTGGCGATTGCACCAGTCTGCAGGGCGGGATTCTGCTTATGACCGCGCTAAAAGCTCCGGATGGACAGGTCTACGCAGTCGCGCAGGGAGCCATGGTCATTGGCGGCTTTGTTGCCGGAGGCGGCGGTAACACCCAGGTTGTGAACCATCCCACGGTGGGCAGGTTGCCCAATGGCGGCATCATCGAACGCGGGGCCCCCTCCAGTCCCATCGGGAATCAAGTTAAGCTTCAGTTACAGCAGGCCGATTTCGCCACCGCCGCTCTGATCGCTGAAGCCGTAAACAAGCAGTACGGCGCAATCGCGCACGCGGACAATGCGGCTCTGGTCACGGTCGATATTCCTGAATCCTTCCGCAAGGAATCCGCCGAGTTTATCGCGGACGTCGAGCGTCTGACCGTGGAGCCCGATCGGGAGGCAAAGATCGTAGTCAATGAACGCACCGGCACGATCATCATGGGCAAACAGGTGCACATCGCCCCGGTCGCCATTATGCAGGGCAATCTGACCGTTGAGATTCAAACGACACTGAACGTATCCCAGCCAAACGCCCTGAGCCAGGGTGGTACGACCAAGGTGACTCCGCAGGTGGATGTGGGCGTCAAGCAGGACGCAGCCAAGAACCTGGTCCTGAAGGATGGCGCGACCGTGGAGGAACTGGTACAGGCCCTGACGTCAATCGGGTCCACTCCCCGCGACATCATTTCCATCCTGCAGAATCTCAAAAGCGCCGGAGCGCTCGAAGCCGAACTCGAAGTCATCTGAGGAATCCATATGATCGACAGTGTCAGCGCCATGAACGCCGCCATTCCCGGCATCAGCACAGCGCCGAAGGATGATCCCGAGAAAGTCAAGTCTGCGGCCAAACAGTTCGAAGCCCTTCTCATCGGCCAGATGATGAAATCGATGAGCGACGCCGAAGGCGGATGGCTCGGCACGGGAGACGACGACACCGCCTCATCGGCCATGGAATATGCCCAGGAGAGTTTTGCCCAGGCACTCGCAGCCAATGGCGGGCTGGGAATTTCAACTTTGGTCGCGAATGGACTGGCGCGGGCTAACGACACTGCCCCGGCGGAGACTGCCGGACAAACGTCCCCCGCCGCGCGGACCTAAAAACTCCAGCTATGCGCGGCGTAAGTGCTCAACGGGTCTGTGGCGAACGCTCCGCCCCACTGCACGCCGGGTGCTGCTTCGGACTGTTCAGGCCGGATGCGACTCGTCAGCGAAACACCTTTCCACCCTTCCGCCAGCGTCTTCAGCAGCGATTCCACCTCCGCGAGAGGCGCATCCTGTTGTTTGACATTGGCGGCCATCAATCGCCCGCGGATATAAACATAGAGCCTCGCGAGATTCGCGGATATCTCGCCTCCGGCCGAATGATCCAGCGCGGCTTCCAGTTCGCTGACTATACTGATCGCCTTCACGATGGCCTTCGAACGGGCTGCGATGTCTTTGCGGGCAAGGTTGTCGCGTGCTTCCTGCACATAAAGAATGGCGTACTCGTAGAAGATATTGATCAATTCGACTGGATCGGCCGACAGAATGCGGGTCTCCAGGTACGCCTTCGAATTCATCCGTTTGATTCTCCCTGTTGGCTTTTTTTCTGCGATGACAATTGCGACAGCATTTTCAGAACATCTTCGGGCGGGAACTGGTCGAGCACAGCGCCCGTTCCCCGATCCAGCACCACGACAACGAACCGATGTGTCTGGGGATCCCGCGTGACCGCAAACTCGCGATCCGAGAGTCCGAGATTGTTTAATCCGCGAACGGCTGTGACTGCTCTTTGCAGTACG
>Ga0181536_10003883_pt1 | contig 16093 bp, 12 predicted proteins | sample PEATcosm2014_Bin_41_FD_121105 | JGI IMG/M metagenome (GOLD analysis project Ga0181536, IMG submission 121105) | Peatland microbial communities from MTU Mesocosm Facility, Houghton, MI, USA - PEATcosm2014_Bin17_60_metaG | ecosystem: Environmental > Terrestrial > Soil > Wetlands > Peat | place... | reverse complement strand
GGATTTCTGATTGACAGAAACCGCTCCCTGACGGTCGCGGCTCAGTAAACCTTGCGAAATCAACGCTACCATTACCGAGCCGCGACCGTCAGGGAGCGGTTTCCCCAAGACGGTTAAGCACCCGGTTAACCCGGCCCGATCCCTTACCTTACTATCCTATAATAGGATCGACAGGTATGTATCTCATCAATTGCGGCATGGTCCGGCGGCAGAGTCGCCGCATGCGCGTGATCTGCCTCGCGCTCGGACTGCTGGCCATGTCCTGCAACCACGCGCCGAAGACCGTGGCCGGGAAGGTCTCCAAGGACTGCTTGTCCACCGCCGCTCCTCGCGATCGGTACGCCGACGACCTGGGCCGGTTTCTTGCCGGCCTGCCCGCGCGGACCGGCGGCCAGTTCGGCGAACTCCAAGAACAACCCGCGTGGATCAAACACCGCCGCGAGATGGATCGCGCCTGGAGCAGGATTGAAGAGGGCTCCCTCCCCGCGATGAGAGCCTTCCAGAAGCAGGAGCTCTACACCGCGACGATTGCCAAATCGCCGGTCTTCTATCCTTTTAGCGGACCGGACGCGCTGATGGTCACCGTCTTGTTCCCCGAAAACCCGACGTACGTGATGGTGGGACTCGAGCCCGCCGGCACCTTGCCGCCGCCCCGGCAACTCGCGCGCAAGAACCTCGATGAATATCTCGCGCGCGTCCGGGCAACGCTGGCATCGGAGCTGCGCCGCAGCTTCTTCGTCACGCGACAGATGGATCGTCAGTTTCGCGGGCAAGTCAGCGACGGGCTTTTCCTGCCTATTCTCGAGCTTCTGGTGCGCTCCAATCATACGATCCTGGGGTTTCGCTACGTTCGGCTGGACGATGCCGGACAGGTCATAGAGCGCCCGGCCGGCTACAAAGCGCCAGGCAAGATCGGCAACAAGGGCCTGGAGATCGATTTCCGCCGGGACGACGACCAGTCTGTCCACAAGCTGCTGTACTTCTCGGTGAACCTATCGGACCAGAGCCTGCGGGAGAACCAGCCATTCCTGGCGTTCCTCGCCCGCCTGAAAGGGACCGCTACGCTGCTCAAAGCAACCTCGTACATGGTCCACAAACAGGAGTTTTCGATCATACGCGAGCGCATGCTCTCCGAGAGCGTCGCCGTGCTGCAGGACGATTCGGGTATCCCGTACCGCTTCTTCGCCGCGGCGCCGTGGACGGTGCAGTTGTACGGCGCCTACCTTCGGCCCTACGGCAGCTTCCGCTGGCTCCAGCAGGCCGATTTGCGAAAAGCCTATCTGTCATCCGCGCCGAAGCCTCTCGGCTTCCGCATTGGTTATGGATACGGAAGGATCCCGTCCAACCTGTTGTTCGCTCGAAAACTGGTTTGACCGCCCAGTGCGGCACTGTCGAAACCACCCGTAAAGTGTTGAAAGCACGTTGGCGTACCCGTGGGGCGGGCAATCCTGCCCGCAACCGCCTTTCAGGCGGCCAGGGCGAGCTTTGCTCGCCGAAGAGCGGGGCTCAAGCCCCGCGCGGGCTCAAGCCCGCCCTCCATTGCTGTGCTCACCGAATGTAGAAACTCGAGGCGGCCAGAGCCGGCTAAAAGCCGTCCCCGGAGGGGACCCCAGGCCAAGATTGGCCGTCCCACAACTGAGTTTTCATCATCCTCTCAGACCGCGTGGCGGCGATGGATGTGATACAGTCGGTCGTTCCAATGGCGTCCCCTGGCACCGGCAGCCCCGCCGTACGCACCTCGCTGCTTCCCGTTCTGGGGCTCCTCTTCGGAATAGCGGTGTCCGTCGGAACTACGCTCGGCGTGGGCATTCTGCGCCAGCCGGGACCGGTGGCCTCCTACCTCCGCGCGCCCTGGCTGATCATGCTGATGTGGTTTGTCGGAGCGATTTACTCGGCTTGCGGCGCTTCCAACGTTTCCGAACTGGCCACCATGATTCCGCGGGCCGGCGGCTTTTATGTTTACGCCCGAGAAGCCATGGGCGATTATGCCGGGTTCGCCGTCGGCTGGTCCGATTTCCTGGCCAACGTGGCCCCTGCTTCTTACGGGGCCATGGCTGCGGTCGAGTTTCTCCAGCGCCTGGTTCCCGCGGTCGCGCCATTCGGCGTCTTGCTGGCCGCTGGCATCATCCTGGCGTTCGCCGCCATGCAATGGTTCGGCGTTCGCCTCAGCGCGCGCGTGCAACAAGCCGCATCCGCCATCGCCGCCCTCGCCCTGCTCGGCCTGGTGGTGGCCTGCTTCCTGGTGCGTGCGCCAACCGGCGCCGGGCCCGTTTCACCCCCGCCCGCCGGGAGCTTGTTCGCGGCGATGGTGCTGGCCATTCAGTCCATCGCGGTGACCTACGATGGCTGGTACGAACCCATCTATTTCGCGGAGGAAACCCGCCATCCCACCCGCGAGCTCCCGCGCGCGATGTTTGGCGGACTGGCGCTGGTGGCGGGTATTTACCTGCTCCTCAACGGAGCTTTTCTGCGTGTCCTGGGACCCGCGGGCCTGGCCGCTTCCAAATTTGCCGCCGCCGACGCCGCCAAGCTGATCTTCGGACGCGCCAGCGAGATTGTCATCTCGGTTGTCGCCATCGTCATCTTGCTGACGCTGATCAACGGCGTGCTGATGAGTTCCACCCGCATCCTGTTCGCCGTCAGCCGCGACGGGCTGTTCTGGAGGCGCACCGCCCTGGTCGCGGAGAACGGCACGCCTCGTCCCGCGCTGGCCGTGGCTACGCTCGTCGCTGTCGGGCTGGTGGTGAGCGGCACCGTCGATCGATTGATCGCCATGGCGGGGTTCTTCTATGTCGCCAACTACTGCTGGGCATACATTTCGCTGATCGTGCTGCGCCGCACCCAGCCCGCCGCCGCGCGGCCGTTCCACGTTTTCGCCTACCCCGCGCTGACGCTTCTGACCCTCGCCGGCAGCCTCGCGTTCCTGGTGGGCGCAATTGTGAGCGACCGGCGCAACAGCCTCTATGCTCTCCTGCTGTTGATGGCCAGTGTCCCGGTACGCTCGCTGTTTCGTGCGCGCCGCCAAGACGAGCCGCTACGATAGGTTCCATGCCACTTACCGCCATCACCCGCGCCGTCAGCCCGTCCATGAACGATTGCCAACTGGCGTTTGTGGAGCGGCAGCCCATCGATATAGCCAAAGCCGTCGCGCAACACGACCAATACGAAGCCTGCCTGGCATCGCTGGGAATCGCCATTGTTTCGCTGCCGGTCGTCCCGGACCAGCCGGACGCGGTCTTTGTCGAGGATCCGGCCATCGTACTGGACGAGGTCGCTATCATGACACGCATGGGCGCGGAGTCCCGGCGCGGCGAATCGGCAAGCCTGGCCGAAGCGATCGCGCGCTTCCGTGCGCTGCGCTGGATCGCCGAGCCGGGAACGCTCGAGGGTGGCGACGTGGTGCGCATCGGCTCCACGCTGTTTGCCGGGCGATCGGCGCGCAGCAACGACGCGGGCATTGCCCAGTTGGCGCGCGAATTGGCGCCGCTCGGATATGCCGTGCGGGCGGTGGAAATGCGAGGCTGTTTGCACCTCAAGTCGGCTTGCACCTATCTGGGACGGGACACCGTCCTGGCCAATCGCGATTGGGTGGACCTCGGGCCATTCGCCAATGCTCGTGTGATCGATGTGGCGCCGGGCGAGCCGGCGGCGGCGGACGTACTGGCGATCGGCGAGACCGTGATCGTTCCGGCATCCTTCCCGGAAACCGCGCGCACGCTGGAAGACGCCGGCTGGCGTGTGCAGGCGATTGACGTCTCCGAATTGCAGAAGGCGGAGGCGGGGGTCACGTGCATGAGCCTGATCTTCAACAGCAGCGGCCCTGCCGCCCGGTGATGCAGTAGTGGGGCAGGCCCTCGGCCAGTGGGCGGCCTCTCAGGCCGCCCAGACGGCGAACTAAAGTTCGCCGCGGCACGCTGAAGCGTGCGCCACGTGGAATAAACCCGGCACGGCGCGTCTTCTATAATTGAGCATATGCTGGTCAAGAAATCGGTCGATATCCGTTACTCAGAGGTAACACCCAAAAGCGTCTATCTGAACCGCCGGCGGTTCCTCTCCGCCGTGCCCCTGGCGGGCGCGGCCTTCTTCACAACCCGCGCTGCGGCCGCCGCCAAGCTGGCCGCCATCAAGGGCCCGTTCAGCACCGATGAAAAGCCGACGCCCTACCAGGACGTCGCCAGCTACAACAATTTCTACGAATTCGGCACCGGCAAAGACGAGCCGTCCAAAAGCGCCGGGAAACTAAAGACCTCGCCATGGAGCATCGCTGTGGAGGGCGCGGTCGCCAAGCCCAAGGTCTTCGACCTGGATGACGTCATGAAAATGGCGCCCCTGGAAGAGCGCATCTACCGGCATCGCTGCGTGGAGGCGTGGTCCATCGTAGTCCCCTGGATCGGGTTTCCGCTGAACGTGTTGATCAAAGGCGTCGAGCCCACCGCGAAAGCCAAATTCGTAGCCTTCCAGAGCCTGTATGACTCCAAGTACATGCTCTCCGCGCGTGGCGCCGGCATCGCATTCCCTTATGTGGAAGGCTTGCGCATGGACGAAGCCATGCACCCTCTTGCGCTTCTCTGCTTCGGCATGTACGGTCAGGTCCTGCCGAACCAGGATGGCGCGCCGGTCCGCCTGGTAGTGCCGTGGAAATATGGTTTCAAAAGCATCAAGTCCATCGTGAAGATCAAGTTCGTCGAGAAGGAGCCGCCCACCACGTGGAATCTTGCTAACGCGCGCGAATATGGCTTCTATTCGAATGTGAACCCCACGGTCGACCATCCCCGTTGGAGCCAGGCCTCCGAACGCCGCTTGGGCGAATTCCTCAAGCGCAAGACCCTCATGTTTAACGGCTACGGCGATCAGGTCGCCGGCCTGTATGCCGGGATGGATCTGCGCAAGTATTATTGAGCCACGGCATGAATTGGAAGCGCCTGCTTTCGCGACGTGGGATCAAGATCCCCCTGTTTATCCTCTGCTTGGTCCCCGTGTCTCTGCTCGCCTGGAAGGCCTTCCACCAGGACTTGGGCGCGAACCCCATCGAGTTCATCACGCACGCCACCGGTGACTGGACGCTGCGCTTTCTTGCCATCACACTGGCCGTGTCCCCACTGCGGCGTCTGCTGGGCCTGCCCGAACTGATTCGCTTTCGGCGCATGTTCGGGCTCTTCGCATTCTTCTACGGATGCCTGCATTTCATGACCTATCTGTGGCTGGACAAGTTCTTCGATTTCCATGAAATCGTCAAAGACGTGTGGAAGCGCCCCTTCATTACCGCGGGCTTTCTCGGCTTCATTTCGATGGCGCCGCTGGCCCTGACCTCCACCGCCGGTTGGATCCGGCGCCTGGGCGGGCGCCGCTGGCAAATGCTCCACCGATTGGTGTATCTCACCGCCATCGCAGGCGTCGTGCATTACTACTGGCTGGTGAAATCGGATGTGAGAAAGCCTTTGCTGTACGGGTCGATTGTGTTGGTGCTGCTCGCCGAACGGGCCGTCACGGCGTTTAGAAAATCCAGGGTTAAGCCTGGCGCACGCTTCAGCGGGAACGCCCTCAGGGCCGTGTCGGCTTCGGCCGACAGCTCTGCGCCGGGCGCGCCACCGGGCGGTCAAACGTCACCATGAACTTTTCGGGACGATGGATGTCCGGCGCCGCGCTTCGTGGGGACAGCGCATCGCGACCGAGGCCGCCGCACTGCTCCGGCAACGAGCGTTCGAAACAATGCGACGCGCCTACGGTTCCCGTAGCTGAAGTAGATCCGCTTATCCGCCCTCACCTCGCCGCGCCGTGCGCGCGCAAAAGACCCGCGATCTCCGCATGCCCCATCCTCGCCGCCCAAGCCAACGGTGTGGCCCACGCTTCGGCATCCGGCTCATCAGCCGGCGCGCCGCGCGCGATCAGCAACCGAGCCAACTCCGTCCGCCCCCAGCGGCACGCCCAGCCGAGCGGCGTGGACCGCAACAGATCGTCGCGGACATCCAGCCTGGCGCCGTGGTCGAGCAGCATCGCGGCGAAGCGCACGCGCTGCGCCTCTGTGGGGTTGGCTCGCGCGGCCGCGAAGTGCAGCGCCGTTTCGCCCCGGCGCGGCACGTTCGGATCGATCCCATGTTTCAGTAGCGCCGCCATGCACGTGATGAAGTCCTCGTCGTCGGACCTGTCGCCCACACTGCGAATCGGCTGAATCAGGATCCAGTGCCATCGCTGGTCGTTCGCCGCCCAGTTCAGCCGCGGCAACGCCATCTCTACAATGGCCGGACGTCCGTTGCACGCCGCCGACCAGGCCAGCTCGCGCGCCAGTTCTTCGGTCGCATCCGCCGCAAGCATGCGCCTCGCCTCGCTGGTATCGTTCGCTAGCGTGATTGTCCAAGGCTGCGGTTTCGCTCCCCGCGCCAGCAGCAACTGCTTCATTCGCGCGTCACCATGACGGTACGCATGATCGATCGGCCAGCCCGAGGCGTACACATTGGCGTTCGGATCTGCACCGCGGTCGAGCAACAACTCCGCGATATCGCGCCGCCCGGCCAGCGAGGCAAACCACAACGGACTGCCCCAGCTTTCGGTAGGCTCTTCCAACTCGTCGAGCGTGGTCCGCTCGTCCACATCGGCCCCCAGGTCGAGCAGCAGTCTGACGATGTCGATGTGCCCGTGCTTCACCGCCAAGGTAAGCAGCCCGCCCGTCTGCCAACGGATCTCCCGCCGCAACGCGCCGGGGTCGGCCAGCACCAGTTCGCGGATACGACCGGTGTCCGCCAACGCCACAGCCGCGCGGATTGTCACTTCCGCGCCGTGATACAGCAGCAGCCGCGCGACGGCAGGAAAATCCCGCGCGCCCCGATTGTGAGGAACGCCGCGCGGATCGGCGGCCATCGCCGCGCGGTCAAGCGGCGTCAAGCCTTTCAGATCCTGTTTACGCGGGTTGGCCCGCTTGCTCAGCAGCCACGCCACCATCTCCTCGTTCGTCTCTTCCGCGGCGGCGTGCAAAGGAGTAGCGCCGTCGCGGTCGCATGCGCGGATCAGAGACTCGTCCGCCTCCAGCAGACGGATCGCTTCGCCGTTGTCGCCGCTGCGTATGGCGCGGTTGATCTGCTCCTGCACCGGCGAAACCGTGGCGTTGGGACAGCTCATGGCCTCGCGGCGGTGCTGCTCCTCTTCCTCGATGACGGCAACGATGTCCCGATAGCCGCGGTCTCGCGCAAGGGCGAACGCCGTGGTCGCATCGCGGTGCGGGAAAATGCCCTTGCGCGCGTCGGCGCCGGCCGCCATCAGCAGACGCACCATCGCTGGGTCGCGCCGAAATACTGCATAATGCAGGGCCTGGTGCTCGTCGTCGCCGGCCATGTCCATGGTGGCCAGCTCCAGGCGGGCATGAAGCAGCCCCCGCGCCTGGCCCACGTCGCCTGCCTGGACGGCCTCCGCCAGCCGGGCGACATTCGCTCCATCCACGAATGCTTTGAGCTTGGCCCAACTCTCATAGCCGTACGCTCGCGCCAGCACTCGCTGCGCGTCGTGGAGAGCGAATGCCGCCGGATCGGGATGGCGCTCGAACCGATGTACTTCCGAGGTGGCGGCAGGGTTGCCGGCGCGATATTCCTCCAGCAGATCCTTGGCCTGTTTGCGCAATTGCTCCCAGCTCGGCTGCCGCGGCAGACGGCGCAACGGATGGGGATTTCCGGCGGTGGGCATGACGATTCTCCTTTTCAGTCACTGCCCGGTGTCCGCGTGACGGGCGCAAAGAAGATTCGTCGTGAAGCTACAGCAATGCTGAAGATCGGTGGGCTCAGCCCTTCCCGCGGACACGGTGGCGTCCGGCGCGCACAGTCCGCATCTTACCACGACACGCCAGTGGGGCAGGCCCCCGGCCTGCGCGGGACTCTCAGTCCCGCTCTTGGTGCGTAAAGCGCCCAGCGACGGCGAACTGAAGTTCGCCGCTGCACGCTAAAGCGTGCGCCACGTGGCAAATGGTCCCGGCACAATGCAACACCACGCAACCTGACCGCTCCGTCTTCTTGGCGGACTTGGCGGCCCCTTGGCGTCTTTGCGAGAAACCTGCCCGCGCCCGCATGTTACAACGGTCAATATGCCCTCCTTCCATGTGGAAACGCCGCCAGTCTCGTACGACGCAGTGGTGGAGCGCGGCATCCTGGAACGCGCCGCGCGCTATGTGCCCGCCAAGGCCGGCAAGGTATTCGTCGTCTCCACCGAGGACGTGTGGCGCCACCAGGGCGCGCGCCTGGAACACGGTCTAGCCGCCATTCCGCATGAAGTGCTCTTTCTTCCGGGCGGCGAAGACCAGAAGCGCCTGGCGCCCGTGGAGCGGCTGGCCGAGGAGATGGTCCGGCGCGGCGGCGACCGCACCAGCCTGGTGGTCGCGTTCGGCGGCGGCATCGTGACGGATATGGCCGGATTTCTGGCGGCCATCTTCATGCGCGGCATTTCGGTGGTGCAGATCCCCACCACGCTGCTGGCGCAGGTGGATGCGGCCATCGGCGGCAAGACCGGCGTCAACCTGGAAATCGGCAAGAACCTTATCGGCAGCTTCCACCAGCCGCTGGCCGTGCTCATCGATCCGAGCGTGCTCGAAACGCTGCCCGATCGCGAATACCGCGCGGGTCTGTATGAGATCCTGAAGGCGGGCGTGATCCGCAGCGAGCCGCTGTTCCGTTGGCTCGCCGAGCACAGCGCCGAAGTGCTGGCGCGCCAGCCGGAAGCGGTGGATCGGATCATCGCGGAGTCGGTCGAGATCAAGGCGCAAGTGGTTTCCGCCGACGAGCGGGAGGGCGGCCTGCGGCGCATCCTGAATTTCGGCCATACGTTCGGGCACGCGCTGGAAGCCGAGACTGGCTATACGCGATTTCTCCATGGCGAGGCGGTCGCGTTCGGCATGCGCGCCGCCGTCAACCTGGCGCAAATGACCGGCCATCTCTCGGCGGAAGACACCGTGGATATCCTGGAAGCCATCCGGCTGTACGGCCCGATTCCTTCGCTCGCGGGCATCCCGGCCGAGCGCTTGCTGGCGCGCTTGGTGAGCGACAAGAAGACCATCCAGGGCAAGGTTCACTTCGTGTTGCCCGTGCGCATCGGAGAAGTGCAAGTAGTGTCCGGCATCGGCGACGAGCTGGTGCTGGCCGCCATCCTGGCCGCCCGGGCATGAAGGGCACGACGCCGCAGGGCGCGCGTAGCGAGCGGGCGGCAGCCGAGTGGGTGCGCGCCATGTTCGGCCGCGTGGCGCATCGCTACGACCTGGCCAACCATCTGCTTTCGTTCAACGTCGATCGCTACTGGCGCGCGCACACGGTGGCGCGCGTGCGGGAGGTGCTGGCGCGTCCCGAGGCGCGCGTGCTGGACATTTGCTGTGGCACCGGCGATCTGGTGCGCGCGCTCCAACGGGGGCGGTCCGGCGGCGCGCCGGGTTCGCTTGTGCTGGGCTCGGATTTTTGCCATCCCATGCTGGTAGCCGCGCGCGCGAAAGTCGGGAGCGGGCAATTGTTCGAAGCCGACGCGCTGAGGTTGCCGCTGGCGGACGCTTCGCTCGATCTGATTACGGTGGCATTCGGCTTCCGAAATCTGGCCAATTATGAGGCGGGCTTGCGGGAGATGCGGCGCGTGTTGCGGGGCGGGGGAGTGGCGGCCATCCTGGAATTCTCGCAGCCGCCCAACCCACTATTCGGAGCATTGTACAGTTTCTATTCGCGGCGGGTGCTGCCGGTGATCGGCGGCGCTCTATCGGGGTCGCGCGACGCGTATACGTACTTGCCGGAGTCCGTCCGCAAGTTTCCCGCACCGGAGGAATTGACGGAGATGATGGGCGCCGCGGGCTTCGGCCCCGTAGAGTTCGAGCGGCTCACCGGCGGGATCGTCGCGCTGCATTTGGGATCGGCCCTGTAACGTGGCGCACGCTTTAGCGACGCTTTAGCGTGCCGCTGCCGGCTTTAGCCGGCAGTTCCGCCACGGGTGCGTAGTTCCAGGCGGCGAACTAAACGACCGCCGGCTGAAGCCGGCGGGTTGGGCCAGCGACTGAAAGTCGCCTGAAGTGCGAGCGCTCCCGCGCTCGCGTGTGCCCCTCGTTACTCTCAGGTTGCGGCAAGAACGCTACCAGAAATCGAGCATGTGAGCGCCCGGTACAGCGCTCGGAAGCAAAGGTGATACCTGCTGGAAGCTGACCGCCTGAAAGGCGGTGGGTTTAGACCTGGAAGTGGATACTAAAGCTTGCGCCACGTAGCGGCCATCCTGAAATGTGGAACCCAAGGGACAGGCCGGGAGGCCTGTCCTACGGCAGCGTTTCCCGCGCCACCTTGTCGGCCTGCTCCGCGCGGAAGCGCTTCAGCCTTTCCCGCAACTCCGGCCGCGAATTGGCCAGAATCGCGATGGCCAGCAGCGCGGCGTTGCGGGCGCCCGCCGTGCCGATCGCCAGCGTGCCCACCGGAATGCCGCCCGGCATCTGCACCGTGGAAAGCAGCGAATCCAGGCCCCTCAGCGCGGCACTCTCCATGGGAACCCCGAGCACCGGCAGCACCGTCTGCGCCGCCAGCACTCCGGCCAGATGCGCCGCGCCGCCCGCGGCCGCCACAATCACCTCAAACCCGCGCGATTCCGCTTCGGCGGCGTATTGCGAAGCAAGTTGCGGCGTGCGATGCGCGGAAAGCACCCGGCACTCGTGCGGGACGCCGAATTGCGTCAGCGTCTCGTCACAGTGCCGCATCGTTTCCCAGTCGGACTTGCTGCCCATGATCACAGCGACTAGCGGCTGCATCGTTCGTCCTACTCGCCTTGGGCCAGTGTGTAGCCCGCCTTCCCGTCATAGTTGCGCAGGTTCTCGGTCTTGACGATTTCCATGCCCGTATCGGCGATCCGGCCCAGCAGGCCGACAATCTGCGCTTGCGTCACGCCGCCGGCGGAGGCGAACCGGCAACGGTAATTATCCGTGCAGAAGGTCTCCAGATGTCCTCCCGGCCAGACCTTCACGCCGCGATTCGACATCATAGTGAGCGTCATATGCTCACCCGCCGTTTCCTGGAGCGCACCCGCGAGTTTGTCGTTGTCGAGCGACGGCCAGTTCACGTAGACATCCACGCCGACCAGATCCACCTTGGGTTCGGGCCGGCTGGCAGACTGGCGAGCGGCCACGGCGGGCGGCGCCGCCGCGTAACTCACCGGCTTCAGCGTATTGGGCTTTTGTCCGAGCCGCGCCACCACTGCTTGCGCGAATTCCTTGGTGCCGACTTTCTGCTTGCTGGACCCCTCGGTGAAGATATCGTACGTATGGATGCCGTCCTCGATGGTGCGCAGCCACGCATTTTGCACGCGCGCCGCAGCTTCCGGCTGATTGATATGCACCAGCATCAGCACGGCGCCCTGTAGCAGCCCCGACGGGTTGGCCAGGTTCTGATTGGCGCGGCGCGGCGCGGAGCCGTGGATGGCTTCGAACATGGCGCAGTGGTCGCCGATATTGGCGGAGCCCGCGATCCCCACCGACCCGGCGATTTGCGCGGCCACATCGGAGAGAATATCGCCATACAGATTGGGCATCACGATGACATCGAAAGTCTCGGGGGTATCCGCCATCTTGGCGGCGCCTATATCCACGATCCAGTGTTCGTTCTGGATATCCGGGTACTCCGCGGCGATTTCATCAAAGACTTTGTGGAAGAGACCGTCGGTCATCTTCATGATGTTGTCTTTGGTGAAACAGGTGATCTTCTTGCGGCTGTGGCGGCGCGCGTATTCGAAGGCGTAGCGCACGATCTTTTCGCAGCCGGGCCGCGTGATGATCTTCAGGCATTCCATGGCGCCGGGGCTGAGCTGGTACTCGATGCCGGCGTAGCAATCTTCTTCGTTCTCGCGCACGATCACCAGGTCCATGCCCGGATGCAGCGTATCGATGAACGGATGATAGGAAACGCACGGCCGCACATTGGCATAGAGGCCCAGGGTCTTGCGCGCGGTGACGTTGAGGCTCTTGAAGCCGCCACCCTGCGGCGTGGTGATGGGGGCCTTCAGAAATACTTTGGTGCGGCGCAGGGATTCCCAAGCGCTGGGTTCGATACCCGCGGTGTTGCCACGCAGGTAGACCTTTTCGCCGATTTCGATGATCTCGATCTCGAGGGCCGCCCCGGATGCCTCCAGGACGTGCAAGGTCGCGGCCATGATTTCGGGACCGATGCCGTCGCCGTAGGCCACAGTGATGGGGGTTTTGCTGGACATAGGAAAACTAAACATATAGGGTTGCGCCGGGTTTCGCAACCGCGGCCCACGGGACCCGCCGGATGGTGGCGCCCATGGTTCGCAGCATCCGTTGCGCCATCACAGTTGAGAGCTTCGGTGGGCATCGACAAAGGCCCGCGGTGTGACGATTTTGGCGGGGCCAAAAAGTTTCAGGCGCAGGTCGTCATCACCGGTTACAATGAAGCTCGCCTCGGCAGCCTGGGCACACTCTAAGATGCGGTTGTCATCAGGATCAGCGCAGACTCTTACCGCGACGGTAGGCGCCACAACGACACATCGCCGCCACAGAGGTGGCAGGAAACCCTGTAGCTCGGTTGGTGTCCAGTCAAACTTTCGGGCCAACACTTCCGCAACCTCTTCCATGATCGGCCGTGAGACGCACAGGTCGAGAGTGTCTCGGCTCTCGATGACATCGAAAACCGCTTGGGGAACTCCACCGAAGACCAGAGCAGAAATGTAGACGTTGGAGTCCACGACGATTCTGGTCACTTGGTTTTTTTCTTGCCGGTCTTGGCGCGCTTCTCCTCGCGGTATTCGTGAACCAGACGCGTTACATCGTCCTCGGCGATTCCAAGGGCTTGGGCTTTGGGCCGGGCAATGGCGTGGACTCGCTGCCAATACTGCTCGGAAGCGACACGTTTGAGGCCTTCACGGAAAACGCCGCTGAGGCTGCGGTTGGTGGTTCGGGCGAGGCGCTCGGCGATCTTCAGGTCCGCCGGCGACATCGAAATCGACACAGTCTTGGTGGTTCGCATCTGATCTTGCTGGTTAATACTGAGTGTTATCTCAGTTTTATTGTAGCGCTTCGGCAGCGGGGTCGGCTGGCAGAAGGCCCCTTACCGGACGAGCGGCTTATCGGCTGGATCAAATCCACCACCCACCGCCTTCCCCTACCTCGCCGCCAGCCGGGCCATAATCCTGCTCAAGGGCGCATCCGCCGGCGGTAGCGAGCCGCAAGCCTGTGCGCCCGCCGTCCAGAGTTGCTCGGCCACCGAAGTGTTGTTCTCGACGGCGTCACTGTAAGATGGCGGCCTCCGCCCCTTCACCAACAACCTGCGCGCGCCCTCCATCTGGTCCTTCAGACTGGCCGGCAGCGCCCCCGGAGGACACTGATCCAGCGCATCGAGAACTGCGGCCAGCACCGCCTGGCTGCGCCGGTACCGCTCCGCCGCGCCGAGTCCCCGCCGCATCGGGTCGAGCGCCAGGATCTGCGCCGCCGCGTCCAGCCGCTTCTGAACCGCCGTGTTGTTAGGGTTCCACCGCAGCGCGGCGGCCAGCGCATCCCGCGCCGCCGCATAGTCCGCCAGCGCATACTCCGCTTCGCCCAGACCGGCCCAGGCTTTCTCATCCTGCGCATCGCGCTGGGTCAGATCCCGGAACAGGTTGGCCGCTTCTTTAGGCAGCCCATACTCCAGCGCCAGCGGAGCGGCTTGCCTCTCAAACAAAATGTCGCCGGGCATCACCGTCAGCATCGAGAGTAGCTCGGCTTGCGCCTGCCGCCGCCGGCCCGCCTGGCCAAGCGCCTGGACCAGCTCGATGCGCGCCTGAATGCGCTGGCCGGCGGCATGTGCGGGCCAGGCGCCATCGATCGCGTGGTGATAGTAGCCCACGGCCTCATTGATGCGCCCTCCCTGTGCGACCACGCGCGCCATCCCCAGATTCGCGGCGGCGTTGGTGGGATCGCTGCGCAATAAATCACTCAAGTAAATCGTGGCCTCATCCGGATGGTCCGCTTTCACCAGGGCGAGCGCCAGCGCCAGCCGGTACTCGTTGCTGTGCGATATGGAAAGCGCATCCCGGTATTGTGCTATGGCCTCGTCATAGAGATCCTTCTGCAGGAATTGATTGCCTAACTCATAGAAATGCCGCGCCCTCCCGGCGCGCTCGGTGCGGTAGTAGTGACTCAGAAGACCACCCACCACGCCGAGGCCGATCAGTACGGCCAGCATGCCCGCCAGCAGCGCCGCCGGCTTGCCCTTCGGCAGCACCAGCTCGGCTTCCTCCTCGACTTTTCCCATGGTGTATGCCGCCAGGATGTCCTGCATGGAAATCGTGCCTTTCAGCTCCCGAATGTTGGTGCGGCTGACGACCGGCAGGACCTTCAGGCCCGTCTCCGAGAGACGACGCATCGCCATATCCAGCGATTGGTCCGCGTGCAGATGGGGGAATTCGTCCGCGCTGAGCCTCTCCGGATCGGGCACGGGCACCAGTTCGCCCAACGTCTGGTCACCCAGGTCTTCCGTTTCCGCGATCGCGCGATCCAATTCCTCCACGCGCAACATGCCGCGCAGCCCCGTTGGGCCCACCACAGGCCAGGCGCCGGTCTCCCGGTCAACCATCGCCGCGGCTTCGCTGACTCGGAGGATCGTGCGCAGCGGCTCCGGCGTTTGACGCATCGCCTGCCCTACCATCAGCAGTGCCTCGCGGGCTCTGGCGCCGGAAGGCAAGTGAATGCCATCCTGATGCAACAGCGCCTCGTAAATCGACTCCTCCTGCAGACGGCTGGAAATGAAATAGCTGATCAGATTCGAAATCATCAGCGGCACGATGATGGAGTAGTCGCGGGTGATCTCGAAAATCATGATGACCGAGGTCATCGGCACGCGCACGATGCCCGCGAAGGCCGTCCCCATGCCGACCAGGGCATAAGCTCCCACACTGCCGGTGTAGTCGGGCAGCAGCATGTGAGCCACGCCCCCTACCGCGCCGCCCAACATCGCGCCGATGAACAGACTTGGACCGAAAATGCCGCCTGCGTTGCCGGATGCATAGCAGGTGGCCGTCGCCACCACCTTCAGCAGCACCAGCAGCGCCATGACTTGGATCGCCATCCCACCGTTCAGGGCCTGGCCGACGAAGTTGTACCCTACCCCCAGCACTTTGGGGAAAAACCAGCCCAGGATGCCGACCGTCAGTCCTCCTACTGCCGGCTGCCACCACAGCGTGAACTTGGGCAGCTTCAGAAAGTATTTGCGTTGCCACAGGAGCAGCTTGACGAACCCGACCGAGACCAGGCCGCCTACCACGCCGAGCACGGCGTACACCAGGAACTCCGAGGGATGAACCAGTTGATAGGCGGGCACGTGGAACAACGGCTCGTCGCCCAGCAACAGGTGCAGCACGATCCAGGAAGTGGCGGAGGCCAGCACGATGGAGCCGAGCACCGGAGCGTGCATGTCGCCCATCACTTCTTCCAGCGTGAAGAGCACGGCGGCGATCGGAGTGTTGAACGCGGCAGCGAGTGCAGCCGAAGCTCCCACTGGCACCAGAGATTTCACGCTGCTGGTGCTCAACCCCAGTCTCCTGCCCAATACCGACGCGATGCCGGCGGATACTTGCACCGATGGACCCTCGCGGCCCAGCGCGATGCCGCTGGCCAGCGAGATGGCCGACATGCTGAACTTGCCGATCACCGTGCGCATGGAGATGAAGCCATCGCGCACGAATAGCGCCGTCTTGGTTTGCGGAATGCCGCTGCCGCGCGCGTTTGGGAAATAGCGGGCCAGCAGAATGCCTGTGCCCAGCGCTCCGGCTGCCGGAATGACCAGCCTGCGCCATGCGGCGGCGGATCCCGGATAGAGCCGGGATCCCAGATTCTCGGTCACCAGAATGAAGGTCACCACCACCAGACCGACGACCGCTCCGATAATCAGTGTCAGCAGGAGGAGGACTTTGTCTTCGTAGCGGCGCGTGGGCGGCAATTCTCAGGATAGCGCTTAGTCGCAGCGGCAAAATGGGGAGGAGCTGCGAGGCGGCGCTTAAACCGCTCCGTTGAAAATCACCCCCTCCGGTACAATGCTGGTCTGGGGTGGATCGCGTTGAAGGTCACGCGCTGGCCTGCGGCATGGGCGCGGGATTGATCTCCGTTAGCGTGATGCTATAG
>Ga0181536_10003881_pt1 | contig 16103 bp, 13 predicted proteins | sample PEATcosm2014_Bin_41_FD_121105 | JGI IMG/M metagenome (GOLD analysis project Ga0181536, IMG submission 121105) | Peatland microbial communities from MTU Mesocosm Facility, Houghton, MI, USA - PEATcosm2014_Bin17_60_metaG | ecosystem: Environmental > Terrestrial > Soil > Wetlands > Peat | place... | reverse complement strand
GCCATGGCGATCTGGGGCATGGGCGTGATGATCGGTCCCATCCTCGGCCCGACGCTCGGCGGCTACCTCACCGAGTTGTACAATTGGCGCTACGTGTTTTACATCAACCTGCCGTTCGGCATCCTCGCCACGCTCGGGCTGATCGTGTTCATGCCGCGCAGCCATCCCAACTTCAACATGCGCTTCGACTGGATCGGCTTCGCGGTGCTGTCGCTCGGCATCGGCGGGATCCAGATGATGCTGGACCGCGGGCAAAACCAGGACTGGTTCGCCTCCCCCGAAATCATCACCGAGCTGGTACTGGGTTGTCTCGGCGTCTATCTGTTCGTCGTGCACATGATCACGGCGAAGAAACCGTTTATTCCGCCGTCCATATTCCGGGACCGCAACTTCGCCACCGGCGTGGTGGTGATGTTCGCGGCGGGCACCGTGCTGGTGTCCAGTTCCTCGCTGATGGCGCCCTGGCTGCAGACCCTGGCGAACTACCCGGTCGAGGCGGCGGGCCTGATCATGGCCCCGCGCGGCATCGGTACCATGGTGGCGATGATGACGGGCGGGCGCCTCGCCTCGCGCATGGACCCGCGCAAGCTGATGGCGTTCGGCATCGTGCTGCTGGTCTGGTCGATCTGGGACATGACGTCCTGGACACCGGATGTCGCGCAATGGCGGATCATGGCGACGATCACGATCCAGGGCGCCGGCCTCGGGCTGCTGTTCATTCCGTTGCAGGTGTTGGCGTTCGCCACGCTCCCGGGAAAGTACCGCACCGATGGCGCCTCGCTGTTCAGCCTGTTCCGCAACATCGGCGCCGCGATCGGCGTGTCGGTGACCTCGTCGATGCTGGTGCATAATACGCAGATTCTGCACGAGGAGATCGGCGGCGGGGTGACGCCGTTCAACCGCGCGCTGACGGGCGGTGGCGCGGTGGCGCATTTCTGGGACCCGGCGACCCGGCATGGCGCGGCGATGCTGGACCGGGTGGTCACGCAGCAGGCGCAGATCATCGCCTATGTCGACGATTATAAGATGATGGTTTTCACCACGGCGCCGATGCTGTTGCTGTTGCTGTTGATGCGGCGCTCGCGGCCGGTGGCCGGGAAGCCGGAGGTGATGGAGCCGTTGGATTAGGCGTCAGGGCGGAGCCCCGGATCGCCCCGGTCATCGCGCCATCCTGACCATCCGTGATACGTGCGTGCCTTGGCTGCCCGGAGGCACACAATCCTTGACCGGCCTGCTCACCATCGAGGGCCTGCGCACCACGTTCCCCACCCGCTCGGGCGCGGTAAACGCCGTCGACGGCGTCGATCTGTCGGTCGCCCGCGGCCGCACGCTCGGCATTGTCGGCGAATCGGGCTGCGGCAAATCCGTGCTGTCGCTGTCGATCATGCGCCTCGTGCCGCCGCCGGGCCGCATCGCGGCGGGCCGCATCCTGTTCGACGGCCGCGACCTCGCCCGCCTGCCCGCGGCGGAGATGCGCGCCATCCGCGGCAACCGGATCGCCATGATCTTTCAGGAGCCGATGACCAGCCTGAACCCCGCCTTCACCATCGGCGACCAGATCATCGAGGCGATGCGCGCGCATGATCGCGCCGCCTCGGCCGCTGCATTGCGCGCGCGGGCGATCGCGGCGCTGGAGCGGGTGCGCATCCCCGCCGCCGCGCGCCGGTTCGATGAATATCCGCATCAAATGTCCGGCGGGATGCGGCAGCGGGTGATGATCGCCATGGCGCTGTCGTGCGCGCCCGACCTGCTGATCGCCGACGAACCGACGACCGCGCTGGATGTGACGGTGCAGGCCCAGATCCTCGATCTGCTGCGCACCTTGCAGCAGCAGACCGGCATGGCGATCATTCTGATCACGCACGATCTTGGTGTCGTCGCCGAAATGGCCGACGAGGTCGCGGTGATGTACGCCGGCCGCGTGGTCGAACGCGCCCCCGGCCCGGCGATCTTCGACGACCCGCAACATCCCTATACGCTGGGCTTGCTCGGTTCGATCCCGAAGATCGAGGCGGACGTCGACCGTCTGCTGGCGATCGAGGGCACCGTCCCGCCGCCGTTCGACCTGCCGTCCGGCTGCCGGTTCCATCCGCGCTGCGTGTTCGCCGAGCCCGCCTGCGCGGCGGCCGATCCGGAATTGCGCGAGATCACCTCAGGACACCGCGCGGCATGCCGGCTCGCGCCGGTGGAGAGCGCGGCGGGGTGAAACGTTTCCGATCGGGTCGCGCCCGCCAATACGCCCCCCTGTCATCGCGAGCGCGGCGAAGCAATCTCCATGCGCGCTGTCATTGCGAGCCTGGCGAAGCAATCTCCGTGCCCCCACTGATGGAGATTGCTCTGCGCGCGCAACGACCGGGAGGGCGAGTCCGTGCCCTGATGCGCCAAAGCTCACTCGGTGCCACGTCCGTGACGACCAAACCCCGGTCCGTCCTTCGCGCCGTCCGCGTGAACCGATCTTCGCCGGCCGTTGGTTATCCCAGCCGCTCGATGATCGTTACGTTCGCCGTGCCGCCGCCTTCGCACATCGTTTGCAGCCCGTAACGCCCGCCGGTTCGTTCCAGCTCGTGCAGCATCGTGGTCATGATGCGCGCGCCCGTCGCCCCGATCGGATGACCCAGTGAGATCCCGCCGCCATTCGGGTTGAACCGCTCATGCGGGAAATCGATCTCCGCCAGCCAGGCCATCGGCACGGACGCGAAGGCTTCGTTGCACTCCACGATGTCGATATCGCTCCAGTTGAGCCCGGAGCGCTGGATCGCGCGTTTGCTGGCGGGGATCGGCGCGGTCAGCATGATGATCGGATCGTCGCCCATGACGCTCATGTGATGGATCCGCGCGCGCGGCGTCAGGCCGTGGCGCTTCAGCGCGGCCTCCGAAACGATCAGCACGGCGGCGGCGGCATCGCAGGTCTGGCTGGAGACAGCGGCCGTCAGCCTGGGAAACCCGGGCAGCGGCTCCAGCGTCGCCATCTTCGCCAACGTCGTCGCCCGCGGGGTTTCATCCCGCGCCACGCCCTCCAACGGCACCATTTCGCGGTCGAACCGTCCCTCCGACTGGGCTCGCAGTGCCCGCGTGTGACTCTCCAGGGCGAACACTTCCATCGCTTCACGAGAAAAGCCCCATTGCTCGGCGATCGCCGAGGCACCGTGGAACTGCGACACCGGCTGACCGCCGAACCGGGCGACCCAGCCCTGACTGCCCGAGAACGGATCGCCGAGGCCGAGAGGCGCGGCGGCGCTGAAGGCGTAGCCGATCGGGATCTGGCTCATGGTCTGCACGCCGCCGGCGACGACCACATCCTGCGTCCCGCTCATCACCGCCTGCGCCGCGAAATGCACCGCCTGTTGCGACGAGCCGCACATGCGGTCGATCGTCACGCCCGGCACGGTCACGGGCAAACCGGCTGCCAGCCAGCAGGTGCGCGCGATGTTGAAGGACAGCGGGCCAACCGTGTCGATCGCGCCGAACACCACGTCGTCATATTCGTCGGCGGGGATTTTGTTGCGATCGACGATCTGGCGCAGCACGTGGCCGCCGAGGTCGGCCGGGTGGACATGCGCGAGACCACCGCGCCGGCGGCCGGTCGGGGTACGGATGGCGTCGACGATATAGGCTTCGGGTCGCGTGGCGGACATGGTGATGGCTCCCTCTGCTGAAGCGGTCCCGTGGACCGGCTTCAGGGTGGCAACATAACAGGGTCAGCGCGGCGGGAAAGCCAGGCAACCGTGACGGCCCCAGGATACGTCGGCATGACCCTGTTTCATGCCGGCGATCAACGCTGGATTTTCGCGGCGGGAAATCCGTTCGTTCGCAAGGTTCCGGTTTTGCCGCCGCGATATTACGCTTCGGAAACAGCGACGGCTCGCCCAGTACCGGTTTTCCGCGCGGGAAAAGACTGTCAGAGCCATGCCCGGTCATTGATACGACAGTCTTGTCTTTCGCATCGGCGTCGTTCCGAAGCATGTTTGATCTATATCAGTGAACCTCATCCAGCGGGGCGGTAGCGTTAACATCCGGTAAGCGCTGTCCGCGGGAAAGGTTCGTCCATGCGCCTCACTCAAGCCGACCGCATCGAGGTCCTGGTGTTGGTGGACAACACGACGGACATCCTGTCGTCCACTCCGCCCATTGTCACGGGCGAACTGGCCCGGTTGCTGCGGCGGCGGATAAGCCCGACGACGGGGGCGGCGTATTGCTGCGCGGCGCACGGTTTGTCGCTGGTCATCACCGCCTACGGACCCAATGGCCCAAAGACGATGATGTTCGATGGCGGCCCCGCCGACTATGCGATGGAGATGAACGGCACCCGTCTGGGTATCGACTTCGCGACGATCGGGGCGATGGTGCTCTCGCACGGCCATTGGGATCATGTCGGCGGTCTTCCCCGCGCCCTGGCCATGATCCGCGCGGCCAATGGGGGCCGGCCGGTTCCCTTGTTCCTGCATCCCGCCATGTTCCAGGAGCGCGGCTTTCGCATGCCTGGTGGCGGCGTGAGTCCCGCCGAGCCGTTTCCGACGCCGCGGCAGTGGGCCGATCTTGGGGCGGAACCCATCGTGACAACCGAGGCGGTGAGCTGTCTGGACGACCTGTTCTTCATCAGCGGCGAGATCCCCCGAATCACCGCCTATGAAAAAGGCTTCGACCAGCAGGTGCACCGGGCCGCCGCGGAGGCACCGTGGCAGCCGGAACCGCTGATGATCGACGAACGATTTGTGGCCGTGCATGTGCGGGACAAGGGGCTGGTGGTGTTTAGCGGATGTTCCCACCCCGGGATCGTGAATGTTCTGCACCACGCCCAGGCCAGCTTTCCTGGTGCGCGGCTGCATAGCGTAATCGGCGGCTTTCATTTGTCCGGTCCCAACGAGGCGATCATTCCGGAGACCGTGCGCGATCTCGGGCGCTTCGGTCTGGATCACATCATCGCGGGGCATTGCACCGGATGGCGGGCGTTGAACGCGCTTCAAAATGCCCTCGGCGACCAGGTGGTGGTGCCGTCGGCGGTCGGCAAACTGTTCAGCATCTAAGCCGGGGCTGACAACGCACCCAGGAGCGGCCGCGGCACAAAATCCTGATTTTCGCACCAGCGGCGGCCGGCTTGCCGTGCTGAGCCCGCCGGGATCGCACGGTCGTCGGGTGTCTGCTTGCAACTCTGTCCGAATATTTCCGATATCCCGACATGATACCCGGCCTGGCGAATGGCGGGAGTTGACATTGGTGCGGGGCGCCGGGTCACAAAATCAGTCGTGATATCGATGCAGCACGCCGTTCCGACGCCACCAGCGTTCACCGCGGCACATCCCCCGCCAGCGTGATGCGATGCATCAGCCGCCTCTGCCCCTGATAATCATTGATCGCCTGATGCTGCGCGCAGCGATTGTCCCACACCGCCAGCGCGCCCGGCGTCCACGCGAACCGGCAGGTCAATTCCGGCCGTGTCTGATGCGCCCAGAGAAACCGCAGCAGCGGCAGGCTCTCTTCCTCGGTCATGCCGGCGAAGCGCGCGGTATGGGCGATGTTGACGAACAACGCCTTGCGCCCGGTCTCGGGATGCGTGCGCACCGCGGGGTGTTCCGCGATCAGCAGCTCCGCCCCGGTGCCGGGTTTCTTCGCCCGGTCCTCCCGCGTCCGGCTGGCCTCGGCCTTGTCGGAGCGCGCCACGCCGCGCAGCCCGGACAGCACCGACTTCATGCCGTCCGACAACGTTTCATAGGCGAGATATTGATTGGCGAACTCGGTATCGCCGCCGAACGCCGGCAGCTCGCGCGCCAGCAACAGCGTGGCCATCGGCGGTTCCGGCAAATACGTCGTGTCCGAGTGCCAGACGCCGCCGAAATTGATCGTCTGGTCCGGCCGCTTGAGCACTGGTGTGATCTCGGGAAACCCTTCGATCCCCGGCACGAACGGGTATCGCATCGGTGCGCCGAACCGGGCCGCGAAAGCCAGGTACTGGGCTGATGTCAGTGTTTGCCCGCGAAAGAACACCACCAGATGATCGAGCAACGCCTGACGGATCGCCGCGACCGTCTGATCCGGCAGCGCGCGCGCGAGGTCGACGCCGTGAATTTCGGCGCCGATGACGCCGCCAACGCGGGTGATTTCGAGTGCCATGCCATGTCCTCCGGCGGCAGAATACCGCGTGGCCGAGAGTTGCGCGACCACCGCTCGAACTCGGGAAGCGCCGGGGCTTCGCCCCATAGGCACCAAGATAGCCACCGGTTCGGGTAGTTGACTGCCTGGCTTCGGTTTCGTCTGGGGTTCGCCAGACGTTTGTGTAAGGCTCGCGATTGCTGTTTGAGCATGACCAGGGTGATCGGCGGCAGGATCGCGTCGATCAGCGAGGCCAGGACAATCCGCGTCACACGCCACAACGAACTGGTGGCACCCACGTCAAAAAGCGCCTGAGAGGAAAGCTTCCAGGAAATCCTGGCTGAGGTCGTCACCGAGCAGTGCCACGATCAGGTGAGCATACAGCCAACATCGCGTGCCGGCCGCGGTCTTCGTTCGTATCTTGTCGATGTGCGAAAGCGATTTGAGCCGCTTGAACGCCAGTTCGATCTGCCAGCGCAGGCGATAGACCGCGAGGATCTCGGTGGCCGGAAACTCCGCCGCCGCCAGTGATGTCGCCAGGCTGACAAAGCCCGCCGCGACGAAGCTGCGCGGGTCGATCTGGCTCTGCCGGCGGCTGGCTTTCTGGCGCATCTTTTTATGCGCCGCTTCGGTGGCCTCCGGCGTGTTGCGCCGGACCACGAGGCGGATCGGCACCGGCGTCTGGTGTTTGCCTGATTGGACCCGCACCTCGATCTCGTGCGTTTCGATCTCCGGCGGCAGCGTCTGTAGCCATTTGATCAGGTCGAACGGATCACCGTTCCCGTCGACCAGACGGACCGTGCTCCAGCGTATCCGCACGATATGGTCGGCCTGACCCTGGCTGTCTTCACAGAAGCGCTGCCCGGCCTGGGCATTGGCGTAACCGCGATCGCCGATACGGATCGCCCGCCATGGCCTGCCCCCGCGAAGGCGGGGGGTTGGCCGCGATCCAGTGCCTCGCCGCCGTGGCGGCCGGTCAGTTCCAGATGGGTGAACCGGCCGCTGGCCAGATCGAAGACACCGTGGATTCGCCAGTCGGTTCCTTTGCTGGCCGGTTGGCTGAGGCTGGTGCCGTCGGCGATGCGCGGGACCCGCCCGTGCCAGTACGGCAAGGGTTTCACGGGCATCAAAAGTTGACTGACCACGGCCTGAAGATAGGGGACTGCTCCGTGCGGGCGCTGGATCAACGCATCTTCGCTGAGGGTCGCGATGTTCCTTTCACCCGCCCAGGCCGCGACGCGTTGCATGGAGTAACCGCCGGGACCCCAGGCCAGGGCCAGCCGCAAAAGGTCGATCGCGGATCGTACGCCACGTCGGCGCGGGAATGATCCGGCCTGACGCGCCAGGGCGTCGAGGTCCATATCTGACGGGAGGCGCGCCAAAAAGGCGGGGAAATGATCGATCGGTGGAGGCGATGCCTGGAGCATCTCAGCGATGAATCGTGCCGATTCGAGCCGAGTCAAAGACTATCTTGGTGCCTATGGGGTGGAGCCCTGGCGCTCCTCAGGTCCCGGCGCTTGCCCCGGCGCGTGCCGCGCCAGCCCTTGAGCGTACCCGCCCGCCTCCGGTAGAAGGCGCGCCAACCGCGTTGGTGCGGTTGGTCTTGTGGAGAACGCCCAAATGTCAATTTCCCGCCGCGGCCTGCTTGGGACCGCTGCCGCTCTGTCGTCCGTTCCGCTCATCCGTCCGCGCGCGCAAGCCAAACCCGTCATCAAACTGGGCGTTCTGACCGATCTGTCGGGAACTTATCGCGACAATACCGGGCCGACCTCGGTCGCGGCGGCGCAACTCGCGATCGAGGAAATGAAAAGTCATCTCGATTTCGACGTGGAACTGATCAGCGCCGATCATCAGAACAAGCCCGACGTCGCGGCGACCATCGCGCGGCAATGGTACGATCAGGGGATCGACGCCACGATCGACGTGCCGACCTCGTCGGTGGCGCTCGCGGTCGCCGAGGTGGCGAAGGAAAAAGACAAGATCATGCTGAATGCCTCGGCCACGGTTTCGGCCCTGACCGATCAGCAGTGCAGCCCGAACTCAATTGTCTGGAGTTTCGATACTTACGAGAACGCCCAGTCGACGGGTGGGACGCTGGTGAAGCAGGGCTTTAAGTCGTGGTTCTTCATCACCGCCAATTACGCGTTCGGCCAGTCGCTGGAAGAGTTGACCGCCGCGGTGGTAAAGAAGGGCGGCGGCGAGGTGAAGGGCGCGCTGCGCTATCCGTTCCCCGATACCACCGACTTCTCATCGTTCCTGACGCAGGCGCAGGCGAGCGGCGCCAAGGTGCTGGGGCTGGCGAACGCCGGTCTGGATACGCAGAACTGCATCAAACAGGCGCATGAGTTCGGGCTGGACAAGAGCATGAAGATCGCGCCGATGCTGCTGTTCCTGCAGGACGCGCACGCGATCGGACTGGAGATCTGCGGTGGCACCACGGTGACCGAAACGTTCTACTGGGACCTGAACGATCGCACGCGGGCTTTCACCAAACGGTTGGTCGCGAAATCGCCGAAGAACTATCCCAACCAGGCGCATGCGAGCGCTTATGGCATCACGCTGCATTACCTGAAGACGGCACAGAAGATGGGCGCCGCCGACGCGAAGCAGAGTGGACGGGCCACGGTGGCGAAGATGAAGGCGCTGCCGACGGACGATGACGCGTTCGGTGCCGGCAAAATCCGCGCCGACGGCCGCGGTGAATTCCCCGCGTATTTGTTCCAGGTGAAAACCGCGGCGGAGAGCAAGAGCGAGTGGGATCTTTACAAGCTGATCGCCAAGGTGCCGGTCGACGAAGTGCTGCACCCGCTGAACGATAAGTGCAAGTTTCCGACAACGTGAGAGCGATTGGCGGCGTGGACGGCTATCCGGGCCGTCCATCGTGGCAACGCGCGGGTGGCTCGGCCGGGCGTTGAATGAATGGCCATGCGGACGTGGGCAACGTCGCTGCATCGTCATGGCCGGGGTCTTGCTTGCCCTCGTCAGTTCGAGCGGATTTCCGTGCGGCTACAGATGCTCGGGCCAGGCCCGGGCATCACCGTTCTGGTCATGGTTTGAGTGACCGGGCATGACGTTATGATACCACCCGGCGAAAGCAATGACGTACGATGCTCTCACCCGTCATGGCCCTCCCCCGACTCGTTCGGGGGATCATCCGGACCATCTGGCGCGGTACGGTGCTGCTTCGGATGGCCCGGACCAGCCGGGCCATGACGCGGGAGCGGCCGGACGACCCGCGTCAGCATCGGGAAATGGCTGACCGGCCCGGTGAACGGCGGAAAATTCGCAAAATCGGCGCGCATCTCGTGCCGCACCGGTGAGTGCAATGCCGCGGTCAGCGCGGCAGGGTCATCGAACACCACCTTGTTTCGTTGCATGTAATCAACGCGCGGCCATGGTAACGCGCCGCACCAGTCGATGCGCGTGCAGACCTCGACCCGCCGAATGCCGGGAAACCGGGTCATGATGGCGGCGTGATGCGCGAGGTAGTGTGACAGCCAGGCCGGCAGATCCTCGGCGGTCCCTTCATAGGCGACGAGGTAGCTGCAATGGGCCGCGCCGGGCGGCGCGCGGAACACCGGGTCGGGCACTTTGAACGAACGCGCCAGCATCGCCTGCTGGGTGAACGCGGCACCGGACAGCGACGGCAGCGCGGCCGGATCGGTCAGCGCCAGCAACGGTCCGCCGCTGGCCAACGCGGCTTCCAGCGCCTCGATGTCGGCGAAATACACCTGCAGCGCCAGCGCCGGCGGCGCACCGTCGTGCAGATAGGGATCGTGCGTGGCGGCGGGCGTGAACAGCAGCGCCTCGGTCATGCCGGGGACCGGCGCGATCGTCTCCGCCAGCCAGTTCAGTTCCGCTTCGGTAACGGAAGCGCCGGCCGCGCTGGCGCGCGCGAACCAGCACAGCCGCATCAGGGTTTGCCCTCGCTCTCCGACCAGCGGCGCATCAGCGTGTTGGACGGCAGGGATTTGTCGAGCACCTTCTTCGCCGTTTCGATCCCGGCCGAGGGCACCAGTTTCGGGTCCAGCAGGCCGATCTGCACCAGCACCGACGCCTGATCCCAATAGATGTGCTCGTTGTACAGTTTATCGCCGCGGAAATGCACGATCGCGACCAGCGGGATCTCGACATAGCGGCCGGTGGGCGCGACGCCGGGCAGCATCCAGTCGATTTCGGTGTCGTGCGTGAAACAGAACAGCATTTCGTCGACGATGCGGTCGGTGCCGATGGTACGGCTGACCGGCACCAGCCGGATATCCTTCGGCGTTTTCGGGATGAAATGATATTTGTAGAACCGCAACAGATTGGCATGGCCGACACCGCCGGTCATGGTGGGGATGTGGTTGACATAGGGCTCGGCGACCATGGTGCGCATCGTCGCCTCGGCGTCGCGCGCGCCGAATTCCAGGTAGGTATGTTGTTCCCACAACATCGACAGATCGTAGTGCGGGCCCATGGCGTCGCGGAACGTGGTCAGCGACCGCGAATGCGCCATCAGCGACGCGCCCTTGTCGAACGCCGGCCGCTCCGGACAATTGAAGCCGTGATCGGCGCCGGGATAGACGAAGACCTCCACATTCCGGCCCTTGACCGCGTCGGCGATCGCGACGCGCGCGTCCTCCGGCACGAACGTGTCGTTCTCACCAAAGTGCAGCGTCACCGGGCATTTGATGGTGGCGAGTTCGTGCAGCGCGGCCTCGATGCCGACGCCGTAATAACTGACCGCGGCATCCACGCCGGCGCGCGCCGCCGCGAGCCAGGCGAGTTTGCCGCCCAGACAAAACCCGATCGCGCCGACCTTGCCGGTGCATTCCGGACGGGCGCGCAGCGCCGCCACTGAAGTAATGATGTCGTGCACCGCGTGGTCGATGTCGAAGCGCTGATAGAAGTCGAACGCCTGTTCCAGATCGTCGCCGGCGTAGCCCAACTCCACGCGTTGCCGCATCAGGTGGAACAGGTCTGGAGCGAGGACGACATAGCCCTCCTCGGCATAAAGGTCGGCGACGTCGCGCATATGCGCGTTCACCCCGAAAATCTCCTGCAACAGCACCACCCCTGGGCCTGAGCCGCCCGCGGGCACCGCCAGGTAGCCGGTCATGCCGCCGCCAATTTCGATCCATGTGCCAGCCATGTGCCCTCTCCTTCTTATGTCAGCGGATCAGCTTATTTCAGCAGATCGGCGTAAATGTTCCCGAACAAGGGGTCGCGATCGTCCCAGGGCCGCGTGTCGACCCCGCGCAGCGGCGAAACCGCCTGATTCTTCTGGTTGAACAGAACCTCCCGGTAGCCCACCAGCTTCGCGGTTTCCTCAAGCGAGTGCGCGGTGAACAAGACCTGATGCCCCCAGCGGTCCCACTCGCCGGTGTAAACCCCCCGCATGCCGGCCTGGAACTGCGAATGCCGGCGCATCGACTGGATCAGGCACGGGGTACTGACGCGATGCCAACTGCCCGGTTTCATCACCCGCAAAGTTTCGGCGAGGAAGCAGAACTGCTGCTTCTGGCTCAGATGTTCGATGAAATCCTCGTTGAAGATGTAATCGACGCAGCCGTCCGGAATGGGCCAGGGCACATCGGCGAAGGGGAAGAAGAAGTATTCCCGGTCGTCGAACCTGGTGTCTTCCGGCCGCAGCATCGGAGCGATGTCGATATTGATGAAGCCGGCCGCCGGGGTGGTACCGCAGCCGGTATAAATCCGCACCGGTTGACCGTTGTGGATCAGGTTGAACACCCGATCGGCGAAGGCGGCCATCTCTCGTTCGGGCGGACCGGCGGCGCGCATCGCACTCTCCTGGAATGATCAGAACCCGAACATGTGATCGAGCGAAAAGCCGCCCGCGTCGTCCATCAGTCCATGATAGCCGAACAGACGGCAGGTGGCATCCCGCACGATCACGTAGCCGTTGGGCCCGGCGGCCGCCAGCGACGCCGCGCCGAACGCCTCATGCGGCCACAGCATGAGCGAGCCGGAACAGGCGATGCGCACCTGTTCGGTGGCGATGATCCGGCCGGCGCCGTCATGCAGCCGCAACTCGGTCGCCGAGTGCGGATGCCACGCGGCGGAGGCCGGGTAGATCAGCACCGCGAACCCATGCCGTGACGCAAAGCCGAGTTTCAGGAACAAGGTCGTGGTCAGGCCGGGCGGCGGGCCATTGTAGGATTGCGGCTCATCCCGATACGTCATCGCGGTGTTGAAGATATGCGCGCCGAAGCTGGACTCGGCGACGTGGCCGGACTCGCGGTCCTCGTAACGAAACAGCGCGTGCAGCCAGCCGTCCGCCGTGCCGCCATCGCGAAAATCGTAGACCAGTTCGGCGTGACCGGCGGCGACGTCGTCGACCTCGACGGCGACGGATCGGTCGCGCCGGAGGCAGCCCAGAAACCGTTGCGCGACGCGGCTGCCGCCGGTGTCGAAGACGTCGAGGCGGATGGGCAAATCGGCCTGCGTGGTCGCCATCGGCGTCGGTTGCACGATCGAACGGAACCGGGCGCGGTCGAGGATCGGGAACGGCAGCAGGTAGCCGCGGCCGAGCAGCGGGGACAACGCCGGAATGCCCGGATCGGGGCGGAGATTGTCGCGCTCGACATTGACATGGGCGATGCGGGTGCGGCCGGCACGGGTCACCTCGTAGCGCGGGCGGACGACGTGGCGGCCGGCGCGCAGCTCGATTTGTTCCGGCCACGTCACGCCCGGCAGCATGGCGCCGACGTCGAGCGCGACGGTGGCGAACGGCCCGACCTCCTGGTCCAGGCGCACGGGACGCTTCGCGCCCATCCGGTCGAGCGCGATGGTGCCGGGCGGGATCGGGACGGCATGACTGTTTTGCAGCCACAACGTCACCGTCTCGTCGGCGCGCGGCGCGGGCAGGCCGGCGAAGCGATCGGACGGCCAGGCGTTGGCGTCATGGGTGCAGGACAGGCTGGCGCCGTTGTCGGCGGCAAAGGTGTCCAGCGCGTATTTGACGATATCGTGGCCGGCGACACCGATCGCGTGCAGCAACAATTGACCGGTGAACGGCGGCAGGCCGAAGCGCTGCCGCACCTGGCGGCTGTCGATGGCGAAGCCGCCGCCGTTTTCGGGCAGGGTCTCTTCCCAGGTGGCCAGCGCGCCGCCGTCCGCGCCGAACAGGCGGATCCAGAGCCGCACGGTCGCCGCGCCATGGTTCGCCCAGTAGTTGGCCGAGACGAGGCGCGTCGCCATGCGGTCGTCGTCGCGGAAGAACACGAAGTTGGTGGCGAAATTCAGTTTGTCCAGGTAACGGCCGGGCACGGACAGCATCGCGGCCGGGAGGCGCGCCTCGTCCAGCGTGACGATGCGCGCGCCCGCCGGCAGCATCGGCCGAATGCGGGCGGCGGTGCGTTCGGCGTCGAACGCGGCGATCAACACGGTGCGGGCGCCACTGGTTGGCAGCCCGGTCAACGCCCGCGCCGTCTGGCCGGCGCGGAGCTGGCCCACGAGGTTCACGTCGTGCACGAACACCATGTCCACCGCGCTTGGATACATCGCCAGCAGGGCGTCCGCGATGCCGCCCGGGTCGTAGATGGCGACCGGCGCGGTCATCCCGGCATAGAGACGCGCGATCGCCTCGGCGGCGAGCGGGTGCGCCAGCGCCTTGTAAATCACATTGCCGCCGGCCTGGGCGTCGAAGGTCTGGATATTCAGCATGGCGGTTCTATAGCCCGAGCCGTTGCCGCATCGCCGCGGCGGCCTCGGGCGTGTCGTTCATGGCGGTGACGTGCCACGGGGCAAAGCGGCCGTCGAACAGGCGGACGCGGCCCTCGTCGCACATCAGCTTCAGGAACATTCCCTGGCGGCGCGACCGGCCGGGCAGCTCGGCGACCAGCACGGGGGCGGCGGTGGCGGCGGCCTCGGAGATCATCGACACGCTGTCCTGCGTCACGACGATCAGATCCGCCAGCGCCAGCATGCCGAAATACGGGTTGTCTCCCATGCCATCCCAGACGAGGCCGCCCAGAGGCGCGATCGCCTCGGCGATGACATCGGTGACGGCGGGATCGGTGCGGCGGGAGGGGGTGACGATCACGCCAACCTTGTCGCGCCGCATCATCGCCGCGAGGTCGGCGGCGAGTTTGGCGCCGGTGCCGGCGTCCAGGCGGTAGCGCCCGTTGCTGCCGCCCAGCAGCACGGCGACCAGCGGCCGGGGCAACGCGGCGAGCCGGTCGCGCCAGCGTTCCGCCTCGGCGGCGAGGCGCTCCGGCGTCACCCGGTGCAACGCGGTGCGGCTGAGGATGACGTTGGGGCCGGTCAACTCGTCATGGTGGTTGGCGACGATCAGGTCGAAGCGGCCGATGTCCATGCGCGGGTGTTGCACCTGCACGACGGGCCGGGATTTGCCGCGCAGGGCCGCCAGGACCGCGGCCGCCATGCCGCCGCAGCCGATGACCAGATCGGGCAGCGGGGCGCGCAGGGAGCCGGCCACCACCGAGAGCGGGCGCGGCCACAGCCTCGCGGCGATCCATTTCCACGGCGCCGCGGGCCGCAGCACCCGAATCTCCGGCGTGAGCCCGGCCGCCTCGGCCAAGCCGAGCGCCTGGGCCTGCAGGCCGGCGAGGCCTTCGCTGAGAATCCATGGGGCGGTGGTCTGGGACATCGAAGGGGGTTTTGCGGGCGCGTGGCGGCGACGTCAATCAATCGGGTCGCGGACTGGCGGCAGGTGGATCGGGACGGGGTTTGGACCATGTGCGAACGTGAACCGGATGCGGGTGCGGAGCCGCCCGGCAATGGCTGCCGGGTGGCGCCCGGCCGGACGTGCCGGGTCGTGGACCTCGGCACGGCCGCCGGCCGAGGGCGGTCCGGCCGATGCGCCGGACCGGAAGCCCCCGGCACCCTCGCGCCAAAGCGCCCCGAAGCCGACGGCCGGGCCGGGTTTCCGCCGGTCCTCCGGCCGCCCTCATCGCTCGGCCCAGGGATGACGAGGGGGCGGATGGCACGGCGGTTGCGTTGGGGGAGCCAGGCCGAAGCTGGCCGACACTCGATCCCCACGCGAGAGACAACACCATGCGCGCATCCCCCGGCCCTTCCGTTCAACCCTACGCCAGGGGTCCCGTGGCGGGGGCGGCGTTCGGCCTGACCCTCCTGCCGAGTCCGATCGCATTCAGCGCGCACGGCTTTCTGGTGCTGTTCAGTCTGGCAGGCCTGGTCGTCGTCCTCGGCGGCGTGATCGCGACCGCGTTCATGAGCTTTCCGGCCGGCGAAGTCGGCAAGGCGCTGCGCGCGATCCCGGCGATGCTGCGGCAGCCGCATGCCACGCACGCCGATCTCAGGCGGGACATGACCGGCATCCTGCACTGGTCGCGCCAGATCAAGACCGGCGGGCTCAGCGGATTGCGCGCCAATCTGAATGAACACAGCGCGATCAACCCCTTCGTCAATTACGGGCTCAACATGGTGTTGAGCGAATACCGGCCCGACGACGTGCGCGCCATGATGGAGACGGCGGCCGAGGCGAGCTATGACCGCGACTGCGTCCCGGTGGATGCGCTGCGCGCCATGACCAGTCACGCGCCGGCCTTCGGGATGGTCGGCACGCTGATCGGCATGATCGTCATGTTGTGCGAATTGGACGACAATATCGCCGGCACGGGCGCGGCGCTGGCGGTGGCGTTTCTGTCCACGCTTTACGGTGTCGTATCGGCGCGGATGATTTACATGCCGGCGGCGGCGCGATTGCAGCAAGAGGTCGACGACCGCCAGCGCCGCCACGCGCTGATCACCGAAGGCATGGTGATGCTGGCACGAGGTGAGACGCCGTCGCACATGCAGGACCGGCTCAACGGATTTCTGCGGCCGGAACAACATGACTACTTCGATGTGATCGCCAGTCCGGCGCGGGACAACTTCGCGGCCGTGGGGCGCGCCGTGAAACCGCCAGGCGCACCCAAGGCGCGGCGTCAACTGTCCGGATTATTGGGCACCGCCGGCACATGAGACTGCATCAGCGCATCCGACGGGAGCAGGCGCGGCATACCGACGACTGGCTGATCACCTACGCG
>Ga0181536_10003880_pt1 | contig 16104 bp, 18 predicted proteins | sample PEATcosm2014_Bin_41_FD_121105 | JGI IMG/M metagenome (GOLD analysis project Ga0181536, IMG submission 121105) | Peatland microbial communities from MTU Mesocosm Facility, Houghton, MI, USA - PEATcosm2014_Bin17_60_metaG | ecosystem: Environmental > Terrestrial > Soil > Wetlands > Peat | place... | reverse complement strand
GGAGCCGTGGAGCCGCCTCGATCACACCGGTGCGCCGGGCGGCGGCGGGCGCATGGCGATGCTGCGCGGCCGGCTGTTCGAGAAAATGGGCGTGCACGCCTCGACGGTCTACGGGACGCTCGCGCCGGAATTCGCCAAGCAGATTGCCGGCGCTCAGAACGATCCGCGCTTCTGGGCCTCGGGGATTTCGGTGATCGCCCATCCCTGGAGCCCGCAGGTGCCGACGGTCCACATGAACACCCGCTTCGTGGTGACGAGCAAGGCGTGGTTCGGCGGCGGCGCGGACTTGACGCCGACGCTCGATGAGCGCCGGCGCGCCGACGACCCCGACGCGATGCTGTTCCACGAAACGCTACGCGGCGTCTGCGAGCGCCATCCGGCGGTCGGCTCTTACAAGAGATACAAGGCGTGGTGCGACGAGTATTTCTTCCTCGAGCATCGCAAGGAGCCGCGCGGGATTGGCGGCATCTTCTTCGATGATCTCAACAGCGCGGGCGACGAGGCGAACTCGGCCTTCGACGCCGATTTCGCCTTCGCGCGCGACGTCGGCGAGACCTTCGTCTCGCTCTACAGCGAGATCGTGCGCCGCAACTTCGCCGAGCCGTGGACGCCAAGCCAGCGCGAAGAGCAGCTCGTGCGCCGCGGCCGCTACGTCGAGTTCAACCTGCTCTACGATCGCGGCACGGTGTTCGGGCTGAAGACCGGCGGCAACGTCGCCTCGATTCTCTCCTCGATGCCGCCGCTCGCGCGCTGGCCGTGAGGCGCCGGCGCGCAGCCCAGACAGCCGCGCGAATGTCCCGCCATCGATTGATTCGAATTCGCTCTTTTTTCGGGGAAATTTTCTAACGCGCCGGCGTTACACGAAACTCATGGTTGGGGTCGGCTCCAACCGCCGTCCCGTAAGGGGTTGCAGGGCGGCGGGGCCGCCATTGTTTCTTCTTGGGGCGTCGCATGGGCCGCGAGCGCAATTCGAACTGGGGCGTCATGGCCGTCGTCGCGGCCGCGATCTTCGCCGCATCGGCCTATTGGATCTTCAGTGCCGACGAAGCGCCGACCCTGCCCTACGCCCTCGCGCAATACGTGCTGCTCGGCAGCGTGCTGGTTGGAATGCTCGACTCGTTCGCCAAATGCCGCCCGGCGCGCCGCCAACTTCGCCGCTAGCCGCCGCATTCGTTTCGATCTAAACTATCTCCCGAATTCGGGAGGTAACGATGGATGAGGTCGACTATCTCGTGCTCGGCGGCGGTTCGGCCGGATGCGTGCTGGCGAGCCGGCTCAGCGAGGACCCGTCAACGCGCGTCGCGCTGATCGAGGCGGGCGGCGACGGGGCGAGCTGGATCGTCGACACGCCGCTCGCCGGCGTGCTGATGGTCCCGACCTCGCTCAACAACTGGGCCTACGCCACCGTTCCCCAGGCGGGCTTGGGCGGCCGCGTCGGCTACCAGCCGCGCGGGCGAACGCTCGGCGGCTCCTCGGCGATCAACGCCTCGATCTATACGCGGGGCAATCGCGCCGACTACGACCGCTGGGCGGAGCTCGGCAATCCCGGCTGGTCCTGGGCCGACGCGCTGCCTTACTTTCTCAAGTCCGAGAACAACGAGACGCTGCACGACGCCTACCACGGCCAGGGCGGGCCGCTGAACGTCGCCGATCTGCGCACCGACAACCCGTTCCATCAGCGCTTTCTCGACGCCGCGCGCGAGGCGCAGTTCCCGATCAACGCCGACTTCAACGGCGAGCGGCAGGAGGGCTGCGGCCTCTATCAGGTCACCCAGATCAACGGCGAGCGCTGCAGCGCCGCGCGCGCCTATCTCAGGCCGCACATCGGCAAGCGCGCCAATCTGAGCGTCGAGACGCGCGCGCGCGCGCTGCGCCTCGTTTTCGAAGGCCGGCGCGTCGTCGGCGCGGAAATTTTCGCGCGCGGCAAGCGGCGCGTGGTGCGGGCGCGGCGCGAGACGCTGGTGTGCCAGGGCGCTTTCGGCTCGCCGCAGCTCCTGATGCTGTCGGGAATCGGCGACGCCGCTGCGCTGCGCGCGCTCGGGATCGCGCCCGTCCTCGACCTGCCGGGCGTCGGCGCCAATCTGCACGACCATCCCGACGTCGTGCTCGGCTACAAGTCGGCCTCGCGCGATCTGCTCGGCGTTTCCTTGAGCGGGATCGGCGCGCTCTTTTCCGCGATCGCCCGCTACCGGCGCGAGCGGCGCGGCATGGTCACGACGAACGGCGCCGAGGCGGGCGGATTCCTCAAGACCCGGCCCGAACTCGAGCTGCCCGACGTGCAATTGCATTTCCTCATCGCCATCATCGACGACCACGCACGAAAAATCCACCTCGGCCACGGCTTCACCTGCCACGTCTGCGCGCTGAGGCCGAAGAGCCGCGGCTCCGTGCGGCTCAAGAGCGGCGACCCGTTCGCCGCGCCGCTGATCGATCCGAACTTCCTCGCCCAGCATGAGGACGTCGAGACGCTGGTCGCCGGCTTCAAGCTGACGCGCCGCCTGATGGAGGCGCCGTCGCTGCGCGCGCAGTGGACGAAGGAGCTGTTCTCGGCGGGGGTGAACAGCGACGACGAAATCCGCGATTTCCTCAGCCGCCGCGTCGACACCGTCTACCACCCCGTCGGAAGCTGCGCGATGGGCCCGGACCCGGCCAAGGCGGTGGTCGACGCACGCCTGCGCGTGCACGGGATCGAGGCTTTGCGCGTCGTCGACGCCTCGATCATGCCGGAAATCGTCGCCGGCAACACCAACGCGCCGACGATCATGATCGCGGAGAAGGCTGCGGAGATGATCGGGGAGGATGGGAGGTAGAACGGACGGAATCCGCGAGAGGAGCGCCGCTGCAGTACCAGTGGTGTGCGATAATATTGTTATCATACGCACGGACGAGGGGGCGAGCGATGGATTCGTTCGAGCAGGTTGTCAGTGAGATTCTCTGGAACGAAGGCCTCTGGGTGTGGACATCCTTCAAGGTCGATCTGACGGCCGAGGACAAAGCCGCGATTGACCGCCCAACGAGTCCCCGATGGGAAATCGACATCGTCGCCTACGACGCCCCGACGAACCTGATCCATGTTGTCGAGTGCAAGAGCTATTTCGATAACCCAGGTATTGGAGCGCGTTGGCTCAAGGACAATGTTCCGGCGTCAAGAGCGGGCTTTCTCAAACTATTTAGAGACGACGAACTGCGGGCGGTCGTTTTCAAGCGTCTCGCGCAGCAGCTCGTTGATGAAAAGCGATGTCGACCGAACCCGAAACTGAGGTTGGCGCTTGTTTGCGGACATACGAAGAAGTCAGCGCGCGATGAATTGAAAAAGCACTTCGAAGCCAAAGGTTGGGACTTGTACGACGAGGAATGGCTGCGCAGCAAACTTCGAAAGATGGCCGAGGGCGGGTATGAGAATCAAGTGTCGGCTGTAGTGGCAAAAGTATTGCTTCGCGGATCGGCAGAATGAACGCGCTTCTCCCCGTCCTCGCCTCACGCGCCCCTGCCCTCGCCGCCGCCGGCGCGCGCGCCGTTTATCGGTTCCTCGAATTCTTCACGGCGCAGAGGGCGAACCCTGCGAGCGCATATGGGACGCAGCTTTGCGATCGACGGGCCGCGGAAGTGACGCTCGGCGCGGCGGACAGGTTCGCGATTTGAAACATCGGAGGCCACGTAAATGCCCCATGCGATCATTCGAGGCAAATCCGGTCGACGGCACGAAGTCGACTTTGGCGATTCTGCGCTTCGCGTCGAAATCTACGCCGGCGAAGAGACCGTCGAAATCTTCGTCGAGGCGGACAGCGACGATTTGCCGGAGGAACGACGGCGCTTTGCCCTGATCAACATCCCTCGCCACCTGTTCAGTCAGGCGAGCGCCGGGGCCGCCAAACGCGCGGCCACGAAATTTCGATAGAGCGGGAAAGCAGGGCGGTCGTCGCCGCCTTGCAGCGTCAGGCCGATGAGAAGCGGCGGAGGCGATATCGGCGAGCTACTTCGATCTGCCCGCATGAATGCCGAGCGCCGTCGCGATCGGCAGGAACAAACGCCGCGCCTCGTGCGGGATCGGCGCGAAGCCGTTGGCTTGGTGGAACGCGGCCGCCGCCTCGTCCTTCGCATCGACCACCAGCGCGAACGCGCCGATGCCGAGCCCGCTCGTGCGGATGGCCGCATCCGCCACCAGCGCGCTGCCGAGACCCTTGCCTTGATGCCTCGACGCGACGGCGAGCCGTCCCATCAGCATCGCTGGAATGACGGGGTAGCGCGGCAGCTTCGTTGCGATTTCAGGGGGCAACGCGTCCATCGGCACATGCGTTGCGGCGAGGGTGTAGAACCCGGCGATTTCGCCGTCGCCGGCGACCGCCACAAAGCAGCCCGCCACCCGCCGTTTGACGTCTTGCAGGGCAAGTTCACGCAGATAGCGATCGAGCGCCGCAACGCCCGAAACGAACGAGTCGCGCGGATGATCGCGGCGCAGCGCTTCAGTGACAAACCCCGTCACCGAACCTCGCGGATCAAACGGCGATGCGCCGCGAACGCGCGTTTGAGACCGGCGGACGGCTTGGGAGGATTGATGATCGCTTCGGCAAACGCCCGCTGGCCTTCAGCCGACAGGCGAATGATGGTCGTTTCTTCGATGGTCTTGCTCGCGGCTTCCTGCGCGGCGCTGACGACGAATTCGCTTACGCTCCGCCCTTGAATTTCGGCGGCGCGTTTGACGATCGCCAGCGCCTCGGGCGCAATACGCGCCTCGAGGCGTGCGGAACGAACAGGTTCGTGAGGCATCGCAATCCCTCTCTTTTTGTATTTTGTACGGGAAGATGCCGGACACGTCAAGGATCGCGTTTCTTGCCTTTCTCGCGTGGATAGGCGAGCGGGCCGACGCCCGGGGCTGCCGAGGCCGCCGCCTGCCCCCCGGCTTGCATCCCCTCCTATAACGATTTACGTGTTCAGCCGCCGGCCGCGTCGAGCGGGCCGGGGAAGCGTTTCGGGAGGGCGTCATGGCCGGACCCTTGATCGTCGTCGATCCCAGCCCGCGCGGGCTGAGCGAGATTTTCGACGCGCCGAGCTGGGAGCGGCTGCAGCGGCTCGGCGACGTCGTCGCGCACAAGGGCGCGGGGCGCATGCCGGACGAGCGGTTCGAGGCGCTGCTGCCGGAGATGGAGCTGCTGATCGGCCAGAGCGACATGCCCAAGGCGCGGCTCGACCGCGCCCAAAAATTGCGCGCGATCGTCAATGTCGAAACCAACTTCCTGCAGAACGTCGATTACGAGGCGTGCTTCGCGCGCGGCATTCACGTGCTGGCGCCGAGCTCGGCCTTCGCGCGGCCGGTGGCGGAAATGGCGCTGGGCATGGCGATCGACCTCTGCCGTGGCGTCAGCGCCGCCGATCGCGCGATGCGCGCGGGAAGCGAGAAGTGGCTGCTCGACGGTGCCGCCGGCTGCTTCTCGCTCTACGGCGCGCCGGTCGGCCTGATCGGCTTCGGCGACCTGGCGCGCGCCTTCACGCCGCTGCTTGGGCCCTTCGGCTGCCCGATCAAGGCTTACGACCCCTGGGTTTCCGATCATTTCATCGCCTCCTTCGGCGTCGCCGCGGCGCCGCTCGACGAGGTGCTGTCGACCAGCCGGGTCATCGTCGTCTTCGCCGCCGTCACCAGCGAGAACCAGGGTTTTCTCGGCCGGCGCGAATTCGAATTGATACAGCCGGGCGCCGTGGCGCTGCTGATGAGTCGCGCCGCCGTCGTCGACTTCCCCGAGTTCCTGCGCCAGATCGAGAGCGGGCGGTTTCGCGCCGCGAGCGACGTCTTTCCCGTCGAACCGGCGCCCGCCGACGATCCCGCGCGCCGCGTCGAGGGCCTGCTGCTGTCGCCGCACCGCGCCGGCGCGCTGCCCGATGCGCTCATCGAGATCGGACGTCAGACCGTCGCCGACGCGGGGCTGGTGCTGCGCGGCCTGCCGCCGCTCTCCTGCCGGCGCGCGCAACGCGAAACGGTCGCGCGCTCGCGCTCGAAGCCGATCGAAGAGAGCTGAGCGGCGCCCGCTTGACCCCGGGCCGCGATCGGCCTAGCTTCTATAACGTTATAGACCGTCCATGAGCAGGGGCGGCGGGGGAGGCTAGCGCGTGTCGAGGAAGGCGCCGACCATTCGCGATGTTGCGTTGCGCGCGGGCGTCTCCGTCGCCACGGCCTCGAACGTCGTCAACGGCAGGCGCCCGGTGGGTGAAGAAAGTCGCCGCGCCGTTCTGGCCGCCGTCGCCGCGCTAGGCTATCGCGTCGACCGCGCCGCCAGTTCGCTGCGCGGAAGCTCCAGTCGCCTCGTCGGCATGGTCGTCCCCGACATCACCAACGTGTTCTTCGCCGGGCTCGTGCACGGCGTCGAGGTGCAGGCGGAGAAGAGCGGCTACGATCTGATGCTCGTCTCCTCGAGCGAGGACGTCGCGATCGAGCGCCGGCGCATCGAGGCCCTGTTGTCGCGCCGCATCGACGGCCTGCTGGTGGTGCCGGCGAGCGACGATTCGCTCGCCTCGCTGCGCCGCAGCGCGCATGGCGCGTTCATGCCGCCGACCGTCCTGATCGACCGCGGCGACGAAACGCCGGGCGTCGACATCGTCGCCGCCGACTGCTTCGCCGGCGGCTATGACGCCACGCGCCACCTCATCGAGCTCGGCCATCGCGACATCGCCGTGCTCGCCCATTCGATCGGGCTCAAGAACATCGGCGCGCGCATCGACGGCTACAAGCGCGCGCTCGCCGACGGCGGCTTGAGCGCCCGCGCGCGCATCTGCGTCGGCGGCCACGGCCTCGACACGCTGCGCGGCGCCGTCGAGCAGGAGCTCCACCGCGCCGATCCGCCGACCGCCATTTTCGCGCTGACCAACATCTCCGCGCTGGCGGCGATCAAGGCGGCGCGCGGGCTCGGGCTGGAAATTCCCGGCGACGTTTCGATCGTCGGTTTCGACGATTTCGACTGGATGTTCGCGCTGCGGCCCTACCTGACCACGGTGGCCCAGCCGATCGAGGACTTCGCCGGCTCGTCGTGGCGTCTCTTGATGAGGCGCGTCGCCGGCGAGGCGCCCGAAGCGGGCGAGCGCATCGAACTTCCCTGCACTCTCAAGGTGCGGGAATCCACCGGGATCGCCCGCGTTCGGCCGAAAGCCGTCGCCGGCGCCCGCAGCTGACGGCAAGCACGAGCGTAATGGGAGGTTGAAATGTTGAAACACATCATCGCCGGGGCCTCGATCGTAGCGCTGACTCTCGGGTTGGCCGCTTCGGCGTCCGCCGCCGACAAGCCGGTCTACGGCGTTCTGATGAAGACCCTGTCGAACCCGTTCTGGGGCGCGATGGAGCTGGGCGTGCGCGAAGGCGCCAAGAACGCGGGCGTCGAATACTTCCTGCAAGCGGTCGAATCCGACCAGGCCGCCGAACCGCAGCTCAACACCTGCAACACCATGCTGGAGAGGAAGCCGGCGGTGATGATCACCGCGGCGATCAATTCGACGATCCTGCTGCCCTGCCTGAAGCACGCCAACGAGCTGAATATTCCGGTCGTCGACCTCGACGGCAATCTCGATCCGGCGATCACCAAGAAGGCGGGCGTCGAGGTCGCCTTCCACATCGGCTCGGACAACGAGGCGGCCGGCGCCAAGGGCGCCGACTACGTCGCGCAAACCCTCGGCAAGGACGCCAAGGGACCAGTGCTGGTGATCGAAGGGCTCTCGGGCAACATCACCGGCGAGAAGCGCGCGCGCGGCTTCGCCGCCGAAATCAAGAAGGTCGCTCCCGGCCTCGATATCGTCGCTTCGCTGCCGGGCGACTGGGACAGCCTGAAAGCCGCCAACATCACCAACGACACGCTGCAGCGCAACCCCGACCTCGTGGCGATCTTCTGCGCCAACGACGACATGGCGCTCGGCGCGGTGGAGGCGGCGCGCGCGGCCGGCAAGGACAAGCTGATCGTCGTCGGCGTCGACGGCAACTCCAACGCGGTCAAATCGATCCTCGCCGGCCGCCTCAACGCCTCGGTGGCGCAATTGCCGTACCTGGTCGGCATGCAGGCGGTCGAGAACGCCAAGAAAGTGCTGGCGGGCGAGAAGGTTCCGGAGTTCACTTACGTGCCGACCATGGTGTTGACCAAGGCCGTGCTCGAGGCGAAGCAGGACCCGATGTTGCAATACGTGAAGTAGCGATCCGCGCTCTGCGTCGCCCGCTCGCGGTTCGGCCCTTGCGAGCGGGCGGCGTCGCTCTTGCGACCTTCCAGCGAGTTCTTCGATGTCCGCAGCTCCCTCCCCCGCCGTGCGAGCGCCGTCCTGGCGCGAACGCGTCGTCGGCGCCGCCGCGTTTCGCGTCGAATCGCTGGCTGTCCTGGCGGCGCTGATGCTGCTGATGGCTTTCCTGTCGCCGGTCTTCCTCTCGGTTTCGAACTTTCTCAACATCCTGCTGTCGACCGCGGTTTTCGGCGTGCTGGCGATCGGCATGACCTTCGTCATCTGCTCGGCCGGCATCGATCTTTCCGTCGGATCGATGCTGGCGCTGTCGGGCGTCGTCGGCGCCATCCTGGGCGCCAACTTCGATCTTCCCTGGCCGGTTTGCGTGCTCGGCTGCCTCGGCGCCGGGGCGCTCGCCGGCTTCGTCAACGGCTTTCTCATCACCGCCGGCGCGATACCGCCCTTCATCGTCACGCTCGGCATGCTCGGCGTGGCGCGCGGCGTCGCGCTGGTGCTGACCAACGGCGTGTCGGTCTACGGTCTGCCGCCGGCGATGGTCTACCTCGGCCAGGGACGCCCGTTCGGCGTGCCGACCCCGGTCATCGTGCTGCTCGCGACGGCTCTCGTCGCGCACGTGCTGCTCATTCACACGCGCTTCGGCATCTATGCGCAGGTCATCGGCGACAACGAGGCGGCGGCGCGCGCGATGGGGGTGCGCGTCGAGCGCCACAAGGTCATGCTCTACACGCTGTCGGGTCTGCTATCCGGGCTCGCCGGCCTGCTGTTCGCCGCGCGCATCAATTCGGGCGAACCGACCGCGGGCATTAGTTACGAGCTGACCGCCATCACCGCGACGATCATCGGCGGCACCAATCTCTTCGGCGGGCGCGGCAGCGTGCTCGGCACGCTCATCGGCGCGCTGATCATGGGCGTGCTGCAGAACGGGCTCAACCTGCTCGCCGTGCGGCCGTTCTACCAACAGATCGCCATCGGCGCGGTGCTGGTGCTCGCCGTGTGGCTCGACCGCATCAACAGCGCGGAGGGCCGGCGACGATGAGCCTTCTCGAACTCGTCGACGTGCGCAAGAGCTTCGGCGCGATCGAGGCGCTGCGCGGCGTCACCTTCTCGGTGGAGGCGGGAAGCGTGGTCGGGCTCGTCGGCGACAACGGCGCGGGCAAGTCGACGCTGATGAAGACGATCACCGGCGTCTACCGTCCCGACAGCGGCCAAATCCGCTTCGACGGGCGCTCGCTGGTGGGCAAGGACCCGCGCGCCATCCGCGAAGCGGGCATCGAGATGATCTACCAGGACCTCGCGCTCGCCAAGATGCGCGACGTCGCCTCCAACATTTTCCTCGGCCGGGAACTGACGCGCTCGGTGCTCGGCGTCAGGATCGTCGACGCCAAGCGCATGCGCGCCGAGGCCGAGGCGATGATCGCCAAGCTCGGCGCGCGAGTGAAATCGGTGACGCAGATCGCCGGCCAGCTCTCGGGCGGGCAGCAACAGTCGGTGGCGATCGCCCGCGCCCTCACCTTCAACCCCAAGCTCGTCATCATGGACGAGCCGACCGCCGCGCTCGCGGTGCGCGAGGTCGAGCACGTGCTCGAGCTCATCCGCACGCTCAGCGCGCAGGGCATCGCAGTGATCCTGATCAGCCATCGCCTCACCGACGTGTTCGCGGTCTGCGACCGCATCGTCGTCTTGCGCCAAGGCGCGGTGATCGCCGACGATCCGGCTCGAATGACCAGCATGAACGCCGTCGTCGCCCACATCGTCGGCGCGACCGACGCGCCGCATCAGGGAGCAACGCCATGATTCGCTTCGGCATGCACGCCAGCCTGTGGGCGCCGTCGTGGAGCCGCGAGGGCGCCGAACTCGCGGTCTCCGAGGCCGCGCGCTACGGCCTCGACGTGATCGAAATCCCGCTGCTCGAGCCCGACAAGGTCGACGTCGCGCATTCGCGCGAATTGTTCAGGAAGCACGGCGTCGCCGCGACCGCTTCGCTCGGCCTGCCGGAGGAGGCGGAAGCCTCGCGCCACCCCGAGGCGGCGACCGCGTTTCTGCTGGGCGCGCTCGAGGTCGCGCACGGCATCGGCTGCTCGACGCTGACCGGCGTCACCTACTCGACCCTCGGTTATCGCAGCGGCGCCGCGCCGACCGAGGCCGAATACGAGGCGATCGCGCGGGCGCTGAAGCCGGTCGCGCGGCGCGCCGCCGATTACGGCATGACGCTCGGCCTCGAGCCGTGCAACCGCTACGAGACGCACCTGCTCAACACCGCGCGCCAGGCGCGGGCGCTGATGGAGCGGATCGACGAGCCGGCGGTGATGATCCATCTCGACACCTACCACTGCAACATCGAGGAGAAGAATTTCGGCGCCGCGCTCGCCGACGGCGGCGGGCGCGTTCGCTACGTCCATCTCTCGGAGAGCGACCGCGGCGTGCCCGGGTCCGGCAACGTCAACTGGAAGGAAGTGATGACGGCGCTGAAGAACGCCGGCTTTTCCGGCGATCTGGTCGGCGAATCCTTCGTCAACATGATGCCGCAGCTCGCCCGGGCGCTTTCGGTCTGGCGTCCGGTGGCGCGCGACCGCGACGAGGTGATGACGATCGGCATGCCGTTCCTCAAGAGTCTGGCCGAGGCGAGCGGGCTGATCGCGGCGTGAGCGCGGCCGGCGCGAGGACGCTGCACGCCGCGCCGCAGACCGTAACGCTTTCGAGGCGGAGCGACCGCGCTGACGCGGCGCGCGGTTCAGGAGCGGTATCGATGCGGCGCGCGCTGACAGCCCTGTTTCTTCTCGCCCTCGCGAGTCCCGCTGCGGCGCAAAGCGGAACCTGCGCGCGCGATCTTGCCGACGCCGACGCGCTGGTGGCGGCGGTCCAGGCGCGCGAAAAGGATTTCAGCGAGAACGACGACGCGAAGAACTGTCGGCTGCTGCGGCAGAATCGCGCCGATATGGTCGCCGCGACCGCAATCATGCGGCGCTGCCTCACCGGCCACGACAGAAGCGAGAACGTCGGCCAAATGGAGGATTCGCTCGGCTACATCGACGCGGTCCTCGCGGCCAAATGCCGCTGAGGCGGAACATCGCGCGCCGCTTGCCTCAGCCGTTCGGCAGATGGCGCGCCAGCGCCTCCAGCACCGCCATGCGCACCGCGACGCCCATTTCGACCTGTTCGCGGATCAGCGATTGCGCGCCGTCGGCGATGAGCGAATCGATCTCGACGCCGCGGTTCATCGGCCCGGGGTGCATCACGAGGGCGCCCGGCTTGGCGTATGCGAGCTTCTCCGCGTCGAGGCCGAAATAGCGGAAATATTCCCTGGTCGAGGGCACGAAGGCGCCGCTCATGCGCTCGCGCTGCAGGCGCAGCATCATCACGATGTCGGCGTCCTTCAGCCCCGCCTTCATGTCGCGGCAGACCTCGACGCCCATGTTCTCGATGCCCGGCGGCAGCAGCGTCGAGGGGCCGACGACGCGCACATGAGCGCCGAGCGCGCCCAGCAGCAGGATGTTGGAGCGCGCGACGCGCGAATGCAGGATGTCGCCGCAGATGGCCACCGTGAGACCCTCGATGCGGCCGAGGTTGCGCCGGATGGTCAGGGCGTCGAGCAGCGCTTGGGTGGGATGCTCGTGCGCGCCGTCGCCGGCGTTGACGACGGAGCAGTCGACCTTGCGCGCCAAGAGGTGCACCGCGCCGGCCTGATGATGGCGCACCACGATGATGTCGGGCCGCATCGCGTTCAGCGTCATCGCGGTGTCGATCAGCGTCTCGCCCTTCTTCACGCTGGAGCTGCCGACCGCCATGTTCATCACGTCGGCGCCCAGGCGTTTTCCCGCGATCTCGAACGAGGATTGCGTGCGCGTCGACGGCTCGAAGAACAGGTTGATCTGCGTGCGCCCGCGTAAAGTTGTGCGCTTCTTCTCGACCTGGCGCGAAATGCCGACTGCCTCGTCCGAGAGATCGAGCAGCGCCTCGATCTCGGGCCGCGAAAGGCCTTCGATGCCGAGCAGATGGCGGCGGGAGAAGGCGGGCGGAGGAACGGCGGCGCTCATTAAAGCCACAGCCTATAGGGGCTGGCGCGGCGGCCGGCAAGAGGCTGCAACTGACCCTGCTGCGCCGCACGCATCCGCGCGCCGGCGCTTGCCTCCCCTCGCTCCAGAGAGGTTGCCGTATTGAAGCCATACCGATATGCTCATTACGCAATGACAGGGGCGTCACGCCATGCTGCAAATTCGCAACGAGCGCGTCAATCAGCTGGCTGAAAAGCTCGCCGCGATAAAGCGCAGCACCAAGACCGAGGCGGTGCGCGAGGCGTTGGAAAACGAGCTGGCGCGCATCGAAGGCGCGAAAACGCTTGCCGAACGACTGCAGCCGATCCGCGACCGGATCGCCAAACGGCCGCCGACCGGCCTGGATGCTGACAAGGCGTTTTACGACGAACTCAGCGGCGACCCATGATCGTCGTCGACGCCTCCGCCATCGTCGCGATTTTAACGGGCGAACCGGAAGACGCGGCGCTCATCGCCATGCTCGAGCGGGCCGAAAGCGCCCTGACATCGCCCATCGCCATTTATGAAGCGGCTCTCGGCGTGCGCAGAAAGCGACACAGTTCCGTCGCCGAAGCGGAGAACGACGTCATGGAGTTCCTCGCTGCGGCAAGAATCGGCGTCGCCGCCATCGAGCCGACCGCCGCGGGCGGCGCGCTGGAAGCCTTCGCCCGTTATGGCAAGGGCACGCAGCACCCCGCGCAGCTCAACATGGGCGACTGCTTCGCTTATGGCCAAGCCAAGGCGCTGAATGCGCAGCTACTCTTCAAGGGCGCCGATTTTTCAATGACGGATATCGAGGCGGCGCACTAGGCGCGATTCCTGCCCTCGTTCGGCGCGGAAAACGGTCGTTGGCGCCTGGCGTCTTTCGACGCCCAGCGGCGCATTCTCCTGCCGGCGCCGCCGCATCGCATTTGACACTTGCCTCGCCCTCCACCATTTTCCGCGCGCTTCCCGGCCCCCCCCCGGGCCCTTGAGATTTTCAGGAGGAGCGCCCATATCGCGCTGCCCCTGCGAGGACCATTGCGCATGAAAGTCGTCATCGTCGAGTCGCCGACCAAAGTGAAGACCATCGGCAAGTATCTCGGCAAGGACTACGACGTCTACGCGTCGTTCGGCCACGTGCGCGATCTCACGGCCAAGGACGGCTCGGTCGATCCCGACAACGATTTCGCCATGCGCTGGGAGATCGACGCCAAGGCCGCCAAGCGGCTCGCCGAGATCGCCGGGGCGGTCAAGGGGGCCGAGCGCGTCATCCTGGCGACCGACCCCGATCGCGAGGGCGAGGCGATCTCATGGCACGTCTACGAGATTCTCAAGGCCAAGAAAGTCCTCAAGGACAAGCGCGTCGATCGCGTCGTCTTCAACGCCGTCACCAAGGACGCGGTCGCCGAGGCGATGCGCCATCCGCGCGAGATCGACGAGGCGCTGGTCGACGCCTACCGCGCCCGCCGCGCGCTCGACTATCTCGTCGGCTTCAACCTCTCGCCGGTGCTGTGGCGCAAATTGCCGGGCGCGCGCTCGGCGGGGCGCGTGCAATCGGTGGCGCTGCGCATCGTCTGCGACCGCGAGCTGGAGATCGAGAAATTCGTCAAGCGCGAATATTGGTCGATCCTCGCCCATTTGAAGACGCTCGCCGACGCCCCCTTCACGGCGCGCCTCGTCGGCGCCGACGGCAAGAAGATCAGCCGCCTCGACATCGGCTCGGGCAAGGAGGCCGAGGACTTCGAGGCCGCCCTCGAAGCGGCGAAGTTTTCGGTCGCCGAAATCGAGGCGAAGCCGCTCAAGCGCCACCCCTACCCGCCCTTCACCACTTCGACTCTGCAACAGGAAGCCTCGCGCAAGCACGGCCTCGCGCCGGCGCGCACCATGCAGATCGCCCAGCGCCTCTACGAGGGCCTCGACATCGGCGCGGGCCCGGTCGGCCTCATCACCTACATGCGCACCGATGGCGTCGACCTCGCTCCCGAAGCGGTCGTCAGCGCGCGCAAGGTGATCGCCAAGGATTTCGGCGACAAGTACGTGCCCGCCGCGCCGCGCAAGTACACGGTCAAGGCGAAGAACGCGCAGGAAGCGCACGAGGCGATCCGCCCGACCGATATGACGGTGCGGCCGCGCGACGTCGCGGGCCATCTCGAGCCCGAACAGGCCAAGCTCTACGAGCTGATCTGGAACCGCACCCTCGCCTGCCAGATGGAGAGCGCCGAGCTCGAGCGCACGACGGTCGACATTCTCGCCGAGGCGGGCAAGCGCCAGCTCGAATTCCGCGCCACCGGCCAGGTGGTGCGCTTTGCCGGCTTCCTCGCGCTCTACCAGGAGGGGCGCGACGACGACGAGGACGAGGACTCGACCCGCCTGCCGCCGATGAAGGCGGGGGAAAAGCTGACCAAGGAGCGCATCGAGGCGAGCCAGCACTTCACCGAGCCGCCGCCGCGCTACACCGAGGCGACGCTGGTCAAGCGCATGGAGGAGCTCGGCATCGGGCGTCCCTCGACCTACGCCTCGACGCTCGCGGTCTTACGCGAGCGCGACTACGTGCGCCTGGAGAAGAAGCGGCTGATCCCAGAGGACAAGGGCCGGCTGGTCACCGCCTTTCTCGAATCCTTCTTCGCCAAGTACGTCGGCTACGACTTCACCGCCGACCTCGAGGAGAAGCTCGACAAGGTCTCCAACAGCGAGATCGACTGGAAGGATCTGCTGCGCGATTTCTGGACCGATTTTTCCGGCGCGCTCGGCGGCACCAAGGACTTGCGCACCGGCCAAGTTCTCGACGGGCTCAACGATCTTCTCGGCCCGCATATTTTCCCGGCCCGCGCCGACGGCGGCGATCCCCGGCAATGCCCGTCCTGCGGCAAGGGCCAATTGTCGCTGAAGCTCGGCAAGTTCGGCGCCTTCATCGGCTGCTCGAACTACCCCGAATGCAGGTTCACCCGCGTGCTGTCGCCGACCGGGCAAAACGGCGAGGGAGCCGCGGAGGGCGAGCGGCCCGGCGTGCGCGCGCTCGGGCTCGATGCCGAGACCGGCGACGAGATCACGTTGCGCGGCGGCCGCTTCGGCGATTACGTGCAGCGCGGCGAAGGCGAGAAGCCGAGGCGCTGCTCTCTGCCCAAGGGCCTTTCGCCCGACGACGTCACGCTGGAGAAGGCGATCGCGCTCCTGTCGCTGCCGCGCGAGGTGGCCAGGCACCCGACGAGCGGCGAGCCGATCCTGGCCGGGGTCGGGCGCTACGGCTCCTACGTGCAGCACTCCAAAACCTACGCCAATCTCGGCCGGGACGACGACGTCTTGGAAATCGGCGCCAACCGCGCCATCGACCTGATCGTCGCCAAGGAGAGCGGCGCCGGCCGCGGCCGCTACGGCGCCGACTTAGGCCGCGCGCTCGGCGACCATCCGACGCTCGGCGGCGCCGTCACGGTCAAGCAGGGCCGCTTCGGAGTCTACGTCAATCACGGCAAGGTCAACGCGACGCTGCCCAAGGGGAGCGATCCGACGAGCCTGACGCTCGACGAGGCGGTCGCCATGCTCGCCGCCCGGGCGGCGGGCGGCGGCGGCGGCGGGCGCGCGCTCGGCGATCATCCCGACGGCGGGCCGATCGTCGTGCGCGCCGGGCGCTTCGGCGCCTACGTCAATTGGGGCAAGGTCAACGCCACGATCCCCAAATCGATTTCGCCGGAGAAAATCACGCTCGGCCAAGCGATCGAGCTGATCGCGGAACGCGAAGGCCGTCCGGCCGGCGCGAGCGCCCGCAGAAACGCCAAGCCCAAGACCGCCAAGCCGAGCGGCAAGAAGGCGCCCGCCAAGAAAGCGGGCGCGGCCAAGGCGCCGGCGCCAAGCGCTCCGCGCGCCAAGACGGCCGCGATCCGGCCGGCCG
>Ga0181536_10003874_pt1 | contig 16119 bp, 6 predicted proteins | sample PEATcosm2014_Bin_41_FD_121105 | JGI IMG/M metagenome (GOLD analysis project Ga0181536, IMG submission 121105) | Peatland microbial communities from MTU Mesocosm Facility, Houghton, MI, USA - PEATcosm2014_Bin17_60_metaG | ecosystem: Environmental > Terrestrial > Soil > Wetlands > Peat | place... | reverse complement strand
CGGCTACCTTCAAATCACCGCTACGCGGTGCCGCAAGAGGTCCAAACTCCAGGCCTGGGCCAACGGCCCAGGAGCGGACCCGGCGAGCGCTGCCAGGGCTGAAAGAGCACCATGCCCGGCCCGGCCACCCACCGCCCGGACGATTGGGGTGGCCTGAGCCTTACGCCGAGCCCGAGTCCAAGCGGCAACAACACCAGTGTCGGCCGAAAACCGGCTGACGGTTTGCCTTGCTCATGTTCACCCGCAAGGATATAAACCGCTCTTAATTGCCTCCACGAGCTGCCGACTCGATTTGTTCGGTCGGCGACCCGCGTGCGAGGAACCCTGGCGCAGGCGAAACATGACACGGCCATTTAAGGGTTGGTTCTGTCGGGTGATCGAGTTTCTAAAATGCCATGAGCACTGATGTCCCGAAAAATCAGGCCCTCGCGGACGGAGTTCAATTGCCACCCGCGGAAGAACTATTGCCGCTGGTTTACCAGGAGTTGCGCAGGCTCGCCGCGCTCAAGATGGCCCAACAGGCGCCCGGCCAAACGCTGCAGCCCACCGCGCTGGTGCATGAGGCGTGGTTGAAGCTGGCGGGCAGCGGCCAGGAGCACTTTGCGGGCCGGGCTCACTTCTTTGCCGCCGCCGCGGAGGCCATGCGGCAGATCCTGATTGACAAGGCGCGCCGCAAGAGCGCTCTAAAACGCGGCGGCCACCAACCGCTCGAGGAGTTGCACGAATCCCGGATCGAACTCCGCGCGCCTCCCGACGAGTTCCTGGCGGTGCATGAGGCCTTGGACCAACTGGCCGCCGAGGATCCAATGGCCGCGGATGTGGTCAAGCTGCGGTATTTCGTGGGGATGACCATCCCCGAGATAGCGGCGGCTCTGGAGATTGCGCCGCGGACGGCGGACCGGCACTGGCTGTTCGCCCGGGCCTGGCTGAAACGGGCCATTCGGGGCGACACGGGCGGTTAAGGGCCTGTGCCAGAAGAAAGGCGCAGGTTCAGGCGCGATCCAGGATTCTGGACCAGCGCTTTTCAGCAAATTGAGTGGCGTGTTTTGGACTCGGTTTGCGTTTTGTAGAGTGAAAGACCGATTTATGGACCCATCGTCCCAACCGCCGGCCGGAACCGAGAAGGAGATTTTCTTCGAGGCATTGGAGCGGGACACGCCCGCCGAACGGGCGGCTTACCTGGACGGGGCCTGCGGTAAAGACCTGGCCTTGCGCCATCGCGTGCAACTCTTGCTGGACCATCATTTCCAGCAGGACAGCTTCATGATAGACGCGGCCGTGGACCATGACCCGAGGGTCAACACGGTGCCGCCGGCGGGCGAGCCGACGGTGGCCGGCCCGCCCGAGGAAGGGCCGGGCAGCGTGATCGGCCGCTACAAGCTCCTCGAGAAGATAGGGGAAGGCGGGTTTGGGGTCGTCTATGTGGCCGAACAGCGTGAACCGGTCAAGCGACGCGTGGCCCTGAAGGTCATTAAGCTGGGGATGGATACCAAGCAGGTGGTGGCGCGGTTTGAGGCGGAGAGACAAGCCCTGGCGCTGATGGACCACCCCAACATCGCCAAGGTGCTCGATGCGGGGGCGACGGACACGGGTCGGCCCTTCTTCGTGATGGAATTGGTGAACGGCATTTCGATTACGAAGTACTGCGACAAGGAGAAGCTGGGCACTCGGGAGCGGCTCGATTTGTTCATCAAGGTCTGCCAGGCCATTCAACACGCACACCAGAAAGGCATCATCCACCGGGACATCAAGCCGTCGAACATATTGGTGACGCTCCACGACGGCGTGCCGGTGCCCAGGGTGATTGACTTCGGGATCGCCAAGGCGACACAGCAGGAGTTGACGGAGAAGACCGTCTATACACAATTCCAGCAGTTCATCGGGACACCGGCGTACATGAGCCCGGAGCAGGCGGAGATGAGTGGGTTGGACATTGATACGCGCAGCGACATCTACAGCCTGGGTGTCTTGCTCTACGAGTTGCTAACCGGGAGCACGCCGTTTGACACGAAGGAGTTGTTGCAGTCGGGGCTGGATGAGATGCGGAAGATCATCCGGGAGCGAGAGCCGGTGAGGCCCAGCACGCGGCTGAACACGCAACAAGAGCAGAAAGCAGAAAGCAGAAAGCAGAAATCGGAGATTGACGCGGACCTGGACTGGATTGTGATGAAGTGCCTGGAAAAGGACCGGACGCGGCGGTATGAGGCAGCGAACAGCGTGGCGCTGGACATCGAGCGACACTTGAACCACGAGCCGGTGGTGGCGCGGCCCCCGAGCGTGAGTTACCGGCTGCAGAAGAGTTTTCGGCGGAACAGGTTTGTCTTCACGGCCGCGGGGGCCGTCGCCGCAGCTTTGGTGGTTGGCGTTCTCGTCAGCACCTGGCAGGCCGTGCGGGCCATCCGGGCAGGGCGGAAGGAGGCTGAGGCGCGCCTGCGAGCCGACCAGGCTGCGCGTGCGGCAGAGAGTGAGAGGGAGCGGGCGGAGAAGGATGAAAGGAAGGCGAAAATGAGCGAACTCCTGGCGCGGGAAAGCCTTTACGCGGCGGACATGAACCTGGCACAACAGGCCTTGGCCGCGAATAACCGAGGCAGAGCATTGGACCTTCTCAAAAAGCACTCCCCCCCGTCGGAGGAACAAGATCTTCGCGGCTTCGAATGGCGTTTTCTGTGGAAGGAGTGTAAGGGCGACCAGATTGCGACCTACTCAGGTCACGAAGGAATGCTGATGGGGGCGGCGCTCGCGCACGACGGGAAGATCATGGCTACTGCAGGGTTCGACCGGCAGGTCTTGATCCGGATAACGCATGGCGGCAATATCATCACGAACTTGCCTGCCGGGGACGACGCAACGGGGCATCACGTCGTCGCTTTCTCGCCGGATGACACGTTACTCGCAGTCCAAAGCCAGTCCGGCATTACGCTTTGGAACACCAAGGATTGGACGGTGAGTCGCATCCTCACCAACGCTTGGGCGTCATTCGCCTTTTCTGCGGACGGACGTTGGTTTGCGGCATTCGGGCAGGCCAGGACGCCCGGCTTCAGCGCGCTACAGGTCTGGGACACCTCCATGTGGTCTATGCGGATCGTGGGGACGGAGATCCAGGGGCACCGCTTCGCTTACTTTGCCCTCGCCTTATCCCCCGACGGGAAATGGCTGGCAGCCGCAGGCGAGTCTGAACTGCAGCTATGTGCTTTGACCTCAAGCAACTCAGCGCCTGTTTGGACAAGCGGGAACCGCCCGCGCGCCCTCTCACTTGCCTTTTCTCCGTCGAGCAAACAATTGATAGCAGGGAATCTCGATGGGAGCTGCGTCGTTTGGGATGTGCCGCAAGGTCAGGTCAGCACGAAGTTCTCGGCACATCGGCAGGGGCATTATGTGTCAGACCTTGCAATTTCACCTCGTGGCGCCCTGTTAGCTTCGTGCGGTATGGACCAGCTAATTCACGTCTGGGACATAGCCAACTGGCGTCGGGTCTCAACCTTGAGCGGGCACCTGAACGAGGTCTGGACCGTCCAGTTTTCGGGGGACGGTCTAAACCTATTATCCAGCAGCAAGGATGGAACCGCGCGCCTTTGGAAGGTTGTTCCACAGCGTGAACTGGACCAGCCTCTGGGCGCCATTGAGCGCGGGGTGGCCTATACGCTCGACGGGAGCGCTCTATTGACCATCGACACCAATGTCCTGCTGTCTTGCTGGGATGTGGCGTCTCGAAAACTGACTCGAAGCGTCTCGCTCCGCGGCACCACGGGTCCCATTATGAAGGTCGCCGCCTCCAGGGACGGTCAGGCTGTGATTATCCAGCGAGCAGACGGGGCCTCCGAAGTCTGGGCCTTGGATGGCCCTAAGCTGCTTGCAAAATTCTTTCCCGACAGCCTCCCGCTGTTCTTCACGGTTTCTCCCGACGGAAATCGACTTTACGGAGGACCTGGACTCTCCGGGCCGGCGCAGCTCTGGGACCTGCGGACAGGACATGTGGAGGCCGTCTTTACGGACTACACCTCGGAGGCCTGGGGTATGGCTTTTTCGGCTGACTCCAAGCTGCTGGCCCGCGCAACGACCAATCACTGGGTGCGCGTTTGGGATGTTCCTCGGCGGCGTGAGTCCCTGACGCTCAAGGGGCATCCTTGGAACGTGAGCAGTGCGGCCTTCTCCTCGGACGGGAGGCTCCTGGCAACGGGAAGTTGGAACGGGGACGTCATAATATGGGACAGCGCGGATGGTCACCGCGTTCTTCCCCCTCTCGTAACTTACGGCGGGGGGACGCAAAAAATCTATTTTGAGCCGGGAAGCAGCCGCTTGCTCACGAGCAACGACGATGATACAGTTCGCATTTGGAGTCTGGAGACCGGCCAAGAGATGCTGAGGCTCGATGGTCTGGGTATCTTCGCCCAGCTTTCTCCAAAAGGTGATTCGCTTGCCATACAGCCATTTGACCGTGCTGTGCGCGTTCTTACTGTGCCGTCCTTTGCCGAAATCGAAGCGGCGGAGAAAAGTACGGAAGGGAAAACCCAGTGATAGCAAGCAATCCCACGGCGGTTCCGCGGTCGGAGGACCAATTCAGCATTCAAAACGAAAGATCACAGACTATGAAAACCAACATTGCTTTATTGAATCGCGCCGGACCCTGGTTCGGCGCAGGGCTCAGGGCCGCCGCTTCCTGCGCAGCGCTGCTCCTGTTCAGCACGCCGGGTTCAGGCGTCGAGCGCCAAGTGCTGCCCGGGCATGTACCAAAAGCCGTCGCCCGGCTTGGCCTGCGGCCAGTGGGCCGGCTGCCGGCCACCAACCGGCTGAGCCTGGCCATTGGTCTGCCGCTGCGCAACACCAACGCCCTCAACCAGTTGCTCCAGGACATGTATGATCCAGCGAGTCCTCAGTTCCGCCATTATCTGACACCGGAGCAATTCACCGAGAGGTTCGGTCCGAGCAAGCAGGACTACGAAGCCGTCATGCAGTTTGCCAGGCGCCAGGGCTTGGAGATCACCGCCACGCATTCAAACCGCGTGTTGCTGGATGTCGCCGGGCCGGTTGCCGACATTGAAAAAGCGTTCCAGGTCACGTTGCACACGTACCAGCACCCCACCGAAGCCCGGCAGTTTTATGCGCCGGACGTTGAACCGTCGGTAGCAGCGGGTCTGGCGGTGCTCGACATCAGCGGCCTGAACACTTTTGCCCTTCCGCGTCCGGTGTCACACCGGACATCGGTCACAGGTGCGGCTCACGTCTGCTCAGGCTCCGGGCCAAGCGGCAATTATATGGGCAAGGACTTCCGGAATGCGTATGCGCCTGGAGTCACACTGACTGGCGCGGGCCAGATGGTCGGGCTTGTGGAATTTGAAGGGTTCTATCCGAGTGACATCACAGCTTATAAGGCTATGGCTGATTTGCCGAACGTGCCCATTCAGGTCGTTCTCTTGGATGGATTTAACGGGGTTCCTGTGGCCGGCGATGGCGATGTATTCGAAGTCGAAGTGGACATCGACATGGTAATCTCCATGGCCCCGGGATTGAGCAAGGTGGTCGTATTCGAGGCAGGGCCGAATAGGGGCTATCACTTGAACGATATTTTGAACGCCATGGCGGCTAATCCGCAAATTAAACAGTTTGCTTGCTGTTGGAATGGCTTCCCGCAAAGCGCGACCAGTGATCAAATCTTCCAGCAGATGGTGGCGCAGGGGCAGTCCTTTTTCATGGGTGCAAGCGACGCAGACTCATTGTTCAACAACGTGTATAATGAGCTTTGGGGTAGCACTCCGAATGGCGGGTATTGGCCGTCCGATGACCCGTACGTGACGAGCGTCGGCGGAACCAGTCTCACGATGAATGGTTCGGGGGCCTCTTATGCTTCGGAGAAGGTTTGGAATGAGGGGTACGAACCTCCCGGATTTGCTGGGTGTGGGTACCTCGGAAGCTCAGGTGGGAGCAGCCCCGTTTACCCAATTCCAAGCTGGCAACAAGGCCTCGACATGTCTGCAAACCGGGGGTCCACCACCATGAGGAATATCCCCGATGTCGCGATGGTCGCGGAGAACTTTGTGGTCGTCTGGGAAGGTTCGGAGTCAACCGGGCAGTCGGGCACCAGTTTTGCCACGCCGTTATGGGCAGCGTTCACAGCACTGGTGAATCAAGAGGCGGCTGCCAATAGCGAGCCACCCGTCGGCTTTCTCAATCCCGCCCTCTACGCCCTCGGCCAGAGTGCTGATTACACCAATTATTTTCACGACATCACAGTGGGCAACAATGCTACCAGCACCAGCGGCGGCTTGTACCCCGCCGTCCCCGGCTACGATCTCTGCACCGGTTGGGGAACGCCGAAGGGCAGCAACTTAATCTACGCGCTCGCGCTGCCCGAGAGCTTGGGGATCGCTCCTAATTCTAATCTGGTATTCAGCGGTCCTGTCGGCGGGCCGCTTAATCCGGGTGCGCTGAGCTACTCGCTGACGAACCGAAACGGCTCACTGGACTGGAGCTTGGCCGTCGATGCCGACTGGCTAACCGTCGCACCGACGAACGGAACGCTCCTGGCAGGAGGCACGAATACGGTCATAACGCTCACGCCGAACCTCTTGGCCATCAATCCGGCCGCGGGCAGCTACACCGCCACTTTGTACTTCACCAACCTCCTTGACCAGTCTGTCCAACGCCGATACATCACGCTGGCCGTCTTTGACGCGCCGCTCATCACCTCGCAACCGACCAACCAGTCGCTGCTCGAAGGCATGACGGCGACCTTCAGCGTGGGAACAGCCACCAATGCCCTGCTCTACTACCAATGGCAGTTCGACAGCGGGAGCGGTCCCACGAACTTGACGAACGGCGGCGGCATTTCCGGTTCCGCGACTAGTGCCCTGACCATTAACAACGTTTCCCCGGCGAATGCGGGCGCCTACTCGGTGATTGTCAGTAACGCCGCTGGGTCGGTAACCAGCGGCAGCGCTTCTCTGACGATCATCACCGGGCAAGCTCCGGCGATCGTCTCCGCGCCGGCCAGCCAAACCATTCTGCCTGGGGCAACCGCGACGTTCACGGTATCTGGCGCCGGCGATGCGCCGCTCTCCTACTTTTGGCAACTGAACGGAACGAACCTGGCCGCTGGGGGCAACCTCTCCGGATCGGCCACCAGCACGTTGACCATCCGCAGCGCAACGGTTGCCAACTGCGGGGGTTATTCCGTCCTGATCACGAACAGTTACGGGTCGGTGACGAGCACGGTGGCGGTGCTGAGCCTCATCAGCGGCGTTACAAGTCCAGGAGTCGCCCTGGAAACGCTCTATTCCTTCACCACGAACGCCGTGGGATACCTCCCCTTCGGAGGGCTGATTCAGGCAAACAATGGCAGTTTCTATGGCACTACCAGTTATAGTGGTGGCGAAGGCTTAGGCACGGTTTTTCAAATGAATGCTAACGGCGTGGTGACGCCGCTTTATTCGTTTTTCCAGAACGACAGCGACGGTTCTCATCCCATCGCTGCTCTCGTTCAGGGCACAAACGGTCTCCTTTACGGCACGGCCGCTGCCGGCGGCGACGCCAACGGCGACGGGACGGTTTTCCGGATAAGCACCAATGGCGCAGGAACTGTGGGCTGGTCGTTAAGTTCTGCCAGCAGTGGCTCGGTGCCATACGGCGGGCTGGTCCAGGGCCAGGACGGTAACTTCTATGGGACATCCCTGTGGGGCGGAGCTTATGGCAATGGCATGGTTTTCAGACTAACAGCCGGTGGCAGCCTGACAGGCATTCAGTCCCTCACTAAAACGGATGGCGCTAATCCTGCCTGCACGCTCGTGCAAGGCGCCGATGGCAACTTTTACGGCACGGCTCAGAACGGCGGCACCAATGGCGGCTGGGGCACCATCTTCAAAGTAACGCCCACCGGCCTCCTCACCTCTCTCCTCTCCTTCGCAAATACGAACGGTGCGCTTCCGGTCGCTGGATTAACGCAGGATGGCCACGGAACATTCTACGGGACGACCTATGCCGGCGGCGCCTACGGCGCGGGGACTGTATTCAAGCTTGCTGCCGATGGCACATTCACGTCCCTTTACTCCTTCACTGGCGGTAACGACGGCAGCAATTGCTACGGCGGGTTGCTCCTTGCCAGCGATGGTAAGTTGTACGGCACCACCGTGAATGGAGGCGTTTACGGCCTCGGCACTGTCTTCCGAATCACGTCGGATGGCACGCTGGCGACGCTGGTCCAATTTGACGGATACCAAGGAGCCAATCCCAGGTGCACCTTGATGCAGGGCGCCGACGGACGGTTGTACGGTACCACCCCAAACGGCGGTGCCAACTACAGCGGCGCTCCCGACCTCGACATCGGGTCGATCTTCCGCCTTACCCTCCCGATGTTCCTGCGCAACCCGTTCACTCAGGCGAGCGCGACTGCAACAATGCCCTATTCCGCTTCGCTTTCCACTAACGCCGTCACTCCTGCTGGTGATGTCTTGACCTTTGCCAAAGTCAGCGGGCCGGCCTGGCTGAGTGTGGCTACCGCTGGAACGCTTTCCGGCACCCCCGCTGGGGCGGACATTGGGGCGAACGTGTTTACGGTCAGCCTCGCTGACACGAACGGCTGGTCCAGCACCGCGACCATGAGCATCACCGTGGTGCCTTTGCCCTCCATCTCGCTCTCCACCCAGGGCACGAACATGGTCCTGAGCTGGAGCGGCGGCCAACCGCCCTATTCGGTCCAAATGGCCACCGACCTGGCCGGCGCGACTTGGCAAACCATCGCGGGTCCGATGACCAACACCACCACGCTCGTGATCCCCACCAACACGGCCGCCTTCTATCGCGTGGGCGTAGGGAACTGAGGCGGCGCAATGACCTTTAGACAGATAAACCAAAACCGACGCAATCATTATGAAAACAAAACTTAACCTTCTCGTAGCCGGGCTGTTTCTGGCAGCCACGAGTAGCGCCTTGGCAACCGTGCGCTACGTGAACCTCAACAACACCAACCCCACGCCGCCCTTCCTGACTTGGGCGACCGCCGCGACGAACATCCAGGACGCCGTTGACGTCGCCGTGGCGGGTGACGAGATTGTGGCGACCAACGGCACCTACGCCCCCGTCACAGTGAGCACACCCCTGACGCTGCAAAGCGTCAACGGCCCGGACTTCACGATAATCGATGGCGGTGGCACAAACGTGTGCCTTTACCTCACCACCAACACGGTGATGGAGGGCTTCACCTTGAGCAGTGGTGTCGGAGGGGTGTATTGCGAATCCACCAACGCCGTGCTGACCAATTGCGTGCTGACTGGCAACGTGGGCATCCATAACGGCCCAAGTCGGTTTGGCACTTCGGGGGGCGGAGCCTGGGGCGGCACTCTCAACAACTGCACGTTGACCGACAACTCGGCCGACTACGGCGGGGGGGCCTATGGCTGCACGCTGAACAACTGCACGTTGACCGGCAACTCGGCTACAGCATACCTCAATTCCGGCGACTCCATCTTCCTCGGTGGTGGCGGCGGGGGGGCCTATGGCTGCACGCTGAACAACTGCACGTTGACCGGCAACTCGGCTGCCGGGGGCGGTGGGGCGTCTGAGAGCACGCTGAACAACTGCATCATCTATTTCAACTCGGACCCCAATGATGGGGGCAACTACGACTCTTGCTGCACGCTCAACTACTGTTGCACGACGCCCATGCCCACCAACGGGGTCGGCAACATCAGCGCCGACCCGCAACTGGCCAGCGCGTCGCACTTGAGTGCCCAATCCCCCTGCATCGCGGCGGGTAGCGCGACTTACGCCAGCGGCACCGACATTGACGGCGACACCTGGAACAACCCGCCGTCCATCGGTTGTGATGAATACCACGCCGGGGCGGCGACGGGACCTTTGACTGTGAGCCTGACGGCAACCTATACGGGCGTAGCCACAGGCTTTCCCATGGGTTTGACGGCGTTGATCGCGGGCCGGACCGACCTGAGCGTGTGGGAGTTCGGCGATGGTAGCGTGGAGGTCAACGAGCCTTACACGTCACACACTTGGACGGCGCCGGGGGATTACCTCGTGGCGTTGTGGGCCTTCAACGACAGTTATCCGGGAGGGGTGAGCGCGACGGTCACGGTGCGAGTTCTGAACCACCCGGTGCAATATGTGGCCCTGGGCAGTACCAATCCGGTCGCGCCCTACACCTCCTGGGCGACAGCAGCCACGAATATCCAGGATGCGGTGGATGCATGGTTCGGGGGGGCGCTGGTGCTGGTGACCAACGGCACCTACGCCGGCGTTAGTGGGGTAAACTCAGTTGGTGACCCCACTGGTGTGATGGTGGACAGGCCACTGACCGTGCAAAGCGCCAACGGTCCGGACTTCACGATGATCGATGGCGGTGGCACAAACGAGTGCGTTTACCTCACCAACAACGCGACGTTGGTGGGCTTCACCTTGACCAATGGGTCGGGCTGGTTGAGAGCCGGAGGGGCATATTGCGAATCCACCAGCGCCGTGCTGTCCAATTGCGTGCTGACCGGCAACTCGGCGTTCGCGGGCGGCGGGGCCTATGGCGGAACGCTGAACAACTGCACGTTGACCGGCAACACCGTTGTTCAGGGCGGCGGCGGCGGCGGGGCTTGTGAAAGCACGCTCAACAACTGCACGCTGACCGGCAACACCGCTGGTGGCGGCGGCCATGGCGGCGGGGCTTATGAAAGCACGCTCAACAACTGCACGTTGACCGGCAACTCGGCGCCTGGCGGCGTTGGTGGCGGGGCTTGGCAATGCACGAACAACAACTGCACGTTGACCGGCAACTCGGCCTCCGACGGCGGCGGGGCCAGCTCCTGCATGCTCAACAACTGCATCGTCTATTTCAACTCGGACCCCACTGATGGAGGCAACTACGACTCTTCCAGCACGCTCAACTACTGTTGCACGACGCCCCTGCCCACCAACGGGGTTGGCCACATCACCAACGCGCCGCTGTTCGTGGATTACGCTGGCGGCAACCTGCGCCTGCAATCCAACTCTCCTTGCATCAACGCGGGCGACAACGCATACGCGACCAGCACCACCGACCTGGGCGGCAATCCTCGCATCGTCGGCGGCACGGTGGACATCGGGGCTTACGAATATCAAACACCGCTGAGCATGATTTCCTATGCGTGGCTCCAGCAATATGGCCTGCCCATTAACACAAACACGGACACCGCCGATTTGGACGGGACCGGAATGGACGTTTACCAAGACTGGATCGCTGGCTTAAATCCCACCAACGCCTTGTCCGTTTTGAGGATGACATCGGTCACTAAGACCAATAATCCGCCGGGGTTTGTTGTGACATGGGAGAGCGTGAACACGCGAACGTATTATGTCCAAGGCAGCACCAATCTGGCGGCGCAGCCGGCCTTCATCACCATTCAAAGCAACATTGTCGGCCAAGCTGGCACGACGAGTTACACGGATACCACCGCCACGAACCCCGGCCCATACTTCTATCGCGTGGGCGTTGGAAGGTGAGGCGGCGCGCTTTGCCGGTCGGAAGAGGAGATTATAAAAACCCATCTCAGCACCGCCGAGGGCGAACCATAGCGCGTCAACCGCAGATTTCCCCACCGATGAACGGTGGGGGTGTAAACAAAACTAAGACTCAGGTGCGTGCTACCTGAAGCAGAAAGGAAAAGTATGAATGACCCGAACCAACAGAGACAATCCCGAAACTCCTGGCTCAACGGGGTTGCGCCAGTAATGCTCATTGTTGCCAGCCTAGTTGTGCTGGCGACGGCCCTCCTGCCTCTGGCCGCGCTCGGCCAGGCCAATTACGCCACACCTTACACCTTCATCACGATCGCCGGAAAGGCAGGCACTTCTGGCAGCAATGACGGCACGGGGAGCGCCGCGCGGTTTAATGGGCCTGTCGGCGTGGCGGTGGACACCAATGGCAACCTGTATGTGCCGGATGTTGGCAACAACACCATCCGCATCGTGAAGCCGGTCGGAACGAGCTGGGTGGTGACGACCGTGGCCGGACTGGCGGGCAGTCCTGGCAGCGCGGACGGGACGAACAGCGCCGCGCGATTCAATTTTACGATCAATGTTGGGGGTGAGAATTACTTTGGTGGTGGTCCGGCAGTGGACAGCGCAGGTAACGTCTATGTGCCGGATGCAGGCAACAACACGATCCGTAGAGTAACGCCGGTTGGGACAAACTGGGTGGTGACGACCCTGGCTGGAAAGGCGGGTGTTAGTGGCAGCGCGGACGGGACGAACAGCGCCGCGCGATTTTATTGTCCTTTGGGCTTGGCAGTCGACACCAATGGCAGCATCTATGTGGCGGACGGCCTCAACGACACGATCCGGAGAGTAACGCCGGTTGGGACAGACTGGGTGGTGACGACTCTGGCCGGAAAGGCGGGTGTTAGTGGCAGCGCGGACGGGACCAATGGCGCCGCGCGGTTTAGTTTGCCTTGCTACCCGGGGCTGGACAGCGCGGGTAACGTCTATGTGCCGGACGCCTTTAACGACACGGTCCGGAGAGTAACGCCGGTTGGGACAAACTGGGTGGTGACGACTCTGGCCGGAAGGGCGAATGTTAGCGGCAGCGCGGACGGGACCAATAGCGCCGCGCGGTTTTATGAGCCTGTTCAGGTGGCAGTGGACAGCGCGGGCACGCTCTATGAAGCGGACTCCGGCAACAACACGATCCGGAAAATCACCCCGGTTGGAACAAACTGGGTGGTGACGACCGTGGCCGGATTGGCGGGCGCTGAAGGCGCCGTGGACGGGACTGGAAGCACCGCGCGGTTCAATTTTGGGAGCGGGGAGGGTGGCGCCGTGGTGGTTGACAGCGCAGGCAACCTCTATGTGCCGGACTATGTCAACAACACGATCCGCAAAGGAATGCCCGCCAGTTCTGTACCGGCACCCATCTTACAGCCGCCCAGCCTGAGCGCCGGCCAATTCGGTTTTGGAATCACCGGCCTTCCCGGCCTGGCTGTGAACATCGAGTCTTCGGCTGATATGTCCTCCTGGCTGCCGCTCGGCAGCACCGTCTATACTCTGGAGGGCGGAACGAATTACTTTGTCTTCTCCTTTCCACCCCAGGGCACCCGGTTCTTCCGTGCCCAGGTGCGCTGACCAGCCTTGAGCCCGGCCAGAACAGAAATTAACAAAGGCAACGAAGTCGCGCCAGGATAAGCTCAGGGGCGGGGGAGGCCGCGAGGCCGAAACCGCCCAACGGAACTCAGCGGCCGTCAGGCCGAACCGATGTCCCTCCAGAGCGGCTTGAGGTCCGGGTCGTCCAATCCTCTGGAGGCGTGAGGCTCACGCAAAATGCGTGAAATTCACGCATCCGACGGGCGGCGGTCTTACAAATCTCGCTGGATTCCGGCCAAAAACACCGTTGGCATAAGCGATGCTCACATTGTGGAGCACCTATGAAACCAGCCGCTTCTTCTTTGAGTCGGCTCATGGAAGCCGCCTCCTCTGCCGCCGCTGCCAAATGGCGGAGGCAATCGCCGCGACCGCCTCGGCGCCATGCGGAGCGGGCTCGTTCGCCCGATGCGGCGGCGTGGCGACGCTCAAGCGCCCGGGGCACGAGGTTCCTGGCGCTGTTGCCGCTGTTGGCGCTCCCAACCCTGCTCCAGGCCCAGTTCAGCTACACGACCAATAACGGCGCAATCACCATCACCGGCTACACCGGTCCTGGCGGCGCGGTGACCATCCCCAGCACCGTCAATGGCTGGCCCGTGACCGGCATCGGAGAGAATGCGTTCGCATCCCTGTCCGACGTGACCAGCGTGACGATCCCCGGCAGTGTCATCAGCATTGACGACCAGGCGTTCATGAAGTGCGGCCTCACCAGCATCACGATCCCCGAGAGCGTTGCCAGCATCGGGGACTACGTGTTCAAGGCTTGCCCGAATTTGAGCAGCATCACGATCCCCGACAGCGTCACCAACCTCGGGAACACTGTGTTCTGTTTGTGCACCAGCTTGACCAACGCCGCGATCGGCAACGGCGTGCCCAACATCGAGCAGGCCGCGTTCTGGGGGTGCCATAGCCTGAGCAGCCTCACGATAGGCAGCAGCGTCACCAACATCGCGACCTGGGCGTTCCTGGAATGCTCCGCCCTGACCAGCGTGACGATTCCCGCCGGCGTCGGCAGCATCGAGAGCCTGGCGTTCTCGGGCTGCTTGAGCCTGAAAGCGGTCTATTTCCTGGGCAACGCCCCCAGCACTGATCCGAGTGCGTTCAATGGTGACAATGCGACCGTCTATTACCTGCCGGGAACCGCCGGCTGGGGTTCAACGTTGGGCGGCGCGCCCACCGCGCTGGCGGCAACACCGGTGGGACCGTTCCGTTGCACGACCAATAACGGCGCAATCACCATCACCGGCTACGGCGGTCCTGGCGGCGCGGTGGCCATCCCCAGCACAGCCAATGGCTGGCCCGTGACCGGCATCGGAGAGAATGCGTTCGCATCCCTGTCCGGCGTGACCAGCGCGACGATCCCCGACAGCGTCACCAACATTGGGGAAACGGCGTTCGCGGGCTGCTCTTCCCTGGGCGCGATAACCGTGGCTGCGAACAATCCTGCCTTCTGCAGCGTCGCCGGGGTGTTGTTCGACAAGGGCCAGACGACGCTCATCCAATACCCGGCTGGCAACAAGGCCCTAACTTACACGATCCCAGGCAGTGTCATCAGCATTGACGACGGGGCGTTCATGAACTGCCGCCTCACCAGCATCACGATCCCCGACAGCGTTGCCAGCATCGGGAACTACGCGTTCAGTGGTTGCGCCAATTTGAGCAGGATTACGATCCCCGACGGCGTTGCCAGCATCGAGAACTACGCGTTCAACGGTTGTGCCAATTTGAGCAGCATCACGATCCCCGACAGCGTTGTCAGTGTCGGGAACTACGCGTTCAACGGTTGCGCGAGTTTGAGCAGCATCACGATCCCCGACAGCGTTGTCAGTGTCGGGAACGACGCGTTCAACGGTTGCGCGAATTTGAGCAGCATCACGATCCCCGACAGCGTTGTCAGTGTCGGGAACGACGCGTTCAGCGGTTGCGTGAATCTGAGCAGCATCACGATCCCCGACAGCGTCACCAACCTTGGGAGCAATGCTTTCGGTTCGTGCTCCAGCCTGACCAATGTCACGATCGGCAACGGCGTCACCAGCATCCCGAACGGGGAGCTCTCTGGCTTCAGCCTCCCCTCCTTGACCAGCGTTACCATCGGCAACGGCGTCACCAGCATCGGGCCGGCGACCTTCCTTCAGTGCTACTCCCTGGCCACCGTGACGATAGGCAGCGGCGTCACCAACATCGACGACCGGGCGTTCTCGTGCTGCACCAGCCTGTCGGCTATCAACATTGATGTGAACGATATGTATTACAGCAGCGTGGATGGGGTCCTGTTCGACAAGGGCCAGACCACGGTCATTCTATGCCCCTTTGGGAAAGTTGGGAGCTGCTCCCTTCCCAGCACCGTCACCAGCATTCCGGAAGAGGCGTTCGCGTGCTGCTCGAGCCTGACCAGCGTGACGATCCCCGCCGGCGTCACCAACGTCGGGAGCCTGGCATTCTCGGACTGCTGGAGCCTGAGAGCGGTCTATTTCCTGGGCAACGCCCCCAGCACTGGTTGCTTTCCGTTCGAGCGTGCGACCGTCTATTACCTGCCGGGGACCACCGGCTGGGGTTCAACGTTCGGCGGTGCGCCCACCGCGCTGTGGCTGCCCCAGGTCCAGACGAGCGGTGTCAGCTTCGGCGTGCGGACGAATCAATTTGGATTCAACATCTCCTGGGCCAGCGGCATGGTCATCGTCGTCGAGGCCAGCACGAGTTTAGCCCACCCCGTCTGGACGCCGCTCGTGACCAAGACCCTTGCTGGTGGCACAGCCTATTTCAGCGACCCCCAGCGGACGAATTATCCGGCGCGCTTCTACCGCATCACAAGTCCATAACGGAAATCAACATAGCCGTTGCGACACCAATTCGTGCTGATTCGTGGGAAGTCTGGTCTGAGGCGCCGCCTCGCTGGAGTTACTTCCTTGTCCAAATGCGGTCTAAACAGGTCAAGTTTTTCAGGCAGCAATTTTGGCGTTGGCCACGGCTTGACCAATGGCATCAGTCAGCGCGACTAACTTGCGACGAAGTGGAGGT
>Ga0181536_10003873_pt1 | contig 16123 bp, 9 predicted proteins | sample PEATcosm2014_Bin_41_FD_121105 | JGI IMG/M metagenome (GOLD analysis project Ga0181536, IMG submission 121105) | Peatland microbial communities from MTU Mesocosm Facility, Houghton, MI, USA - PEATcosm2014_Bin17_60_metaG | ecosystem: Environmental > Terrestrial > Soil > Wetlands > Peat | place... | reverse complement strand
CCTCGTCGTGCTCGCCCGCGAATGTTCGATCAAGGAAATCGAAAAGATCCAAATCGCGCAAGGTAGGGCGGGCAGTCCCCTGCCCGCCGCTGAATTGCCCGCCAACGACGGCGCGCAGGGGACTGCGTGCCCTACCCATCTGCCACTTGAGGTTTTCGTTCACGGCGCGCTCTGCATCGCCTACTCGGGCCAATGCCTCACCAGCGAGGCCCTCGGCGGACGTTCCGCCAACCGCGGCGAATGCGCGCAAGCGTGCCGGATGCCTTACGAATTGGTTTCCGATGGCAAACTCGTGCCGCTCGGCGACCGGAAATATCTGTTAAGCCCGCAGGATCTGGCCGGATTGGAAGTTTTGCCGGAATTGATCCGCATCGGGGTTGCCTCGCTGAAAATCGAAGGCCGGCTCAAGTCACCGGAGTACGTTGCCAATATCACGCGCATTTACCGGCAGGCGCTGGATCAATTTTCGGAGGGACGAGTTACACGAGTCCCTAATTCCCAAAAAGTGGGGCTCGCGGAGCTCGCCCCTCCGAATGAACGCTACGACATGGAAATGGCTTTCAGTCGTGGTCTGCATATTGGCTGGTTCCGCGGCACCAACCACCAGCAACTCGTCCATGCGCGCTTTGGCAAAAAACGCGGGGTCTATCTCGGCGAAGTCACGCGCGTGTTGCGTGATGGTGTCACCGTCCGCCTCGAAGGTCCGTTGAAACCGGGCGATGGCGTGGTGTTCGACGCCGGCAAACCGGAGGAAAACGAGGAAGGCGGACGCGTGTATGAGATCCGACAGGTAGGGCGCGGTGTCCTCACCGCGCCGAAAACACGGCTCGCTACGGAGAGCGAGCCCTACCAAATCGAACTCCGCTTCGGGCACGGCGACATTGATTTCTCGCGCGTCCACGCCGGCAACAAGTTGTGGAAAACCAGCGACCCGGAACTGGACCGGCGATTGCGTCAAAGCTTCGAAGGTGACGCGCCAAAGTTTCAGCGGCCCATCGAAATCGAAGTGCACGGCGTCGCCGGCAAACCCCTCACACTCATTGCGCACGATGAATTCGGAAATGTCGCAAAAGTCGAATCCTCCATGCCGCTGGCGAAAGCCGAAAAGCAGCCGCTCACGGCCGAACGCCTGCGTGAACAACTGGGCCGGCTGGGAGGCTCGCCGTTCAAACTCGGCGGGTTGAAAAACAATTTGTCCGGCAAAGTTTTATTGCCGGTCCGTGAGTTGAATCGTCTGCGCCGCGAAGTCGCCGGCGAATTGGAACGGCTGCGCACGCAACCAAAACGCTGGACGCTGAATAAATCATCGGAGGAGCGAGCTCTGCGAGCCCCTGACCTCATTGAATCAGTGCCTCGTGGAACTCGGCCCTCCGAAGTACAACTCATCGCTCTTGTCCGCAACCTACCCCAGCTCGAAGCCGCGTTGAAATGCGGTGTGACGACTGTTTACTGTGAATTTGAAGACCCAAAGAAATATCGCGAAGCCGTAACGCTGTTCCACACTGCCCGCGGCTGCGAATCCGCAACTCCGATAAATCGCGAGCACGCGACGAAAGTCGGTGTCCGCAATCCGCAATCCGCAATTTTCGTGGCTCCTCCGCGCATCTTCAAAACCGGCGAGGAATGGACGCTGGAGCAGGTGCGTTCTTGCAATGCCGACGGCTATCTGGTCCGCAATTACGATCACTTGAAGTTTTTCGCCAACGACCGGCGCATCGGCGATTACTCGCTGAACATTGCCAACCGGCTGGCGGCGGATTATTTCAAAAATAAATTCGGCCTGGAACGCGTTACCACGAGCTACGATCTCAATTTCCAGCAGCTCGAAGCATTGTTATCGGCCGCGCCGCCGGAATGGTTCGAGGTGACCATTCACCAGCACATGCCGATGTTTCACATGGAGCACTGCGTCTTCTGCGCGTTTCTTTCCAACGGCACGGATTTCCGGAACTGCGGCCGCCCGTGCGACGTGCATGACGTGCAGCTACGCGACCGCGTGGGCGCGGAGCATCCGCTCAAGGCCGACGTCGGCTGCCGCAACACCGTGTTCAACGCGCTGGCCCAGACCGGCGCGGAATATGTGTCGCGGATGATGGAACTGGGCGTGCGCTATTTCCGCGTGGAATTCCTCAACGAAACGCCGGAGCAGGTGACGCAGACATTTTCAAAATACCGCCGCCTTTTGCGGGGTGAAATCACCGGCACCGAACTCTGGCGTGAATTGAAATTGATGAACCAGCTCGGCGTCACCCGCGGTCAGATCGGAAAATGAGCCGTCTCCGGTTGCTTTTCTGGTCTTGCCATCCAAGCCCCCAAAATTATCAGTCCGTAGCCCATCCAGAGTGCCAGCATGATATACGATGCGGAGAAATATACCTTGTTTAGCTCTTGAGACTGCCGGTCCACGCCTGGATTCAACACCTCCAACATCAGAAAAGCCAAGCAAACGTAGACCGGCAGCAATCCTAACATCCACCGACGTTCCGCCGCAGCCATTCGGTGCAGAAAGCAAAATGGAATCAGGCACAGTAACAGATAGGGCCAACCAAAATCTTTTCCCGCCATGATAAAATACAAGCGGGCTTGGCCGAGAAAGAGTCCGACACCGGCAGTCGGATTCATCCTCTCGTATTGGCCACGAGTGACCACGTGAAAGAAGCCTTCCACCGTGCGGGGATAGCCCCAGTTCACCGGCGGATTCGTCATCGAGGCAATTGGCGGGTAGAAGTAAAGTGCCTGTCCGAGCAAAAACAACCCGCTGCAAATCAGGATGGCCCGCCATTCCGAAAACGCCTGACGCGCTTTTATCACCAACCCAATGCCCATCAAACAGGTGATCACGCCCAGCAATATGTAAAAAAATTGCCCGCCGCCGCCTCTGAGCGACGGGAAATGGCCCATCCAGATTCCGCCCAGCCCGGCCAGAAACAAAAAGCCGGCAACCAGGAACATGTCCCGGCCGGTTTTCGGGTTTCCGGTCATGACTAGAAACGGGATGGCTGGCGCGAAGGCGTATTCAATCTGGCTGTTCGTCAATAACAGCCCATAAACCAGGGCGGCGGCATAAAGGCATCGTCTGCTTTCCGGCTGGAAATTCCAGCGTTGAAGCAGACACAGAACAAGGCAAAGCAATAATATGCTCAAAGGCCAAACTGCAACAATGACCGCCTGCGGCCAGAAAGCGCCATTCAATCCAAAAACCATTCCCGCCACGTAGCCGCAAATCGCGCGGAGCCATTTCTCTTCTTTTGGTTTTAATCTCTGAATGGCGGGCCTCTGTTCCAAAATGGCCGTGCCGCCCCGTGACACCATCAAGGCAATCACGCCGCAAGCCAAAGCGGCCGCCACGGCCGAGGAAACGGCCACGCGCCAGGCAATGTTCGAAAACGGCAGCAGTTTGGTGAACGCCCATGACCACAAGGTCCAAAGCGGATATCCCGGTGGAGACGACACACCGCCATACGCGGCCGCAGTGGACCAAACTCCTGAATTGTCCAAACCCACATCTGGAGCGAGCGTGAAAAGATAAACCGCCAGCGCCAGCAGCGTCGTTGCTCCAAAGCTCAACCAATCCGTCCGCTGAAAGCCTGATGTGTCCCGCAACGCGCAGGGCGTTACCCCGGACAGTCCGGAAGGATCGTCCGACGTTGTGGGATATGCATCTGCCTTCATTTTGCCCGGTGTAAATTCCGCGACACGAACCCGCCATCCAATAGACACCGCCGACGGCAAATTTGTATGGCTCTTTTAAATAAGCGCCAACTTGTGATTTACTGGTAAAAATACCCCAATTCGCGCAACGACGCGTAATCCTTCGGCCGTTCCGGCGTTGCGCGGCCGATGATGACGTGGTCGAGCACTTCAATCTTCAATAGCTGGCCAGCGCGAATCAAATCGCGCGTCACCTTGATGTCGGCCTCGCTCGGCGTCGGGTCGCCGCTCGGATGATTGTGCGCGAGCACCACGGCGGCGGCATTGGCCGCGATGGCGGCTTTGAAAACTTCGCGCGGATGCACGAGCAGCGTGTCAATCGTCCCATCGGTGACCGGCTCGACCCGAATCAGCCGGCGGCGCGTGTTTAGCAGCAGGACCTGGAGGGTTTCCACGTTCTTCACTAGGTTTTGCTCGCGCAGCAGTTGGACGATGGCCTCCGGGTTGTCGAGCACAGGCGATTCGCGCTGCAAATCCTTCGCCATCGCGCGCGCCAGCGCAAACGCGGCCATAAGCGTCACCGCCTTGTCGCGTCCGATGCCTTTGACCTTTTGCAAATCGGCGATTGATGCCCGCGCCAGCGCCTGAAGCGTGCCGTATTTTTGGATCAACTGTTTGCCGATTTCCACCGCGTTCGTTCCGCGCAAGCCGGTGCGCACGAGAATGCCGATCAACTCGGCGGGACTTAGCGCTTCAGGCCCGTGCTCGACGAGCCGTTCGCGTGGACGCTCACTTACGGGCTGATCTTTAAGCCGCATGGATTCGCTCATGCAAAATGGTTTAACCGCGAACCAAGCGAAACACACGAAAATTTATAGCCACTTTTTCTGGACAAACCCTTTTGCCCGGCGCAAGGTCAAAATTTGAAACGGGATGGGCGCGTGTCGAAATATGAAAGACCCGATTGGACTTGTAGTTGCGTTGCTCTTCACGGGATACGGAGCATCATCACTGCTTTTTCCGCAGTGGTACTATCGTGTCGTGACGCCAAGCAGGCGGTGAGAGATCGCAGGCGAGTCCGACTGCTTGGTTTTTTTCTTTTGCCAGCCGGACTTATTCTCCTTGCAGGTCGTTTTTTGGGGTGGTGGGATTAAGAAATCACCGCTAATTCAAGAATCGGCTGCAAGTCTTGGTTCTATCTTCAACCCCATTCGTGTTCTTTCCGCCTTCGCTCCCGTCTTCGTGTTTCACTTCGCCGCGTGATAACATCCGCCCTCGCCCCGGCCCTCTCCCCCGGGAGAGGGAGAATTGTTCGCCGCTTCTTTGAAAATTTCTACGACGGGATTGGCCGGACGCTCATCCGCAAATCTAGAAACAAGCGAATGCTATTTCCTCTCCTGGGGGAGAGGATAAAAGGTGAGGGCGGACGTAAACACATATTCCAACTAAAAATGTCGCTCCGCTGGAGCTTGAATTTGTTTTGATGCGGATTTCTATAAATATGCCGCGCCCACGGCGCTTTCTTGCGCGCGACAAATCTGCGTTTCGTCCGCGTATAGCGGCGTGGCCGCCACCCGGCTTTACGCCGTGTTCATCTGTGGCTAGAGTTTCCGCCAGATGGATTCTGCGCGCACCCAAACCGATTCGCTCACGCCGTCCCAATGGCAGGCGGTCGCCGCGCGCGGCAACGTGCTGGTCATGGCCGGCGCGGGCACGGGCAAAACGCACACGCTGGTCGAGCGTTGCCTGCATTGCCTGTGCGAGGAACAGCCGCCCGCTTCGCTCGAAGAAATCCTTGTGGGCACGTTCACCGAGGCCGCCGCCGCCGAAATGCGCCGCCGGCTGCGCGAACAGCTTGAGGAAAGACTTCGCGCCGCGCCGGACGAAACGCGCTGGACGGAACAAATCGCGCTGTTCGATACCGCGCACATCGGCACGCTCCACGGTTTTTGCCTCAAACTGGTGCGCGAACATTTCCACGAACTCGGCCTCGACCCGCAACTGGCCGTGCTCGACGCAGGCGAGGCGCGCCTGCTGGCTGACGAAACTCTCGATGAAGAATTGCAGGAACACTACGCCGGGCAAAACGAACTGGCCGAAGCCGTCCAGAAACTGATTCAAATTTACGGCGGCGGACGCGATCAAGCGATTCGCCAACTGGTTTTGCGCCTGCACCATTACGCGCAAACCCGGCCCGATGCCGATGGCTGGCTCACGCGGCAAATCGAACACTTCGCGGCACCCGCGCCCGACAAATGGCGCGGGTGGCTGCTCGACGGCATTCAATCCTGGCGCGATGAATGGTTGCCGGCACTGGAAAACCTTGGAACGCCGGCCTCCGGCACGGCGCGTTCCACGCGGGACGAACTTCGTGCCGTGCCGGAGGCTGGCGCTCCGTCAGCAAACGAGAAAGCTGCCGAATTGGCGGGCATTCTCCGGCAATTGCCGAAAACCTTTTCCCACGAAACCGCCGCTGAAATTTTGGAGCAAATCTTTTCTGCCGATGGCAACTGGCCGGCCAAACGCAAGACCGCTCTTCGCAAACCGCTGGAGAAATTTTTTGCCGACGCAGCGTTTTTGCATTCGCTGGCATCGGTGAAAGATGGCCGCGATCCACTAGCGGAGGATTGGGATTGGGTGCGCGGCCACATGAGCGCGTTGGTGCGGCTGACCCAAAATTTCGCCGCGCGGTTCGCCGCGCGCAAACGCGAGGATGGCGTTCTGGACTTTCACGATCTGGAACAGTTTGCGCTGAAACTGCTCTGGAATTTCGCCGCGAATCAGTCCACGTCCATCGCCGGACACTGGTGTCAAAAAATCCGGTTCGTCTTCGTGGACGAATATCAGGATATCAACGCTGCCCAGGATAAAATCATCCAAGCGCTCAGCCGCGATGGCAAGGACTCAAACCGATTCCTCGTCGGCGACGCGAAGCAGAGCATCTATCGTTTCCGGCTGGCCGACCCGAAAATTTTTCGCGATTACGCCCAAAGCTGGCGCGGCAAAAACGGGCAGACCATTCACCTCGCCGAAAACTTCCGCAGCCGCGAGGGACTGCTCAACCTGGTAAATTCTGTTTTCGAGCCGCTCATGTGCGAGGAAATCGGCGGGGTGCGTTACGATGCCGGCGCGCGGCTGCAATTTGGCGCGCCCGGCCGCCGCAGGGAACTCAGCGCGGCAAAAGATGCTTCGCCGCGCGCGGAATTGCTGTTGCGATTCAAAAAGGGCCGCAACGACGCGGATCCTGATGCTGAATCCGGCGATGACGATCTGGCCAATTTGCAGGAGACGGAAAAGGAGGCCCGGACGCTCGCCCGGCGGCTGAAGCAGCTTGAAGCCGGGAAACACGAAATTTGGGACGCGGACGAAAAGGGATTTCGCCCCGCCGAATGGCGCGACATGGCGGTCCTGCTGCGTGCGCCGTCGGGCAAGGCGGAAATTTACGCGAAGGAATTTCAGCGCGCGGGCGTACCGCTCATTGTCGAGCGCGGCGGATTTTACGAAAGCAATGAAATCATGGATTTGCTGAGCGTGTTGCATCTGCTGGACAATCCCTTGCAGGACGTGCCGGCCATCGCCATGCTCCGTTCGCCGCTCGTCGGCCTGTCGCTCGATGAACTGGCGCAGATTCGGCTGGCGGCGAAGGGCGTGCATTTTTGGACGGCGCTTAATCGAACGCAGAATGCGGAATGCGGAATGCGGAATGCGACGCTGCAAAAAATCAAAACGTTTTTGGAACGATTCCGTCGCTGGCGGCAATTGGCGCGGCAGGCGTCGCTGTCGCAATGCCTGGAAAGCCTGCTGGCCGAGACGCATTACGCCGAGTGGCTGCTCGCGCGCCCGCGCGGTGCGCAACGGCGCGCCAACGTCGAACGGTTTCTGGGTCTCGCTCAAAAGTTCGACCAGTTTCAGCGGCAGGGATTGTTCCGGTTTTTGAAATTTATCGAGGCGCAACGCGAAGCCGAGGTTGAGCCGGAGGTCGCGGAGGTCGCGGACGAAAACGCTGTGCGGTTGATGAGCATTCACCAGAGCAAGGGACTGGAATTCCCCATCGTCGCCGTCGCCGATCTCGCCAAGCCTTTCAACACGCAGGACCTGCGCGGGGAAATCATTTTTGACGAGACCTTCGGCCTGTGCCCGCGCGTCAAACCGCCGCATACGGGCCGGCGGTATCCGAGCCTGCCGCACTGGCTCGCGCAACAGCACCAGCGCCGCGAGCAATGGGGCGAGGAATTGCGCCTGCTTTACGTCGCGATGACCCGCGCGCGCGACACGCTGATTTTGATCGGTGCCATCACAGAAAATAAATGGCAGACGCTTTGGACCAAACCAGCTGCGATCACAACACAAGCCATCGTCGCGGCGAAAAGTTACGCCGACTGGCTTGGGCTGTGGTTCGCGCAATCCGCGGACGGGGCCCCGGCGGCGGCCATCGAAGGCACACGGTCGCATTTGCACTGGCGGATTGTGGACGACAAGGGACTGGCTGAAACTGATCCTGTCCGGTGGGGCGCGCGTCCTCGTGAACCTTTGGAGGAATCAAGTTCAGCCGCACCAGACGGCTCGCCGGGAGTTTCACCCCACCAGTTGGAAACTTTGGATGACGCGCTGAAACAAAGGCTCTGCGAAGTCTTGACCTGGCAATACCCGTTTGCCGCAGCCACGCAACGCCCGGCCAAGTCGTCGGTGACTGCATTGCGACGCCAGGCGGCGGAAGAACTGGATGACGAAGCGGAACAGGTTTTCAGACTTCCTTTTTCAGAAAAACGGCTCGCGAGGATCGGTCTTCGTCAGACTTCGCCCAGACGAGCGCTCGCCCCACCAGCCCAAAATTCGAAATTGAGCGCGGCGGACGCTGGCACGGCTCACCACAAATTTCTTCAGCGGGTCGCACTGGCTAACGCGAACGACATTGCGGCGCTTCAATTGGAAGCGAACCGCTTGGAACGGGAAAAAGTTTTGTCGGCGGACGAACGCGCGGCACTGGATCTGGACGACGTTGCGGCGTTTTGGGGTTCGGCGCCGGGCCGGAAAATTCGCGCGCAGTCGGCCAACGTCCGGCGCGAACTGGCATTCACGGCGCGTTTCAGTCCGGCAGAACTGGCAGCCATCATCGGCGCGAAATCCGAGCCGGGATTGGAAGCCGAATTTGTCGTTGTGCAAGGCGTGGCGGATTTGGTGGTGCTGCTGCCGGAAGAAATCTGGCTCGCGGATTTCAAGACGGATGCAATCCGCAAGGACGGGTTCCCGGATAAAATCAAAGCCTACGCGCCGCAATTGAAACTTTACGCGCTCGCACTGGAGAAAATTTATTCTCGTCCGATCACAGAACGCTGGCTGCATTTTCTCGCGGCAAGAAAGACTGTGAAAGTTTGAATGGCGTCCCTGCCGGCCCGAGAAAGAAGTAGCAGCCGACGTGAGTCGGCTCACTCTTCCAAAGATTTCGCATGAAAATGGAGCGGACTCACGTTCGCTGCTGTAATCTTGAGACGCGCAGCGCGGCTGCCTCACCCATCACTCCGGTGATTCGAGCGAGAACTCGCCTCCGGCTTTTTCCGGCGCGGGTGGCGCGGCGGCGGCGGATTTTTCAGGCTGTGTTATCGCCGTCGCGTTCCCATCGCGCAGGCGCACCAGCGCGGGCCGCAAAAGCCGGCCCTGAAACGTGTAACCCGACCCGATGGTTTCGGCGACGACCGCGCCGGCCGGCGGTGTTTCCTTGCTGTCGGCGACCTGGTGGCGGTCGGGATCGAACGGCACATCGGGCGCGGCAACAAACGGTGTGAGGCCGAGACGGCGTGCGGCTTCGCGGCAGGCGTTCTGGAAGGTCGTGATGGGCGCGGCATACTTCACCTCGCCGGAGTGCATGGCGGCATTGTGCAGCGCGAAGGTGTGGTCGAGGATGATCACCAGCGCCTGCAGCCATTCGTGCTCGCCGCGCCGCAATTTCTCAACTTCCAACCGGAGTGTGGCCTTCTCACTGTCGTTCGTTTTTTTCATGAATTCGCTGAACAGCCGGATCTCTTCCGCCATTCGGTCGGCGATTTCCTTTGCGACCGCGACCGTTTTGTCCGAGTTGCCCTGCACACTTTCTTGGACGGCTGCCCACTGGTTGGTGGTGGAGGAAATTTGCGCGGCGAGCTTTTCTAAATTTTGAATTTTTTCGGCCACCGCGCCGAGCGCATTGACTTCCAAGGCCCGGCCCATCGCGCGATAATCAAGGATGAAGGGCAGGGCGCCGACCACGATGCCGAGCGCGGCAGAGGCAAAACAGGCGATGATTTCCCACTTGGCAATCGGGTGCGGTGATTTCGAGACGATAAAATACGCGAGTGCGAGCAACAGTATCTCGCCGGCAAGAAAAGGCCACTTGGGAACCTTCCAATTTGTCGCGTCGTTCATAGCGCCAGTTTCGGAGAATCGCGGAGCGAACGCAAGCAAACGTCTTGTTTTCTCCTCGACTAACCGCCCGGTCGCTATAAATCATTCAGTGCGTGCGCATCTGTGTGATTTTCAACCCGACTGCCCGCGGCAACAAAGCTCGACACTTTCGCCGTCAACTTAATGCCATCGGTTCGCAGTGTGCGTTGAAGGCCACCGTCGCGCCCGGTGACGCGCGCCGGCTCGCAGCGGAGGCCGTGGGTGAAGGTTTTGATTTGATCATCGCCGCCGGCGGTGACGGCACGTTGAACGAGACGCTCAACGGCTTTGGCGACGCGCCGGACGGCTTTGCGCGCGCGCGGCTCGGCGTGCTGCCGCTCGGCACGGTGAATGTTTTTGCCCGCGAACTCAAAATTCCATTGCGTATTGAACAGGCCTGGGACGTTTTGCAACGTGGCCGCGAAATGCGCATTGATCTGCCGCGCGTGGAATTTTCGGCCAACGGCACGCGCCAACAACGTTACTTTGCTCAACTCGCCGGAGCAGGTTTTGATGCCCGGGCGATTGAATTGGTGGACTGGGCGCTTAAGAAAAAAATCGGCCCACTGGCCTACCTCATCGCCGGATTTAAAGCTTTGCGCAAGCCGCAACCCAAAATCACCGTGCTCGCTGGCGGCCAAAACACCACCGGCGAATTTGTGCTGGTCGGCAATGGCTGTTTTTACGGCGGGTCGGTCAAAATTTTTCCCCAGGCCGATTTGCGTGACGGGCTGCTGGATATTTGTGTCCTTCCACGGCTCAATTGGTGGACGCTGCTTCGTTGCGCGCCGGGTTTGCTTGCGCGCCGGGAACCACCGGTGAGTGTCGTTAAAAAATTTCAGGCGGCCAAATTTGATTTGGCGGCCGAAACAAAGCCGGCCTTTGAACTGGACGGAGAGTGGGTCGGTCATTTGCCCGCGACCTTCTCGGTCGAGCGCGAAAAGTTGCGCGTCATCGTGCCTTGATTACCACCTTTTTCGTCCGTAGCCGTCCCGCCGTGCGGGAGAGTCCGCGCCTTTCTGAAACTGTGCGACGGCCGATATTGGCGGCTACTCTGTGTTTCAGGTTCAATCCCAGATGCGGAATGGAATGGCGTTTTGTTCCAAAAAAAATCCACACCTCGGACATTTGTCCGGCTGTTTCCAGAGGCGGCTGCGATGTGCCGGTGAAACCGGACAGACCGGTTTGAATTTCAGCCATTGGCACGCGCCGCGCGGTGGCAGTCGGTTCAACACCACGGCGAATTTCGGCGCGGTCTTGGGCGGATTTTCCCTGAGCCGCGGCAAAGCTTTGAATCGGACCACCGCGTCGTGGAGCGCCTTGCAGTCGGCGCAGGTGATGGTTTGAACGGCGAAATGTTCGCCCTCGTCCGCGCCGCCCGCGACGCAGGCACGATAACCGCATCTGAAACATTCAAACAAAAAAGTGCGGCCCATAAAGCCTGATTTCGTTGTCTTTTATCATTGTCGCAAAGAGGCTCAAAAATAAAAATTTACGGCGATCCGTGCAAAGGAACAAGACCTGTGGGAAAATAGATGGCGGCCTGCCCTTCTTCGTTGAGATTATGCAAGGCCTGCCATCTGTAGCTCAGAACCTTGTGACTGAGAAAGCCATCCTGCGCTCATAACCGCTAGCGCAGTTCCGAGCGCAGGATGGTGGAGGCGGCGGGAGTTGAACCCGCGTCCCTGGCAAACAAACCAGCCGCGACTACATGCTTAGTCCGGAGAAGGTTTTCTGCTGTGCGATGGCGTCCGGACTCGAATCGCACTGCCTAGTCCGCAGGATAAGATCTCGGCCGCCGGCGCGCAGACTCCGCCTGCAACCCAACCTGCTGTGGCGTCCGTCCACCGTAGCAGGTGTCCAGTGGCGGACGTCGTGGCCTTAGGCCGCGAGAGCTAGTTCTTGATTAGCTGTTTTGTTTGGTTCGATTTTTTACGAGGCCAACGAACCATTCTCGGCATGCCGCCTCTGGCGCATTCCCCAGGTCGAAACCGGTGCGCCCCCATCATTCAATTCGGCAATAATATAATCTTCCAATCCGCGGCTTGGGTCAAGTGCCGCGCAATCCGGCTGGATTCAATTCCCGTTGCGGGAATCTCAAATGAGTGCTAGTTTCCCGGAATCTTAAAAAACTTATGCAAGGAAATAACAATCAAAGCTCGCGTCGTCATTTTCTCAAAACCACTCTGACCCTGCCCGCTGCGCTGGCAGTTGCACCGGCGATGATGACATCGTCCGTGTCCGCCGGCGACGCACCGGCATCCGCCGCATCTGCTGCGCCGCTGCCCAAGCGCCAGCTTGGGAAAAATGGCCCGCAAGTCACCATGCTCTGCCTGGGCGGCATGCCCCCCGCCCTCAGCCCGCAATATCTGGACATCGCCTGGGCCAATGGTATCCGCTACTTCGACACGGCGAAGGTTTATTTGAACGGCAAGTCGGAAAAGATTTTCGCGGAGTGGCTCGCCAAATATCCGGAACGCCGCAAGGAAATTTTCCTGGTCAGCAAAGATCATCCCAGCAGCGCAGCCCAAATGGAGGAAATGGTTGACCGCCGGCTCGAAGCCTGTGGCACAAAATTTCTCGACGCTTTCTACATCCATGGCATCGGCCGCAAAGGCTATGGCGCAGATTCGATCCAATGGCCCAAGAATTCTGAATTCACCAAGGCGGCCGAGAAACTCAAAAGTTCCGGCAAGGTCAAAATGGTCGGTTTCTCCTGTCACGACGGGGATTTGAATGATTTCCTCAACGCCTCCGCCGGCGGCGGGTTTGTGGAAATCATCATGCTTAAATACACGCCGTTCTTCACGAAAGGCGACGAATTTGACAAAGCGCTGGACGCCTGCCACAAGTCTGGCCTCGCGCTCGTGGCGATGAAAACGCTGCGCAGCGCCGGCACGGACATTCCCAAGCGTGTGCCCGACTTTGACAAGCTGGGATTGACCACCCACCAAGCCATGCTCCACGCGGTCTGGAGCGATCCGCGCATATCCGCCGTGTGCTGCCAGTTGGAAAATGTCGGCCAAATGGAGGAAAACGCTGCCGCCGCCCGCAGTTACAAGACACCGCTCAAGACGGCGCAAATCCAACTGCTCAAGGAAACGTTGCTCGCCAGCCGGCGCACGTTCTGCCCGGGCTGTCCGTCGTGCGACGCCTTTGCCGCTTCGTCAGAGTTCGCGTTGCCCGATATCGCCCGCTACGTGACTTATTACGAACAGGACGGACACCTCGGCGCGCGGGAATCTTATCAGGCGTTGCCGGCGTCCGCGCGCGATGCTTCCAGGGTAAACCTGGCGGCGCTGCGCGACCGTTGCGCGTTCCACGTTGACTATCCGGAAGTCGTGAGGCGCGCCGAGCGCTACTTCGCGTAGGCCGGCCTCCTCCGCAATGGTTGCACCCGCCGCCGCCAAGCCTCCGACCGGAAATCGCAAAACTTTCCGGCGGACCAAAGTCTCGCCGGCGGAGCGCGTCGCAAGCCTGATCATCGTCGTTTTGCTCGTCGCCATCGGCGTCGTAATCTGGTTCAAGGGAAAACATTATGACCCCGACCGTTTCGCGCTCAACGCCGACGCGTTGAAATCCACCGCGTCGGCCGTCGAAGGAAAATCAGGCACCGCTCGTGGAGCGGATGTCAGCCCGGGGGAAACAAAGGCCGCTGCCAAGACTCAAGCCGACGGCGAAAGCGAAGCCACCGTCGAACCCGCCGAGGGAGCCACCGCCGTGCCCGCAACGGCCGCCAAAGGCGAGCCGCTGGAAATCAAACTTGATGGGCTGAAGCCGATGGGTGACACGGAATTTTACAACGCGGACAATTTGTTCGAGAAAATTGACGGGCGTGCCCCGGCCTATCTGAATTTTAATTTTCAACATCTTCGCTGCCGTTCTTTCTCCATCACCGGCACGTCCGGCAGCTTCGTGGACGTTTATGAATATCGCTTCGACACGCCGGTCAACGCCTTTGGCATGTTCGCGCTGGAGCGCGATCCCAAGGGTGGGCCGCTGGATTTCGCGCCGGACGGTTACGCCAGCGGGATGGGATTTTTCTTCCGCCAAGGACCGTGCTACATCCAGGTAATGGCTTCAGATCAGAACGCGAAGACCCTCGAGCTGGCAAAATCCATCGCCGAAGATCGCGCAAAAATTCTTCCTGCCGACGACACCGGTCTCGACGCCCGCCGCCGTTTGCCAGTAACCGGGCTGGATTCGGCGAGCGTTCAATTCGTGCAGGAAAACGCCCAAGGCCAGGCTTTTCTTAAGAATGTTTTTCAGGCGAACTATGATTTTGCCGGCAAAAAGCTGCTGTTTTTCCTGATGGTGGCGACCCCGGCAGAGGCTGCGACCGCGTGGAAATCGTATCAGGCTTTTACCGGCCAGTTCGGCGGTAAGGTGACGGCGCTGCCGGACGTGAACGGTGCGAAGCTTTTTGCGGCCCAAAATTTTGGCACGTGGAAGGTGATTTACCAGCGGGATGGCGAAATCGGAGGTGTCGTGGACACCGACGACGCGGACAAGGCGCGGGCCTTCGTCGAAAAATATCTGGAAGGCCAATTGAAGTAATGCTATGATGAAGTTTGGGTTATGAAGTCTGAACCGGACGCAATCAAGGCGGGCGAATCCGGCGATGCTGCGTCAGGCGGTATCAGTCGGCGCGAATTTCTCGTCCGCGCGGGCGCCACCGGAGCGTTGCTCGCTGGTGCGGCGGCAGGCGGTTATGCCCTGTGGCAGCCGAAACATTTTGTCCCCGGCTTCGAGCCGGAAAAAGGGTTGCAGCTTCCAAGTTACGCCGTCGAGCCAAACAAAGCCCTGCCGTCACTCGCGATTGCGCACGGCGCGGAACACGATGCCACCGTCCGCGCCGCCATTGGCGCGCTCGGCGGTATGGATCGGTTCGTCAAAAAGGGCGATGTGGTCGTGCTAAAACCGAACGTCGCGTTCGACACTCCGCCTGCGCTTGCGGCGACGACCCATCCCGAAACCTTGCGCGCCGTGGCGAAGCTCGTGCTCGAAGCCGGCGCGGCCAGGGTTTACATCGCTGACAACCCGATCAACAGCCCGGCCGGTTGTTTTCTTAAGAGCGGCCTGCGCCAGGTGGCCGACGATTTGAACCTGGATTTGCTCTATCCGGAGTCCAGCTCCTTCGCGCCGTTGCAATTGGATGGCGAGGTGCTCCGCAACTGGACATTCTTCCACGAGCCGTTCAAGAAGGCGACCAAGGTCATCGGCGTCGCGCCGTGCAAGGACCACAATCTCTGCCACGCCTCGATGACGATGAAAAACTGGTATGGCCTGCTCGGGGGACGCCGCAGCCAGTTCCATCAATATATTCACAGCATTGTCTCGGACTTCGCGCTGATGATGAAGCCGACGCTCGTGGTGCTTGACGGCATGAACGTGCTGATGAAAAACGGCCCGACCGGCGGACGCCTCTCCGATGTGAAGCCGATGAACACGGTCGTCGCCGGCACCGACATGGTGGCGGTGGACAGTTACGGTTACACGCACCTGATGGAGCGTGACCTCGCCGAGTTGGCCTACGTTCATAAGGCCCAAGCTCGCGGCCTCGGCAACACCAACTGGAAGGATCTGCTGTACAAGGAAGTGCAGGCGTGAACTCAAACTTACAACGCAGAGACGCAGAGAACGCGGAGAGTCGCGGAGCTGGCTGGCGGCAGCCGAAGGCCGCTTCGGGAAGAATCATGTGTTTCGCTGTTCCGCTGTCTCTGCGAAACTTCACGTTCTCTGCGCCTCTGCGTTTAACTGTTTTTGTACCATGAAAACCCGCACCGTCCGCCGCCTTTCGCAGGTTTTTTTCTTCAGCCTGTTTTTGTTTTTCGTCTTTGTCACCGACCTGCGGTATCTCAAGGGCTATCCAGTCTCGCCGTTCCTCGAACTTGACCCTCTGGTTTCCTTTGCCACGGCCATCACCACGCACACGGTTTACATGGGTTTGCTGTGGAGCCTGCTGCTGGTCCTCCCGACGCTGCTGTTCGGGCGCATCTTCTGCAACTGGATTTGTCCCTACGGCATCCTGCACCATTTCATCGGCTGGCTGATG